>ERZ1026856.137-NODE-137-length-52345-cov-16.004188_pt1 | contig 52345 bp, 49 predicted proteins | sample MGYA00380158_ERZ1026856 | MGnify/ENA primary metagenome ERZ1026856 (study PRJEB33269, sample SAMEA4719794) | human gut metagenome | biome: human-associated habitat; feature: organic feature; material: feces | place: Cameroon | collected 2013-10 ... | reverse complement strand
ACATTGGATATAACGGATCGGAGAATGCACCACGAGATTTATCTGAGCGATGCGAGGAAGGTAGCGCCGGAGAAGCTGAAGACTGTAATCAGGCACCCGATAAAGAGAGCCTAAGGGTATGGAGAAAAATAATATGGCATCAACAAAAGAGTATTTGGATTTTGTTATGGAACAATTATCAGGACTGGATGAATTAAACAGCCGGGCAATGATGGGTGAATACATCCTTTATTACCGTGGAAAGATTTTTGGTGGAATATATGATGACAGACTTTTGGTGAAGCCGGTCACGATGGCATTGAGGCTAATGCCGGATGCCGAGATGGAACTGCCTTATAATGGTGCTAAAGAAATGATTTTGGTTGATAATGTAGATGATCGGCAATTTTTGTGTGAACTGGTTGAGGGTATGTGGGAAGAATTGCCGGAAAAGAAAAAGAAGAATATACATTAGGAACTAAGACTTGACAAAATCGAACAAATATTCTGCATATGACAGCAGAGATTCTATACCACAAAACAGAAAATGTGAATGCACAAATGAAGTTCAAACTCTTGTGGTTTGGGCTTTTTCTAATTTTGATAGGAACTTGAGAACAATAATTTTCAAAAAGTTAATTATCAATTTGTAATACTTTTTGAAAGAAAAAGTTCACAAAAGCATTTAGGCAATATTTACAAATTTTTTGAAAAAGGAATAGTTTCGCAGGAGTAACAACGTGGAAAGCCTAATCCCGATTGTCATGACAGGTTAATTGTAATAGATAGATTACTTTTGCTGCCGGATAAACAAATATAACTTGCGGTCAAATTTTTCGACCGCAAAATTGAAGCTACAAGGTGCAAAACAAATACATTTATAGCGGCAGTTCCAGTTGTTCCTGATATGAAGTAAGCTTGATGTATAAAAGGATTGAGATACTTTTATATTTATGATACAATATCCGAAAACACGGAAACTCCAAAATGTGTGAGGAGATATTGTGCCATGAATATATATGAAAAAATCTTTGACAGATTAACGGAATTACATATGAGTCAGATTGAATTATCGCGAAGAACTGGTATTGCTACCAGTACGATCAGCGACTGGCGTAAGAAAAAAATTAATCCACAGGCAGATAAATTGGTTGCTATATGCAAAGCACTTGATATGTCGCTTGTGGATTTACTTTGCGATGGGGATGAGAAAGAAGAAAAGGTTGTGCAGACGGATTATATGTTAGATGAAAGACAGATAGTTGAAGTATTTAGAATGGCAGATAATGAAACGAAGAGAAGATTATTAAGATATTTTGAATTAGTAGAAATATGCAATCAGATCAATGAAAATAATATTTCGAAAAAAAATAAGAGAAATGTATCTGTTATTCAAGATATTGATGGCAATAATATAGTTGTGATTAATGATATTATATTTAAGGGAAAACGTTCTATTAATTGGAAAGATGTAAGGGAATACCTTAAAAACTATATTGGAGATTTTTACACCATAGCCTCTACAGGGGATATAGTGTATATTGGATTAGATTTACCGAATGAATATAGTGGTTCAAAATATACACATAGTATAAAGGGAACGAATGCGAAGGCAAAAGCCAATGCAGCACAAGGAATTCCGGAGCTGATAGAGATTGCAGTGGGGAAACATTTTCGAGAGAATACTGAAGCAAAGCATTGGAGAAATGCAAAATTTGGCTGGTATCGATATGATTCACGATTTGCATTGCCGGTATATGATGAGGTGGGGGAGATAGAGAGATACAATGTATTTCATACCTCATTGATTGTTAGACATTCAGAGGATAAAAAATTATATCTATATGACATTTTGGATATAAAAAAAGAAACAAGCAACCCGATTGAGCCATAAGGCTGTACACGACAAAAACTCATTTCTTTATAGAGCAATGGTACTATATGATATGATATTTGTCAATCCGATTATTCAAAAGAAGCCGAAAATTCAGCTATATATTATGAGGAATCTAAAATATGAATAAATACATTGATTTATCTATTAAAAAAATTGAAATTAAAAATCCAAAGAGAGACTTAAAACCGATTGTGAATTTACAGAATAAAGTAATTCTTACATTATCTCACGAAGAGTACTACTATCCCACAGACGAAAAGACAATAGAAGAGTGTCTTAAAGGCGATTATATTTTATTGGGAGTTTATAACAGAGATAAGCTTATTGCAGCAAGTTTTGCGTGTGAGGATGGTTTGTTCTTTTCAAGACCTATTACTGATTGGATGGAGATTCCTGGAAATAAAATCATGAGTCATGAATTTGTTGTGGTTGATATGGAGTACAGAGGCAATGGAATACAGAAGAGATTTATGGATGCTACTGTAAGAGAGGCAAATAGAATGGGCTATGATACTATATGGTGTTGTGCTCATCCAGATAACACTCCGTCTGTCTGTAGTATCGAAAGTACAGGTTATAAATTGGCAAATCAGTTTACGGTAGATGGTTGGACGAGAAACGTATACTACAGGGAGATATAAATGCTATGATAATTCAAATTTTAAAAACAGTACTTCCGGTACTTATCATGCTTTTTTTAGGGATGATTTGCAGAAAATCCAATTATATCAGTGCAGACTGTGTGGATGGGATAAAAAAGATTGTTGTAAACATAATGCTTCCAATTGCAGTCTTTCATGGACTTGCAACATCTGTCCTGGGGAAAGAAACGATATTTAATATTGGCATGATGTTTGTGATTCTTTGTGCCACGTTTATTCTGGGTTTTGTCCTGAAACATTTTATTAGGAAACCCTATGATAAATACCTGCCTTTTATAGCTTGTGGGTATGAGGGCGGAATGATTGGATACTCGCTTTATACAGGTCTTGTCGGAGTGGAAAATTTGTCTGTGATTGCAGTGATTGATATCGCAGCATTACTTTTTACGTTCAGTATCATGAGCAATGTGCTGGTTCTGATAGAAGACGGCAAAAAAGTAAGTGTGATTGAAATTATTCAGAATGCGTTTAAGACACCTGCTTTTCTTGCTGTAATATTGGGAATACTTGCAAGTGTCAGTGGGGTGATGAATGGTTTCATGTTAAGTCCGGCAGGTGTAATCTGGACTTCCATGAAAGACATGATAACGGCAGCGATGTCACCAATGATTTTACTGGTAGTAGGTTATGAAGTTCAGTTGAATAGAGAATTGTTGGGAACGTGCCTGAAAACTGTAATAATAAGAGCCGTTATGCAGCTGATATTTGCAGTTGCAGCTATTTCGTTGATACATATTCTTGGAAGATCAGATCGATTGTTAGAGATAGCAATCATTGTATATATGTCTCTTCCTGGTTCGATGGGAATACAGGCATTTATTAAGGATGAAGATGGTGGAAAGTATATAGCAAATTGCAATTCCATATACCTGGCAGTGACAATTGTTGTTTATGCCATACTTGCTGCTGTGTTGTAATTTGAATTAAATCATGAGGAAGTGTAAAATCGTTCAAGGTGCAAAAAGTACACCTTGAACACCGGAATAAGTTCAAATATAAAATACAAGACAAAATATTACATATATAATTTGGAGCATGAACAGTATGAGAATTTTATTAGGCACAACAAATCCTTCAAAAGTGAAACGGTTTTCGGATCTGTTAAAAGGATATGATGTAGAGTTTGTTACTCTAAAGGATCTTGCGATTACAGATGAACCTGAAGAAAATGGAACAACACCGGAAGAAAATGCGATCGCAAAAGCAAAGTTTTATGGACAGTATTTTGATGTTGTAATCTGTAATGATTCAGGGCTTTATTTTGAAGAACTGACATTGAATGATGTGCGTCAGCCTGGATTGAATGTCAGAACTCCAATGCAGATGGACAGATTGTAAGATGAAGAGATGGTCGATTACTATTCGAAGCTTATTGATACGCTTGGCGGTAAAGTGTCTGCCTATTATCTGGATGGGATTGCAGTTTGTTATCATGGAACTATTTATTCCTTTATGGATGCGGATGAGGCTAAGAAGACAGGCTCTTTTTATATGATCGGGAAAGCCTCTTCAAAAAGATTTGAAGGATGGCCTCTTGATTCACTGTCCATTAATAAAGAAACCGGCAAGTATTTTGTTGATGGAAGTATGGAAGAGAGCAAGGAAAATATCATTAAAGATGATTATGAAAAAAGCATTGTAGATTTTTTGACGAAGTCTTTACATATTGCATGAAGTTGACAAGTCCATCCATTCATGTATATAATACAAAAGATGTAAATATCAGAAGAAAACAAATATCCTAAGAAAGGAGAGCAGACTATGCGCTGGAAAACAACAAATCTTCACCTGCAAAAAGGCAACAAATTAGCTGTTTACAGGGATAGTGCGCTCTTTTTCAGGTAAACAGTTTCTAAAATCAAGAATGTAAATATGAAAAAAACACTATCTCCTGTTCAAAAATATTGAAAAGATATTATTTTGAAAAGGAGATTTTTTTATGCATAATTTTAATATAAAAAGACAGATCAATAAATTGTATACACTTACTACGGTAAGCTATTTTCGGATTGCGGGAGCATCCTGGGTGGCGCTTCTGGCACTCAGAGGGTTTTCATTGTTACAGATTGGAGTACTGGAGAGTATTTTTCATATCGCAAGCAGTTGTTTTGAGATTCCATCAGGTGTTGTGGCAGATGTTTTCGGAAGGAAAAGGACACTGGCACTTTCGAAGCTGGTCAGTGTGCTGTCCAGTCTGGCTATGATCTTATCTGACAATTTTGGAACGGTGGCATTTGCGATTGCATTCAGTGCGCTCAGTTACAATCTGGAATCGGGAACGATAGAAGCTTTGGCGTATGACAGCTTAAAGTCGGTGAAGCAGGAAGAAAAATACAACCGATATGCTTCCACGGAAATGATGTTATATCGGATCACAAGTTCTACGGCAACACTTTGCGCAGGGTTTGCATTGTGGTTGGGATATAAAAAAGCATATGCAATTGATATTTTCTTTGGGATGATCGCACTTGGAATTGTATGCAGTTTAAGAGAAATTTCCGGTTTCACTGATGCTGATGGTGAACCGACCAATCCACAGACAGATGATCATAAACAAAAGCAGATGAGTGAAGAAAAGCAAAAACGGATGAATGAAGAGGAAACTGATCAGAAAAACATTCAGAATATCCGCATTTCAGAGAGACTTCAAAACGTCATCACAGAGAGCTGGCGTTTCATGACAAACAATCGAAAAGCCAGAAGCATTATGATCGTAAATGCATTGATCGGTTCAGTGTCAACACTTGTCCTTTTTTTCCTGCAGGCAAAGCTGCCACTAGCGGGATTGAACGAGGCATTGCTTGGTCCGGCACTTTTTGTCATGGGACTCGGAGCTGCACTCGGTGCAAAAGTGGTGGGATATTTTCCAAATTGGAAATACAAAAAGTATGTTATTTTAAGCGGAATCGGTGTATTGTCTGCATTTGGAATGTCGTTTTCAGGCAATCCATATCTGATGATTCTTGGTGGCTTTGCTGGTTCTTTTGCGGATGATTTCCTGGAAGTCCGCACAGACATCCTGTTAAATGATATGATTCCATCGGAGCAGAGAGCTACGCTTATTTCGGTGAATTCCTTTACGTTTTCGTTGGTTATGATCGTGATGTCCACGTTGATGGGAAGTATTATGTAGCAAATTTTACAGGGCTTGCGCACTTGCAGATTTTCTGTGGGGTGGAAGCCCTGTTTTTTCTGAATATACGGAAAGTCTGAGAGGAACTAATGCAAAAGCAAAAGCGAATGCATCGCAGGGAATTCCGGAATTACTTAGAATTGCACAAGGAAAATATTTTAGAGAAAATAAAGCAGCCAAACATAAACGAAATGCAAAATATGGATGGTATCGTTATAATTCCAGATTTGCACTTCCGGTGTATGGAAGCAATAATGAGATTGAAAGATATAATGTTTTTCATGCATCAATGTTAATTAGGTGTGCTAATGACGGAAAAATGTATTTGTATGATATTATAGATATAAAAAAAGAAATGAGCAACTCTCTCTGCTAAAAGCTTACCAGACAAAAAACCCATTTCTTGAGAAAATCATAAAGGATTTTATATAAAAAATCAAGGAAAATTTATATAAAATCAATATATTCAATTGTGATGAAGGAATATATACCAGAAGAGGAAAAAAGTAATGTCGAATATAGAAAGGTCACAATTTATGCAACTTACAAAACCGAAAATGATTATTTTTGATGCAGGAAGAACGCTGATCAATTATAAGGAAATCAATATTAGAAAAGGAATAGAGGCATATTACCCATATATTATCAGTAATCCCCATCAATACACTGTGGAAGAGCTTGAGAAATATGATGATGAAATATTCGGGAGCTTTGATCCATGTCGTGAAAACCGATTTGAGATACCTATGGAGAATAAATTAAGGTTATTATTCGATTTGTTAGAAATTCAATTTTCCATATCTTTGAATGAAGTAGCAAAGATAGAATGGGAAGAGGATCCTGTTATAGAGGCAGTGAACCACGTAGCAGATTTGCTGCACTGGTTGAATGGGGCAAAGATAAGAACCGCAGTCATTTCCAACTGTGATTACAGTGGAAAACTGTTGCAGGAAAAATTGAACAAAATATTTCCGGAAAATCAGTTTGAATTTGTGATCGCATCGAGTGATTACGGAGTGATGAAGCCAAATCACTATATTTTTCAGGCAGGAATTGTAAAGAGTGGATTGGAAGCGAAGGATATATGGTATGTCGGGGATAAAGTGGCAGTAGATGTTCTCGGCAGTAAGGCGGTGGGAATGATGCCGGTCTTGTATAAAAATCCATATAATGCTTACGAAGAGATGCCGAAGAATGTTTATGTGGTAGATGATTTTATGGAGATTGTAAAGCTGATTGAGGAATGTGAAATGATTCGACGGAAACAATAATAGGAGAGAAAAATATATGGCATCAAGTATGATTCATCTGGCAATCACGCAATGTATGACAAAAGAAATTGAATTTAAAAATTTAGACAGGATACGGCTCGGTTCCATTCTTCCAGATGGAGCAATCAGCGGAAACAGTCATCTTAAGAAAACCATCTGCAATGATACAAGGATGATCTATGATCTTGAATTTTACCGTGAAAAATACTCGGAACAAATGACAACAGACGATTTATATCTGGGTTATTATCTGCATCTGGTACAAGATATATTTTACAGAAAATATGTATATTTCGAACACAACTTTGACTCATCCATTCCGGGTAATGTGGAAAAACTACATCGTGATTATGAGATTACAAACTGGTATGTAGTGAATCGGTATCATCTTGATAAAAGTATGGTCAGAGTGCAGAATCTGGCAGGCGAGCCGATTACAGAGCTGGCAAAGTTTGATGTGCCAGGGCTTGTGGAAGAAGTAAAACAGCAATTTGTCCCAATCGATGAGCAGGAGAGTTTCTTTTTTACAAAAGAGATGGCAGAGGAATTTGTTGACAGAGCAACAATATTTTGCCTGAAAGAAATAAAACATATTTCGGAAGGAAAACCGGGATTGGATAGTTTGGAGTGGAGCTGGGGGAGAAAATAACCGGAAAACACTGTAGTTACACTCTTGACAGCAGAAAAGAGGAGTGCTACCATATCCATAATTCATGACAATAGAATGTTCGCAAAGAGTGCATTCTATTGTCTGAAAAGCTAAATACGAGTGAAAGAGAGGTAGAGAATATGATGATTGTAAAGAACAGAGAGAATGTGAAAACAGAATATGATATTTTTACCTCGGTTTGCAAGTATTAGTTTATCATTCATAGATGTCTATCTGACCGTGGCTTATTTTGCTACGGTTTTTTCTTTTTATCTGCAAGTCTTGTAAAATATCATATTCCCCAAAAAACTAAAAATTTATTGTTTATATGAAGGAGAAACGAAATGAGCAAGACAAGTCAGAGCAAAAAATATGCAGATCCTACAACAGAAAATAGCAAAATAGAGAGCGGGAAAGCAGAAAACAACAGAACAGAAAAGAATAAAACAGGCAAAAAAGAATATTTGGGAACAGTTTGTGAAATCCAAAGGAACAGTTACAACATTTTAGTTGGAAACAAAACGATTCATGCAAAATTAAAAGGAAACTTTTTCAGGGAAAATGAGGAACTTCCGGTAGTTGGTGATAACGTGACATTTTTACCGAACGAAAACGGTGATTCGCTGATCACATCGGTATGTGAACGGAAAAGCGTTCTGAAGCGGCCATATGCAGCAGACCATTCTATGGACAATGGGAAGGAGCAGGTTATGGTTGCCAATGTGGATTATGTGTTCATTGTCTCGTCATTGAATGACAACTATAACTTTAATCGTATCGCACGCTACGTCTCTATGACACTTCAGGGAAATGCAATTCCTGTAGTCATTCTTACGAAAGCAGATCTGTGCAGTAATCCGGGACGGTATGCAAGTGAAATCGAGAGGCTGTCAGATAAAGTGAGTGTTCACTGTGTGAGTGCCATGTATGGCATCGGGACAGAGGAACTTAATAAATATTTGCAGCCCGGAAAAACAATTGCTATACTTGGATCATCAGGTGTTGGAAAGTCAACTTTAGTGAATGCACTGGTACAGGAAGATGTGATGAAGACTTCAGAAATCCGGGAGAGCGATTCAAAAGGACGACATACAACAACACACAGGCAGATGATCGTGCTTTTAAATGGTGCAAGAATCATTGATACACCTGGTATGAGAGAACTTGGAATGTGCGACATGGATCAGGGGATTGATGATACTTTTCCTGATATTGCAGAACTGGAATCCTGCTGTAAATTCAGTAATTGCAGACATGAGACAGAGCCGGGATGCGCGATCAGGGTTGCAATTGCGGATGGAACACTATCGAGGGATAGATACGAACTGTATCGGTCTTTGCATGAAGAAAGCAGACATGTAGCAAAGATGAAAGATATTTCAAAATGGAGAAAACAGCTGAAAAAGCAGAGATAGGAAAAAGAAAATGAATAAAGTATTTATCGTGGAGGATGATGCTGTCATTGCCAAAACAGTGGCAGCACATCTCACAACATGGCAGATGCAGGTACAGTGTGCCGGAAATTTCGAAAAAATAACAGAAGAAGTGGAAGAGTTCCAACCGGACATTATTATCATGGATATCAAACTTCCGTATTACAATGGATTTTACTGGTGTGCGGAAATCCGTAAAACATCCAAAGTACCGATCGTATTCTTATCTTCTGCGGACGATAACATGAATATTGTGATGGCAATGAACATGGGCGGCGACGATTTCATCGCAAAGCCATTTGACTTACAGGTGTTGACCGCAAAGCTGCAGGCGGTACTTCGAAGAAGCTATGGAAACGAACTTACAAGCCACTCGATGGAATGTGGAGAAGTCGTATTGAATCTGAATGATACTTCCGCAGCAGTCCGTGGAGAGAAGATCAATCTCACAAAAAATGAATTTCTGATCTTAAAGACGTTAATGGAAAAACAGGGAAAAGTGGTAAGCCGTGAAGAGATTATGGAGCGTCTTTGGGGCAATGATGAATTTGTGGATGATAACACGCTGACGGTCAACATCACAAGGATACGGAAAAAGCTGGAAGCCGCAGGAGTGGATGATTTCATTAGAACAAAGAGGGGACTCGGATATCTGGTTGAAGCATAAAAATACAGGAGTGAAACAATGAGTCAGGACATTCAGATGCAAAAAGAAACAGAAAAAAATTTACATAGAAAATTTTTGTCAGAAAATATAGGATTATTATTGATAGCTCCTGTTTTCCTGATCCTGCTGTTTATAGTAACCAATTTATATCAGCTTCCGGCAGAGTATGTCTTTTATTTAACAAGCATATTTCTGATACTTTGGGTGATCGCTTTGTGTATGCAGTACCGGGTGTTCCGAAAGAGAACAGAGCAATACGAAAAAGAACGCAAAGAAATGCAGGAAAGCAATTCAGAAGAGAGCAGACAATGGGAAGAACTACAAGAGAAACAGGACTTTTTTGCATTGTGGGCGCATCAGATCAAGACACCGATCGCAGCTTTGAATCTTTTGCTGCAGCAGGAAAATCAGGATACTGCAGTATGCCGGCAGGAATTATTTAAAATAGAGAGTTACGTGGAGATGGCACTTAACTATCTCCGCTTTGAAGAAATGAGCAACGATCTTGTGCTGGAGCGCAATTCACTGGAACAGTTGGTAAGGCAGGTTGTCAGAAAATATGCAGCAATTTTTATCTACAATCATATTTCCATTCAGCTGGAACATTTGGATTATACAGTGCTCACAGATGAGAAATGGTTTTGTTTTGTGTTGGAACAGATTTTATCGAATGCGTTAAAATACACAAAGCAGGGAAGTGTGAAGATTTCGGCGGAAGAATCTGCAAATGGTTTGAAAGTTTTGGTAAAGGACACCGGCATCGGCATTCGGAGTGAGGATCTGCCGAGGATTTTTGAAAAAGGCTTTACCGGATATAACGGCAGGATGGATAAGAAGGCGAGCGGTCTTGGACTTTATCTGTGCAAAGGCGTGTGTGAAAAGCTTGGGCATGGAATTTCTGTAGCTTCGAAAGAGGGAGAGGGAACGACTGTGATACTCACTTTGCAGTGCGAAAAAGTGCAGCAGGGAGATCTTGTGAATATGTGAAATCCTGAAAAATGATAATTGAATCAATATGGAAATTTAATATTAGGGTATGTTATACTAAGAGAAAGCAAGTAAAAATGGGGGATTTCAAATGAGTGCACAGACAGATTGTGAGATGCTTTCTAAGGTAAATAATCAGGTATCGTTTCATACAGAAAAGGCACTGCAATATGTGAAATTAGTTAGGAGGGTTTCTTATGCCAGAAAAGATATATAGTTTTAATGGAAAAGATATTACGATGAATATATGTATACAGATTAGAGATGTGGTGAAATTACTACAGGAACATTTTCATATTGCTTTTGAAGAAGCAGTATTGCTTTTTTATAAATCGGAGACATATAAGACACTACAGGAGACAGAAAACGGTTTATGGGCTGAGTCAGCGGAATATATAGCTGACAGATATTACGAAGAACAGGGAAAATAACACTTTTCTTACAAAAATGTAAGATTACGACAAGGAAATGTAAGCCAAAGAAAGGGCACTACATTTCCTTTTTTGCTATGATAGTCTTACAAACAAGGAGGATAAATCCTCTGCTCCTGTAAAAGCAGTCGCATTTTCCTTCGGAAAACAAGGAGGATTATATGTCAATCTTAGAAGTCAATCATATCAAAAAAGTATATAAAACACGCATGGGCGGGGAAGCAGTCACCGCATTAAGAGATGTGCATTTCAGTGTGGAGCCGGGAGAATTTGTGGCGATCATGGGAGAATCCGGAAGTGGTAAAACAACGCTTCTGAACATCCTTGCAAGCCTTGATACACCGACCGCCGGAAAAGTGTTAGTGGATGGAAAAGATTTCACCACATTAAAGGATAATGAGCGTGCGATTTTCAGAAGAAGCAACCTCGGATTCATCTTTCAGGATTTTAATCTGCTCGATAATTTTTCCATCGAAGATAATATCAAGCTGCCGCTGGTGCTGGCAGGAGAGGATTATAAGAAAATGGATGCAAAAGTGGAAAAGGCTGCCGGACAGCTTGGAATAGTAGAGCTTTTGAAGAAATATCCGTATGAAGTGTCCGGCGGGCAGAAACAGAGGACAGCAGTCGCGAGGGCTTTGATCACAAATCCAAGGATTCTTCTGGCAGATGAGCCGACCGGGGCATTAGATTCCAAGTCGGCGACCAACCTGTTAAAGCAGCTCCGTGAGATTAACCAGACAGGTCAGACGATTCTTATGGTAACACACAGCAATGTGGCGGCAAGCTATGCCGACCGAGTCATGTTCATTAAGGATGGTGAAGTATTCCATCAGATTTACCGCGGTGATATGACAAGAAGTGCGATGTTAGATAAAATCTGTGACGCAGTGACCGTTCTGATGAGAGGAGGAGAGGACAGTGAATCATAAGCTTCTTATAAAATTTGTGTTCAGTGGAATGCAGAAAAATAAAAAGACACTGATCCCGTATCTGATCGCAGGAACAATGACTGTCATGATTTATTATATTTTACAGTCACTTGCGTATTGTCCATATATTTATAAAGATGGAGTGCAAGCGTTTTATGGAGCACAGATCATCGCAATTTTACTGGAAATCAGCGGTCAGATCGTTGCAGTCTTTGCGGCAATTTTCCTTTTTTACACAAATCAGTTCATGATGAGGGCAAGAAAAAAGGAGATGGGACTTTATGGAGTTCTTGGAATGTCTAAAAAGAATATTACTTATATTTTGGCCGCGGAGAGCCTGATGCATGCTTTGATCTGTATTGTTACAGGAATCATGATGGGAACTTTTCTGAATAAATTAATGCTTCTCATTCTATATAAGATCATCAGTCAGCCACCGGTAAACGGACTGTTTTTCTCAGTGGAAGCACTGAAAAGTACATTGGTTTTGTTTGTTGTCCTTTTTGCAGTCAGTCTGATTTATAATGTAGCTTCCATCCGGGTTGGAAAACCAATCGCACTGCTGCAGAGTGACAGAACAGGGGAAAAAGAACCGAAAGTGAAAGTTCCTGTCTTTATTCTTGGAATCATAACACTGACTGCGGGATATAAGCTGGCACTTTCTGCTAAATCGATCGGGGGTGCGGTCAACATATTATTTGTCAGCATTCTGCTTGTTGTGATCGCAACCTATTGTCTTTTTACAGCCGGAAGTATTTTTATCCTGAAGTGCATGAAAAAGAATCCGAAGTTTTACTATAAAACAAAGAATTTTATCAGTGTATCGAATCTGATGTTCCGGATGAAACATAATGCAGCAGGACTGGCGTCCATCTGTGTGCTTTCTACAGGTGTGATCCTGTTGCTGACCTGTGGCTTTTCACTGATGATGCTCATCGGGAAAAATATAGATGACAGATATCCGACAGATATTATAGTGACAGAAACTGTGTCAGAGGCAGGAAAAGGCATGGATGATTTTGCTGCTATGAATAAAGCGTTGCAGCAGGATGGGATTGTGACTACCGACCAGATTTACAGACAGTACCGGAATATCATGGTCACGGAAAAAGATGGAAAACAAAAGATCACAGACCCGGATACATTCGACAGTGACATAGCCTCCGATATAGTTACATATCTGTTGTCTGCTGCTGATTATAACGAATATGCCAATACGGATCTGAAACTTAAGGATGACGAAATACTCATCTACAGTTCAGGAAAAGAATGGAAAAAAGGTGATATCCTGGATTTTATGGGAAAAGAGTATACAGTAGCAGGAGAGGCAGATTATTCTGCAATCCGCTATATCATTGATTCGACCATGTCAATTTTCGAACGTGAGATTCTTGTCTTTCCGGATGATGAGCAGATCTGTGCCCTGATGGCGGAAGCCGGACAGAGAGTAAATCCGGATGAGTATGAAGTTTTCATCGGATACCAGTTAGAAAAAGCTCTGACAGCAGAACAGATGGAAACGGTCAGAGCTTTGGTGGAACTGGGTGGATTAAACCATGAAGCAATTTGTTTTAAATCAGAGGAGATGAGTTCTTTTTATACTCTCTATGGCGGAATCTTTTTTGTAGGAATGTTTCTGGCAGCCCTCTTTCTCATGGCAACGGTTATGATCATTTACTACAAACAGATGTCGGAAGGGTACGAAGACCAGAAACGATTCCAGATCCTTTCCAATGTCGGTCTGACCGAAAAAGAAGCAAAAGAATCCATCCGGACGCAGGTTATGTTATTATTTTACCTTCCGGTTGCAGCAGCGATTATGCATATGATCGTGGCAAGCAGCGTGGTCAGACTGTTTTTACGGATGATACTGATCGTGGATGCCTTCACCTTTAACATGGCGATTGCAATCGTATGCGTGATTTTCCTTGCGGTCTATACGATTGTATACAAGATTACTTCGAGAGAATACTACAAGATCGTGAATCGGAAAGATTAAATTTGCCATAAGATCGGAAAGAGATAATTTATAAAGGCAGAAAAAAGTGGGAGGCATCAGATGAAAAAGAATATCCTATTCGGACTTATAATAATATCGTTTGTTCTTGCAGGCTGTAAGCAGGATGCAAAAGAAGAAAAAGAAGCATCAACGGAAGTATCAAAAGAACTATCCGGCGGGCAGGAAGAAGTTACAGAGACACCGGAACAGAATACGCAAAGCTTTAAGGGAAGAGTGATTGAGGATCAGACATTTGAAATTCAGCTGGATGACTGGGGAATGGTAACATTTACATCAGTTGCACCTGAAGAGAATTCGAATAATCCAGAATTCTTATTAGTGAAGAATGATAAAGTCATATATGAGTTTCCCAAAATAGAGGCAGACGCTTCGGATTCGTTTGAACAGATCAGTGGTGTAAAGTTTTCAGATGTGAATATGGATGGGAAAAAGGATATTTTGCTGCTGCTCCAATACTGTAATGACGGAGATTCGTGGAATATGCCGGTTATATTTTTACAGGAAAATCCGGACAATATGATGTATCTGGATTATCCAAATCTGGAAAGCTACAAAGTCGAAGCGAAAACAGAAAATGGCACTCCTTTTTATCGGGATACTTTTTTTGAAGAATTTCTCGGTGAGCAGCATCTGACAGAAAAACTTTCTGATATGGAAGGCATATGGACAGATTATGTAGAGTATCTGGACAGCATCTCAGGTGCCACTATGGATATCCAAAAACAGATTGAGGTATTCGCACAAAACAGGGACAAGTGGGCAACTGACATTGATTTTGCCGATGAACAATATAAATTCACGCTGGCGGATCTGGATATGGATGGGAAAGCGGAACTTTTGGTTTCACATTCTGGCGGCACGGGATTTTATTCTTATACCAGTTTTTACAAAGTTGATAAGGATGGAAAACTAAAAGAACTGGATACGACCTTATCAGAATATGATTCCCAGCCGGATATTATGGATCAGGTATCGGATGAAAGCGATGTGACGGTATATTCTAATATCATAAATGGAAAAGGATATTATAATTATATTGTGTACGATCTCATGAAGGAGTCACCGAGCAGTTATGTATACCGGGTCAGTTCGCTTGCGATCGTTGATGATGTTGTAACAGAAACAAAACTGGCAGTCGAATACGAAACATATGGTGGTCCGGATTATGTAGCGACAGTCAGCTATAAGGACTATACCGGGGCAGAACTGACAGAGGAAGAGTATCATGATTATGCGGCAGCCTATTATAATGCACAAAATGCCACAGAGCACCGGGCACATTTCCAGTGGAAGGACGTCAGTGATATCGTAAATGCGAGCGACGAAGAGGCAGTTCAAATGCTTACGGAAGTGTATAATGCATACAGTTTTGATTAATAAGGTTCAGGTGTCAAAAAGTGGGAAATAGACTTTTGGATACCTGACTCTTAATAAAAAATATCAAGCAGCATGGTTAAGAGAAACGATTTAAAAAATTTGTCATATATTAAAGTGTACCTGAATATAGCACATTGCTTAGCAGGGGTAATAAAAAAACAGGAAAGGAAAAATATATGGCACGTTTTACAAACCAGGCACAATTGCGTTATGGAAGATCCATTGCCAATTCAAATATAGCAGTCGGTGAGATTTTAGAAGTTTTATCCGCTGCAAAGGAGGCAGTGCGGAACACTTACAGACAAAACGATACGATCACCTATGTGATCAGTATTGTAAATGCGGGAACGTTAGCTTATACAGGACTTACCATTACAGACAATCTGGGAGCTTATCCTTATAATACAACATCCCTTGTTCCACTGGATTATATGGAAGGAACAGCGAAGTATTATATCAATGGTGTATTGCAGTCGGCACCTGCAGCAACAGCCGGACCGCCACTTGTGATAAACGGAATCACAGTACCGGCAGGCGGCAATGCAGTGATCGTATACGAAGCAGAAGTGAATCCGTACGCACCGCTTGCTGCAACCGGAAATATTGTAAATACAGCAACGATCACAGGCGGAGGCATTACACCGATCGAGGTGACAGAGACAGTGGTAACAGATAATGAGCCGCTATTAAATATCACGAAATCGATCAGCCCGGTTCCGGTAACGGAAAATGGAACACTGACCTACACGTTCCTCATTCAGAACACCGGAAATACCGCAGCGGATGCAGCCACAGCAGCAGAGATCATCGATACGTTTGATCCGATCCTTTCCAACATAGCGGTAAGCTATAATGGAACAGCACTTGCAGCCGGAACAGATTACACATACAACGAAGCAACCGGATTATTTGCAACAACAGCCGGAAGGATCACAGTGCCTGCGGCAGCCTATACGCAGGATCCGGCTACCGGAAACTGGATCGTAACACCGGGAACAGGAACCTTAACCGTAACAGGAACAATCTGATCACAACGCATATAAAGAGGAAAACTGGGTTGTCACATTTTTGTGACGGCTCAGTTTTTCTCTTTTCATAGATTTTTCTGTTATTTTACATAACAGTATATGTACAATTTACTTTCATATGAAAAAATACCAATTGTTTCAAAGAGAAAAGATATGGAGGACATGTTGAAATGAAAAAGAGAAACAATTGGTTAGCAGCTGTTATAGCAATGACACTTGGTTTAGGAGTGATAGCAGCAGGCTGTGGACAGAGTGCAGAGACACAGCAGGCAGCAGAGAATACAGATACAAGTGAAAAAGAGAATACAGCACAGAGTGAGAGCACAGAGAACGACGCAGCAGATCTGAATGCAATGACGCTTGATGAGATTACAGAAAAAGCAAAGGAAGAAGGTCATGTGGAATCTGTCGGAATGCCGGATACATGGGCGAACTGGGGACTCAGCTGGAAGGGACTCGAGGAAGAATATGGCATTACACACGCAGATTCTGATATGTCTTCAGCAGAAGAGCTTCAGATGTTTGCAACAGAAGGAGAAAACGGAACAAAGGATATCGGAGATGTAGGTCAGGCATTCGGAGCTCAGGCTGTATCAGAAGATCTTGTACAGGGATATAAAACATCTTACTGGGACAGCGTTCCTGACTGGGCAAAAGGAGAAGACGGTAAATGGATGATCGCTTACACAGGAGCAACCACATTCCTTACCAATACAGATCTCGTTAAGGACGCACCAACATCCTGGGCAGATATCAAGGAAGGTGACTATACTGTGGCAATCGGAGATATCAACGGAGGAAATGCACAGGCGGCAGTTGTAGCATCTGCTTATGCATTTGGCGGAGATCTGAATAATCTTGATCCGGCATTTGATTTCTGGACAGAGATGGCAAAAGAAGGACGTATCAATACGCTGGACATTTTACAGCAGAATTTTGAAACAGGTGAAGTACCGGTAGGGGTTATCTGGAGCTTTACAGCAATCCCATATAAGGATGCAATCACACAGTATAAAATGCAGGCAACAATCCCATCCGATGGTTCGATCATGAGTGGTTATGCATCTGTTATCAATAAAAACGCACCGCATCCATATGCAGCAGCACTTGCCCGTGAATATATCTTCAGTGATAAAGGTCAGGCAAATCTTGCAGCAGCAGGTGCCATTCCGACAAGAACAGATGTAGAGATCCCGGAAGATATCCAGAAAGCAACATTTACATCAGATGCTTATGCGAATGCAATTCCAATGGAAGACACAGATGCTTATACAAAAGCCTGTGAAGAAGTTGTAAGCAGATGGCAGGAAGAGATCATCCCATTATTAGTAAAATAAAATTACAAAAACAGGCAGGGAGGAGGCACCGGGTGGTGCTTCCTTTTTGCTGTTAAGGAGAACTATGAAAAGAAAAAATCTGATTTATCTTACAGCGTTGCTGCCGTTTTTGGCAGTTACGCTGTTATACGAATTAATACCACTTGTGATGGTGATTGTAAGAAGCTTTCAACCGGATATCGGCGGAAGCTTTACAATGGAAAATTATGAGACTGTTTTTACAAAGCTGCTGTATCAGAAAGCTATATGGAACAGCTTAAAAATATCTGTAATCTCTGCACTGGCAGGGATCATAATTGCATTTTACGGTGCAAGGGCAATCCATACAGAGCAGGGAAAAACAGGACAGTTCTTTATGATGATCTTAAACATGGTATCGAACTTTGCAGGAATACCGCTGGCATTTGCGTACATGATATTGTTAGGAAATGCGGGGCTTATGATTCATATCGGAGAGAGCCTTGGTGTGGAAGCACTTGTAAATTACAACCTTTATACATCAGGCGGTATGAGTATGATTTATATTTACTTTCAGATTCCGCTTGCAACATTGCTTTTAATCCCTGCATTTGACGGAATCAGAAAAGAATGGAAAGAGGCAGCCCTGCTGCTTGGAAGCCATGATGGGTATTTTTGGAGAAAAGTAGGGATTCCGGTACTTATGCCGGGCATCCTTGGAACTTTTTCCGTCTTATTTGCCAATGCACTGGCAGCGTACGCAACAGTCTATGCATTGATGATGAATAATATTTCCCTTCTGCCGGTGCAGATCGCAGGAAGCTATGTTGGAGAGGTGAAGACAAGACCGGGACTTGGTGGGGCACTCTCTGTTGTTATGATGCTTATGATGGTGCTCATGATCTTATTTACCAACCATGTTACAAAAAGATTCCAGAAAGGAGACAGAAAATGAAAGCAAAAACAAAAGGAGCCAGAATACTGATGGTTTTGATCATGATCTATCTTCTGATACCTCTTGTAGTAACCATTATTTATTCATTATTTAAAAAATGGACTGGAATTTTGCCGGAGCAGTTTTCGCTGGACAGCTATAGGACAATTTTTAAGGATCCTGAATTTTTAATGTGTATTGTGAGAACGATTTTTCTGTGCATCATACCGATCATAGTGACAACGACCATCATTCTGCTTGCACTATTTGTCACAACTGTATGCTTCCCTCAACTGGAGAAATGGATCCAGCTGATCTGCATGATTCCATATACGATCCAGGGAGTGATCCTCTCAGTCAGTATTTTATCTTTGTATGTTTCCGATAAAGGAATCCTTGGAAACCGTCTGATGATGTTATTTGGTGCGTATTGCATTATTATTATGCCTTATATCTATCAGGGAATCCGGAACGGTATGCGTGCCGTAAATGTAAAAATGCTGTTGGAAGCAGCAGAAATGCTTGGCGCGACACGTTTTTATACATACTTTAAAATCGTAGTACCGAATATTTTATCATCCATTATCGTATCAGCACTTCTGGCAGTAGGGATTATTTTCGGGGACTATGTACTTGTGCGGAATCTCTGCGGAACATCGTTTCAGAACATGCAGATTTATTTATATCAGATGATGAAATCTGACAGTACAAAATCAAGTGCAGTGTTTGTAGTTATCATGGCGATCACCTTCTGCATTACAGCAATCGTACTTATGCTGCAGAAAAAAGAGAAACGTTAAAAACTTGGATAAAATGAAAAAGAATCAGAGAAAGTGGAGAAAAATGGCTTATATTAAGTTTGAGAATATCGTAAAAAATTATGGCAGAAATGTTGTGTTAAAAAATATTAATTTGGAGATTGAAAAAGGACAGCTTGTGACATTGCTCGGTCCTTCCGGATGTGGAAAGAGTACATTGCTGCGTTGCCTGGCCGGACTCGAAGAAGTGACAGAAGGAAAAATTTTTCTGGATGGAAGAGATATCACGAATGTGAATCCAAGAGAACGTGATATGGGAATGGTTTTCCAGCAGTATAGCCTATTTCCGAACATGACAGTCCTTGAAAATGTAGAATTTGGAATGAAACTGAAAAAGACAGATAAAAAAGAGATGAAAGAACGGGCAGAGGATATGCTTGGAATCGTCGGACTGAAGGATAAAATGTACAGCTATCCGGCAAATCTTTCCGGAGGACAGCAGCAGAGGGCAGCTCTCGCAAGGGCGATCGTGACGGAACCAAAGGTACTTCTTCTGGATGAACCGTTATCAGCAATCGATGCTTTGCTGCGAAAATCACTGCAGGCGGAGATCCGTCGTATTCAGAAGAAGCTTAACATTACAGCAATCTTTGTTACACATGATCAGGAAGAGGCAATGGTAATGTCCGATGAAATCCATCTGCTCTATGAAGGAAAAATTGAGCAGTCAGCAAAGCCGGTGGAGCTTTATCAGAATCCGGCAACGTCATTTGCAGCATCTTTTATCGGTAATTATAATCTGCTTACAAAAGAACAATTCCACAATATTACCGGAAGCAGAAAAGACTGTGAACAGGTTGCAATCCGTCCGGAGATGATTCTGTTTGCCGATCACGATACAGATATGGGAGAAGAAGCGTATGAGATGACAGGTATTGTGGAAAACAGAGTTCCACATGGCAGCATCCTGCGTTATACCATAAATGTCAAAGGGCAGAACCTGAATGTGGATGTTTTGTTTCAGGGAAAAGAAATGTATGAGACCGGAAAAGAATGTAAAATCATAATCCGGAAAAGTGACTGTATATTTTTGTAAAAGTGGGCTTTATAAAAGGATTTTTGCAAAATAAGCGGAAAACACTTTCTTAATGTAATGTGATATAGTATAATGCAACTTAAGAATAATTTCAGGAGGCAGAGAAAATGGATATGAATATCGTATGTCTGGATTTGGAGGGTGTTCTTGTGCCTGAGATCTGGGTTGCATTTGCAGAAGAGACAGGAATCCCGGAGTTAAAGAAAACAACAAGGGATGAGCCGGATTATGATAAACTGATGAAATGGAGACTTGGAATTTTAAAAGAACATGGACTTGGACTGAAAGAAATTCAGGAAACGATCGCAAAGATCGATCCGATGCCGGGGGCAAAAGAATTTTTAGATGAACTGCGCAGCATGACACAGGTGATCATCATCAGTGATACATTTACACAGTTTGCAGCGCCACTCATGAAAAAGCTGGGATGGCCGACTATTTTCTGCAATTCACTGGAAGTGGCAGAAAACGGCGAGATTACAGGTTACAGGATGAGAGTAGAAAATTCCAAGTATTCAACAGTAAAAGCACTCCAGTCGATTGGATTTGAGACGATCGCAAGCGGAGACAGCCACAATGATCTTGGTATGATCAAGGCAAGTAAAGCCGGCTTCCTGTTCAAGAGTACCGAACAGATCAAAAAGGATAATCCGGAGCTTCCAGCGTATGAGACTTACGATGAATTAATGGAAGCGATTAAGAAGGCGTTATAAAAGCAAATAAAAAATACCGAGCTGCTTCAAAATGGAAGCAACCCGGTATTTTTTATTTGCAGAGATATTATTTTCGTATCGTCTTTACCAGCCCATACAACGTAATCAACATCGTCACAAACTCCGCAGCAGGAAAGGCAAGCCAGACACCGGTCAGACCGAAAAGCGCAGACAGGACGAATGCAAACAGGATAATCGCAACAAATCCGCGGGAGATGGACGCTGCAAAAGCATATTTTGCGGATTCTACCGAACTTAAAATGGCAGTTCCAACAATGTTCATTCCGGCAAAGAGAAATCCAATGAAATATAACCTTAAACCATTTTCTGCGTAGGAGGCAAGCACCTGATTTCCCTCTCCGTTAAATACAGCGGTGATCGCCGGGGCGTAAAGGTAAATGCAGACCACCAGAAGGACAGCAACACCGATGGTGGTCGTGACTGCCATTTTCAGATAGGTAGTTACATGCTTGTGATTTCCCTTGCTGTAGGATTCACTGATGAGCGGTTGGGAGCCTTGCGCAATGCCGTTAAATAGGGCGACTGCGACTAGTGAGGTGTTGGCGACGACGCCGTATGCAGCAACTCCGGTGTTTCCTGCAAGACCGAGGATCAGCATATTAAAGACGATCGTGATAACCCCGGAGGAAATCTCACCGACAAAAGAGGAAACGCCGACCTGACAGCAGTAGAGCAGTCTGCGGAAAGAAGGCAGGATCGGTTTCAGGCGGATTGTACTCTTTTTTGATTTAAAATGGATACAGCAGATCGCAATGCCGATGATCGGGGAGAAGGCAGTTGCAAGTGCAGCACCCTCCATGGAAAGCCCCAGTGGAAACATCAGGATATAGTCAAACACGATGTTGAACAGACTGCTGAATAAAGTTGCGGACATTGCAATGGAAGGATTTCCATCGTTTCGCACAAAAGCGTTACAAATGTAGTTCCACATAAAAAACGGAGCAAAGCACATAAAGATTCTTGTGTAATTTTTTCCGGTGGCAACGATTTGGGCATCACCGCCTAACAGTGCGATCAATTTATCCGGAAGAAACAGACCGACAAAAATAAAAAACAGACTGATGATAAAAGCCCACACAAGCGCATGGAAAAAATATCCATCCGCATCCGGGCTTTTTTTATTGCGCTCCACAACAAAACGGATCGCAGAGCCAACGCCCATCATTGCACCGATCGCAAAAATAATATTATAAATTGGCAGAACCAGATTTAAGGCAGTGATACCGTCGGCACCCACCGCTACAGAAATAAAGTAGGTGTCTGCAAGAATATAAACAGACATACCTACCATACCAAGCATATTTTGAGAGACGTATTTAATGAACTTCTTTAACATGATATAACTCCAAATATGTGTAATAAAGAAACCGGATGCAATGTGACATCCGGTTTCTTTTAAGCTAAAAAACAAATTAATTGATATTACCTGATTATTAAGCCTGAGGACCAGCAGCAACTAATGCTTTACCAGCTTCGTTTCCTTCATATTTAGCGAAGTTCTTAACGAATCTTGCAGCTAAGTCTTTTGCTTTTACTTCCCATTCAGAAGCGTCAGCGTAAGTATCACGAGGATCAAGGATTCCGGAATCTACGCCTGGAAGCTCTGTAGGAACTTCAAAGTTGAAGTATGGGATTGTCTTTGTAGGAGCTGTCTTGATGTCTCCGTTTAAGATAGCATCGATGATACCACGAGTATCTTTGATGGAGATACGTTTTCCAGTTCCGTTCCATCCTGTATTTACGAGGTAAGCTTTTGCTCCGCTCTTTTCCATTTTCTTAACAAGTTCTTCTGCATATTTTGTTGGATGAAGCTCTAAGAAAGCCTGTCCGAAGCATGCAGAGAATGTAGGTGTTGGCTCTGTAATACCACGCTCTGTACCAGCAAGTTTTGCTGTGAATCCAGATAAGAAGTAGTACTGTGTCTGTTCTGGTGTAAGAACAGATACTGGAGGAAGTACGCCGAATGCATCTGCAGATAAGAAGATTACATTCTTAGCAGCTGGTGCAGAAGAGATTGGACGTACAATATTCTGAATATGGTTGATCGGGTAAGACACACGTGTGTTCTCTGTTACGCTCTTATCAGCGAAATCAATCTTACCATTCTCATCTAATGTAACGTTCTCTAAGAGTGCGTCACGTTTGATTGCATTGTAGATATCTGGTTCGGAATCTTTATCAAGGTTGATAACTTTTGCGTAGCATCCACCCTCGAAGTTGAATACACCGTTGTCATCCCAGCCGTGCTCGTCATCACCGATCAGGAGACGTTTTGGATCTGTGGAAAGTGTAGTTTTACCTGTTCCGGAAAGTCCGAAGAAGATAGCTGTGTTCTCACCATTTAAGTCTGTGTTAGCTGAGCAGTGCATAGAAGCCATACCTTTTAATGGTAAGAAGTAGTTCATCATAGAGAACATACCTTTCTTCATCTCTCCGCCGTACCATGTGTTAACGATAACCTGCTCACGGCTTGTGATGTTGAACATAACTGCTGTCTCAGAGTTTAATCCTAACTCTTTGTAGTTCTCAACTTTTGCTTTAGAAGCATTGTAAACAACGAAATCTGGCTCGAAGTTCTCTAATTCTTCTGCTGTAGGTTTGATGAACATGTTTGTTACAAAGTGAGCCTGCCAAGCAACCTCAACGATGAAACGGATTGCCATACGTGTATCTTTGTTAGCACCGCAGAATGCATCTACAACAAAAAGTCTCTTGTTAGAAAGTTCTTTGATCGCTAAATCTTTTACAGATTTCCAAGCTTCTTCTGTAGCTGGGTGGTTGTCGTTTTTGTATTCGTCAGAAGTCCACCATACAGTGTCTTTTGAGTTCTCATCCATAACGATGTATTTGTCTTTTGGAGAACGTCCTGTATAGATACCTGTCATTACGTTTACTGCGCCAAGTTCGCTGACCTGACCTTTTTCGTAACCTTCAAGTTCCGGTTTTGTTTCTTCTTCGAATAATAATTCATAAGAAGGATTGTAAACAACTTCTGTTGTTCCGGTAATGCCATACTTGCTTAAATCAATTTTTGCCATTTTTAGTTACCTCTTTCCTTTCGCTGTGTGTAATATGGTATCAATCTGTAAAAACAGACTGTACATATCTTTTTGGAAGCCGGACTTTTGATCGCTTTGTTCCACATTGTGAAATGCAGGAAACATAAGCAAATTGCCAACTTTCTCTACCATAATTATACATATCTCGGTTATAAAATCAATAAAAAAATTGTTAAAAATTTAGCAATTTATGGAGAAAAATTTGTCATCATCTGCGCTTGACAGAGATACAGACAGATCTGAGTGGAAAAATACGATCCAAACCCGCTTTTCACGATTGAAAAATGCACACAAAAACAATATAATGCAAGCAGCAGAAAGACGAAACAGTCTGGTCTGAAAAGCCGTAACATCCATTTTGAAAAAAGAGGGAAAAGAAAATGAAAGTCATACACAAAATCAGTCCGGTGCTGATATTACTTGGTTATTTTTACATTTTATACGAAGGCTACTTTTTATGCCAGTTTGGAGGGGTCCGCTACCACGGACAGAAAATGGCTGTGGGAGCAGCGGTCATGGCAGTTGGTTTTCTCTTCTGGCTTATCACCAGAAAAAAGGCAAAAGAACAGCAGGCAGGGAAAAAACAGTATCTGTGGATCGCAGAACTTGTGGCGGCAGGAGCGGCAACGATCATCTGTGGTGCTGCGGTGATCCGCACGGCAATCCCATACAATGGGGCACTCTCCTGGAAAATTTATGAGTGGCGGAGAATAAATGACGAGAGTTCTTCCAAAGATAATAGTGATACTAATAAGGAAGAAAACGAGCCGGAAATTTTCAGCGGAACAGAGACAGAAACGGAAACAAAGACCAGTGAGAATATCCGCAATTCGGATACGTGGGAATTTAATGCAGAAGACGGCGATATGTATTATTTCATCAATGATATTACCGGTTACCGGCTGAATGTGGTAGACGCTGCCTGTGGAAGCCGCTTTTATAACTTTGAAAAGACGAAGGATGGAGGTACGACCTGGACGGAGGTCAACGGTGATCCGTTTGACCAGAATATGGGCGTTGCCGAAGGACTGCTCTTTTTTACGAATGATTTCGGATTTGCAGGACTGACGTATGCAAGTGAGGATTTCTCCATGCTCTACGTGACAAAGGACGGCGGAGAGACATTTGAACGGTTGGAACTTCCGTTGGATACGGTGACAGAACTTCCATCCGAAGCAGCAGAACTGGGATTTACGATCGAAGATTATGATTATCACACCATGCCGCAGATCGTGGATGGAAAAATGGAGATTTATCTGCAGACCGATGCGATGGAACAGCAGGGGATTATTTTTCAGTCTGAAGATAACGGAGTTACCTGGGAGTATGCAGGTTGTAAGGAATGATATACAAAAAATTACGAGGTTAAAATCATATGGAACAATACAGCTATCATGAGGAAACTGGAAAAATTACATTGGAAAAGAAAGCGGTACAAAATAGTGAAAACGCAGGAAAAAGCATTTATCTCATGAGTCTGGATGAGTTTTTGAGCCATCCGCGGAAACTTGTGCGGAAAAATAATTTTATCCACAGCATGACACCGATCCAGTACTGCAAGATTGAAAAATACCGGGAGTGTGTGCAGGGAACAATGCGTGTGCCAAAGGGAAATAAAGGGCAGGTGTGTATCCATAATTTTGGATTTTACCTGTCAGAGCAGGAATTATATCTTGTGGAGGAAAGTCATTTCCTGATGGAGTATCTGAACAAGATGGCGGAAGGAAACTACGAGGGCTACACCTTCCGGCAGATTCTTCTGGCATTGTTCGAGGAACTGCTGCAGGATGAGGTACTGTATCTGCAGAAACAGGAGGAACATCTGGCTGGTCTGGAGGAGGAACTGTTAAAGAAAATACCGGATTATTTTTACGAGATGATCATGAAATACCGGAAACGGTTCAATATTTTTCATGCCTATTATGAACAGCTGATGAATATGGGAGATGTGATGCAGACCTCTGTGAACGGCGGTCTGTCGGAGGAGGAAAAAGCACAGTGGCAGTTATTTTCCAACCGGGCGGAGCGGCTGCATGACCATGTGGAAATGCTGCGGGAATATCTCGTGCAGATCCGGGAACTGTATCAGTCACTCATTGCGGTGCAGCAGAATCAGGTGATGAGCATTTTGACGGTTGTGACAACGATTTTTCTGCCTCTCACGCTGATCGCCGGCTGGTATGGAATGAATTTTCCAAATATGCCGGAGTTTGGGTGGAAATATGCGTATCCGGCAGTTATAATAGTGAGTATCTTAGTGATCATTTTGGAAATTATTTATTTTAAGAAAAAGAAGATGCTTTAGGCATCTGGAAAGAGAAGGACAAAAGATTATGATGAACCCGGCAAATATTATGAAGATTATGAATGCAAAAAATAAATTTACTGCAAACCATCCGAAGTTTGTGGCATTTTTAAGTGCTGTATTCTCCAGAGAGATGGAGGAGGGCACTGTGATCGAGATCACACTCACCAGACCGGGTGAGGAGCCGATGACGACCAATATGAAGATCCAGCAGTCGGATCTGGATCTGATGCGTGAACTTCAGGACATGGCAAAAAATCAGTAAATAGCTATGGAAAAAAACGTCTGCACATGCTAAAATATTCTTACGAAAAAATACGAAAATTTATACGCAAGAAAGGATGCACATATGTTAGGTAAACGTTTGAATTATCAGGTGGAAGAAAATAAAATCCATTTTTTCTTTGAAAAAGAAGAGGCATTTTTAGAGGTCATTACTGAGAGTATTATGAATGTCTTTGTTCCTTATGAGACAAAAGGACACCGCTCCAAGGCGATCGAAGGGGAGAAGGCAGTCCGGACAGATTTTGAGGTAAAAGACTGCGGCAGTTATGTTTCAGTTGCAACAAAACAGTTGGAAGCGAGAGTTTATGACGGATTTTATGTGGACTTTTACCGGGATGGAAAGAGCATTTGTGAAGATTACCGCGGTGGGCGTATTTTAAGACCGCTGTTAAGTGAAAAATCTCTCGAAGTGTTAAAGGCAGAGGGACATGATGTGTCCGCAGGTGCAAGCGGCAGCTATCCGGTGCAGACTGTCAAAAAAATGGACGGTGATGAGAAGTTTTACGGACTTGGGGACAAGACCGGATTTTTGAATAAGCGGGATTATGAGTACGAAAACTGGAATTCCGATATCCCACAGGCACACACGGATTCTTACCGCGCACTGTATAAGTCCATTCCGTTTCTGATCACCTTGAAAAAAGAAAGTGTTTATGGTATTTTCTTTGACAATACATACAGATCTTATGTAAACCTTGGAAAAGAAAATCAGGCATATTTTTACTATGGTGCGGACGCCGGAAACCTTGATTACTATTTTATCGCAGGGGATACGATGCCGGACATTGTGGGCGGTTATACCTATCTGACCGGAAGGACTCCGCTTCCACAGCTGTGGACACTCGGTTATCATCAGTCCCGCTGGGGATATGATTCCGCAGACTGCATTAAAAAAGTAGCAGGGAAATACCGAGAACTGAATATTCCATGTGATACGATGCATTTTGATATTGACTATATGGATGGCTACCGTGTCTTTACATGGAATGAGAAAGATTACGGCGATCCGGCAGGAACCATTCAGGAGCTGGCAGACGATGGATTCAAGGCAGTCTGCATTATCGATCCGGGTGTGAAATTAGATCCGGGTTATGAGAAATATGATGAGGGAATTGCCGGAGATTATTTTGCAAAGACACCGGAAGGGGAAGTCTATGTGAATGCGGTATGGCCGGGAGATTCTGTATACCCGGATTTCGGGCAGCCAAAGGTGCGTAAATGGTGGGCAGAAAATCAGAAGTTTCTGACCGATATAGGCGTTGCCGGAGTCTGGAATGACATGAATGAACCGGCAAGTTTTCACGGAGAACTGCCATCAGATGTCGTGTTTACCGATGAAGATCAGAAATCTACCCACGCAGCCATGCACAATGTATACGGACATCTGATGTCTAAGGCAACCTATGAGGGACTTAAGGAGCAGACCGGAAAAAGACCATTTGTGATCACCCGCGCATGCTATGCAGGAAGCCAGAAGTATACAACAGTCTGGACCGGGGATAACCAGAGTTTATGGTCACATCTGCAGATGGCAGTGCCACAGTTGTGCAATCTTGGACTGAGTGGAATGGCATTTGCAGGAACGGATGTCGGTGGATTTGGTGCGGACTGTACGGCAGAACTTTTATGCCGCTGGGTACAGGTCGGAGCATTTTCTCCATTGTTCCGGAATCATTCATCCAATGGAAGCATTTATCAGGAGCCGTGGCAGTTCGGGGAAAAGACGGTCAATATATACCGCAAATTTGTGGAGCTGCGTTACCGCCTGCTTCCATACCTGTATGATCTGTTTGCAGAGTGTGAGAAAACAGGACTTCCGATCATGCGTCCACTGGTGCTTCATTATGAAAAGGATGAAAATACATGGAATTTAAATGATGAATTTTTAGTTGGAGAACATCTTCTTGTGGCACCGGTATTAAAGCAGGGACAGACGAAAAAGATGGTCTATCTGCCGGAAGGAATCTGGTATGATTTCAATACCGGAAAACGTTATGAGGGAAAACAGTATTATCTTGTGGATGCACCGCTTGATACCTGTCCGATGTTTGCCAAAGCAGGAAGCATGATCCCGGCTTATGAAGTGATGCAGTATGTGGGGGAAAAGCCATATGATACGCTAAATATGCTCGTATTTCCGGGCGAGGGCACCTATGTGCATTATCAGGATAACGGAAGCGATTTTGCTTATCAGGATGGCGCCTATAATGAGTACGCATTCACACAGCAGGAAAATGGGGAAGTGACCATGAAGATGATGAAGGAAGGTTATGAGAGACCTTACAAAAAGATTGAATACATTTTTGTCGGCAAATAAGGCAGAAGCAGGAACCCGGGAAAAAATTGCTGCATATCTTATAGTGATGTGATGGAAATAAGGAGTATCGCGTGGACTATAGAGAGGAACAGTTTTTCCGCATGCAGCAGTTTGACACTCCGAAAGTGCCTTTTTATATGAGCTATCCGATGCAGAATCTGTATCTCACAGAGATGGAATATGAAAAGGATATGGACCGGATGAAAGAGTTGTATCCAAAGGATGTTGCCCGTATTATGGATGTGATCGAGGATGAGTGCGATAAAATGGAGTACGAGGGAAGCCTCATGTTCGATGAATATCCGGACCGGCTTATGTTAGAGCAGGTGACAGAGCGCATTTATCAGACCGTGAAAAATGGAACAGACAGCGTGATGGCAGAGGAATTCTGGGGAGGAAACAATCCACCGCCGCCACCACCTCCGGGCAGACCGGGAAGCATGCCACCACCGGGGCGGCCAGGAATGATGCCACCGCCACCTCCGCCCCGGCCAAATGATCCGTGGCGCAGTCTGATCGGTGTCATGTTAAACAACGAGATGTACCGCAGAAGATGCCGCCACCGCCGCTGCAGAAGATGGTGGTGATTTTCGTTATTCTTCACCAGCAATTTTCTTAAGAATTTAAAAAGAAGCCAAAGAAAATATTGCGGAAAAGGAAAAAACTGCATACAATATAGCTATCGCCGTTCTGGCGGTAGCTATTTTTGTGTGCAGTTTGAGGCACACAGAAGAGGGAAACAGTCGTATGGATGATTTTGGAGGCTTACAGTGCAGAAGGGTACAATCAAAGCAATTGTTCTGCCAGTCATTTTTGTTCTGGCAGTGATGATATTCAGTTTTATGACAAATCAGACAAATGAAGATCTGACGACAGAGATGTCGGAGGCGACATTGCCGGTTCTTACCTTATATGATGGGAACACGGCGATCAATGAATTATATGGTTACACCGAAAAAATGGATGCAGCCTATATGCGCGATACGATCACGCCGGTCGGGGAAAACAGACTTCTTCCGGTGACTGTGCAGACCTATCAGACCGCAGTGGATAAGATTTCTTATGAGATCAGGAGTCTGGATGCACAGAGGCTGATCGCAAATGCAGATGTCACTTCCTACACGGAGAATAAGGGAATGATCTCTATGGAGCTTCCAATCCAGAATCTGTTGGAGAAAAATGAGGAATATCTGCTTGTGATCCAGTTGGAGAGTGGGGATCGCATGATCTACTACTACACACGTATTATAGAATCTCAGAACAGTTATGTATCGGAGTGTATTGATTTTGTCAAACAGTTCAATGATACGACTTTTGACAGTGAGAAAGCAGCATCTCTCAGCACTTATATGGAAAAAACGACCGGCGATAACACGACTTTGCAGTATGTGACATTAAACAATTCACTGAATCAGGTGAGCTGGGCAGAGTTTCACGGCACAAGGCTGACGACACCGGTTCCGTCTGTCAAGGAGATCACTTCCACCTATAACGTGATCGTTCTGGACTATGTTGTAACACGGGTAGGACAGAATGGACAGAGCGAATACTATAACGTTGAGGAATACTACAGAGTGCGGTATACCAATACAAGAATGTATCTGTTAAATTTTGAACGAACGATGGAAGAGATTTTCCGAGGGGAAAATGACAGCATCTCAGGAAACGACATTCTGCTTGGAATCCGCTCCAAAGATGTGGAGTATCAGACCAATGAGTCCGGCAAAGTGGTCGCATTTGTACAGGAGGGAGAACTCTGGAGTTACAATCAGGAGGCAAATACACTTGCAAAAGTATTCAGTTTCCGTGGCTATGAAGGGGTAGATGACCGGGAAAACTATGGTGAGCATGACATTAAGATCGTAAATATTGATGAGGCGGGAAGCATTGACTATATTGTGTATGGCTATATGAACCGTGGAATCCATGAGGGTACAGTGGGAATTGCAGTTTACCATTATGACAGCCTTGCAAATACGAATGAGGAGCAGGTGTTTATCCCATCCAGCCAGTCCTATGAGGTAATGAAATCGGAATTAGGACAACTGATGTACGTGACTGAGAGCGGCGCATTTTATATTATGGTGGACGGAAATGTCTACGGCATTGATCTGAATTCACTGGATACGAAAGTGCTGGTAGAAGGACTTTCCGATGAAGCAGTCGCAATTTCTGAGTCAAACCGTTTCCTGGCATGGGTAGATCCTTCCGCAATCCGTGGCAGTGATACGATTCATATAATCGACTTCGTCACGGAGAAAGTGACAGATGTGACCGGGAGTACTTCTGATTATGTAAAACCATTGGGCTTTATGCAGGAGGATTTTGTGTATGGAGTGGCAAAATCGGCCGATGTCGTGGTAGATGCTGCAGGTAATACGCTATTTCCTATGTATCAGGTAAAAATCATGGATACATCCTCAGAGGAACATGAGATCTTAAAGACTTATGAGAAACCGGGATACTATGTACAGAACATTACCATCAGTGGTTACACCATATACTTAAACCGTATTCAGAACAATGGAACTGCCTATGTGGATGCAGATCAGGACATGATCATGAACCGTGAGGGTGACAGCCTGAAAGTGGTAGATATTGCAACAAAAAATACGGATGAAAAAGAGACACAGGTTCTGATCACACTGCAGGATGAGGCGAAGAAAAAGACACCGAAGATTCTGACACCGAAGGAGACGATCTTAGAGCAGAAACGTGAAGTCTCCCTGAAAGAAGAAAAGGACAATAACCGTTATTATGTTTATGTAAAGGGAGATGTCGTGCTGACAACAGACAGTGTCGCTGACGCGATTATTGCGGCAAACAGCCAGATGGGTGTCGTGATCGGTGAAAATCAGCAGTATGTATGGAAACGTTCCAGAAAGACGGCTCAGGCGGCCTTTAATGATATTGTAGTTGGCGAGGAGGACAGTGGAGCAGGAAGCATTGCCCAGTGTGTGAATGCAATCCTGGAAAAAGAGGAAATCAACATCAGCGTCAGTGCGCTGATCTCCCAGGGCGAGACACCGAAGCAGATTCTTCTTAACACCTTAAAGGATGCAACTGTTTTAGATCTTACCGGTTGTACGGTAGATGAAATCCTGTACTATGTGAGCAACGGGTATCCGGTATTTGCAATGACAGGAAGTAATGATGCGGTTCTTGTGGTGGGATATGATGCAAATAATGTTGTGCTTTATGACCCGGCAGTGGGACAGACTTATAAGCGGACGACTGCGGATGCAGATGAGATGTTTTTCAATGCGGGAAATATTTTCTTCACATATCAAAAGTAAACTATACATAAAAGTGCATAAAATTTCAGGCAGTTCTACGGTTCCTTCGTTGAACTTTAACAGTTTTCCGTGGGATGCCTTGCAAATTCAAGGGTAATAGTATATATTTTGAAGAGTATGAAAAAGTTGATGTATCTGTGAAGGGAAAAACAGATATCGAAGTACTGTGAAAGAGGAAGTGAATGGCATGAGCAAAAAAGAGATTATTGTATCCAATGTTTCAGAAGAACATAATAACCCAATTGCTGAATTAGTTCAGGTTGCGTGTCGTTTTGATAGCGAGATTATTTTAGAAAGTGATAATCGCAGGATCAACGCCAAGAGTATCATGGGAATTATGGCATTCAACCCATCAAAAGGAATGACAGTTAATATCGAGGCAAACGGTGAAGATGAGCAGGAAGCATTAGTAGCAATGGAGAAGTTTTTAGTTTGTGAGTAGTTTTTGTCTGAAGGAGGAACCAATTATGGAAAAGAAGACAACAGCAGCAAAACCAGTAGTAAAAACAACAGCGAAAGAGGCATCTAAGGATACTGTAAAAGAAGCAGCAGTAAAATCTGCACCAGCAAAAGAATCTGTGAAAGAGACAGCAGCTGAGACAAAGGCAGCAGCAGTTGCCAAAGAAGTTGAGAAAAAGGTCGCTGAGACCAAAGAAACAGTGAAAGATACTGCAAAGAAAGCAACAGAAAAAGTGGAAGCAGCAACAAAAACGGTAGTGAAAAAAGCCGCAGCAAAGAAAGCAGCTCCTAAGAAAGAAGAACTGAAACCAGAAGTATTTATCCAGTTCCAGGGACAGGAAGCAGTTGTTGCTGACGTGATCGAGAAAGCAAAGAAACAGTTCGAAGCAGAAGGTCACAGAGCATCTTCCATTAAGAGCATTCAGGTATACTTAAAACCGGAAGAGTATGCAGCATATTATGTGATCAACCAGAAACATGCTGGAAGAGTAGACTTATTTTAATACATAAGATCAGAAAACAACAAAGTAGTTATAAACACAAAAAAGGAATTGCATCTTGCAATTCCTTTTTTGTGTGTTTCAGAGAAACTGTACGGAACAGTTCCTCTGGAAACGATATTATTTATGTTCTTTTTTGTATTTGGATACCAGTTTCTGGATTCTGTCATATGGGTTTAACAGATCGCTGATGGATGAATCATGATTCAAAGTATCAATGATGTAAGCGATGTATTTACTCATATCACAGTTAATGTAGTATGGTCTGGAAAGAAGTTCCGGGGTCTGGTAAGTGAGGTTTGTGGTAACTACTTTGTAAATAGTACCATCTTCCACTGCCTTGTCGAAACGGTCAAGACCGTTGGTGAAGAGACCAAATGTAGCGACTACGAAGATACGGTTTGCTTTTCTCTTCTTTAACTCTGTTGCAACATCGATCATACTCTCACCGGAGGAGATCATATCATCGATAATGATAACATCTTTTCCTTCTACAGAAGTTCCCAAGAACTCATGGGCGACGATTGGGTTACGTCCATCTACGATCTTGCTGTAATCACGACGTTTGTAGAACATACCCATATCAACACCAAGTACATTTGCAAGGTAAACAGCACGGTTTGTACCACCTTCGTCTGGGGAGATGATCATTAAATGGTCATTGTCAAGTTTTAAGTCATCACAGTTCTTTAAGATACCTTTGATGAACTGGTAAGCTGGCTGAACCGTCTCAAATCCTTTGAGCGGGATCGCATTCTGGACACGAGGATCATGAGCATCAAAAGTGATGATATTGTCAACACCCATAGCAGTCAGTTCCTGTAATGCAAGTGCACAGTCTAAGGACTCACGTGCAGTACGCTTGTGCTGACGGCTTTCATATAAGAAAGGAATGATTGCTGTGATACGTCTTGCTTTACCGCCGACAGCAGCAATAATACGTTTTAAATCAGCGTAATGGTCATCTGGGGACATGTGGTTTTCGTGACCGGATACAGAGTAAGTGAGGCTGTAGTTGGTTACGTCTACCATCAGATAAAGATCATATCCACGGACAGATTCTTTGATCACACCTTTTGCTTCACCTGTTCCGAAACGAGGTACAGATGTGGAGATGATGTAAGAGTCACGGTGGTATCCTTTGAATGCAGCTTCGTTCTTATGTGCATGTTCTCTTTTCTCTCTCCAGCCTACTAAGTACTGGTCAACTTTGGCACCTAATTCTTCACAGCTCTTTAAGGGAATTAAGCCGAGGGCGCCGTCTGGCATGGTTTCTAGAATTCTTTCATCGTTTGGCATGAGTGGTTTTCCTCCATAAAAATTAAACATTAACAATTTATTTCAATAGATGCTGAATAAGGGGATATTCAGAGCATCTAGTGAATACGTTTTTTCAAGCGGATATCATCACCGAACAGCTTGATGATGGTATAGCTGTTGGATATCCTTGAAAGTACACGTTCTGAATAAATATCAGCAACCTGGTTCATATTCAGGTTGGTGGAAATGATCGTGGACTTCTGTCTTAGGATACGTTCATTTAAACATAGAAACAGCTGCGATGTGGTAAAAGAGTTCGAAAGCTCAGTACCGAGATCATCAATGATGAGCAGATCGCAGTCAAAAATATTCTGGTGTGTAGCGATGGCATCTGCATCTTTTTCAAACACACCTTTGCTTAATATATCAAATAATTGGAACGCCGTAAAGTAGATTACGGAATGTCCTGAATCTAATAATTCTTTTGCAATGCAGTTTGAGAGAAACGTCTTCCCAATTCCAGTATCTCCAAAAAAGTAAAGATTAGCAAAAGTGGCATCAAACTGATCTACAAATTCATGGCATCTTGCAACTGCGGCTTTGGCAGTGGCAAGGGATGTAAGTCCTGTCGCAGGGTTGACGTTGGAATCTGAATAATAATCCAGAGACAGCGTACTGAAATTCTCCCTTGCAAGAATGTCCTTAATATTGGACTGGGTATAGATCAGATCGATCGCCTGCTGTTTGAAGCAGTGGCATGGTTTACCATCGATATAGCCTGTATCTTTACAGTCCGGACACTCATAAACCGGCTCGAAATAGTTTTCCGGGAGAGAGAGTTCTTTCATGAGAGCTTTCTTTCTTGTGCGGAGATTTTTCAGTTCCGCTTTTAATTCGGTGAGAGCAGAACTGTCCCCATCTAAGAGTCGTCTTGCGGATGCCACGGAAATCTCCGCAATAGAGGCATCTAATGCCTTCAGTTCCGGGGAACATTCATAGGCAGCTTTTGTGCGCTCTTCTAACTGATGTTGTGCTTTTAGCTGTTTTGCGTCGTAAGAACGAAAAATTTCGTCATACTGCGAATTATTCAATGCCATTGGATTCTCCCTGTTGTCCTGTAAGATAAGGATACTGCATCATCTAGTGCTGTGCAGAAGTTGTGAGCAGCATTTTTTCCAGCTGATCGTAATCGTAGGAACGCTGTTCAAAATTATTAAAACGGTTTTTCGGCTGGGATGTCTGTGCGGTGTTTGGAACCGCAGTTTTTTTCTTCTTCTGGTGAGCTTCATCCAGTCTTGCAATATCTTCCAAAGTGCTTACGTTATTCTTCTTCCAGCTGGTCAGAATAGAGTCAATATATTCAAACTTTGGCTGATGTATCGCCTGTATGGTGCGTTCACAGGCAGTCGTGATGACCTCAGATGAAAATCCATATTCAGACCGCCACTTATCAATATAGGCAGTCTCTGCCGGAACAAGGGAACGTCCATTGATTCCCAGTGCCTTCATAACGGAAAAATAAAGCTGGCTGTGAAGACCGGCAGTCAGCTTTGCCTGTTCTACAGTTGTAATGTGATTATCTGCCCAGGCAAGGGCAACCTTTTCTATGTAGCGGATACTGGTATGTCCTTTGCTCACGCAGTATTCCACCAGATACTCAATGAGATCTGTGGAAAAACCAAGACCGTCGTACCAGTATAAAATGCTGTTCATATCCGTTGGGGTTAAAATACGTCCCAGGTAACGCTCAGCAATAAATAAAAGTTCTGCCACAGATTCCTGTTTGCGGAACATGGAGATATCCTCAGCAGAGTAGTTCTTCGGTTCCGGAACAGATGGCTTCAAAGAAGATTCTTCCGGGGATACGGCTGCAGAATATTCAGAAGAAGCAGTTTCCTGTGTGGATACTGTCATAGGGTCTTCGTTCTCAGATGGTCTGCGCTTGGTGTCTAAAAAACAGACGCCGGTCAGATTCTCACTGGAGTCATATTCCAGGCGGAGCAGATGCATACGCTCCCAGTAACTTAAAGCACGCTTAATGTCCTTTTCGGTATGTTCGAATTTATCTGCCATGGCAGAAATGGAAAACGCAGCATCCGGCGCGTTTAACTGCCGTAACAGATAAAGATATATTTTTACAAACTCTCCATTGGCATCAGACATATATTCATCAATGAAAATATTCGATACACTGGTGGCAGAGGTCTGACTGTCACTATGAAGTGTTATATTTGCCATTATGTTCCTTCCTTTCATACAAAGCCGGATGGAATATCCTATCCATCAGCTCGTCCCAAATTATAGCACAGGAATGTAAAAAAGAGAAGAAAAAAATTGCCCACAAACCCAGTAAAATCAAGGGTTTTCAAAAATGTGGATAATGTGGATAAAAAAGAGTCCCTGGAAAACCTCATTTTGTGAAAAAAGTACGAAAGTGAGGAAATACAAGGACTTACAGCTTTTTGACATAAAAATGTGGATAACTTTATGTAAACAAAAAAATCCACATTCAAAAGTTGAAGTTTTCCCCAATTGAATGTGGATAATGTGGATAAGTTATCTACCAAGCAGGTGTTCGCCAACATTTACAATGTCTCCGGCGCCCATAGTTATCAACAAATCACCGTTTATACAATTTTTCAATAAAAAGTTTTCAATTTCTGTAAAGGAAGGAAAATAATGGACATCCGTGCCTTTTTCCTTTAATTTTGCTTCGATATCTCTGGAACTGATGCCGAAAGTATTCTTTTCGCGGGCTGCATAAATATCAGCTAATACCACAACATCTGCCATGGAGAGAACCTCTGCAAAATCATTTAAAAATGCCTTTGTTCTGGAGTAAGTATGTGGCTGGAATACAAGCACCAGACGTTTGTGTGGATATTTTTCCGCCGCGGTCAACGTAGCGCGGATCTCTGTCGGATGATGTGCATAATCATCAATGACCGTGACGCCATCTACGCATCCTTTATACTGGAAACGTCTGTCTGCACCGCCGAAAGCAGAAAGACCTGCAAGAATGTCTTTTTTTGAGATCTTTAAGTCAAGGGCAAGCGCAATGGCAGCGAGTGCATTCGAAACATTGTGCAGTCCGGGTACATTCAGGGCGACATCCATGACTTTCTCGCCGTGGTACATGGCAGTGAAGTTTGCACATGCTTTTTCGTTAAAGGTGATATCAGCAGGATAAAAATCGCAGGCATCACTCATACCGTAGGTAATGACCTGTGGAGCGAGTCCCTCTACGATCTCCTGATAGTTCTCAATTTCGCCGTTGATGATAATGGCACCATTTTCTTTTGTATTTTTTGCAAATAAGTGGAAAGAATTGCGGATATCATGAATATCTTTAAAGAAGTCAAGATGTTCCGCTTCTATATTTAAAATAATGCTGTATTTTGGACGGAAATTCAAAAAGCTGTTTGTATATTCACAGGCCTCGGAGATAAATACGTCAGATTTTCCGACGCGGAGATTTCCATCGATCGCTTTTAAGATACCGCCGACTGTGATGGTTGGATCTTTTTTAGCGGCGAGCAGAATCTGGGAGATCATGGAAGTTGTGGTTGTTTTTCCATGGGTGCCGGATACTGCGATGGAATTCTGATAGTTATCCATGATCTGACCGAGCAGTTCTGCGCGGCTTAACATCGGAATACCTTTTTCTTTTGCAGCGGCAAATTCCGGGTTATCTTCACGGATCGCTGCGGTGTACACGACAAGATCGATACCTTCTATAATATTGGAAGCTTTCTGACCATAGAAAATCTGCATTCCCATATGCTCTAAGTGTCTGGTGAGCTCAGATTCTTTGGAGTCAGAACCGGAAATCGTAAAATGTTCCTCAAAAAGAATCTCAGCGAGACCGCTCATGCTGATTCCGCCGATTCCGATAAAGTGAATGTGTATTGGTTCCTGAAAATTAATTTTATACATATTATGGATACCTGCCTGTTTTTCGTTGATTGTTGATGAAAAAGTTTATGAAAAACTTCCTCATTTTATAACAAGGCGTTGCATAACGCCTGAAACAGTTACATTATAACCATATATCAGGAATTTGCAAATTCTTTTCGGACAATTCCATGTTATCTATTTTGACGAAAAAAACAGGACAAACACACATATTTGTATAAAATGTCAAAAAAAAGAAAAAATTTCTGAAAAAATTGTGTAAAATGATGTACATTGAAAAATGGTTGTGATATACTTGAAATATCAAGAGGACTAGATTGACTAGAAAGTGACGAGAGGTGATTGACGTGATTCGAAAAGAAATGATAGCAATGCTATTAGCGGGAGGTCAGGGAAGCCGTTTAGGTGTCCTGACATCAAAAGTTGCAAAACCGGCAGTTGCATTTGGAGGCAAGTATCGTATTATCGATTTTCCATTGAGCAACTGCATTAACTCCGGAATTGATACGGTTGGTGTATTGACACAGTATCAGCCATTACGTTTGAATACCCATATCGGAATTGGTATTCCGTGGGATCTTGACCGTAATAACGGAGGAGTAACAGTACTTCCACCATACGAGAAGAGTAATAACAGTGAGTGGTATTCAGGAACTGCCAATGCAATTTATCAGAATATGAACTACATGGAGCAGTACAATCCGGAATATGTACTGATTTTATCTGGTGACCATATCTACAAGATGGATTATGAAGTCATGCTTGATTTCCATAAGGAAAATAACGCAGATGTTACAATTGCCACAATGCCTGTTCCATTAGAGGAGGCAAGCCGTTTTGGTATTGTGATCGCAGATGAAGATAAACGAATTCAGGATTTTGAAGAGAAACCGGAACATCCAAGAAGTAATCTAGCCTCAATGGGAATCTACATATTTAGCTGGAAGGTATTGAAGGAAGCTCTGACTGCAATGAAAGATCAGAGCAACTGTGACTTTGGTAAGCACATCATTCCTTACTGCCACGAGAAGAAACAGCGTCTGTTTGCTTACGAGTATAATGGATACTGGAAAGATGTAGGAACGCTTGGCTCTTATTGGGAAGCCAATATGGAACTGATCGATCTGATCCCGGAATTCAACCTGTATGAGGAATACTGGAAGATTTACACGAAGAGTGATATTATCCAGCCGCAGTATCTGTCAGCAGACAGTATTGTTGAGAAGAGTATCATCGGAGAGGGATCTGAGATTTACGGAGAGGTTCACAGTTCTGTCATCGGAGCCGGCGTTACGATCGGCAAGGGCAGTGTCGTGAGAGATTCCATTATTATGAAGGGAACCCAGATCGGTGAGAATGTCGTCATAGACAAAGCGATTATTGCTGAAAACTGCAGCATTGGTGATAACGTTACATTAGGCGTTGGAGAGGAAAAACCGAACAAGTTCAATGAGAAGATTTACTCCTTTGGTCTTGTGACGATCGGAGAGGATTCCGAAGTTCCATCGAACGTCTCAGTCGGAAAGAACACTGCAATTTCCGGCAAGACCACAAAAGAAGATTATCCGGAAGGAATTCTTGACAGCGGTGAAGTAATTATTAAGGCAGGTGACTCAGAATGAAGGCAGTAGGAATTATTTTAGCTGGCGGTAATAACAGCCGCATGCAGGAATTATCGAACAAACGAGCAATTGCAGCAATGCCGATCGGAGGCAGTTACCGGAGCATCGACTTCGCTCTGAGCAATATGAGTAATTCTCATGTACAGACAGTGGCAGTGCTGACACAGTACAGTGCAAGATCCCTGAATGAACATTTAAGTTCTTCCAAATGGTGGGATTTCGGACGTAAACAGGGTGGTTTATATGTATTCAACCCAACTGTAACAGTGGATAACAGCTGGTGGTACCGTGGCACAGCAGATGCGATGTACCAGAATATCAGTTTCCTGAAAAAACGTCATGAGCCATATGTCATCATCAGCAGTGGTGATTGTGTATACAAACTTGATTTTAACAAAGTCCTTGATTACCATATCGAGAAGAAAGCAGATATCACCGTTGTGTGCAAAGATATGGATCCGAATGTGGATGTCAGCCGTTTTGGTGTTGTCCGCATGAATGAGGATTCCAGAATCGTTGAGTTTGAGGAGAAACCAATGGTTTCCCAGTCCAATACGATTTCTACAGGAATCTACATTGTCCGCAGAAGACAGCTCATTGAGATGTTAGAGCGGAGTGCTGATGAGGGAAGATGGGATTTTGTAACGGATATCCTGATCCGTTATAAGAATATGAAGCGTATCTATGGTTATAAGATGAAAGAATATTGGAGCAATATTGCATCCGTGGATTCTTATTACCAGACGAATATGGACTTCTTAAAACCGGAAGTCAGAAATTACTTCTTTAAAGAAGAACCAGGAATTTTCTCGAAAGTGGATGATCTTCCACCGGCAAAATATAATGCAGGATCAGACGTGAAAAACAGCCTGATCGCGAGCGGATGTATTATCAACAGCAAGGTTGAAAATTCTATCTTATTTAAGAAGGTATTTGTCGGAAAGAATTGTGTGATCAAGAATTCCATTATTTTAAATGATGTTTATATTGGAGATAATACACACATTGAAAACTGTATCGTTGAGAGCCGTGATACGTTGAAAGCCAATACATACTATTGTGGCGAGAATGGAATTAAGATCGTATCTGAGAACAACGAGAGATATGTATTATAGCAGAAGGACAGAGTTGCTTACAGGGTGACAAAAACTTGCGTTAGATGAAGACCGAAAAGGGGGACTGAGACATCATGCAGATTACAGACGTCAGAATTAGAAAAGTTGAAAAAGAAGGCAAAATGAAAGCCGTAGTTTCCATTACCATAGATGAAGAATTTGTGGTACATGATATTAAGATCATTGAGGGAGAGAAGGGATTATTTATCGCGATGCCAAGCAGAAAGGCAGCAGACGGTGAATACCGTGATATCGCACATCCGATCAATTCCAATACAAGAGACCGTATTCAGAAACTGATCCTTGAAAAGTATCAGGAAACAATGGCTGCGGAAGAATAAGAACTGCAGATGAGTGGGTCGCTATGGGGATAGCGGCCCGTTTTTTGCTTATGATGATGAGAAAGATACACGCATTCATGCAGAAATAAAAGTTGCATTCCTTACTTGCCAAATCCAAAATCTTCTGTAAAATAGAACATACGGAACAGAACTATGAAAATTATTTCATCATATTGAGAGGAACAGAACAATGGAACAGTTAAAAGCAGTCATTCTTGCAGCAGGAAAAGGAACCCGGATGAAATCAGATCTTCCGAAAGTGGTTCACACGATTGAGGGAAAATGTCTGGTAGATTATGCGATTGACGCAGCAATCGGAGCAGGCGCAGATGATATCTGTCTGGTAGTAGGATATAAACATGAAGTAGTGGAGAATAGCATTTCCCACAAAAATGTGAAATTTGCATTACAGGAAGAACAGTTAGGAACCGGCCACGCAGTAAAATGTGCCAGAGATTTCTTAGGGGATGAGGGACAGACGCTGATTTTATTTGGTGATACACCACTTATCACAGCAGAAACATTAAACCGCCTGGCAGAGCATCATAAGAAAAACGGAAATACAGTTACGGTACTTTCTGCGATGATCGACGATCCAACCGGATACGGAAGAATTATCCGCGATGCGGAAGGCAGATTTGTGAAGAGCGTAGAGCACAAAGACGCTTCACCGGAAGAGTTAGAGTCTCACGAGATCAATTCCGGCATGTACATTTTCGATACAAAAGAATTAAAGGAAGCACTCGATAAGCTGACACCGAACAACGCACAGGGCGAGTACTATCTGCCGGATACCCTTACCATCATCAAAAACAAAGGACTTAAAGTAGATGCTTTTGCACTCGATGATCCGGAAGATATCACAGGTGTCAACGATCAGGAGCAGTTAGCCGCAGCGGCTGAGATCATCCGCGCGAGAGAAGCAATATAATCAGTAATCTACAGAATGAAAAAATGTGGGGGTTGTAATTGCGAAACTCACAGAAAACGTAGATTGGATTGTGAAAGATAAACAAAAGCAATAAGAAGACATTGGGGAGCCGCCGGCACTTAGGTTATAGACGTAACAGACAGACCGGATTTATCCGAGGCTGCCTGTTGTGGCTATGACCTTAGTACCGCTGCGAGCGACACATAGCGAGAGCGTGTCTTCGTTGATTTTGCTTATCTTTCACAATCCTTCACAGCCTAAATCAGAGTTTCGCCCCACTGCCAGAATTTTTGAAAGAGCAGAGGAGAACAGGACATGTTTTTAATTGTAGGATTAGGCAATCCGACAAAGCAGTACGAAAAGACGAGGCACAATATCGGCTTTGATGTCATGGATGCCTTAGCAGATAAATATAATATTAGTATCAGTGAGAACAAGCACAAGGCACTCTGCGGAAAAGGTGTCATTGAAGGCATGAAAGTTGTGCTGGCGAAGCCGCAGACTTACATGAACTTAAGCGGTGAGAGTGTGGCAGAACTGGTCAATTATTATAAATTGGATCCAGAATCGGAACTGATCGTCGTTTTCGATGATATCAGCTTAGAACCGGGTAATATCCGTATCCGCAAAAAAGGAAGTGCCGGTGGACATAACGGAATCAAAAATATTATTGCCATGACAGGCACGCAGAATTTTATGCGCATCAAAGTCGGTGTCGGCGAGAAGCCGAAGGGCTGGGATCTGGCAGACTATGTGTTGGGACATTTCAGTACCGAAGACCGCGCCAAAGTGGAGGAAGCGATCGGACATGCGATGGATGCCGCCGTTTTGATGATGCAGGGCGAAGTCGACAAGGCAATGAATGATTACAATAGTAAAAACAAGTAAAACAAAACATTTGCAGTAATGAGTATTAAGATTATGAAAGTGGGAGAATTCCGGGCTGCAGAGAGGAGCGCGACGGCGTGAGAGCATTCACTGAACCCTTAACACAACTGCAGGGTTATGAAGAGTTAGAGCAGGCAGTGCAAAAGACCGATGGAGTCATTTTGGTTTCTGGCTGCATTGACGCAGTAAAACCACATATTGTATACAGTGTTCACAATGGTTCTGGCAACAGAATCATTGTTACTTTTCATGAGCAAAAAGCGAAAGAATTGTTGGAAGAATACCGTTTTTTTGATAAAAACGTGGCATATTATCCGGCGAAAGACATTCTTTTTTATCAGTCGGATATCCGTGGAAATGTTCTGACATCAGAACGTATCAATGCCCTGAAAATGATGGCTGAGGAGAAGGAATGTACCATTATTACTACATTTGACGGTCTGATGAATCCAATGCCTGCCCCGGAAAAGTTTATCCAGGCAGTGAAGAAAATTTCTGTAGGCGATACCGTGGAGTTAAACGAACTGACCAGACATCTGGTAGAGCTTGGATATGAGAAAAACTATCAGGCAGAGACGATGGGAGAATTTTCTGTGCGCGGCGGAATCATTGATATTTTTCCGCTGACAGAGGAAACGCCGTTTCGAATCGAGCTTTGGGGCGATGAGGTAGATTCCATCCGTTCGTTTGATCCGGAGAGCCAGCGTTCCATCGAAAATCTTGAGGAAGTCTATATTTATCCGGCGTGTGAACTTGTCCTGACGGAAGAAGAGCGGAGGAATGGTGTCGCAAAGATTCAGAAAGAGGCAGAAAAAGCCGCAGAAAAGTTCCGCAAAGAGATGAAGACCGAGGAGGCTTACCGCGTAAAATCCATGGCAGACCAGATTGCGGAAGAGACGATGGAATACGGCATTACCGCAGGACTGGATGCCTATCTGTCCTATTTTTGTGAGGAGAGGGTATCTTTATTAGATTATCTGAAAAAAGAAGATTCCATCGTATTTCTGGATGAGACAGTGCGCACAATCGAGCGTGGACAGTCCACGGAAACCGAGTATTCTGAGAGTATGAAACAACGTCTGGAAAAAGGATACATTCTTCCGGGACAGATGCGCGAACTTTTTTCCTGCAAAGAAATACTTGCCCAAATAAATCAGAGACGATGTGTGGCAATGGCTGCACTGGATATGAAGTGTAACCAGTTAAACATCAAAGACCGCATCGCAATCGAAAGCCGTACTGTGAATCCTTACAACAACAGTTTTGAGCTTCTTGTGAAAGACCTGAAGCGCTATAAGAAAAACGGATACCGTATGATCTTGCTATCGAGTTCGAGAACCCGTGCAAAACGTCTTGCGGAAGATCTGATGAACGAGGAGCTTCCGGCATTTTACTCGGAAGACTTTGACCGTGTTTTAAGTCCGGGAGAGATCATGACAGGATATGGCAAGGTGAAAAAAGGGTATGAGTATCCGGCAGTCAAGTTCGTTGTGATTTCTGAGAGTGATATTTTTGGTTCGGAAAAGAAGAAAAAGAAACGGCACCGCATGTATGAGGGGGAGAAAATCGCCAGTTTTACTGATCTGAATATCGGTGACTATGTCGTGCATGAAAATCATGGACTTGGAATTTACCGCGGTATTGAAAAAATCGAAGTAGACAAGACCGTGAAGGATTATATCAAGATTGAGTATGCCGGAGGTGGAAATCTTTATATTCTGGCGACACAGCTGGAACTGATCCAGAAATATGCCGGTGCGGACGCTAAAAAGCCGAAATTAAATAAACTTGGTGGACAGGAATGGAATAAGACCAAGACGAAAGTCCGCGGAGCGGTCAAAGAGATTGCAGGAGATCTGGTGCGTTTATACGCAGTGCGGCAGAGTGAGCGCGGTTTTGCCTATGGACCGGATACTGTCTGGCAGCGCGAGTTTGAGGAGATGTTCCCATTCGAGGAGACAGAAGATCAGGACCTTGCGATCGAGGCAACGAAAAAAGATATGGAGAGCACGAAGATCATGGATCGTCTGATCTGCGGTGACGTTGGCTATGGTAAGACAGAGATTGCCATCCGTGCGGCGTTTAAGGCGGTGCAGGATGGGAAACAGGTTGCATTTTTGGTGCCGACAACCATTTTGGCGCAGCAGCATTACAACAATTTTGTACAGCGCATGAAGGATTTTCCAGTGAATATCGATCTGCTCTGCCGTTTCCGTTCTGCAGGTGAGCAGAAAAAGACATTAGAAAAACTGAAAAAAGGTCAGGTGGATATCATTATTGGTACACACCGTCTTTTATCGAAAGATGTGGTGTTCAAAGATCTTGGACTTCTGATGATCGACGAGGAACAGCGTTTTGGTGTCACCCACAAGGAAAAGATTAAGCAGTTAAAAAATAACATTGATGTGCTCACTTTAACCGCGACACCAATTCCAAGAACACTGCATATGAGTCTGATCGGAATCCGTGACATGAGTGTGTTGGAAGAACCGCCTATGGATCGAATCCCAATCCAGACTTATGTGATGGAATATAATGAGGAGCTTGTGCGGGAAGCAATATCCAGAGAGCTGGCGCGTGGCGGACAGGCGTATTATGTATACAATCGCGTGAAAGAGATCGCGGATGTGGCAACGAAGATCGCAGAGCTTGTGCCGGAGGCGAATGTCGCCTATGCGCATGGACAGATGAAGGAGACCGAACTGGAAAATATCATGTACAAGTTTATCAATGGAGAGATCGATGTGCTTGTGTCGACGACGATCATTGAGACAGGACTCGATATTTCCAATGTCAACACCATGATCATCCATGATGCGGACAACATGGGGCTGTCACAGCTCTATCAGCTTCGCGGACGCGTGGGACGCTCAAACCGGACAGCGTATGCGTTCTTAATGTATAAGCGCGATAAGATGTTAAAAGAAGTCGCAGAGAAACGTCTCGCTGCGATCAAAGAGTACACGGAGCTCGGCAGTGGTTTTAAGATTGCCATGCGTGACCTGGAGATCCGTGGTGCAGGAAATCTGCTCGGTGCCGAGCAGCACGGGCATATGGAAGCGGTCGGTTATGACCTCTACTGTAAGATGTTAAACGAGGCAGTCAAAGAGGCGAAGGGTATGAAGCAGGAGGAAAGCTTTGACACCACGATCGACATTGACATCGATGCCTATATTCCGATGGGGTACATCCCAAATGAGGTGCAAAAACTTGATATTTACAAACGTATTGCAGACATCCAGACGGATGAGGAGACGGAGGAGATGTTAGAGGAGCTGATCGACCGTTTCGGTGATCCGCCAAAACCGGTGGAAAATCTGCTTTACATTGCAAAAATAAAGTCATTGGCGCATGAAGTTTATATGACAGAGATTTCGCAAAAAGCCGATACCGTGAAGTTCACGCTTTACGGGAAGGCGAAACTTGATGTGGCAAAAATCCCGGAGTTTATCGCGTCTTATGGCAATAACCTGAAATTTACCATGGATGCCAAAGCACCGTATTTTACTTATTTTTCGAAGAAAAATTCCAGGGAAAAGAATGTGGATGCCAGAACTGTGATAGAAGATTTTTTAAATGGTGTGCGGGAAAAATTAAAGATTGCGCAGGACTCTGTGAAAAAAGAGTGAAAAATCTTGCGGCACCGGTAAAAAAGCACTATAATAGGAAAAGTGACTATCCATGTATTAAAATCGAGTGGATACATTTAGGAGGCTAAATCCTCTGCTCCCGCAGGGGCAGTCGCATTTTGCTCCGCAAAACAAGGAGGATTTATGAAGGCGAAGAGATTTACAACACTGCTCGTAAGCGGTGTTTTAGCAGCATCTATGTTAGTGGGATGTGGCGGCATAAATAAAAATGAAACCGTTGCAACCTTAGATGGACAGGAAATTAAGTTAGGAGTAGCTAATTTTGCAGCGCGTCTGCAGCAGGCGGAGGCAGATGATTTTTACAGAGCTTATTTTGGAGACGATGTGTGGTCATCCGATCTGTATAACAATGGAACAACCATGGAAGATAACACGAAGAACAGTGTCATCGAGATGATTGAAAATTTATATATTTTACAGAATCATATGGCAGATTATGACGTGACATTGACAGATGATGAGACTGCAAAAATCGCAGAGGTAGCAGCCCAGTTTATGGCAGACAATGATGATAAAGCAATCAATGCACTCGGAGCAACAGAAGATATTGTGAAGGAATACCTTACCTTAGTGACAGTTCAGAGTAAAATGCGTGCAGCAATCGTTGCAGATGCAGACACGAATGTCAGTGATGCAGATGCCAACACAAGTGCATATAGTTATGTCAATGTATCGAAAACCAGTTACAAGGATGCAGACGGAAATACACAGGAATATACAGATGATGAGAAAGCAGAACTTGCAGATACGGTTCAGAAATTCCATGATGCAGCAGTAGATACAACACTTGATACAGCCGCAGATGAGTATGGATATACAGTGAGCACAGGTACATTTTCATCAGATAATACCACATTGGATGAGGAAGTGTTAAATGCATTAGAGGGACTTAAGAGTGAAGGGGAACTCTCTGACGTAGTGGAGACAGATAATAATTATTATGTGCTTCGCCTTGACGAGATCACAGATGCAGATGCCACAGAGGAACACAGACAGGAAATCATCAGTCAGCGCCAGAGTGACTTATATAATGAAGTTCTTCAGGGCTGGAAGGATGATGCAGAGTGGGTATTAAAAGATAAAGTATGGGATAAAGTTACGTTTGACAACTTATTCACAACAACCGTAGAATCGACAGAGACAACAGAGACTACCGAAAGCAGCACAACAGACAATGCAGTGACAGAGAATACAGAGGCAGTGGAAGGCACAGAATCTGTACAATAATAGAAAAAAAGAGACAGGATAATCAGAGGAAGCATACAGCTTTGGAGATTATCCTGTTTTTTACTCCTGAATCACTTTCTTACGCAGCAAAACAGCAAGTGTTTTACTGCTGAGTGAACAGTAACAAAAAACGTTCCGCAAGGATGCACACTCGCGCAGTTGTGCTTGTGCAAAGGGAACGTTTATGTTATTCTAAAAAAAGATGTGTATCAGCAGTTGAGACGTGCAGACATAGCGGAAAACCGAAGTGTACATGCACTGCGGAAGAAAGAATAATAAGAGGAATCTTGCAGCAATGAAAAAAGATAATATAGTACTGATCGGAATGCCTGGAGTGGGAAAAAGCACCGCAGGTGTCATTCTTGCGAAAGTTTTAGGATATGAATTTGTAGATGCAGATCTTGTGATCCAGAAAGAGGAAGGCAAGCTTTTAAAGGAGATCATTGAGGAAGTTGGAACAGACGGTTTTATCGCAGTGGAGAACCGCGTGAACAGCTCGCTTGAGGTCGACCATTCGATCATTGCCACAGGCGGAAGTGTTGTCTATGGAAAAGAAGCGATGGAACATTTGAAAAGCATAGGAACTGTGGTTTATTTACAGCTCCCATTTGAGGAGTTAAACAGAAGATTGAGCGACATCAAAGGCCGTGGTGTTGTTTTAAAAGATGGACAGACTTTAAAAGATCTGTATGAGGAACGTGTTCCGTTATATGAAAAATATGCGGATATCACGGTAAACGAATATGGTCTGAATGTGGAGCAGACCATTGATAAAATTTTGAGTTTGAGGAATGAAAAGAAATGCAAAAAATAAAGTTGACAAAAAAAGTAATCATAGAACTATTTGTGATAGCAGGTTTATTTTTGGTTTTACTGTTTTTTGCAGTTTCGCAGAAAGTCGCGATCGGACAGAAATACCAGCAGGTTTATTTTAATGGAGAACTTGTTGGAAATGTCGCAAATCATGTATCCGTAGATGATGCGGTGCATGAGGTACGCCGTGAACTTGCAGCAGAGAGTGATGAACCTCTCTGCATGGATTATGAATATTCTTCCAGCAAAGCCAATCATTGGTTCACTTCTTTAATGACGGAAGATGCATTAAAAGAAGCCTTGAAGGAGAAAATGAAAGTATCAGAAATTGAAACACAGGTGAGAGCCTACACAGTAGCAATTGAAGGCTATCGCGGCAATTTCAAAAGTATGGACGAAGTGACGGAATTTTTGAATACGGTCAAAAATGAGGCTGATACGGAAGGACAGTTTACAACACAGATTTCCAAAGAAGCCGGACATATCAGTGGTATTTATACAGCACAGCTTACAGAAGTGGATCCAGAAGAGAATACAGAGGTGATACCGGAGGAAACGCTTGCAGATCAGGTGTCTGCCGGAGTCAATGGGGCATTTACCTATCAGATGGAATACGCAATGGCAAATCCAAGGGATGACAGTTACGAGACGGGAACCGTTGGAATGGAATTTATAGAGCGCGTCGAAGTGTATGAGAAGTACATTTCCGGGGATGCATTGTCAGATGTGGAAACACAGGTAGAAGAAGTCACAAAAGAAAAAGAAACGAATAAAATATATGTAGTAGAGAGCGGTGATGTACTTTCTGTTATCGCGATGGATCATGATACAACAGTAGCCAATATCATGGCATTGAACGGATTTGACAATGCAGATGCAAGAATTTATCCGGGACAGGAGATCATCATTGCAGTGCCGGAACCGGATTTAAGCCTTCGCATTAAAAAAGGTGAAGTCTATGAAGAGGATTATAATGCAGAGCCGACCATCATAAAAAATGATGAATGGTATACGACAAAACAGGTGGTACACCAGGAAGGCACGATCGGACACAGAGAACGTAATGACATTGTCACCTATGAAAATGGAATTGAGGTTGCGAGGGAGCTTGCGCATGAGACAATCATGGTGGAATCGACACCGGCAATCATTGAGCAGGGAACAATCACGCCGCCAACGTATATCAAACCATTGGCAGGTGGGCATTTCACATCAGGATTCGGACGCCGCTGGGGAAGAATGCACAAGGGCGTTGACTGGGGATGCCCGGTCGGAACAACCGTTTATGCATCCAGTGCAGGAACTGTTGTCAGTGCCGGTTACAGCAAAGGATATGGCAATAATGTTGTCATCAGCCATCCGGATGGCAGAATGACACGATATGCACATAACAGTAAATTACTGGTATCAGCAGGTCAGTGGGTAGAACAGGGACAGAGCATTGCACTGAGCGGAAGTACCGGAAGATCTACTGGTCCACATGTTCATTTTGAGATTTATATCAATGGAGTTGCAGTAAATCCATTGAATTATATTGGTCAGTAATGGTATAATAAGCGGAAGAAAGAACCGCTTGACAAAAAGATATAATGGTTACTATAATAATGTGTTTGTATGCAACCATTCGATAAGTCTGTAAGTTGATGGCAGACTGGACGAAAATGTTCATAGAGGTGTGATATGGAACAATATGTAATTAAAGGTGGAAATCCTTTGGTTGGAGAAGTTGAGATTGGCGGAGCAAAAAATGCGGCACTGGCAATCCTTTCTGCAGCCGTAATGACGGATGAAACTGTTACGATAGAGAATCTCCCAAACGTGAGAGATATTAATGTATTATTAAACGCAATTCAGGAAATTGGAGCAAAAGTCGACCGGATCGACGCTCACACTGTTAAGATCAATGGATCATTTATCCGTGATTTTAATGTTGACAATGAATATATCAGAAAAATCAGAGCATCTTATTATCTGATCGGTGCTTTGTTAGGAAAATATAAAAGAGCAGAAGTGGCACTTCCGGGTGGATGTAATATCGGAAGCCGTCCAATCGATCTGCATTTAAAGGGATTCAGTGCATTAGGCGCCAATGTTGATATTAAACATGGGCTTGTTCTTGCATCCGCAGAAAAGCTGACAGGAACCCATATTTATCTGGATAAAGTATCTGTCGGAGCAACCATTAACATTATGATGGCAGCTTCTATGGCAGAAGGAAAAACAATTATTGAGAACGCAGCAAAAGAGCCACATGTGGTGGATGTTGCGAACTTCTTAAACAGCATGGGTGCGCAGATCCGTGGTGCTGGTACGGATGTAATCCGGATTGTCGGTGTGGAAAAACTCCACAAGACAGAGTATTCTATTATCCCGGATCAGATTGAGGCGGGAACCTTTATGTTTGCAGCAGCTGCAACAAAAGGAGATGTCACAGTAAAGAATGTCATTCCAAAGCATTTGGAAGCAACCACTGCAAAACTTTTGGAAATTGGCTGTGAAGTGGAAGAGTTTGATGACGCAGTGCGTGTTGTGGCTTCCAAACCGCTTCATCATACACAGGTGACAACACTTCCATACCCGGGATTCCCAACAGACATGCAGCCACAGATGGCAGTCGTTCTTGGAATTTCCGAGGGAACAAGTACAGTGACTGAGAGTATTTTCGAGAATCGTTTCAAATATGTTGATGAATTGACACGTATGGGTGCCAATATTAAGGTAGAGAGCAATATTGCAATTATCAATGGAACGGAAAAATATACTGGAGCAAGAGTGAATGCACCGGATCTCCGTGCCGGAGCAGCACTTGTGATCGCAGGTCTTGCAGCTGAGGGAATTACAGTTGTAGATGATATTTACTATATTGAACGTGGATATGAAGAATTTGAGGCAAAACTGGCGTCTCTGGGTGCGGTTATCGAGAAAGTGAGTACAGAAAAAGAAATTCAGAAATTCACACTCAAGGTTTCTTAAACCGGAGTTTGACGGACGTAGTGTTGCAGATTCTGTGGTGCTTTTTCAGGTTGTGAGGGGCAGATATAAGCGTCCTCTCGCAAGTCGTGATTTTATCGGTTTATGA
>ERZ1026856.135-NODE-135-length-52730-cov-121.282183_pt1 | contig 52730 bp, 82 predicted proteins | sample MGYA00380158_ERZ1026856 | MGnify/ENA primary metagenome ERZ1026856 (study PRJEB33269, sample SAMEA4719794) | human gut metagenome | biome: human-associated habitat; feature: organic feature; material: feces | place: Cameroon | collected 2013-10 ... | reverse complement strand
GGTCAGCGAACAGCGCGACAGGGAATCGGTCAGCAAACAGCGCGACAGGGAATCGGTCAGCCAACAGCGCAACAGGAGATCAATCAGCCAACAGCGCAACAGGATACGGGTCAGCCAACATATCTACTGGCTGTGATTGTTCCAATACATCTGGGCGAGAAGATGTAATCTCTGTTGGATGGGGCAAAGACAATAGATGCAGAGGCGTAATCGGATCGTATCTTGTCCTTGTAGAGCGTGACGATTGGGACGGAGCTAAATATCCAATAATCGGAGAGCCGGTGCTTGTTAAGGTGGATGGCGAGAAAATCAAGGAAAACGTCTGGTATATGCTCAAAAACGGAGCAGTAACGGCAGTTGAAGATGAAAATTGAACTGGACAAGCAGATGTGGAACCACGAACTGTATATGGATGCGTCTGTCTGGAGATTGTACATCCATATGCTGTGCGGGGCAGATGACGCGGGAGAAATTGTGTCATCCATCCGTGAACTGGCAACAACGTCAGCATTGAGTGAATCTCAAGTGAAAAATGCTCTGCGAGATTTGAAACAGCTAAGGTACGTAGAGTTTGAACATGGAGAAAGGGCACAAAAGATCAAATACAGAGTCATAAAGCGAATATAGCAAGGAGCGAGGCAATGAAGTTAAGAAAGGCGTTGAAATCGGTAGACGGTGTAGTATATTGTGGCTCTGCATCGTCATACTGGTACATCGGGGAAGCAAGGACGGCTGTGCGAGGAATCAACAGAGTGAGCGAGGATTACAAGCAGCGGTTTGAGGTTTTGCTCAGACGTACCAATACAGAGATTGCAAGATACACTCATGAGATCGCCGAGAAGGAAGAAGGTTTATCCGGATTACAAGGAAAAGAGCGCAAGGATACCGAAAAGGAAATCCGAAAGCGCAAGCAGGAACTTGAGTACGCAAAGCAACGGAAAGTTCGATATGAATCTGTATTGAACCCATGGATACCGTTCTTGCAAAGGGAGGTCACAGACACGTATAGGCTCATAACAGCTGACGGAACGGCGATTATTGTAGAAGGAGTTGAGCAAGGCGAATATTGGGATATGGATGAATGGGAGGCAAGGCATGGAAGAAAAAAACGTAAGCGCAAGCGTATGCGATGAGTATTGCAGGGATTGCAAGTACAGTATTTTGGATGCAGAACATCGGTCAACCGGTCTGCTTTGCGATTATCTGACAATGAATCGCCAAAGAAGATGCTGCAAAGCAGGAACGGGATGCAAGAAGAAGGTGAAGCGAGTATGAGCAAGAAACGAAAGGTGAATTCCAGAAGGATACCGGTCTCAAAATCGGACATGAAGAAAGCAGAAGAGTATGTATACGCGAGGGCAACTAACTTTATGTATTCCGTATCGTTAGGCGTTTTGCGGGACGATTTCGGTTTTGATAACCAGCAACTTGCAAAGTATATTGAACGGATTGGGTATCATGCGGATAGTATCGCTAAAGGATATACAAAGGTTCGGGATTATCGACAAATTTTGGAGGAAGAGGCAGGCGTAATTATTAAACCGGCTTTTTTCCCGACGGAATCGAAAAAAGCGTAGCTGATGTGAGATGAGGATGAACGAAATGAAAATTGAAGAAAAAGGAACGCCGACAACCAAGTTTTGCGGCATCCGTTCCGGCGGTCTGTTTGAAAAGGACGGAAGATACTATATCAAGCTGGACAGGGTGCATACATTGCAAGGCGGATATGAATTCGACGCAGTGTGTTTAGACGATGGCGGCGTGTGTGATATTAGCGCATACGCCAAAGTGCGCGACCTGTCGGAGTGTACGTTAACAGTTGAAAAGAGTAAAGGAGGGGATTGAACATGCTGATTTTTGACGACGAAGATAAGTGCGTAGAATTCCGGAGGTTAGATTGTGATTAAAATCATTGTGGACGAAGGGAAATGCACGCTGTCATGGGGCGAGGGTAATTTGCTTGACCGCGTGAAGGAAGTTGCCGACGGCGCGTGCGTAGCAATTGAAGAAATGTCAAGTAGGGCAGGCACAGAGCCGGGCATTAAGGAACGAGAGCTGTTTTATCAAGTTTTTGTTGACAGGGTGCACCAAAACCGCGTAACGGGCGCGATTGGAGAAGATTATGCTGAAAATGACGATTGACAATGGCAAGGTGGAATTCTGCATGGACGGCGACGCGGCGCAAATGGTAGCGGATGCTGTATGCGGGGTAGTGACTGTGATAGAACAATTTGGGAAAGAGGATAACGTGCGCGACAAGCTGTATATGTCGGCTTGCGATTTGCTGGAAATGGCGCGGAAAAACGTAAATCTGCTGAAATAAGGAGGAAATAACAATGATTAAAAGAATTTGCGACCGTTGCGGAACGGTATGCGCGGACGATATGTCAATCGACAAGAAAGACAAGAGACGAAACGCTGTGATGTTGATTAAAATGCAACCAACTTCTGAGGGTGAGTTCTGGTTCGAGAGGAGAAGCGATATTTTTGATTTGTGCCCTGCTTGCATGGAAATGTTGCAATACTGGTTGCACAACGGAGAGTTTGAAGTAACGGAGGAGGAGTGATAACTATATGCTGATTGATGACGAATATCTCAAAGAACTATTTTTGCAATATTACGGTAATGGGCAAAACGCTATTACGGCGTTTGACAAGGCGATGAAGAGGGCAAGACGCGAACCGAAATTATTGGGAAGTGTGGACGAAGTATCGGCGGAGTGTGTGGTGATGCCGCGCGAAGAATACCGCGAACTGTACGAGAAGCAGGCACTATATGCGGCGCAGGACATTAAAGCCCACTGCAAAAGTATGGTTTGCGAATCGTGCGTGTTTTGGCGGGAAGGCACAGAGGGAGTGTTTTGCGAATTGAGCGCCGGTGAAATCCCGTGCGCGTGGGAGGTCTAAGATGACGGTAGAACAAAACAGATTTTGGGAGGCAACTCTCCGTGAATACGCATTCGGCGATTACGACGGCGTAACTGTCATCCTGCACGGCGATGAAAATCAAGCGCGATATTTTGAGAACGCCAGCGCACAAAAGGCTTTTGGAATCATCGCAGAAATGGTTGCAATGGATGCAGTAGACAAGTTGCATAATGGAGACGCTCGGTTTTTGGAGGATAACGAATGAAGTACAAGAAGAAACCTGTGACGATTCATGCTTACCAATTGTCCAGCGAAGCACCGTTGCCAGAGTGGATGCAATGTGCATTTGGCACCGGCAGAATAGACAGAGTAGGCAATAGGTTTGTTGTGGATACATTGGAGGGCGCGATGGTAGCAGATTCGGACGACTACATCATCATGGGTGTAGAGGGAGAACTATACCCATGCAAGCCAAGCATATTTGAGGCAACGTACGAAAAGGCAGAGGAATAAAATACCCAGAACGTATTTCAGCAAGTTATCACGGTCAGAAGTTGACTTTTTAGTTGATAATTGCAATTTTACGGCAGAGAACGAACGCATTTTTAGGCTTGCGAGTAGCGGACTAAGCGACCAGCAGATTGCAGAGACAACATGCCAGTGCATCTCAACTGTTACAAAGCGAAAGCGAGCTGTCAGAGAAAAAATATTGCAGTTCTTGGGAGGCGAGAATGTGATTACTATCTACATCAACGGCAATCGGTATGACTTCGAGGATTTGAAAAATCATGAAATCAAGATTGAGTGCGTCAGGAGAACTTTGACAGAAAAGTTGACAGGATTATAAAACAGTGTTAGACTGACCGCGATAATATAATCCGGTCAGTCTTTTTTTGATTTGAAGGGAGACTGACAAAATGAGTAAGAAAGTAGTAGCATATTTACGCGTATCCACTGATGCGCAGACGGAAAAGTACGGACTGGATTTGCAAAAAAGTGCAATCGTACAAAAGGCTAACACGGACAATGTTCGCATTACTGAATGGTATGTAGATGGAGGATACAGCGGATCAACGCTGGAAAGACCAGGCATGCAGAGGTTAATTGCAGACGTAAAGGCTGACAAAATCAGCAAAATTTATGTGTTCAAGCTCGACCGTTTGTCAAGAGACACGATAGACACTCTTACCCTGCTTAACCGTGTGTTCCCGCAACACAACGCGAAGGTTGTGTCAGTGAATGAAAATATTGGTACAGAAACACCGGATGACCGCTTTATGCTAGGCATACACGCCGAGTTCGCAGAGCATGAAAGAGCGGTGTTCTTTCAACGAACCCGCGCCGGAAGGGCGGAACGGGCAAAAAAGGGGTTGTGGGGCGGAGGCGCAACCGTACCATACGGTTATTATTATGACCGCAATGATGGCACTTTACACCCAGTGCCGGAACAGGCGGAAAAAGTGCGCAAAGTGTTTGATATGTACATTTCCGGCGAGAGTTGTGCAAAAATATGCGCGAAATTAGGGCTGTCCACGGAAAGACTCGTGCGGAATATAGTGGCGCGAAGAGCATATACAGGGAAGGTCAAGTATCTTGGGGAATATTATGACGGTCTGCACAAGCCACTGATCTCGGAAGAAACTTTTGAAAAGGCACAGCAAGAAATAGCGAGAAGAACGCGCAGGGGCTTTGTAAGCGACGGGAATTTGCTTACGGGAATTTGCTATTGCGGGAAGTGCGGAAGCAGGATGCGGTATCAGAACTGGGTAGCAGGGAACCACAAACTTGTATGTTATGCGAAGTACCAATCGAGCAAACCGTGCCTCAAACGAGCACCGCATTGTGATGAAGTTGTGTGGGCATCTATGGTTGAGCAGGAAGTAGAACGGGCTTTCAAGGAGTTTGCGGTGGCAGCGATTGACTGCTCCAAAAAGGAGTCGGACGAAAGCTTTTTGCTGGCTGAAATTAAAAGAGCTAAAAAGAGGTTGCAAAACTTGTACAGCCTATACGGAGATGCGCCGAACGACAGCTTGCTTGAGGTGATCGAGCGAGAAACGAGGCGCATAAAGATACTAGAAGAGGAACTTGAAGTAGAGCGCGAGAGAGCGCGAAAGCCGAATAAGCGGCGCGAATTGTCCCATGTTTCGGATGTATGGGATGAACTGACTGTGCAAGAGAAAAATCACGCATTGAAGATGTGCGTTGACAAAGTCGTGATAACTGACGATGATGTCAACATTTATTTTGAGTTTTGATTTCAACCTCTGATAACCATTCCGACGGTGGTCGGAGGTTGAAATAACGGCGACTGACCGGATTATATTATTCTTTTACTCTTTTATTACTGATTTTGGACGCTTTAGCGTCCTTTTTTTATGCGATTATTTAATCAAGGAGGACAGGCTTATGTTTTCAGACGAATTGAGAGTAAAGATTTTCGGCGATGATCGAATGAAATATATTCCGGTTGGCAGTCAAGCTGCTGTAATCCGCGTGGTAGAGGATGTGTTGGAACGGAGGTTTTATACCGAATATCCCAATGCAGATAAACACGACATTTTAGCTGACATTTGCGAGAGGTGATGCGACATGGGAATGTATGATTATAGCCCTTATTATCAGCAATACAACAGACCATACACCCCGTACCCACAACAGCAGATGTATATGCCTCAGGCACAGGCACAACCGCAGCCGCAACCGTCTGGACTATCAGGGCGTATGGTGAACCGAGCAGAGGAAATAACTGCAAACGATGTGCCGATGAATGCGCCGGTCAGCATATTTCCGAAGAGCGATATGTCAGAGATTTATGTAAAATCTTGGAATGCAAACGGCATGATAACTACAGCTGTGTACAAACCAAGCGCAGAAGCGCAAAGCGGCGGCTCAGATGGCACAGGAGCGACGTTATCTGACGCGATAATGCAAAGACTTGACAGCATCGAAGCAAAGCTACAGAGCATTGTAACGCCGCAACAGGAGGGCAACACATGAACCCGATGCAAATTATACAAATGATGCGCAGTGGAAATCCTCAACAGGTGGCGGCTAATATTTTACGACAGAGCAATAACCCTATGGCTGTAAATGCACTTAACATGCTGGAGAACAACGACAGCAAAGGGCTAAAGCAACTCGCGGAGAACTTGTGTAAATCGCGAGGCACGACAATTGACGCAGAAATACAAAGAATCCAAAGCCAATTTGGGTTGAAATAAATCATTGACCATATGGGTTGCGCGCGCATAAAACCAACGGTTTCCTCATGGAATATAAAATTCAGGAGGAACAACATATGTTTAATGGTATGGCTTCTCCGTCGCTGGCAGATATTGCAGCGGTCACCGGAAACGGTAGAAATGGCGACGGTTGGGGAGACGGCAACGGCTGGTGGGTGCTTATCATCCTCTTTGCGATTTTTGGAGGATGGGGCAGAGGCAACGGCTGGGATAATAACGGCGGTGGCTCTGGTTCTGCGGCATACACTGACGCCGCTGTGCAGCGTGGATTTGACACACAGACCGTAGTATCTAAACTGGACGGTATCACTAACGGTCTGTGCGATGGCTTCTATGCCCAGAACACGGCAATCATGAATGGTTTCCACGGCGTAGACAATGCAATCTGTAATCTGGGATACCAGACGCAGCAGGGCTTTAACAACACCAACGTTGCGCTGATGCAGGGTCAGAACGCAATCCAGCAGACGTTGAATAACATGGCGGCTCAGAGCGCAGCTTGCTGCTGTGAGACGCAGAGACAGCTTGAGCGCGGTTTCGCCGACACTAATTACAATCTGGCTACTCAGTCTTGTGAGACCAGACAGGCGATTGCTGACAGCACTCGCAGCATTCTGGACTTCCTTACGGCAGACAAGATTTCTACTCTGCAAGCCGAAAACCAGAATCTCAAGTTCCAGGCGTCGCAGACGGCTCAGAACGCATATATTGCGGCCAACCAAGAGGCTCAGACGGCAGAACTGATTCGCCGCATTAACCCGATGCCGGTTCCGGCGTTTACCGTTCCTGCACCGTATGCGTATGCAGGTTGCAACAACGGTTGTTGCTAATTTAACATCTTCGCCTTATTTAGGTTGATTTCAACTGCGGAATGCAGAAAAACGGGATAGGCGATATGCCTGTCCCGTTTAATTATTATAGGAGGTATAAAATAATATGGCTTGTAGCAACTCATGCAAACTCTGCCGAAAGCTGATAATTAGCACTGCCGTTACATTTACGGCGGGTACGGGACTGGTTATCAGAATACCGGAGGGCGCATATAATGACAACGAGAAATACTGTATAGTTATCGCGCAACGAGTTCCCGATGATACGACGATTTCTGCGCCGGTATACGTCCAAATCGGGACGGGTGCAGTGCTTTACCCGCTTGTAACCAGACAGTGCCGAACGGTTACGGCTGCCGGGATACGAACAAGAACCAGGTATTCTACACGTGTAGAAACCACGTCTGATTCTGGATTATTCCGGATGCTGGGCAACCCGTGCTGCACACCAGACAATCGCCTGACAGTGATTAGCGGCGACGGAACACCGGTCACGGGCTGAAAGGAGGAAGCAGAATGCACATCGAAAGAATCCACAATATGCTGGAAAAACTCACAGAATGCGCATTGTCGCAAATGGAACGCGGAATTGAATGCGTTGACACTTGCGAAATGGGGCAAGTTGTAGACATGATAAAAGACCTCTGCGAGGCAGAATACCATGCAAGGGTCACGAAAGCAATGGAAAAGTACGCGAACGAGGAGATCCTTGAAAAATGGGCGGAGTACAGCGGCGATAGCCGGAGACATTACGATAATTACCGCTATAAGTCCGGTAGATTCGCGCCGAAAGGTTCTGGCAGACGCGGCTACATCGACTATCCGGTATATGACGACTACGACGGATACGACCCGATGAGCACTTATTATCGCGAGCGAGATATAGACCGCGAAAGTAAAGGTAAAATGTATTACACCGAACCGCAGAACGAGAGCAAGTTGGAAGTAGCGCGGCGGCATTACACCGAGGGCAGGGAGGCTCATAAAGCTAACACGCCGGAGGATAAGCAAGAAAAGCTGAACATGCTGGATGGATACCTCACGGAGTTGAAAGAGGACACCAAAATGCTTATTACGGACATGACGCCAGAAGAACGCACGATGACGAAGCAGAAGATGCAAGGCATCTTGAATCTGCTGTAATCGAACCACAATGCGTTTTAAGGTGTGCGGAGACAATTGGCAAGTAATTACCGTGAAGCCAATAGATACAATCCTACGCCGTTCTGACGGGACTAGGAGCATGGCTGTTACGGACGGCAAGACAAAGACGGTATATCTAGCAAACAACATTCCAGCGGACAAGTTGGAGAAGGTGCTTGCACATGAGATATGCCATGTGATTTGTTTCGTAAACCGGATTTATTTACCGATTGAGGAAGAAGAGCGGATAGCTGGTTTTGTTTCGGAATATGGCAGAGAGATACGCAGAATCGTCGATCTGCTGAGTGCGGTGCTTTTGTAGTCAACTTGTACAACCCTAGGATTAACGCTATAAAACCGCTGGTATGGTTTGACGGCCACCCAGCGGTTTTTCTTATCTGTTCTTCCTCTTCTTGTATCCTTCGGTGCTCTCCTGTGCCATGCGCTCCAATCGCTGTATCTGAGATTGAGAGAGCGACTTCTTCTTTCGGCTGTACTCAGTACTTGTCCCCATCGTTAAACGCCTCCTTCATCCGCTGGTTGCGGGATTTTAGATAAATTATTTCTGATTGTGGTTGCAATTCTGGTATTTCGTGCCCTACCAAGACGACGCGGAAAGGGTTCAGCCGTCGCTCCATTTCCGTGAAGCATCGGCAGAATTCCAACCGCGCTGCTTTAGACTTCACGCGTCCGTTGGTTGAGCAACACAATGTAGACTGCATGGGCAAACCTTGCCAGCACCATGACCAGCACTGTTCCGGCAGAATATTGACATTGGGAATAACTCGGACGCCAGAACGCGAAAAGTAGTAGCCCAAAGCGTGATTTCGGTATTTGTTCCACATTTGCATAACTAAAGGCATTTGTGTATCAATGCTGTAATCTAAGCCAAGTATACAATCAAATGCACGGAAATGGTCAATGTATCTATCCGGACTGTTCCAGACGGATTCAAATTTTTCGTCGTGCAGGTAAAAGTTTACAGATTTGTCGGCATGATTACTCAAAGTGCGGCTCAACGACTCCCTGAAATCAACCGTATCGTTGGGAGATAGATTGACAGCTGGGAGAATTGGAAAGCCGAATTCTGATAGTTCAGCACCGAAAATAAGAGACTGTTTCATCGTGTCTCTATTACAAGAAATGGTAGAATACGTGCAACAACACCTCCGTTAAAGTTTTCCACTGTTTTGAGAATTTACAACGCTAAATTCGGGGCAAAACAATTCCTCGACGGAGCATTCAAACGCGTGCGCCAAAGCACACGCGTTGATTACGCTCACGTTTTTGGGGTTAATAATGCCCCTCTCGATTTTTGAAATCTGGTCATGAGAAACACCGGAAATTTCCTCAAGATGCTTTTGAGTCCAACGGCGTTCGAGCCGCTTTTGGAGAAAAATGTTCATGTTATTCCTCCGCGGACATCTTCATGAACGCCATGAGCCAAGCTCCTTGCTGCTCTAGCGTTAAGCACTTGTCAAATTCCTCTCTCATCGTTTTCTCATCAATTTCATCCATTAAAACAGCAATCTGCTTGTCGATGCTCGATGTCACTTTACCTCGCGCGTGAGCTTCTTTTATATATTGTGTCGCAAACCGCAACGGAAAACGCTGTGCGTTGGACACATCAGCCTCATTTCTCTTGTCGAGTGCATTTCTGCATATCGCAAAGATTTTTGCAGAAGCAATAACTTCGTTGTTCGTCATTTCGAGTCCTCCTTTTTATATTCCTCGATGATAGGTTCATAATATTTTCGTTCTGCTGCTTTTCTGGCGGCCGCAGCTTCCTCGAGAGTGTCAAACCGTCCGAGCATTATAGTCTTGTTTTGCAGGCCAATTCTGGCTATATATTTTTGCTCTCGATTTGACCAAGAGACGCCACGAACGCCAGTCTTGTTTGCCTTGGTGGGAGCGGTTTTAGTGAGCTTGCTAATCATTGTTCCTTCGTACATTCCTATAGCACTTCCTAACCGTTGTGCAGCTTTTTCAAAAGTAACACAACCACAAGAGCAGCTCTCTCCGCTCGTTAGCGATTTAGCAGTAACTACACGTTCTGTTCCGCAATCACAGCGGCATAACCACCCTGTCCGGAGACCGTTTGCATAGGTCTTATCAAGAGGAACAGACTTTATTACTGTCCATTTTCCATATCTTTGCCCCGGATTTACCTTTGTGGTTGCTGCTGCCTTTTCGGCGCGGATGCAGCCGCACGATTGCACTCGATTCCACGTGTTGCGGAGAATGATAATCTCCTTGCCACAATCACATTTGCAAAGCCAACGTGCAATATGACTACCTTTCGGGCTTACGTAATCCTCAACTCGTTTTATTGCTGTTAATCGCCCGTGTCGCTGCCCAGAGATATCAACAAACACTCCCAATGCAACACACCTCTCTTGCTTTGTGTTTTTCTTGTTATATTTATATTATACGCCTGCGTTGGCATATTGCCAATAGGATTGACGCATTTCATAAAAACTTTTCCGTCGAAATTCATTGCGTAGAATTTAACGCTATGGAATTGTTTGTGGTAAATGCACAAGCGGCAGGGAAGAGCGTGGTACATCCCTGCGCTCCTGCCGCCACCCACAATATTCCATGACATTTAATGGGAACGCGCCCGTACCTAAAGCAGTTTGACAAAATGAGAATTTGCACATGACAGAAATCACCTCTTTCTATTGCTTCTTTTTTGGCTTCAAAATGCCTTGAAACGGCTCGTTTTTTGCAGTGGTGTAGGGATATGCCAGAGGAAATAAGCCGTTGCAACGCGTTTTGATGGGAAACAACACGCAGACAGCACGAAAAGAGCTAGAAACACTAGCTCTTTTTTGCTTTTTCGGCGTGCTCGTCCAGCAATTTGTTGAGAGTGGGACGAGAAATACCGAGCTTTTCCGCAAATTGGGACTTGTTCATCTCGTTTTTTTGGAAGGATTCTAAAAGCTGAGAGAACAGCAGCATATCAACCTTCTTTTTTTGCCCGCCGTGATATTTTCCGGCGGCTTTGGCAATAGCGATGCCTTCTTTTTGCCGCTGACGGATTGATTCTCTTTCCTTTTGGGCGACATAGCTCAATAGCTGTAAAACTATGTCAGAAATAAGATGACCTGTTAAATCCGTGTGATTAGTGGTATCTAGCAGCGGCATATCTAATATTTTGATATCTGCGCCCAAATCTTGCACAATATGCCGCCATTGCGCAAGAATATCATCATAATTTCTGCCGAGTCGGTCGATGCTGTGCGCGATGACAATATCACCGGCGCATAGTACGGACAGTAGATTATTCCATTCCAGACGTTCAAAATTTTTCCCGCTGCATTTATCGACAAAAATTTTCTGGCACCCAGCCGCGCGCAGGCTTTCGAGCTGCCGCGCTTCGTTTTGTTCGCGCGTGGAAACGCGCGCATAGCCATAGATCATTTTGTTTTCCTCCTGATTTCACAAAAAGCCGCCGAAAGTGGCGGCTTTTTGACTCTTTTGTTAGCACTCAACTGTGTACTTTTTGTCTCCGTGCCAAATAATGGCGTGGAAATAATCTGTATACATGGGCGTTTCGCGGAAATAGTCCTCGTATGAGGAATAATTTCCTTGACCAAAAACGCCATTAACTAGCCATTCGGCGGTTTCGACTTAATCGGCTAAAATTGACCTTGCGGCGTTAAAAACGTATAGGCGATTAAAGCGATGCGTTTTGAAATCTCCATTTCCTGCGATTTTTGCGCCTGTGTTTGGATATTTGAGGCTCAAAACAATCAAATACTTTTCCAGCAGGTCGTCAGGGCATAGCAGGCAATTTATGGCATTTTGAATTGTGGCCTTGTTGCTGTTTTGCCCGACGCCATCAATTTTTACGCCTTTTTCTACCTCAAGCGTGTTAAGCTGTTTTAACATTTCCGATTTTGTCATGGCTTGTTCCTCCTCATCCGGTTCACGATTCGCGCGCATGTCGTTTCTGACAGTGTTTTATTTGCCATCATATTTCAATGGGTATTTGCAAAAATCTAAATACCCTGGTTCATAAAGACAAGGCAAATATTCTCTGAAATCAGAATAATACCATGCTTTCCATAACTTTGATCCGCTTTTTGCTAAGGTTCTAACCGCTTCCTCGAAAGCTTCATCTAGAGTTAAGCCATAAATTTCCATGTTTTCTTTTGTTCGTTTCAAAATTTTTTTGGGAATTTTTTTTGCAAAATATTTTTCATCAAAAATCATGTACATATTTACCCTCCTTTCATCATTCGCCCTGTCTCATCGGTGCAGGTGGGGCAATTCCTACAGACCGCCCAAAGGCGGTTTCGACTATTTCGCTTTTTCAATTCAAAAACACGGGTTTTCCTTGGCAAACTCCCAAATTTCACCAAACTTCTTGTAATGCGCGGCGGAATAGGCACTACAGAAATCTGCAAAGGCGCACGGGGCAATTTCGCCGTTCAGCTCTTCGCGCAGATCGTCGTCCATTAGGTTGACGACGGTTTCGATGGCGGCCTCTTCTCTTGCGGAGGCCAAAAGCAAATTCTCGAAATTTTCTGCACAGCAGTTCGTCATTGCAATTTTCGTTTTCATTTTTCAAAATCTCCTTGACTTTATCCGTCCCCGCGTGGTAAAATCAAAGAGCAAAAAACCTTGACTTTATCCTTAGCGGGGTATGTTATTTTTTTGCGTTGCCTGTCAGATGTTCGTACCATCTGGCAGGCTTTTTCTTTCCGGCATTGACGCATATTCGCAACGCGTCAATACTTTTCTTTGAGAGGTTTTCCCTCTCTCTTAACTGTACTTATTATATCATAGGGCGCGGAAATAGTAAATTGACATATTGCATAGATACATTGAGCGTAAATTGTGCATTATTTATGCAGTATAAAATCACGAAAACAGTACATAAATGCGATAAAACGCCTTTATAACGTACAAATAGTTGCGAAAATCAGGTATAAAACAGAGGATAAAATAAATATCAAAAAATATAGAAGCAACCAGCAAAACCCAGCAGCAGAACGTCTTGACAGCGTTCTTTTTATTTGTCTAATATATTCCAATATTTGTATATTACCAGCGAATATATTATACATAAGTGCAATAAAATGCAGAATTTACAGTTTAGCCATAATTTTAGCGAACAAAAATCTTGACAGTTTGCTATAATAAACCACAAAGAAAGAACCAAAGAAAGAGTATTTATATTTATATATTATTTATTATTTTTCTTTTTATGTAAATTATTGAAAGGAAGTGAAGTAATTGGAATTTATCACTGCTGAGGATGTAGAGTGCTACCCAAATAAAATAATGGAGCTTTTAGATGAGTTCCAGAATACTTTTCCTCAAGTAGATATTTACAATAATTCCATTCAATGGAAGCTATTTTTGCGGTATGTATACAAGAATCTTTTTGCGTCTCCAAAGAGAGGATTATATAAGCAGAGCAATAGACTAGATTACAAGGATACAGCATTATTACATGACATAATGGATGTATACTGCGATCTATCGTACCTATGCAAAAAAGACATTAACCCGTATGATTTTGCTCTTTTTACGGGCATAGAATATCACAGTATTTTACAATGGCAACAGACAACCCACAAAAATAATTCTATCTGGCAAAGATTGGCAAGTGGACATGAATATGTAATACGTAGTAAATTACATGATACTAATAACCCTACTGGCCAAATAGCACTTGCCAATAATGATCTAGGCTGGAGTACTGCCAGAGTAGAGCACACTACACAGGAGAGGCGGCTATTGAGCCGAGAAGAACTACAACAGTTATCAGGCAGCGCTCCAATGTTACCGGATTAACGCTGTATTTGATTGATATTGGACATATATATACTAGTATATATATGTCCTATATCTAATCAAATATGGAGATATATATTATACATATGTCCATTATATGTGTAAAAACAGGGTATACCTTAGACTACATGAGTATGTATGCATTGCATCTGCAATTATGCAACGGCGGCAACGGGCAACAGCGCGAGGAGCTGCGCCATCTGTAAGGGACGCAAGCAGATTTACAGGCGCGGCACGGCTGCGTGCTGGTTGGTCGCTTCGCAATGCTTTGTAAGGCGTACCTACGCCGGAGGGGGTTTGCGCACATTCCGAAAAGGGCGCAACTTAGTCCATCCCGCAACCGCCAAAAATAAAAAGCCGGAGGACATAATGAGCGAAATCAACCTCAAACAAGTAAGTACGGAACAGCTTGTAGAAGAGCTTAAAACCAGAGAAGGTGTAGCAGCGCAAACCCTTGACCTGGACGAGAAAGCCGATTTAAGCGTATCCGGATGGATGACAATACTCTTGGTGGTGGATTGAACATGGTGCATTCAGAGCCTACGACGTTCTGCGAGAATTGCGGTTGTGAACGCAAGTATGGAATTACATGGTCATACCAGAAACGCATACAGAAGGGATATGAGCGCAAATACACGGTATACAGAGCATGGTGTCTTAGGTGCGGGGATGAAGTCTTTGTACCGTACCTAGATGTTATTAACTTGAGGAATAAATTGAGCAGTAGGGAAGTGAAGCGATATGACTGACCAAACCAAACGAATTGCAGATGAATTACATGCTGCCAATAAGTATCTGAAAAAAATTGCGGATTGCTTAACTCCAGGTCTACAGTGGCAGATGAACGACGATGAAGCGGAAGAGCTTATGGATGAGCTTAGAAAAAGAGGTTCACTCCATGTTGATGAAAGCGAAGTTGTTTTAGAACCATTCGCGTTTAGACAGAACGAAAAAATCTCCGAAAAAGAAAAAGGGGACGTAAATTGGGTATGATGTTCTGGAAACATGGGTCTGTGGTGTAAACGGAAACACGCATTTGTCTTGACTCCTTCTTTTGTCGTCTCTCTTTAGGAAGCAAGAGAATGAATTGCGAGTTCGATCCTCGCTAGACCCACAATTACCACCATGCCATGGGTGGGTTTGTCTCCCTCTTAGATAAATATAAGCTGTACCCTGTAAAAACAGCTCGTAGAGATATGCGCCAGTGCAATTCTGGTTAGGGAATAAATGCTCCATTAACTCAATTGGTAGAGTAAGCGGCTCATAACCGCTGTGTTTCGGGTTCGATTCCCCAATGGAGTACCAGAACTCCCTGCTCGCTATGTTGGTTGCTGTGGCGATCAAAAGCGTACCGGTCGCGAACGGGCTTCTTCGGAGGCAGGGAATATATGTCCCGATGGTCAAACGGTAAGACAACGGCTTTTCGCGCCGTAGACAGGAGTTCGATTCTCCTTCGGGATACCAGTGAAGGTGACATTAAATGATTGCTTGTGCGGTTTTACGGTTTTCACCGCTGGTTTCGCTTGAAACAGGGTTGTCATGGGAAAGCGCGCCCGCATCAGCCTGATTTAACTGTAAAAAAGGCTCGCGTGACCGAAGGGCTGCGTTCCTACGCGGTCTACACAGTAGGTCGCGCCAGCCTCATAATATATCGCAGAGTGGCGCAGTTTGGAAGCGCGTTGGGCTCATGCCCCAAAGGTCGTCGGTTCAAGTCCGGCCTCTGCACCCAATCAATTGATGACGGAAAGCAGTAGGAAGTAATCCCCATACGCTTTGACATTTCATGCTTTGCACTTCCTTTCTTGTTGATTTTGGCATTTTCACTCCTTTTTTGTTTGCGCTTCGGGGTCATCAATAACCACCTACTGACCGGAGCGCAAACAAAATACGGGAACATTGCGTAACGGTAGCGCAACGCACTTTGACTGCGTTTGTACAGGTTCGATTCCTGTTGTTCCTGCCATAGGCCGTTATTAGGCCGACGGTCACACACACCTTTCTTACTTTTTTCATTAAATCTCCTTTGTGCCCGTGAGTGAGGGGATTGTACTCACTCAACTTTTAATTTGCGGGAATAGTTCAATGGAAGAACACTGGTCTCCAAAACCAGTTATGCGAGTTCGATCCTTGCTTCCCGTGCCATTCCGATATAAGGAGGCTGTGAAAAGGTGGATAACCAGGTTGCGAAAAGTGATGCAGGTAAAGTGCACCTGTCGCTAGTGCCAACAGGCATTATTCGCGCTGTGGCGCGTGTTAGAGAGTTTGGAGTTAAGAAGTACCATGATCCTGAGAACTGGCGCAGGGTCGAACGAGAACGCTATATAGACGCCATGTATCGGCATTGGCTGGCGTATCTGGAAGGCGAGAAGGTAGACCCAGAAAGCGGGTTGCCGCCATTATGGCATTGCGCGTGCAATCTTGCGTTTTTGATTGAGCTTGATATGGAGGGGACACAGTGAAAGAAACCAATATGGACGCCTGTATCATCGGATACACACAAATAGTTCCAGCTGTTCGCCAACAGTGGGAGACGGCTGGCGTAGAAAAGCCGTCAGACCCGTTGCATGTGGTTGAGAATTGTGCATCTGTGTGTTATGACAGCGTGCCGGACAAGGAGAATCACAGGATTACGCGGAATTGTATAGCAAGCGGGCATTTGTCGGTGCTGGAGCATATCTCGTTTACGTTCCACATTAGCGGTGTGAGCCGCTCGTTGCTGGCTCAACTCACAAGACACCGCCATGCGTCATTTAGCGTCAGATCGCAAAGATACTGCAATGAAGTGGGGTTTGAGGTTGTTGTTCCGGATGCTTGCGAAGGAAACGCTGATTTCAACTCCGCGATTGATGAAATGCGATATAGCTACGGCAAAATGACCGGAGACGGAATAAGACCCGAAGATGCTAGAGCGGTGTTACCGAACGCTTGCTGTACAGAGCTATGTATGACTATGAATGCCAGAGCACTGATTGAAGCTAGTCATTTGCGCTTGTGCAATAGGGCGCAAAAGGAAATCAGAGAATTGTTTCAACGGCTGAAAGAAGAGGTCGAATGTGTTTGCCCGGAAATAGCAGAGCTAATGGTTCCACAATGCGAGAAACATAAGGGCTATCCGTTCTGCACGGAGCTGAAATCTTGCGGTAAACGCCCCAAAATAGGAGAGGTATATGGAAATAAAATCATTTAAGAAGGTTTTTGGCACAAGGGATGACGTGCCGAAGCATAGAATGCAAAAAAAAGTGGATATTATCACTTTTGGCGAGGCTTACGAGGATTTGAGCGATGGATTGATTGGCGTTCGCCAGCTTTGCAAGCGTTGCGGATTTTCGCACGAATTTTGGCGGCAGCATAAGTTTGAACTGATTAACGAGTATTACTTAAAGCTGAACGCAGGAGATATTGGTTGGGTTGTGCAACCGAAAAAGTGCGAAAACGAAAAAAACGAAGAAGATGATGAAGATTAACGATGATTTTGAAGAGACCATCGCGGGGAACGTAGTCAGAATCGCGGAACTGGTACGCAATGGGAATACAGTCACGCTGAGAAGAAATAGAGACGGAATAAAAATCACGCATCATAAAGAAAAAACCCTATAATCGGATGCGATTGTAGAAGAAGTGAGCGCACTTATCTTGACGAAAGGTAGGTGCGCTCTTTTTTTATGCAGTCAATTGACGAACATCTCGCGTTAATGCGTGAAATAAAAGGCAAAATTAAGAACAACAATCCGTCATATGATGATTTGTTTGGATTGCAATCTGTGATGAATTATATGCTTGAGGATGCTTGCGAAATAGTTGACAATAAACTTGATGTAGACATTGCAGAATACCGAAAGTCGGCGCGACAGATCGGTGATTACATCAGATTTTACGCAAATCAGCGCAGAGAGTATGCAGACGATTTATGGGATGAACTGTACTGGTCTGTGTATAAAATCGAAGGCAGAAACCGGGTTTTGGACAGCTACCTTTTGTTTTTAGAGCGAAAAAGAGAAGAAAAAGACCGATTCTACAAGCCGAGACGCACATGTTACATGAAAATAGGCTTGATGGACGCTTTGCAAGATATTCTGGATGACAAATTGGACATACTGAGTATTAGCATGCCACCAGGCACAGGTAAGCTGCTTGCGGATGACACGCCCGTTTTGACTTCCATTGGCTGGAAAGCTCATGGAGATTTATCCGTCGGAGACTATGTATACGGTCTGGACGGCAGATTGAAAAAGGTAGAGCACGTATTCGCAAAGGATTTTGCAGACGTACTTGTAACATTCTCGAATGGAGAAAAAATCCAATGCCATGAAAACCATGAATGGGTTGTTTTTGACAGAAAGAGAAATATAGAAAGAAAGATTGAAACAAAGGAATTGTTTCAAAAGGCAGTGGATTCTGGCACTCCGGGGAAGAGAGGTCATAGGTATCATTACCAGCTTCCCGCGAAAAGATCTTTTCTAGGAAAAACCAAGCTCCTTCCGGTTGACCCGTATGTTTTAGGAGCTTGGCTTGGTGATGGAACTGAGACGAAACCCTGTATAACGATTTGTAATACTGACGGCTCTATTTTGGATAAAATAAGGGAATGCTATGAATTGAGCCGAGCATATGAGCAGCAAGGTTGTGTTGCGTATACGTTTTTGGGACTAAGAAAAGATTTGGAATCTTTGGGAATGTGCCACAGCCGAAAAAAACTTGGGAAAAGAATACCTGATATATATATGACTGCAAGCGAGGGGCAACGTTTGGAACTCTTAGCTGGTTTAATTGATACTGATGGCTGTTGTGCACAAAACGAACGCAAATACAGCATATCTACTGTCAATGAAGAACTGAAGGAAGACATAATATCATTAGTGTCAACTTTTGGCTGGAGAACCAATGTGTCTGTGGAGAAGGCCACCGCATCTTCTAGCGGAATCATTGGAAGAAAAGATGTCTATAGGATTGGCTTTACGCCGACGTTCGAGATACCGTGTAGGGTCACACGAAAGAAAATGAAAACATTTTCCAAACAAAGGAGAATCTCTATTACGGCGGTGGAGCGAGTACAGCCGAAACAGGGGAACTGCATACAGGTTGAAGGTGGAGTTTATTGCGTTGGGAGAACAATGTTGCCGACACATAACAGTACGGTAGAAAAATTCTTTCATGCGGGGCTATGTGGTTGGTTTCCTGCCGATTTTAACCTTTTTTATTCCCATTCAAGCGATATTACGCGAATGTACTACGATGGTGTAACGGATATTTTGACAAACGGAAGCGAATACGCGTGGAACGAGATGTTTCCAGAGTTAAAAGTGACTGGCACGAACGCGAAACTGGAACAGCTGAATATCGGCGCGTACAAGCCATTCCCGAATGTCCAGTGCACCTCTGTTGGCTCTAAAAACGCCGGCAAGGTTCGTGCCAGTAAGTTTTTGCTGTGTGATGACTTGATCGGCGGCATCGAGGAAGCGTTGAACAAAAATACGCTGGAAAAGCTGTGGTCTATTTACTCTGTAGACGCAAGACAGCGTAAGATTGACGGATGCAAAGAGATACACATAGCTACACGCTGGTCTGTGCATGATGTAATCGGACGGTTGCAGCGAATGTATGACGGAAGCGACAGATGCAGGTTTATTGCCGTGCCAGATATTGATCCTGAGACAGGATTCTCCAATTTCCAATTTGACATAAACCCGTTTTCTGTGGCTTTTTTTCATGACCAAGAGAAGCTTATGGATGAAGTGTCGTATCGTTGCTTGTATAAGAATGAACCAATTGAGCGTGAAGGACTGCTTTATACGGAGAACAACATACGGTACTATATGGCGTTGCCAGAACAGACACCGGATGAGATTCTGGGGCAGGTAGACGCGAAAGCGAAGGGCACGGACTTTATGTTTATGCCGGTGTTGTATCGCTATGGAGATGACTATTATTGCGTTGACTGCGTGTGTAATAAAGAATCAGACTATGAGATGCAGTATAGACGGTTAGCAGACACGATTGTCTTCCATCGAATGAATAATTGCGAATTTGAGTCAAATATGGGTGGAGACCGTGTTGGAATGGAAGTCAGTAAGCGCGTGCAAGCAAAGGGCTGGGTATGTAATATTACTGACCGGCCGACGGAGAGCAACAAAGAAGCCCGCATTTTCCAGTGCTCGAACTGGGTTCAACAGCATATCTTATTCAAGAGCAAGGAAATGTACCCGCGAAAATGCGATTATGCGGAAATGATGCACCAACTTCTCAGCTATTCGGTTGCAGGCAAGAACCCAAACGATGATGTACCAGACTGCTTTGCAAATTTCGCATTGCGTGTAACAGGCGCGAATAAGACAGCAACGGTGGAAGCGGCATTCAATCCGTTCCGGAGGAATTTTTGGTGAACAAGCGAAAATTAAACCTAAAGCAATATGGGATAAGCGGGAAACGCTACAAAGAACTATGCGGATTTTGTGAACAGTATCCGGAGTGGAAAGCGATCGTCTCACATGAAACAGAAACCGTGAGAAGTCCGGTGATAACGGATATGCCCAAAACACCGCACTCAAACGGAGACCCAACGTGTGATCTGGTGGCAAGGCGTATTGCAGCGCAAGAAAAGATTGATTTGATCGAGGAAACAGCACGGCAAGCATCTTCGGATTTGAACGTATGGATAATTAAGTCGGTATGTTACGAAGTGCCTCTAAAGTACTTGATTGCGGCAGAACACATGCCAATGAGTGAACGGTCTTTTTACGACTTGAGGCGGTATTTCTTCTACCTTTTAGATAAAAAGAAACAAATATGACAGTTTAAGGACGTTAATTTGTAGTATTTTATTATCATAAAATACGAATCCAAGGAGCACCGAAAGGTGCTCTTTTTTATTTACATGAAAGGAGGTCTACAATCATGCAGCGCGAACCAAAGAAGATATACTGCCCCAGATGCAGACATAAAGTCGGACAGTGGGACGGCAAGAGCCAAACGCCATACGAAAAGATGTGCAAATGGTGCAGAAAGCTGATTGTTTTCCATCCGACAACCGGAGAAACAGAATGGTATCCAGTGCCAGAACGCAGTTGCTCCAGCGGCGAAAGGTATTGGTGACGTATGAATAGACGATTTTTTAATGAAATCGTAAGAGGCCGATATGGCAGAAAAGTAAGCCGTGTGAACGCCAGTACAGTTGATGAGAGCAATATCGTCAGTATTGTGGGCAAGGGCACAAGTGCGTTTATCTACAACAAAGCAGCAACTGATTACTTGTGGAACTATTACCACGGAGACCAGCCGATTTTGTACCGGAATAAGGTTATCCGCGATGATGTAGTAAACCGAATTGTGGAAAACCACGCGTATGAGATTGTAGCCTTTAAGGTCGGACAGACTTATGGCGAACCCGTGCAATTTATTGCTCGCACTGATGAGGACGCGATTACACAAGCGGTAGATCGGCTGAATGACTACGTTAAGGATGCGAACAAGCACGTCCGTGACATTACTTCGGGCGAATGGCAGTCTGCGACGGGAACGTCGTTTAAGGCTGTACAGTACACCGCAGAGGGCGCAGACGTGCCGTTTCGGCTTGTAGTACCAACGCCGATGAATACGTTTATCGTCTACTCTGCGTGGACGGAAGAACCTCTTGTAGCAGTACAAGAGCTTAAAGACTCAAACGGAGAGGCGTACAAGCAGTGTTTTACTGCGACGCATGAATGCCAAATTAGAAATAGCAAGATTGTCACTGGAACATGGAAGCCACACGCTTATGGCGCAATCCCGATTGTAGAATACCCGAACAATGCCGAGCGAATCTCGGACATTGAGCTGGTCATCACCATGCTGGACGCAATAAACAACATGCAGTCAAATCGCATGGACAGCATCGAACAGTTTGTGCAATCGTGGATAAAGTTTGTAAATTGCGCTATCGACAAAGAGACATTCGCCGAAATGAAACAGGCTGGTGCACTGGTCGTAAAGTCTAACAACGGAGACAATAAAGCCGATGTAGATATTATGACACAGGAGCTGAACCAGTCGGAATCACAGGTCGCGAAAAACGACCTTTGGGAAAATGTGCTTACGATTTCCGCGATCCCTAAGCTAGAAGGGAACACCGGAGGTGATACGCAAGGTGCCGTCGAGTTACGCAACGGATGGGACTTCTCGAAGTCACGTGCCAGAATGAAAGACCCGTATGTGGAGGAATCGGAGAAACGCCTCGCAAAGGTGATTCTAAACTGTATTCGCGTCCGAAAAGGAGAATCGGAGTGCAAAATCACGATTAGAGACATTGACGTAAACATCAACCATTCTCCGCTGGACAACCTGCTGGTAAAGTGCCAAGCAATGCAATATCTATTACAATGCGGCGTACACCCGCTGTATGCGATGAAAACGGCAGGATTGTGGGGAGATGTGGAAAAGGTATTCAGTCTGTCCGAACCTTATCTGGACAAACTGTGGAAGTCTGTTGACATGGATGAACAACAGATGGAGCTACTATCCAAAAAGGTGGATTTGTTTACAAAATGTCTGAACAGCGGGATGAGCATTGAGGATGCGGCGAAGAGTGCAAAATTAGAGGAAATCGATCTGAACGCAGACGGGTTTACAAAATGGCAATACGATGATAACAGCTCCGTGGATGGTGAAGAGTAATGTACTCATGGCTGGAAATGGATGAATTAAATCGTTTGGAGTCCAAAACAGAGCGTCAATACAATCGCGAACGGCTTGATTTGATGAAAACAAAAACAATCACCTTAAAGCGGTTAGAGAAGCGAAACAGCCAACTGTTTGCGCAGTTGGAGGAAGAAGATAACAACTTTTTTCTGTGGGTTCTTGCGCTCCTCAAATCGTTGGGAATTGACGTTAAAAAATACGACTTAAACAAGTTTAAGGAAAACTACAATGCTACGACTGGGTTTGTGTACGCGAACGAGATAGCACGAAAACGAGCTAGATATTATGAATATCTCGCGGGAGTCGGAATTGCCGCAGATGCGATAAAAACAAATGGTTCGGCACGTGGCAGTGCGCTGGATGCGTATAATTCGGCTGAGGTTTTGAGTACGCAGAAGTCCAACGCGCGACAATGGAACGTTCAGCGGCGCGAGGTCGGGATCGACCTTGAACGAGACGTAACAATCCAAAGTTGGAGAGATAGGGGGCATAAAAAGGTACGCTGGGTAACTTTTGGGGATGAGAGAGTTTGCTCGTCTTGCGGAGAATTGCATGGAAAAATCTTTGACATTGATAAGGTGCCTGCAAGACCGCACAGAGGATGCCGGTGTGAAATTGAACCAGCTGATAAAAAGAAAGGAGGGTAACGAATGAGCACTAAACCTACCATAAATCTTGATGATAGTAAAAGCGAACTTTGGCAGTGGGATACAGGTAGATACCTGAGCCTGCCCGACACGGACGCAAAAGAAGTCCATATATCGCGCGGTGGTATGCGCTCTGCCCGTGTCGTGAAAATACAAGAACAAAAGGCCGTAATACCGGACGGTTTGCTAGTGTTTGGAGGCAGACTGTTTGTGTACGTTGTTCAGGCAAACGCAACTGGAGAAATGACCGTTTATGATAAATGGTTTGATATACAGCGCAGACCAAAACCGGATGATTATATTTACACAGATGACGAAGTGCGCCAATGGGAGCAATTAGAAGAGCGCCTTAGCAATATAGAGAGCAACGGCGTTGTGATGAGCCACGAAAAACTATTGAATCGAGATTCGGATGACCAACACCCAATCAGTGCAATCACAGGCTTAACTACTGCTCTTAACAATAACAGCAGTGCGGCATCGGAGGCAATGAGGGCTGCACAAGCAGCGGGAAGCGCGGCGTCAGCGGCGCAAGACACAGCAAACACCGCAGTCAAAAACGCCGACAAGGCGCAACAGGCGGCTGACGACGCGGCAAGCGTAGCCCAAAAAGCTCAAACGACTGCGGGCAACGCTCAGACGGCGGCAAATAGAGCGCAGAGCACGGCAGACGCGGCGAACGCTACCGCAGAGGGGCTGGACAGCCGAATAACGGCGGCAGAGAACGAATTGTCTCAGAAACAGCCGGCCGGAGACTACCTAACCGAAGAAACCGACCCGACCGTACCAACGTGGGCGAAGCAACCGCAAAAACCAACCTATACGGCGACAGAGGTTGGTGCGCTGCCGCGCGACACAAAAATCCCATCCAAAGTATCTGAGCTAGAAAATGATGAAAAATATGCAAAAACATCTGAGCTACCGCAGATCGACGCAACACTGAAACAGTCTGGGCAAGCGGCAGACGCGGCAGAGACTGGCAAACGGATTGAAGCAATAAGCCCAGACGACAGTACGATTGACGGCAAGCCGTGGAGTAGCAAGCAGATCATCGACACGCTCTGCCCGCCGTTGGAAGAGACCGGAAATCCAGTGCAGTGCTACCCTGTGGCAGGGTATCCGCTGGGTGTAAAGGCGAAGTGGGAACCCATGCAGGAGGGCAGCGGAACACCAAGCCCCGAAAACATCCGTCCCATCAAGGGACGTGACAGCGTGAAGGTCGAACGGTGCGGGGAGAACTTGCTGAATGTAACGCCATTTGAGACATACACAAAAAATGGCATTACCTATGAGTATGTTCCGGATGGTGGTATTCATATATCCGGAACAACAACGAATAGAGTGGATAGCCCAACGTTTCCGGCTTGGCATCTGCCGCCCGGAAAATACTACGGGCTGGATTCTGGTGCAGGAATTGCCACTAGTATAGTGGTGTATAGAAATGGGGGAAACTTGTGGATAAACGCCAAAGGCGCTTTTGAGATTTTGGCTGGGGACGTAACCAAGTATTGGTACTTTATTGTGAGTGCCGGCACAACGGTTGATAAGACGATATATCCGTACATCGTTCCTGGCACCACTGCCCCGACCACTTACGCACCGTACATCGGGCAGACCAACACCCTGACCCTGCCGGAGACTATCTACGGCGGAGAGGTGGATGCAGTGACAGGCTCTGGACAGGGAACGTGGAAACTTCTGACGCTGGATGGGACGGAAAAGTGGAATGTAGACGGAAAATATTTGGATGATAAATCTGACTGGTACTATGTATCCGGTAAAATCGCGGGTGCAATCAATACACCCCCGTTGAAAGGTAACGATATTTGCAGTCACTATCCACATGCGGACGTTGCGAATAACAACGCTTTGAAGGGCTATGCCATTGTATGGGGCGCTGTCCGTGTAAGATGGGGTGACACAATCCCGGATAATGCTGATACTTGGAAAACTTACCTTGCTGCCCAGTATGCTGCCGGAACGCCTGTGCAAGTCGCATATAAGTTGGCAACGCCAACCTCGTTTGAAGCAACTGGCGGACAACCTATTGAAGCTCTGCATGGCGTAAATACAGTGCTAACCGATGCGGATAACGTGACGGTAACGGGCAGGGCAGACCCAATCAAACGTATCACGGACTTAGAGGACGCGGTAGCGTCCATGACGACAACGGAGGGATAAGATATGGCAATTAAAAGCAAAGCAAGACATGATCTGACGCTGCGCAGCATCAAGCGAGAGATCGGTGCAGGGCGTGACGTGGCGTACTGGCTGGACAAGGCATACACCCATCTGGACAATGGATTGCTGACGGAAGACGACATCGCGGAGATCGAAGCACTTGCGCAGGCGTATTATGATGCGCTGGATGCGCAGGATAATGCAGATATGGAGGGTGATGTATGATGAGCAATGTATTAACATTTAAGACCGGGATTTGCACGGCTTTTGGTTGCTTTGGCGGACTCGTCGCAACACTGTTTGGCGGATGGGATACGGGATTGATGATTCTAATTGTTTTGATGGCTGTCGATTACGTTACAGGCCTCATGGTTGCGGGCATATTCCATAAGTCACGCAAGACCGACGGCGGGACGCTGGATTCCTCCGTCGGCTGGAAAGGACTGTGCAAAAAGGGAGTAACCCTGCTGATCGTGCTCGTCGCTCAGTGTGTAGACACCGCCGCAGGAACGACTATCATCCGTGACGCTGTGGTGATCGGTTACAGCGCAAACGAGGCAATTTCAATCATCGAAAATGCTGGCTTGATCGGGATCCCTGTTCCGGCACAACTGGTCAAGGCAATCGAGGCACTGAAAGGCAAGGGTGACGCAGAATGAAGAAACTTATCGCTGTTATCCTGATGGCTTCAATGTTCGTCGCCCCTGCTATGGCGATCACTCCGGCGTTTTATTTGGACAAAATCTCGTTTGTAACAGTGGACAAAACCGCTCCTGAATTTGCCGATAACCTTCCTGCGGCAGGCAACAAGACCAGCGTTAAAGGGCTTGACTGTTGGATTGAGAACCGCGATTGGGGATACCTCCGTATGAGCTGGAAGGCGAAGTCCAAAGCGCAAGGGTATCAGATTGAGGTGTGTAACAACACGCAGTTTTTGCGCGTTGATAGAGGCACGACATGGCGAAACACCGCGACAAAGCAGCTCGGAGCTTTTGAGCACGGAACAAAGTATGTACGCGTAAGGGCTGTTTACAAGGGCGACAAGGTTGGACCGTGGAGCAAGACGGTAAAGGTGACGCGGTGAACAGCAAGGAATACTACGAGTTTATCAGCAAGTTTGAGGCGCGCCATACCACGGATGATTGTTATACACCGCCTGCGGTATATGACACCGTGGCAGGGTGGGTGGCCAAACGCTACAATTTGGATCAAAACAAATTTATACGCCCATTTGTGCCAGGCGGAGACTATCAAGCGCAAACATATCCGCCAGACTCTGTGGTTGTGGACAACCCGCCGTTTTCAATCTTGACAAGCATTGTAAAATGGTATGCCGCCCGTGGCATCCGATTTTTTCTGTTTGCGCCTGCCCTGACAACGCTAAAACCATGGTTAGCTGAGTTTGGCGTATGCGCAATCTGCGCCGCAACGGACATTACTTACGACAACGGTTGCAGGGTCGCAACGTCGTTTTTAACTAATATGGAGCCTGACAGAGTTGTAACGATGTCGTCGCCAGAACTGTACACATTATTACGGGAAACAGACAAAAATAACCAGAAAAAGCAGATGCCGAAATATAAGTATCCGGACGAGGTGCTGACAGCTGCTATGCTCAATTATCTCAGCATGCACGGCGTAGAGTATCAAGTAAGCGCGACGGACACGGCGGCAATTGCAACTTTGGACTCTCAGAGAGAGGCTAAAAAAACTATCTTTGGAGGTGGTTTCCTGTTGTCGGAAAAGGCAGCGGCAGAAAAGGCAGCGGCAGAAAAGGCAGCGGCAGAAAAGGCAGCAGCGATCTGCTGGACGTTGAGCGAGAGAGAGCGAAATATAATCAAAAAATTGGGTTAATAGGAGGAAAATATGAAGATTAACGTACATGCGGGACATAATTATCATGTGCCCGGCGCAGGCGGTTGCTTCAGCGAGACGAAGGAAGATCGTAACGTCAAGAATAAGCTGATCGCACTGTTGCGTGCAGAGGGGAATACGGTATACGACTGCACCGATGAGAACGGTAGGACGCAGAACGCAAACCTTGCCAATATTGTGCGAAAATGCAATGCGCATGATGTTGATTTGGACGTATCTATCCATTTCAACGCCTTTAATGGTGCGGCACATGGCACGGAGGTGTTAGTCCTTAACGGCAGTACTCAACGTACCCGCGCCAAACGCATCTGTGACAAGATTTCCGCGTTGGGATTCGATGACCGCGGCGTGAAAACAGATAAGCTGTATGTGCTCCGTAATACCAAAGCTCCTGCGCTGCTGGTTGAGTGCTGTTTTTGCGACAGCAAAATTGATGCGAAGCTGTACGACGCAGATAAGATGGCGCACGCAATCGCTGAGGGCATTCTGGGCAAGAAAATCAGTAAGGGAACGTCTAAGACCTATCAAGTTGTCGTTACTGCTGATTCGGTAAACGTAAGACAGAAAGCTAGTAAAAATAGTGATATAATCGCCCAAATGAAGAAGGGAGACAAGATCACTGTTATAGCAGAAACGGAGAATTGGGTACAACGTAAGCATGGCGGCTGGGTTGCCAAAAAGTATACATCTAAAGCGTGATATACGTTGAATCAATAAATATGGTCTCGCGAAAACCCAGAAAACAAAGGTTTTGGCGAAAAATATTTTCAAAATAAGCACGTCAACTGCATTTTCGCGGTTGGCGTTTTCTTATACACTTTATGCACTTATGCGTCAAATAAGAAAAATCCATGCGGATAGAACCGCGACAACAAATGTAGATCGAAAGTAGAGGTAATTATTATGACGATGACCAGAGACGAAGCGAGAAGAAACTTGATTGCGCTTGGCATTGCGGAACCGGATGAAACGGTAGTCACGAACTATCTCAACCAGTTCCACGCGCAGTCGAAGCCAGAATCGAATCCCGAAGCTACACCGAAGCCCCCTACGAATTGGAGCGAAACGCAGGAATACAAGGATATGCAGCGGCAGATTGAAGAGATGCGCAACGAGGGCATTAAGAAGGACATTAGAGCATATGCGGCAGAAAAGGGGTTGACGGGAGAACAAGCAGAAACGATTTTGAGCGGATTTTCCGTGAATCTTGAAACCGCAAAAGCGGCAATTGACTCTCTGGCGACAGTAATTACCGACCGAGAAACCGCAGCCGCGCAACGGAAGGAACAGGAAATCGCAAATGGAAGCACTGCTCCAAACGGAGGCGCGAGTGGTGGAGAACCGCAAAAGACAGAAGCGGAGAAGTGGGTGGAGAGTTACAGCAAGTCTCTCTCGGACGCGAACGCTACCGCACAGTCTATTGTGGACGCTTACAAGTAAAAGATAGGAGGAATTAAAAATGAATTTTAGCGAATCTAGTGTCACTATGCAGCCGGAAATTCTGCACAGACGGCTCGGCGGAGAACTTTTTGAGCCGATTACGCTGGACTCTACGGCGTTCACGGATGGTGTTTGCAAAGCAGGTCATCCGATTGACGCAGACGGAAAGACAGTGAACGCCGGGACCTCTGACGGTGCAGCCGTTGGCATTTTGCTGACCGACGTCTACAAAGAGAGACCGATTGGCACGATTGTAAAGGCGTTCGCTTGCATCAACACGGCAAATGCGAATGCAAATGCCGGAATCACTATTGCTGCTGGCGTTAAGACCGCTCTGCCGCTGATTGTGTTTGACTGAGAAAGGGGGCTAAAACAATGAACATCCGTGAAGTTTACCATGCTAAGGCTATCGCTTTGGCGCAGACGGAGGTTGCAAGCAATTCTATTGCTTATCTGGGCGCGGGGCTTTTCCCGGCGAAGAAGAAGATGGGTCTCGATCTGAAATGGATTAAGACCTCTAAGGGGCTGCCGGTATCTCTGATGCCGTCGAATTTCGATGCTGTTTCAACGCTGCGTAGCCGCGAAGGTTTTAAGATGCAGGAAACCGAAATGGCGTTCTTCCGCGAGTCTATGCTTATCAAGGAACAGGATGAGCAGGATATTATGCGCGTAAAGGATTCTGCTGACCCGTATGCTGATGAAATCCTTGGTCGTATTTTCGACGACGCAAACACACTGATTGATGGCGCGAACGTTGTTCCGGAACGAATGATTATGCAGCTGCTTGCCCCGTCCGACGGCAATCCGAAGATTTCCATTCAAGCGGACGGCGTAACTTACGCATATAACTACGACCCGAACAACGACTACAAGACCAACAATTTTGCGACGCTTTCTGGCACGTCCGTATGGTCTGATACTGCGAATTCTGACCCGATGGATGATGTACAGACTGGCATTGACAAGATCGAGGCTAAGACTGGTTCGCGCCCGTCGATGATGATCGTATCGCGAAAGACGATGAACTACCTCAAGCAAAATGCAAAGATTAAGTCTGCAATTCTGGCTCAGAATACCACTGCAAACATTCTGATGACGGACGCGAGAGTCAAGGAACTGTTTTCCACCGAACTTGGTATTGCGATTATCGTTTACACGAAGCAGTACAAGACCGAGGCAGGAACGGCGGCTAAGTTCTATCCGGATGGCTTTGCTACCCTTGTTCCGGATGGTGCACTGGGCAACACTTGGTACGGTACTACTCCGGAAGAGAGAACGCTTATGGGTAGCGATGAAGCTGATGTATCCATCGTAAATACGGGCGTTGCAGTAGCTGTAACTACGACTTCCGATCCGGTCCACACCAAGACCACGGTATCGGAGATTGTGCTCCCGTCCTACGAGCGTATGGACGAAACCTATGTTATCAAGGCATATACCTGATGATTTATCCTTACACAGTAAAGCATAACGGCGTGTGGTATTCGCCTGGTCAGCTAGTCCCTGACCAGGCAACCACACCTGACGAAACGCCTGCGCCAGATGGAACGGAACAACCGGTTACGCGCAGGCGCGGCAGACCACCGAAACGGAGGGATTAAATGAGTAGCCTCGGTGATGAGATTATGGACAAAGCGTGTGAATATCTCAGCCTTGATGACCAGCTCAGAGAGCAAGTGCCGCCGTTTTTGGTCGTCGATTTTGTGATCGAAAAATTTAAGGAGCATAGACACTATCCATCCTCATTCACAGAAGAACGGATAGAAGCCGACTTAAAAGATCATATTTCCACGCTTGCAATGTGCGTTGTGGACATTTTCTCGCACTATGGTGCGGAGGGTGAAACGTCTCATCAAGAGAAGAATATCACGCGGGTGTATGAAAATGCGTACATGTCTAAGTCTCTGCTGGATGGCGTTCTACCCTACGTACATGTGCTGTAAAGGCGGTGATTCTTAATGCGGACGCAGATACGGAATCGCCAGCGGATGTTTTACGCAACGCCTAATGGGTCAACGCCGATTTACCAGCGAGACGAAGACGGGAATATACAATATATCACTGTTGACGGCAAAGAAATCCCGATAGAGACAGGCGAGTACGAACCTGCATTTGCGGCGGCGGTTGAGTTTCGAGGTGCTATCTTTTCCCAGTTGGAAAACGCCATTGTCCGTGCATGGGGCAATGACAGTTCTTATAATTACGCGGTGCTTGTGACCGAAAAGGACGCATATCCGGAGATTTGCAATGGCACTCGCATTTGGCGCAAAAATGAAATCAAACTCAAAGACAGCGGGATGCCAGATGAATCTAGCGCGGATTATTATGTGAGCGGTGTTTTGGATGAAGAATTGAACGAAACGTCATACTATCTCACGGTGCTCTGAGGTGTAAACGCATGGGCAAAAAATTACAAGTGAGGCTCAACAGTCAGTCGATTAAACAAGCAATTACCGAGCTGGAACAATATAAATCGGAAATTCCATCGAAAACGGAACGATTTTTGAAGGAGCTGGCTGACGTTGGAATAAAAGCTGCTACTACAAACACAGACAGTGTACTCGGAGCGCATATCACTTACACCAAAAAGGTTATAACCAAAGGCGGTAATGAATGCGTCATTAGCATGATAGGACGTGACGATGGAACAATGACCTCAAGTTGGTATGTATCTGACACAGAGGTTAAGACCGTCCCAGTATCCGCTATTTTGATGGCAGAGGTCGGCTCTGGCAAGTACGCGAGCACGGAATACAATATCCCGAGTTCTGGGCGAGGAACGTTCCCTGAGCAGCGTCACGCATGGGAAGATCAATGGCATTATAAGGATGAAACAGGCTGGCATACGACAAGCGGTATTCAGCCGACGCATCCGATGCACAGTGCAGCGTTAGCTATGCGCGCTCAGATAGAAGCAATTGGAAAGAAGGTGTTTGGCTCTTGAACCCATGGGTATTTGATTTGGAGAGTATGGTTTTCTCGCGCGTGAAATACGCAACGGAAGAAACGCTCAAGAAAAAGTATCCAGACATTAGGTACACCGTCACAGATAAACCAATTGATTCAACGACACGCTTCCCTACGGTCTATATCCATGAGCTATCCAGCATGGAACAAGGCATGGATTTGGATAACACCGAAATCAATGCCTTGTTATACACCATTCAACTGGAAGTTATTACAAACAAGTCACAAGCAGAAGCGAAAGCGGTTATGGCGGCACTCGCTTCTGCGATGAAAACTATGCGTTTTACATTCTTGTCTTTTCCTGATTTTAACAACGGAAACAGCTATTATCGTTGTGTAGCAAGAGCACAAAGAATGATAGGCGCGGCAGACATACTGTAAAGGAGGGTGCAGCCCTTCTTTTTTTATTGAAAAATAATAGGAGGTAATCTATATGGCTACAGCAGGCATCTCTACGCTGGGCGTTTTATTTGGCTGGGCGGCATACTCAGAAACCACGCCGACGTCATTTACACTTTTGAGTCGAATCAACTCGATCGGTGAAATCTCTCTGGAAACGGAACAGATTGATGCATCGGCACTGGAAGATATGGTTTCTCGCTATGTCGCGGGTAGACAGGACACTGGCGGTACTTTTGACGTAACGATCAATCTTACCGATGAGACCCGCGACGAGTGGGACAAGGTAATCAAAGCGGATACGACTGGTAAGGGACTTTGGTTTGAGGTTTACTCTCCATACCTTACAGACGGATTCTTCCTTGTGGCGCAACCGCCGAAGTCTATTCCGCTTCCGGCGATGGACCAGAACTCGCTCATGAACGTTACTATGCAGTTGACCATCAGCGAGTACAAGGGCATGATGACGGCTGTAAAGCCGACAGCTTCTGCCTGAGGTTAATAATCAGCAAAGGCAACGACGGGGGCGGTTGTAATGGCCGTCCCCTCGCTTAAAAACAAATAAATCATGCGAGGTAAAACATAATGATTAAGACTTTTACTGTAAACGGACAGCTTTATAAGGCTCATGACTTTGACTACAATACCATGTGTGATCTTGAGGAGATGGGCGTTGGCTTCGATGAGGGACTTGCGAATAAGTCCTCTGCTCTGGTTCGTGCATATTTCGCGATTTGTGCAGGCATTTCCAAGGCCGAGGCAGGCAAGCAGATTGCACAGCATATCGTATCTGGCGGCAGTATGGACGCGGTTGTAGACGCAATGGTATCGGCCATGAACGAATCGGATTTTTTTCGGAAACTCAAGGCACAGTCGGAGGAAACGGAGCCGGATACGGAAGAAACTCAGCCGAAGAAAGCGGCAAAGAGCAAGTAATATATAACTCACTGCGAGAACAATATCGCAACGAGGAACTACCATACGCATTGTTGATAGGACTGACAGAGGAACAGTTTTGGCAGATAACGCCGCGCCGGATGAAACCATACATCAAGGCATACAATATGCGGAGACAAAACGAAGATACCAATATGTGGATTCAAGGGCGATACTTCTACATGGCACTGGACGTACTGGTTGAACAGGTGATTTCTGGATTTTCCAAAAAGAAAACCAATGCAAAATACCCCGAAGAGCCGATGCACGTCACAGCCGAGAAGAAGAAACAAGAACCCAAGGAACTTACCGAACAAGAGAAGCGTCGCCGGACTGAACTTTTGTTTATGCGCCTTAAAACAATGCAAACAAATTACGAATTATCTAAGGCGGGAGACAAATAGTCTCTCGCCTTTTTGTGTAGAAAGGAGGTGTAGAGGATGGCAACTGTTGATGAACTTGACATACAACTATCAGCGTCATCGAAGCAAGCGTCAACGGCACTGGACGAGTTAATATCTAAGCTGGGCAAGCTGGAACAAGCTCTGAATGTCAGCATGAATACAGATGCGTTTGATAAGTTGTCTAAATCTTTGCAAGGCTTAACAAGTGTTCAGCTAGATAAGACGGTCTCCAATATGACCTCAGCGTTAGCACGTCTGGCGAAAGCTGGGCAGGGCATGGGAACTGCGTCTGCTGCTTTCCCCGCCTTTACGACACAGTTACACCGTACCTTTTCCGTAATGTCCCGTGCGCCGGAAATCGCGCAAGGTACTACACAGTTTACTTCGGCGTTGGCACGTCTGGCGAATGCCGGTCAAAAGGCGGGACAAACAGCAGGGAACTTGCAATCGCTGGCCAAAAGTGTATTGCAATTTTTTACAGCAATGCAGCAAGCCCCGAAAATCAGCGAAAATACGCTGAGAATGACAGAGGCTTTGGCAAGGCTTGCGTCATCTAATGTGAGAATTAAGAGCGCGACGGCGAACTCACAGTCCGCTTTCGGCGCGCTAGCTGCATCTGCATCAAAAGCAGGTGGCACAATCCGTACTGCCGCCGGAAAAATTACATCGTCATTTTCGGCGATTGGCACTAGCAGTGGCTACCTAACCCGTGCGAGTATCAGTATGGCGTCTCTGCTCAAAAGTGCTTTGCTGTTAAAAGGCATTCATGCTTTCGGTTCTTGGGCGAAAGATGCGCTTACACTCGGTTCGTCCATTACCGAGGTCGAAAACGTTGTAGACACTGCGTTCGGCAGTATGCGCCAGAAAGCATATGACTTTGCGGCGACGGCTACAGAACAATTTGGTTTGTCTGAGTTAGCGGCAAAGAACTATTCCGGTACTATGATGGCTATCTTAAAGTCGTCTGGTATCGCGCAGGATGCAGCATCCGATATGTCAATAACACTGGCAGGTCTCGCTGGTGATATTGCCTCTTTTTACAATATTGATACAGATACAGCGTTCGAAAAGCTCAGATCGGGCATAACAGGTGAAGTCGAGCCTTTAAGACAGTTGGGTATCAATATGTCGGTAGCCAACATAGAGGCATACGCACTGTCACAAGGCATTACTGCGTCCTATGATTCCATGACGCAGGCCGAAAAAACACTATTACGATATAATTACCTGCTTTCTGTAACCGGAGACCAGCAGGGAGATTTTTCCAAAACAAGCGGTACATGGGCGAATCAAGTAAGATTACTCCAGCTCCAATTCCAAATGCTGTCAGCAACAATTGGCCAAGGATTTATCGCGGCATTAACCCCAGCGATAAATGTACTTAACAAGCTGATTGCACGGCTTCAAGTCGCGGCTAACGCGTTCCGTACTTTTATGTTTGCGCTTACTGGCACAAAGCTGGGCGGCGCGGCAGGCTCGATGCAGAAAGCCGCGTCTGGTTTGGGCAGCAGCGCGAATTCGCTGTCTGACAGTTCGTCCAGCATTGCAAACTCTGCGAATAAGCTGGCGGCATCTGGAAAGACAGCATCGAGCGGTTTAGGCAAGTCTGCGAAACAGGCGGCAAAGCTGAAAAAAACGCTGAGCGTCCTGCCGTTTGACCAGCTGAACCAGCTGCAAGACCATACAAGCAGCAGTAGCAATTCGGGTAGTTCCGGTAGTGACGACGGCGGCTTGGGCGATCTTGTAGACGATATTGGCGGTCTCGATGATTTGACTGTACCAGATACGGTCAAGAACTATGCAAGCCGTCTGGCACAAGCACTCAAGAATCAAAATTGGGAACTTGCCGGTCTGATTATCGCCGAAAAACTGAACAACGCTATGGCGAGACTTGACAGCGCGATTAAGTGGTCTAGAATCAAGGACACTGCGACAAGGATATGCAACGGCATTACCGGAACAATCAATTCAGTTATTAAACATTTCAACTGGAAATTGTTGGGTCAACTGATTGGTGATGGATTAACCGATGCAGTCAAAATCGCTAACTTGCTCATAGGGCAAAATGGCTTTAACTTCGAGGGTTTGGGCGATGGCTTGAGTCAAGCGTTTCGCCGCTTTATAGAAACTGTGCCATGGACTGAATTCGGCAACATGCTGGGCAATTTCTTCATGATTCCGTGGCGCATATTTGCGGGGTTTGTGAAGAACATGGCAACTCCAGATGCAATAACCGGATTGACTGGTTTCCAAGAATTAGGTATTGCATTTGGGCAGGCGATTAACGGAATATTTGAACGCATTGACCTGAGCCAAATCGGTACAGCTGTGGCGACGCTGTTCAACGGAATTTCGGACGCGCTGGCAAGCGCGGCAGACACAATCAAGTGGGATGAGATTGCTAACAACGTATCTTCCGGTATTAATAGTTTTATTAATACTGTTGACTGGATAGGTAACGGAGAAAAAATCAGCAAGTTTTTGGTCGATATGCTCAATAGTCTAAAGGATGCAGCTGGAGATGTTGACTGGGAGGCTTTAGGCAAAGGAATTGGAGATTTTTTAGGCAGCATCGACTGGCTGACTATCTTTACCGATGTGGTGAATATCCTTTGGACAACGCTCAGCGGTTTGTTAAGCGGCTTCTTGAGCACCAATTTTGGTAAGGGTTTGGTAGCCGCACTAGCTGGCGTAACTATCGTATCCAAACTAACATCCACAATACCGACTGTACTTGGCCCCGCGATCAAAACAGCGTTGCTAGGTTCTGTCACGTCGAGCGGTTTGGGAACAGCACTGGCAGAGAAGGTCGGAACGATCTTCGGCGCAGGCTTGATTCCTAACGCGCTGACCGGCTTAGGCACCTTGTTAAGCTCTGTCGCGTCCTTTATTACTACCACGTTGATTCCTGGCATAGGCGTAGTCATCGCGTCAACGCCAGCGTTGCTGTTCGTCGGCATCGGCTTGGCTATCGTTGCGATTATTGCGTTTCTCAACTCTGAGCTGGGTAAAAAATTTATCGAAGGTGTAGGCAAGAAAATCAACGAGCTTGCCGGATGGTTCGGCGAGAAGTTTTCTGCAATCGGAAAGCATGTTACTGACGCGTGGAGCACGGTAAAATCAAAGACCAGTTCTGCATGGAAAACCGTAACCGGAACGGTCAAGGGAGCTGTGACTACTGTTGCATCTGGCGTTAAGGACAAGACCGGTGCAGTCGCTTCCGCCGTCAAGGACAAGTGGGGTAGCGTAAAGTCGGCTACGTCCGATACGTGGGATAATGTAAAAAAGGGCGTAACCGGCAAGATTGGTGACGCGCGAGACGCGGTGTCGAAACGCGCCGAAGATATTAAGTCGGCAATGTCCAACAAGTTTACGTCAGCATATAAGATTGCGAAGGACAAGTTCGACGCGATCAAGGAGCGTATCTCAAAGCCAATAAAGAAGGCGAAAGACATTGTTACGGGCGCGATTGATAAAATCAAGAGCGCATTTGATTTTACAGCAAAGCTGAAAATTAAGATTCCGCATATTTCGGTTGATGGCGGTGAACCGCCTTGGGGCATTGGTGGCGCAGGCAGACTGCCTAGTTTTAGCGTCAGATGGTATCGTCAAGGCGGCTTTGTCGGCGGCGAACTGTGGGGAATGAACGAAACGGGCAACCCTGAAATGGTTGGACGTGTGGGTTCCGGACGAACCGCAGTTGCGAACAATGCAATCATCGAAAAGGCGATTGCGTCAGCTGTCGAGGACGCAATGACGCGCGTACTGATGAATTACGGCTCACGGAGCAACAACAACCCGAATGAGTACGTCACGGTCAATGTTGATCTAGACGGCGATACAATGGCGCGTGTGCTTACAAAGGCGCAGAAGCGCAGAAACGGACGGTTGAGTCCGTCATATTAACGAGATGGCGGCAAGGCGTACTATGCGTCTTGCCGCTTTGCTTTGAGGTGATAAGGTGGCATTTATCAAAATAGATGGTGTATCCGTACCTTGCCCATCGTCGTTTGAATGGGGACTACAAGACATATCGGCGGCAGACTCCGGCAGAAGTGACAATGGGTATATGCACAAAAACACCGTCGCAAGAAAACGCACACTGTCGGTTAGCTGGGTAGGAACGACTTTTTCTGATGCGAAAACGATACTCAATGCAGTATCAAAGGAATATTTCACAGTTGTGTATCCTGACCCGCTTACGGGCAATGAATCAGAAAGCAGAACATTTTACGTCGGAGACAGAAAAGGCGTATTGAAATATTGGTGGAGCGACAATAAGCGCTTTGAATCAATCTCGTTTGATTTAATCGAACGATAGGCAAGGAGGTGATACCATGCGGACGTGGAGCTTTGATGAGAACACAGACGAGCTGCACAGAGGATGTAAGTTTACGCTAACAGATGGGACAAGTGTTACTCCGGACGAACAGGATTTTTACGGTAGCGGATTCTCGTTTGAGGATGCGGTAACGGACGGAGAAAACTTTGCCCCCGGCGGCGCGGTCATCGGTCAGCTAACTATCAAACTGATGGATGAATCTGGTAAATATAGCAAGTATAGTTTCGAGGGCGCAACGGTAGAAGCGTGGGTATCAAAGGTAAACAGTAGTGGAACAACCACGAAGCTGAACATGTTTTATGGAACGGTTGTTGACGCGCCTATTACGGCATCCACAACGTGCAGCTTGACTGCATATGACGTACTGTATTCGTTTGACAGCCCGTTTGTTAAGCCCACCAATACAGTAAGCACCTTGCAGGATTTAGCATATTACTGCGTGGAAAAGTGCTTGGGCAACCGGTCTAAGCTGGTTAATGGCACGTTTAGCGGATACACTCAAAGCATTACGGCATGGGACGGCTTCGACGCAGACACACTGACGTACCGACAGGTAATGGCGTGGATTGCGCAGGCAACGGGCAACTGGATGCGTGCAACGAGTGCTGGTTCTGTAAAATTTGAGGCGTTCAAGGACAGAGGTACGGTAGCGATCGGCGAAAACGATGTATATTCCCTCACGCCGAATATCGAACCAGTTACAATTACTGGAATTCGCGTAACAGAATATCTACCGACAGACAGCGGAGAAGAAACGGCTACCAGTTATCTGAACGGTAACGAAGGATACGTCATCGAAATATCGGATAATCCGCTGATTGCAAAGGGACAGGGCGAAAGCTACGCCACACTGATTGGCACAACGCAGAAATGGATAGGCTTGACCTTCACACCGTTTGACGCGTCATTCTACGCCCATTTTGAGGCGGAGGCAGGTGACAAGATAACCTTTACGGACTACAAGGGCAATGCCTATACGTCGTATATTACTACCGTCACGTCGTCTCCTAGCGGCGCACAGTCTATGGCGTGCAACGCGGAATCCGCACCGAGAAACCTGTCTACGCAATTCTCTCTTGCTGTCTCAATTGCGAAACAAGTACAGTCCGCAATCCGAAAAGAAAAAAGCTCTCGTGAGCAGGCAATTGAGGAATTGCAAAAGCAACTGGAATCGGGCGGTTTATTTACGACGGTAGAGACCGACAGTAACGGTGCAAAGACGTTTTATCTGCATGACCAGCCTAATCTATCTGATTCTTCCGTTTGCTGGAAAATGACGTCGAATGCGTTTGCGGTTGCCAATAGCAAAGATTCTAACGGGAACTGGGTGTGGAACGCAGGACTAACTGTTGACGGCGATGCAATCACGCGTATATTGACCACAACGGGCATCAATGCGTCATGGATTAAAGGTGACACGGTAAGCGGGTCTGACCTGTATACACAGTTGGAAAAGGCGTGGAGCGACGATATATCCGACAGCACGAGCGAACTGTCGAAAGATTTGCAAGATCAAATCGACGGCAAGATAGAGACGTGGTATCAATCAACCGACCCGTCTGCAAATTGGTCTACGACGGATAAAGCCGCTCACAAGGGCGATTTGTGGTATGACACGGGAAACAATTCCATGAAGCGATATAACGGCTCTGCATGGGAAGAGAGTGACGCGAAAGAGTATCTGATGGATGCAATCGACGGCAAGCGTCAAGTGTTTACTGCCACACCAACACCACCGTATGATAAGGGCGATTTATGGGCACAGGGAAGCGACGGAGACCTGTATGTATGCCAGACGGCAAAGACGGCAAGCCAAAGCTACAGCGCATCTGATTGGGTAAAAGCGACGAAGTACACCGACGATACAGCGGTGCAGAGTTTGACTCTCTCGGTAGATGGCGCTAAAATATCCCTAAAGAGCGGAAATAGTTCTTTGTCCAGCGCAGATATTAAACAGTCTGTTATTGATATTATCGGTGATAGCATTAACCTTGACGGCTATGTTAAGTTCACTGACCTGTCCAACAGTTCCGGCAGTACGACAATTTCCGGTTCGTTAATTACGACTGGTAAAATCCAGAGTAAAGACGGCACAACCTATTGGGACTTAGAAAACAGTACGTTCCGGTGCACAAAAGGGAAGTTTAGCGGTGATATTTCTGGTGCTTCAGGTACTTTTCAGGGGAATTCAAACTATTTTATAAACCTTACCGCGCCCAGCTTGAATTTTGGCAAGTATATGGATAGCGGTTCGATTGAACGAAGCGTTTACATCCGCTTCTCAAGCGTAACAGAATCTACCACTACGGACGATGACGGAAATGCGACAATATCGCTTGCACAAGGTGGCTTGACTTTGACAGAGGGCGCAAATAATTCTACCAATAGCGATATTCCAACAACGTTCACGGTGCGATTACAAACATTATTTGACAAACCAGTCTATTGCTCCAAAAGTGCAACGTTTTTTAGCCGCACGACGTTCAGCAAACGCATTTATGCGCCGAACGGCATATCAAACGACGCAAACGGGACAGGATACAAAATTACGTCAGCGGGCAACGCGGACTTTTACGGGAAGTTTTATGCAGCGAAAACAGATAAGAGTGGAACCACTTACAATACTGCGTCCATAGGTAACAGCTCTGGGACACCCCGTAAGATATATTTCCCAGTAAGCATGAATACTGACGGAACAGTAAAAACATGGACAACAGACAATCTTTATATTGTAAACGGGCTTGTTTGCACCAAATAAGGAGAAACCATATGACGAACAACACAGCGTACAAATTGCTTGAAAATTTATCCAAATTGGAGAATATCGACTATCCGGTTCTGGTTGCGTACAGCATTGCGCACGCAAAGAAGCTGCTGACGGACGCACTGCAACCGTACAGCGTATCGCGCGAGGCGGTAATCTCTAAGTACCTTGCACGCCTGCCGGAAGGCGCAGACACCATCACAGCGAAAGACAATCCGGAACTGTACAAGGCATGCGCAGAAGAGCTGATGAAAATCGGCGAAATTCCGCTGGATGTTGACGAAAAGTTCCGTAAATTTCCGGTCAGCGAATTAGGCGATATGAAAGTTTCAATTGAGGCAATGGAAACACTTGCTTTTTTGATTGCGGAGGATGAATAATGAGTAGCTACGGCAAAAAATATCATGAGCAAACTTCGATTTGTTACCGTGATGTGATGTATGGGGACAACACCGTGTGGAATTCCGGATGCGGACCCGCGTCGCTTTGCAATGCGCTGGATTGGCTCGGTTTGGGTAAATACACGGTAGGACAGATGTGTAAATACTCGGAATCCGTCGGCGCGCGCGTGGACGGCGGCACGGATATGCACAAGTTGCTGGAACATGCGTCGAGTAAGTATAAGTTTACCTACAAGACCTCCAACAGCAATACGGAGCTGTTACAGCACTTAAAGAACGGCGGCGTAGCTATCATGAACAACGGCACGGAATATCCGCTGTTTTCTTCCGGCGGTCATTTTGTATGCGCTGTCCGCGCAAGCGGCGAAAACGTGACGGTAATGGATAGTTACTGGTACAGCGGCAAGTATTCGCGGAATGCGATCCGCCGGAACAATGTAAGGATGATTGAGCACGGCGTAATCCAAACGTCTATTGCACAGTGCGGTTTGGCTACGGCTGACCGCTCCCCGTCGTATTATCTTATTACCAAGCCGAAGCAACCGCTCAAAAAGTCGGACACCGCGCCGACGTTTGTGGTGGGCAAGTCGTATCGCACGCAGACCTCGTTAAAGCTGCGGACGGCGGCAGAGAAGGGGCAGAATGCACGTCTGCGGTCGGAGCTGTCTGCATACACAAAGACACGTTGCCTCAGCGGCAGGAAGGAAGCAGTACTGCGGAGCGGTGTGAAAATCACTGCAAAACGTGTTGCGACCGGCAAGGACGGCAGCGTGTTTATTAAGTCGGATTCCGGTTGGCTGCTGGCATGGAATTCTGAAACTAAAAGTGTAAATATCCAATAAATTATAGACCTAGTATCCATTTGGGTACTAGGTCTTTTTTTATTTGTAGAATATAAACGACTTCTTTACAAGATTCGACGTTTTTTGCGATACATTTTCCTGTATCTGTGATATCATGTAACTATGGAGGCAAGAAAAGAGCCAAACTTTGTCGAAGTAAGCGGTTGCGTCTTGGGGAGACTAGACAACCAACAGCTTTTTGGCAAAATCTGTTACGAAGGAAAACTTTCAAACAAACGAAGGAGCGGCACGGTGGATGAGATACCAGTGCTAATCCAACAGGACGTTTGCCCGTGCGGTTGTAAAACGGACAAGCTGTGGATATGCGGTCATATGTATTCCGGACACGGTGCGCATGGCGAATTGACGCACTATGTCTATGCAGAGCATATCGCAGAACAATTTGAAGGAGATGACGTAAACAGTATAGAATTAACGGGCTATGTGTGCAATGAACCGGTGTATCGAAGGACACCACATGGACGCGAAATCACGGAATTGTTTTTAGCGGTTAAAAACGAGGAGGGAGAAGCAGATTACATTCCGTGCATTGCGTGGGGGAAGAAAGCACGACGGGCGAAGAAATTGAACGTCGGCGATTGCATACACCTGATCGGCAGAATACAGAGCCGGAAATATACAAAGGATAACTATCAGAGGCAGGTTTGCGAAGTATCAATCACGGAGTTTGAAAGAGAGAGTGAACACAAATGAAGGATGTTTGGCGGAGCCGAATTGAGAAAATCATTTATGAAGAAGACACAGATGAGTATATTCTCGGTGTTGCATATGCCATGATATGGGAGTGGAGACGTTTGAACGGGAAACCCAGCATCAATCCAAGCCCCGAAGAAGAATGAAGAAAACAGCACTCGAAAGAGTGCTGTTTCTTTTTAACCTAAATATTTGACCGATACATACGGAAGAGTTACTTGTTTGCCCAAAAGCGTAGTGGAGGTTTCTGTACCATCAAGATCTCCATATAAGGTAACCGTGTCACCCTCAAGGCAATGCGATTCGCCGTCTTTATAGGTATAACCGCATTCCCACTTGTTCCCGTTTTCATCGACAATATAAAGTGTATATGTGTTGAGTATGCCCTCTATAATTTGATCGACGCTTCCGGTGAGTTGGCACTTTTGATTCTTGTACGAATCTGGGTTACGCAAAATAGTATCATATTCCGATACATATGAAGCGCACTGATTCTTGTACTCGCTTTCCGAAAGTTCAGACGAATCGGAGCTTTGGGTTTCTTGCGTTTCTTTGAAGTATTTCTTCAATTTTTTGGAAGATTTCTTTTTTGCGTACTGTTTTGCGTCATCGCCATAAGCAACGATGCTGCATTTCTTCACAACAGGGGACTCAAAAAGAATTGCGTCCTCGGCTTTGGCTACAGTGCCAACTATGCACACTCGCTCGCCTTCCAACTTTGATAAATTTTTGACCTCTTTTGAGAACTCAAAACTCATAAAGTGCATTGTGTCTGGCACAGACGCTTGAATTTCCTTCCCCGTGTCCGAAATTTGCTTTGCTTTGACTACCATAACGACTTTTTGACCTTTAAGGCTAGCATAGTACTTGCAATAATCTTTTACGGTGACGTAATGATACTTACCTGATTCATACTTGTTGATTCCGGCGCTAAGATCAACAACACTATTAGATTGCGCCTTTTCCGAACTCTGTTCGGTCTGCTGGGCGGCATTGCTATCGGAACTCGAATCCGAATTACCGTCTCCGCCGGAAGAAACGCAAGAGGCTAATATGCCGATCAAAATTATAATAACTAAGATCGTCAGACAGCCTACCTTGGCACTTCCTTGCTTTTTCGTTTCCGAATTTTTCATATTTATTCCTTTCCTCCATTGACATATGTTATCAATGGTAATATAATGTATTTGTTGATTTTAGGCTGTCTCGAATTGAGACACATCCTCTGCCAGCAATTCCTGCTCTGGCAGAGGATTTTTATACATTATATTATATAGAAAATAAATATAAAGGTTATTTTAATGGGTTAATAAATCGATCAATTCACATACATGCGCTTTTTCTATGTTGGATAAGCGCATGTATTTTTTTAACGTCTCCACAAATTCAGGATCATGCAAAATCTGCGCAGCTAGAAGCCCGTCGACTCCTTCTTTGGACTGCTTTGTGCCAGAGAGTAAATACTCAGGTGGTATCTCAAGGTATACAGCAATTTTGCGTAAACGATCTGTAGTTAAATCTTTTGCGTTTGAAATAGATGCGTTGCTAAACCCACAATCTTTTTCTAGGCGAGAAATGGCTATTCCGCGGCTTTCACAAATAGCCTTAACCAACTCGACTGTATCTTTGCCTGTCATCTAAAAATCATCCCTGCGTTTTAGAATTTTTTCTAAAAAAGTGTTGACAAAACCAGACCACTAGGCTATAATTAGCTTGCACTTAGAAAAAAAACTAAATAAAAAACAAAACTTAGAGTCTGTAGTCTAGGTATTTAATTATATGTTCTGTAGCTATTACATATAATAGACTATTCTCTAATGGTTGTCAATGTTTTTTAGAAAGAAGGTGATGCTTTGATTGAGAAAATTTCTAGTTTGTGCGATGCTCATAAAATATCTATTGCGCAATTAGAAAGAGAGTGCGGCATTGGCAATGGCACAATTGCCAGATGGAAAACATCTAAGCCAAATCTGCGAACGCTGGAGAAGGTATCTAACTACTTTCATCTTTCTGTTCAATATTTTTTGGAGTGAATCTTGAGTTGGCACAGAATGGTTGCGTCCAGAAATGTTTTAGAATGTGACAAACCAACTTGTTGGAAAGGAGATTAGATGAGCGAAATCAAAATTTTTGAAAATCCGGAGTTCGGCAAGGTTCGCACGGTAGAGTTGAATGGTCAACCGTATTTTTCCGGCAAAGACGTAGCCGAGGCGTTAGGATATAAAAATACCAAAGATGCAGTTGCCAATCATGTCGATGACCAAGACAAGCGGATTCTCCAAAGGTCGGAAATCACGACCTTAGAAAATCACATCCCGAAAGATGTGTTTCCAGTGAACTTTGTGGATGCTAATATTCCAAATCGAGGACTGACCATTATCAACGAGTCTGGTTTGTATGCCCTAATCTTTGGCAGTAAGCTCGAATCGGCAAAGCGGTTTAAGCATTGGGTTACATCAGTAATTCTGCCGTCCATCCGAAAGACCGGCGGCTATATCGCTGGGCAAGAAACCATGTCGGATGCTGACCTGATGGCGAAAGCCTTGTTGGTAGCACAGCGGCAGATTGAACAGCGGGACAAGCAGATTACCGAGATGCAGCCGAAAGCCCTGTTTGCGGATTCTGTCTGTGCGAGTTCTACCAGTATCCTGATTGGTGAACTTGCGAAAATCCTGAAACAGAATGGCGTTGATACCGGACAGAAGCGATTGTTTGCGTGGCTGAGAGAAAATGGCTATTTAATCCGCCGAAAAGGTGCTGACTACAATATGCCGAGTCAACGTTCTATGGAGATGGGGCTGTTTGAAATCAAAGAAACCGTTGTCTCTCACGCCGACGGACATACCAGTATCAATAAGACACCGAAGATTACCGGTAAAGGCCAGGTGTACTTTGTGAATAAGCTGTGCGGGGAAGGAGCACGGGTGTGTACAACAAACTAAGAGCTAAATTTGTCGAGGCAGGTCTTTCGCAAAGACAGATTGCGGATGAAATTGGAATCTGTGAACATGCAATGGGCAGAAAGCTCAACGGCAAGACAGAGTTCAAGCTGAATGAAATCCTAGAAATTGCGGAACTGCTCGGCATTGAGAACCCAGTTGCGGAAGAGTTTCTTCCGTAAAAACAAAAAAGCCAGCGGAAGTGTCGTTTCCGCTGACCTTTGCCAAATTTATTTACCCTATGTACCTTGCAGGCTTTCGCCGCGAGTCACGACACGATCGCTTCTTTAGATACCGTGTCACTTACGCAGTTGTGGTTCTGCGAACGCCCATTGCTGACACGTCATTCGGAGTACTTGATGCGGTGCCGACGCTTGACCTAGGCCGGAAGAATTGCTAACGCCGCACTAGTTGCTACATTATACCCAGTTTTAACGTGCTTTGGAACCACAGTTGCGGCCGAATAAGCAGGGAACGGGCATAGTCAAAAGTTTGGTCAATTAGACCACGCTCCTTTCTATGCCTTAAATTGAGCATGAAGCAATTGTATCACATAGTGAAATAAAAAACAATGTCAGAACAACAAAAAGCACAAAGGAGAGGAGCGATAGGTAAATGCCTAAAATTGTATGGAAAATCCCGAAATACGGAAACGTGAGTGCGTCTGATGTATACGACGAATTGTTTCAGGGCGGCAACACCGTAACGCCGGAACAAGCCTTGCAGTATGCGGAGAACCATAGAGACGGTGCATTGGCATCCTGTCTCGAATGGGATGACGCTAAGGCGGCTAGGAAATATCGCGTATCTCAGTGTGCAGAGATTATCCGCTTGCTGGTTGTCCAGCCGGACGCGCCGAATAAGCCGACGATCCGCGCATTGAGCATTACCACAGAGCGGAATACTTACATGCCGACGCAACAGGTTATCCGAAAGGAAAACGAGTACGAAAACCTGTTGAAAAGAGCACTGCGAGAGCTTCAAGCGTTCCAGGAACGCTATAGTACACTCAAAGGCGATTTAGAGTCCTTATTTGAGGAAATCGAAAAACTCTCGGCATAAACCTAATCTCGCGTCCTGCCGGTGGCATTATGCACCGGATAGAAAACACCACAATCCATCATAGTACAACACAATATAACTCATAACAAGAGAGAACAATAAAATACAAATGCCACTGGCAGGGCGCGAGAGCCTAAATTAAATAGACCAGAAAACAGCGAAGAACAAAACAACACGGTACAAGCATTCTGTTGGCGGCTTTGAGTTGCCTGCACAAAACAAGACATTACAGTACATGACAGCGCGTGATAGTACAGAACACAACAGCGCAGAGCCGCTGGCAGAGTGCTTGTACTACGAAGAAAGGGAGACGACAATGGCAAAGAAAGACATTATCACGCTTGAAACGCTCAAAACAGAGCGAATTTCATTAACACTGGTCGGAACATCCGACTTGATTTTGAATAAGAAAGCCCGCTCGTTTGAACGCGCAGAATTGTTCAAGCAGAATTCGCCGAAAGGCACGAAACTTCCGGCAGAACTGACACAGCCATATTGTTTGTGGGAGAAGCTGTGTACCTCTGTGACGTGGGAAAAGCCGATTGAATTCTTTGACTCAGATTGGACACAGTACACGGAAGAGTATTGGCAGAAGCTGATGCAGGAAAACCGCCCGTGCATTCTTAACAGGGCGTTCACGGGTTCTTTTAAGGAAACGTTTATTACGTTTTATAAAGAACTCACGGGCAAGACGGGCGCAGATTTCAGCCGTGCGGTGAATGTCGTAAACATTAAAACGCCAGTTGACTTTGCATCTGTGACGTACAGCCAGCACTTGACGCCGAACAACAGTGTGAATCACACGAATGTTGTAGCGCAGTACAATATCTTCTCTGGCTGGTCTTGCGAGTTGGAGATTGAGTATGTTTCCAGTGTATTCCCGCGAGACACACTGATTGAAATCGTAAACTCTGCTGGAATGTTTATCGGAATTGGTACACGCCGCGCCGAAGGATACGGCAGATATAAGGTTAATGGCGTATCCGTGATTGGAGGTTAAGCGATTCTCCGATGCTACGGAACGGCATCTGACGGGAAAGTAAAAAGGGCTTTAATTGATGAGGAGGCAATTAAAAATGGTAGAGATTTTTTTAATTATCGGTACGGCTTGCACAGCTGCGGCTGCTATCGGATGGAAGTTGAAAGAAGCGACGGACTCTTATTATCACAACGCGCCGCACTGGGGATTCGACAAAGACCAGATGATGTCTGAGAACGACTGGATGAGGGAACGCTATCATGATGAGTTCTAACCGAAAGAAACTGCGAGATGCGCATACCAGAGAACGCGGCATTTCGAGAGCGGCGCATACGTTGCCGAAAGTTGATTTTATGGAGTATTTCAGCCTGACGCGTTGCGGAGTACCGCACGGTATCGCGAAGCAGTATGTAGACGCTGGCGTTCCGTTTGACAAGGCCAGAACGTACTGGCTCAACGGCATCAGTCCAGCAATCGCAATCGCATGGGAACGGCATAAGAAAGCACAGGAGGTAGTAGTGTGAGCGAGGAAGAAAAGAACGAGAGCATGGAGAAGTGGTTGGAACAGGAACGGCAGAGAAAGAAGAACGCTCAAGTCGTGCAGATGCTTGTTGTGATGAATTCCGCGTATGATGAACTTGTTGTTAGCGGAATGAGCACGGAAGAACTTCTCGGCGCGTCGGAACTGTTCATTGAGTTCTTCAATAAACTGGTAAAAGCGGAAATAAAGGAGGACGAATAATGTTTGTACCAGGATGGTTGGTCGGCGTGGTAGGTACGCTGCTGGTTGAAATTTTATTGGCAATCGGTATCTCTATTTGGCTGAGTGGTCGCAAATGATACCGAATAAGGTAGAAGTAGACCGCCTCTATCCCGCATGGGACAAGCTGAATTATCGGTTGAGAGCTGGCATTACTTGTGATGGCTGCGGAAAGACCATTGAACGTGCAGATGGTTTGCTAGAGGGCGAATCGTACTACGAAACCGAAGATGGCAATCTGTGTGAGCGATGCTTTGAGCGATGGTGCAGAGAGCATCGGAGGGAATGTGTATGAACGAAGAAGGTGTCAAGTATTACACAGAAGCGGAAATAAGATTCCGGTTCGGCTTCCCAGAGAATCACACAACGTGCCAGTATTGTATCTTTTGCTATCCGAACACGGAGCTGAAACGGTTTCGGTGTCGTATTACAGATGAGATTTTGGTTAGACCATTTACCGAACGTGGAATGCGGTGCCCGACTGTTTTATTGGACACGCAGGCGATTGACAACAACGAGTAAGGGAGGGGACACAGTGGCAATACCTGTGATTGTTTACGGTAAATCCGGTAGCGGCAAGAGCCGCTCGCTGAAGAATTTTGCAAAGGACGAAATCCTGCTTATTAACGTGGAAGGAAAACCGCTTCCGTTTCGTGGCAAGTTTGACTACACGATGCAGACGGACAGTGTAGACAAGATGATTGCACAGATGAAGAAAATGCCCTGCAAGGCTGCAGTTATTGACGACTGTGGTTATCTCATGACGCATTACTTCATGGGAAATCATAGAAACAAATCGGGAAATGCGTCTTTTGAAATGTATGATGGAATCGCGGATATTATGTATTTCCTGATTTTTAAGATTAAAAGAGAGCTTCCGGATGATGTAATTGTTTATATCATAATGCACGAAGACAAGGACGATTACGGAGAAGTGAGATTGCTTACATTGGGCAAGTTGCTTGACCGGAAGGTGTGTATGCAGGGGATGGTGACAATCTGTCTCCGGTGCATGTCGGAGAACGGAAAGCACTTTTTCCGGACGCAGACCGATGGCTATGACATCACGAAGTCTCCGGAAGGCATGTTTGAATCAATTGAAATCGAGAATGACCTCAAAGCAGTGGATATCTTGGTTAGAAATTATTGGGAATTGGAGGAAACGAAAAAATGAGAAAGCCGAACGGATATGAGCAGGCGCAGGTGCACGGTGATTATACGCCACTTGAGGTGGGCGGTCACTACTGTGTCATCAAAAAAGTGGAGGAATGCAAGTCGAAGTCTGGGCTGGATATGCTCAAGATTAGCGTTGACACGGCAAACAACGACAAGCAACCGCATTATTACATGGACTCCTATCGCGCTGACACGCGCCAGGACAAACGTTGGGGGTGCATCATGTATCTGGTGGTGGATGACAGTACAGACTACGGTACAGGCAATCTGAAAGGCTTTGTGACGGCAGTAGAGAACAGCAACCCTAGCTTTCAGGTGCGCTGGGATGAGGGCTTTGGCGAATGCTTCCGTAACCGCGAGGTAGGCGTAGTGTTCGGACGGGAGCAGTACCAGAACCAGAACGGAGAACTGAAATGGTCGGTCAAGCCGAAATGGTTCCGTTCTCTTGACACCGTGCTCGACGCGCCCGTGCCGAATGATAAATACCTGCCGAAGCAGGCTGCGTCGTTTGGCGGCGGTGGATTTCAGGAGATTACGGACGATGACGGAGACGTGCCGTTTTGATTTTGAACAAATCTATTCCCTGCCGCTGGCGACGGCGGCGGGGAATGAAGAACGAACGAAAGGTGCTTGACTATGAGCGTTTATCGAAATATTTCCACCAATTTCTGGGTAGACCCGAAGGTTGATGACAATTTTACACCGGAGGATAAATATTTCTACTTGTATTTGCTAACCAACCCGCACACAAACATTGCGGGATGCTACGAGATTGGGGACAAGCAGTTTGAGCGCGAACTCGGATACAATCGAGATACAATCCTTAGATTGCTTGACCGCATGGAACGGCAACACAGAGTGCTTGTGTATAGTCGCCAGACTAAAGAAGTGCTGCTGCTTAATTGGGGAAAGTACAATTGGAGCAAATCGGACAAGCTAAAGGCGGCGGTCGAAAAGGTAGCAGCGCATATCAAAAGCCCGTCTTTCCGCAACTATGTGCTTGACGCGGTGAATGGCAGGCTCACGAAAGAAGAAAGTACCAAAGAAGAAAATATTACAGATAAACAGTATACAGATAACAGAATACAGATAACAGATACAGCTACAGATGTATCCATAGGGTATGGATACCCTATGGATACCCTACCAGAATCAGAGAGTATTGCTCAGAGTTGCGAACCAACTCTTTCGCCAGAACCGCCGGTTTTTGTGTTCCCTTGCATTAAAAACCAGACTTATCCGGTCTCTCAGAGGCAAATTGACGAATGGGCAGAGGCATACCCGCGAGTTGATATAAAACTCTCGATAAAGCAGATGATTGCTTGGCTCAACTCGAATCCGAGTAAAAGAAAAACGGCTAAGGGTTGCCCGCGATTTATCAACAGCTGGTTAGGAAGGGATCAGGATAGCGGCAGAAACGAAAGAAAGGAGACACGAAATGCAACCGGAAGTGCTTCAATTTGGGACAAGTTTACCGTTTGAGGAAATTCCGGACGTATCCGACACAGAATACGAACGGATATTAAATACCAGTCACGGCGATCTGGATGCGACGGTCTACGACTGCCCGAAGTGCTTAAATCGCGGATATTTCTGGCGGGTGCGAGGCGGAGACCGATTTACCGTGCCGTGCAGCTGCATGAACACACGCACAAGCATAACCCGGTTGCGTAAGTCTGGTTTAGGCAAAGCCGCTGAGAATTGCAGATTCGACAAATTTGTAACCGAAGAGGAATGGCAGAAGGTCATGGTTGATACCGCGAAAACATTTTTAGGGGACAAGAACCGACAATGGATGCTTATTTCTGGGCAAACGGGTTGCGGGAAAACGCATATCTGCACCGCAACGGCGGTAAAGTTGCTGAAAGCCGGAGCTAAGACACGATACATCCAGTGGGTAGAGAGTGCACGTCAACTGCAAGCGGCAATCTTTGACGAAGAGGCATATGCACAGCAAATCATCCCTCTCAAGAGGGCGCAGGTCTTGTATATCGACGATTTTTTTAAGACACGCGGCAATAAAATGCCGACTGACAAGGAATTTACGCTGGCGTTTGAATTGCTCAATGCTCGTTACAACAACCCTGAGCTAATCACTATCATCTCGACGGAGCACCCTTTGCGGGAGTTGTACGAGATGGATGCAGCCCTTGCAGGGCGCATTGCAGAGCGTTGTGGACGATATATCGTCGAGATCGCGGTAAAGGACGGCAGAAATTATCGAGACCGTTTTGCTAGAAGTGTCTAATTGAGCGTGAGGATGCGCCAGAAACGCCCTTTTGGCTGGCAACGTATGTTTTTCTAATAAAAAGCGAAAGAGCCTTTAGGGTGCATCCTGATGGCAAAGCGAAATATGGAAAAGGAGAACGAAACATGAACCTGAACGAAACGGCGGGAGACGGAAGATGAACAGCATCAGTTTTACTGTACCCGGCATTCCGCGCGGCAAACAACGACCGAGAGCGGCGCGCGTCGGAAATCATGTCCGGACATATACGCCGTCACAGACAGTTGAATATGAAAATCTTGTGAAACTTGCATATAGCGAAATAGCAGAAGGATTTGCTTTCGGAGACGATGCGGAATTACGAGTAGAGATTACGGCGTACTACGGCATACCAAAGTCTGTGAGCAAAGCAAAAAAAGCTAAAATGCTAGGTGGGGAAATCAGACCAACTAAAAAACCTGATTTTGATAATATCGCAAAGATTATTTGCGACAGTCTGAATGGGATAGCATATCGGGACGATGCGTCTATTGTGTCGGCGCAGGTTGAGAAATGGTACAGCGATACACCAAGGGTGATTGTGATTATTTCGGAGAGGGAGACTGAAAAATGAAGGCATACAAAGGATTTAACAGAGACATGACTTGCAGAGGTTTCCAGTATGAAGAGGGGAAATCTTACGAAATGGAGGATGCGAAACTTTGTGATCACGGCTTCCATGCCTGCCAGCATCCGCTTGATTGTTTAGGATATTATGCTCCAAGCGAGAGTGTGTATCATGTAGTGGATCAGGAGAACATCACAGAGGAATCAGGAGACGATACTAAACAGGCATCATCAAGAATCAAAATCGGGGCGCGTCTTGATATCGCGGGTTTGGTTGCGGCGTCGATAAAATATGTAAAAGAAAAAGTAGAAGAAACAAACAGCGCAACGGGAATCCCATCAACCAACAGTGCAACAGGAAATTGGTCAGCCAACAGCGCGACAGGAGATTGGTCAGCAAACAGCGCGACAGGATATGGGTCAGCGAACAGCGCGACAGGGAATCGGTCAGCAAACAGCGCGACAGGGAATCGGTCAGCAAACAGCGCGACAGGGAATCGGTCAGCCA
>ERZ1026856.134-NODE-134-length-52753-cov-7.686497_pt1 | contig 52753 bp, 53 predicted proteins | sample MGYA00380158_ERZ1026856 | MGnify/ENA primary metagenome ERZ1026856 (study PRJEB33269, sample SAMEA4719794) | human gut metagenome | biome: human-associated habitat; feature: organic feature; material: feces | place: Cameroon | collected 2013-10 ... | reverse complement strand
CATAATACTTCTCTATTTGACGACAAAGGTAAAACAAATGTTTGAATCGGGCAATTTTTTCTACGGTGGTTTGGCTCTTGTAAGTGTGCGGAAGAACTCTGTATCTCCGAAGCGAATGTTTTTTTTGGGGAAGGTGTGGATATGTACTTCACATTCTTTTTCATTTCGCTTTGCTTGCGAAATGCTACAAAAATTGCACTTGTATCTTGAACTTACATTCAGTATTTGCAATAGGATAACTCGATATCGATCGACCTTACACCTCATCTATGATTCATAAAAAGAGAAAGGTGCGTCGAAAATTGATTTCGACGCACCTTGTATCAATCTTAATCTTACGAAATGTTATTCTTGTTCCTTTTTTTGCGGTACGGCTACAACGCAACCGGAGATTTTTTCCAACTGTTGTTCAACGGCTTCGGGGTCTGAATTGCCTGTTATCAAAGAATTGGCAGTTGCTTTGTCCAATCCTTCCCCACTGAATACCACAACGATGGAGTCGGAATTGTACTCCGTTACCGTTAATACTCCGCAAACCACGGTAACCTCTTTTCTTTCATTCACGGTTGAAACAAAGGACACATTGGCTTCGGGCGAGAAGTCCTCCGCAAAGGGGTGGTTGCTCGTCAGGGCTTTGAAATTGTCGCCATAACCTATAACGTACTTTCGCACTTCCGTCCCTTTGAAATCCACGTTCACCGTTTGGGATACGTTGGTTCCCACCACGACGGTTTTACCATCGGCGGAAGCGTATGAAGCAACGGGCATGTGGTAAGTTTCTTTGCCTATCGTCAAATCCGCAGAACCGGTCAAATCCTTTTCATCGCTGCATGCAAAGAATGCAAGGCTGAGGACAAGGGTCATAAAGGTAAACAATATCTTCTTCATGGTTTGTCGTCTTTTTGAGGTTTACTTCTTTCCGACTGCTGTAAAAGTTCCGCTGATTTGTTTCAAGTTGGATTGTAAATTAGACCAATCTATGTTTCCGGAACTGATGATTGAGGTTTTTACTCCGTAGCCTGAAAATTCTCCTTCCACCTTTGTGTCCGTGTACTTGGTGATTTTCAAGGTTCCGCACACTGCCGTAATGCCGTCATCTTTCACTCCGGAAGAAGGGATATAAACCAAGGTGTTTTCCATGCTGCCTATATTCATTATGTTCGCAGCTGCGGAAAGTGCGTCCTTTCCAAGACCGAGTGTATAGGTCTTTTCGCTCGAACCTTTGAATGCAACAGCCACGCTTTCCTTGATGTTTGTTCCGGCAATGGTGGTTACTCCGGATAGTTCTGTGAAAAAGGCATTCGGAATGTTGTGGGATTCGTCTTCGATTTTGATATCGATGGCTCCGATGAGTTCCTCGGTGTCTTCACAACTCCAAAACGCAAATGGTAGTGCCAAGCAAACCAATGCAAGCATTAACTTTCTCATATTCTCACTGTTTTTATTGTTTCAGACTGCAAAAATATGGTTTTTTCGGCTAATCACAAAATTTCTTTCTAATTTTGCAACAGGTTTACAGAGCGATGAACAATCTCATAAGGTTTTTTCAGAGGTACTATTACGTCTTTATGTTCCTGATATTGGAAGGGATAGCCATTTGGTTCATCTCTCAAAATTCGTATTATCAGGGTTCGATGATAACTAATTTGGCGAACAATATATCCGGTTCGATATTCGAGCAATGCAACAAAGTAGGTCATTATTTCACTCTTGCATCCGTGAACGAAGAGTTGGCAGAAGAGAATGCAAGACTGAGAGCTCAAATAGAGTCTTCGTACGTCAAGTACACCGACAGGGTGATGATAAAAGAGGATACGGTATATAAGCAGAGGTTCTCTTTTGTCGAGGCAAAAGTTATTTCAAAATCGATAAACAAGAGGAACAACTATTTCATGCTCAATAAGGGAAAATCCAGCGGTATAGAGAAGAATATGAGTGTTATTGCTCCCAACGGCATTGTCGGCGTGATTACTCAGGTTACGGACAACTTTGCTTTGGTCATGACGGTATTGCATCAGGACAGCAAGATAACGGTGAAGAACAAAAGGACGCAGGCAGTCGGCACATTGGTATGGAACGGAGGCAATTACGAGAAAGGCGAGGTTATAGACATACCTTCGTCCATTCCCTTGAAGAAAGGCGATACCATCATCACAAGCGGCTTTTCAAAAAACATACCGGAAGGCATTGTCGTGGGATATATACGAAAGTTCTCAAAGGATCAGGGCAGCGGATTTTATGATGTGGACATCAAATTCTCGGCCGATTACAACAAATTGGGATTTGTCTATGTGGTGAAGAACTTTTTCGGAATGGAACAGGAGCAATTGGAAAGGGGAATGAAGAATGATTAGAAACATATCGATAACGGCTTTGCAGTTTATTGCTTTGCTTTCGGCTCAAATATTGATTTTGAATAATGTGAACCTGTTCGGCTATGTGGAACCGATGATTTATATATGGTTCATACTGTTGCTTCCATATAAGACACCGAAATGGGCTGTCCTTTTGCTATCTTTCCTCATGGGCTTTTGCGTAGATATTTTTTCTGGGCAAGTAGGGTTTCATACGGCAGTGAGTGTATTCACAGGTTTCATAAGACCTATATTTATAGGTTCGTTTGAAGCAAATCAACAAACCTCTTCATTCGACATACCGACCTCATCGAGTATGAGCTTCGCTCCTTATCTCGGCTATATCTCCATATTGACCATCATTCATATAGCTTTATTGATTACGATAGAGACTTTCCGTTGGTCGGAGATATTGCAAACTCTGCTGAGAATAGGATTAAGCAGCGTGGCTACGATATTGCTTATGATAATCTGCGATTTGATTTTCTTCAAACCGAAAAAAATCTGACTGTTCAGTCCTCCCAATCATTGTATTTGCTCATGTCGTGTTTTCTGACGCCCCATTCTTCGTCGGAAATACTCTTGTCTTCCTCCTCATTCTGCATTCTATCCGCCGCAATCAAGATCTCTCTCTTCCTTTTCTTCGATTTGTAAGAGTAGAACAAATAAATTATGAAGAGCAACACGATAACGGCACAAGCGGTGAAGACAACATTCTCAAAAAAGTAGTTTCTGTAAGGAGACGGCTCGAATACCAAGCCATTATCGAACAACATCTTTATTGCAACAAGTACGATTGCCAACGTAAATAATAACGGTGCGTTTAGCCTTTCATCATAAACATCATCGCCATTGTTTTTTCTTTCTTCGACAAAATTATACCTTTTGGTAATCGAAGGCTTCAATATCAGCAACAAGCCTGCCAATATTATAACAACGTCTATCACTTCCGTCCAAATGAAACGGGGTCTGTTCGGAATGAAGAATAAATTCACCATGATACTTCCCCAAAGAGCCGGCAACAGGATATTCGATTTCAAATCATCGTTTATCCTTCCTTCAAACGGGTCGATGATGTACTTTATCAGGAAAGAAGCACACCAAAACCCTGTTACAACGAGCAGAAGCGTAACAATAAGGAATAACAACTTTCCGATAGTGGAAGGATATGTAATACCCATGAAATCCGTTACAAGGTTGATATTCCAAAGGTGGAACAAATGCCCTGTTATAAAATTTCCTCCTATCCGCACAAAACTACATACCGCTACCCAAAACAAGAAACGCTGTATTTGAACCTTATCTGTTTTCCACTGCGTCAACAAAAGAACGGCCATTATCATCAAAAGGAAGAGTGCGACAATGGAACTGCCGAATATGGCAATCACATTATCCGCCGAAGACCAAATATCCGCCGAAGCAGCCGTATTTACCGCATCGAAATCTATGGTTGAAGTATAAAGTATCATGGGAACACCGTATGCAAAAGCCGTTAGGGCAATGCCTGCTTGCAATATAAAAAACACCATAAGGTATGCCAACACGAACACAAGCGTGTTGTTGATTATGCAATTACGATTGCTTATCCGTTTTTTCAATGTTTCCATCTGTACCAAAATAATTGATCCTTTATTTGCAGTTCCAGAATGGTTCGTATCCTGTAAACCATTCTGATGAATATTTCAAGGTCTCTTTCCTCCAACCACTTCATTCCGTCCGCTTCCTTTCTGCATGCAGCAGAAAAGTTTATCATGAAGTCATCTTTCGATAACAATACCCACTGAACGGCTTTCTTTTCTCCATCTATGGCATTGCTCAGAACTCCCAACTCTCCGTATCCGTTATCGAACAGCCAATGCAAAGCATCTTCGTCACCCAACACGGCATTACTCCATGCCGCAAGTTCGGGATAACCGTTATGGAGCAAAAACTTGAAGAACTTTTTGCTCCCTTCCAACGATTCGAGCAAGGCTATAAGCACCTTTATGTCATAGTTCAACAGAGACTTCATCTATCTCAGACTTGCATTCAATTTCTGTTCAAACGCTTTCAGCAACTTTTGCATCACGTTCTCTATCTGTTTATCCGTAAGCGTTCTTTCCTTATCCTGCAATATGAAAGCTATCGCATATTGCTTCGTATTCTCCGGAAGTTTGTCTCCCGTATAAACATCGAACAGCGAAACGGACTTCAACAATTTCTTTTCCGTCTGATAAGCCACGGTTTCTATTTGGGCGAACGAAACATCTTTGTTTACCACCAACGCCAAGTCTCTTCTGACCTCAGGGAACTTCGATATTTCCTCATACTTCACGCTCTTGGCCGGAATAAGTTTGAAAAGCAAATCCCAATCCACATCGGCATAAAATACTTCCTGTTTTATATCGAAAGCCTTGCAAACAACATTTCTCAACCGTCCTATCGTGGCAACGACTTTCTTGCTTTCCCTATTGGTATAAGCCAAAGCATACTGATAATATCCGTTTTCGATTTGTTCGACCGCAAACCTCGAGCCATCGATACGCAACTGCGTAAGTACGTTTTCAAAGATGTTTTTCAAGAAGAAGAAATCCGTTGCCTGTCTGCCTGCCTGCCAACTCTCCGCACTCTTTCCCGTTGTCAACAAAGCAAGATGTTTGGACTGATCATAGCGTTTGGTGATACAATCGCTGTCAAACGTTTTCAGGTTCTTTTTATAGCAATTTCCGAACTCGAACAATCTCAAATCCGAAACCTTACGATTGATGTTATACTCCGCCGTTTCCAACAATCCGTACAGCAAAGTCTGCCGCATTTGCCCCAAATCCTTACTCAAAGCGTTCAGAACCGTAACGGACTCCTCGGCAGGAAAATCCTTGTTTTCTTCATAATACGACAACTTCGTAAGGGAATTATTCATCGTTTCATTGAAACCGTTCGCCGCAAGGTAATCCGAAACGATATTTTGTATCTTATCTCTGTCCGGTTTTGTCGTTTGATTCAAGCAACTCTTTACCGTATCCGATATTTCGACATTATCATAACCGTAAATACGCAATATTTCTTCTATCACATCACACGGACGGGTAACGTCCACCTTATTCGTAGGCACGACTGCCACCAAACCTTTCTCATCGTCCGATGCCACCTGTATATCCAACGACTTCAAAATATCTTTCACAAGAACCCTGTCGATACTCTTTCCTATCAAACTATCCATCTTCTCATAGTTCAATTCGACTCTGACAGGCTCTATCTTTGTCGGGTAAACGTCTTTTATATCGGAAGAAATCTCGCCGCCGGCAATCTCTTTAATCAACATGACAACCCTCTTCAAGGCATAAACCGTTATATTCGGGTCGGCTCCACGCTCATATCTGAAAGAAGCATCTGTTTTCAATGTATGAGTCTTTGCAGCCTTTCTTATGACAACGGGATCGAAATATGCACTCTCTATAAGCACCTCTGTCGTTTCCGTGCTTACTCCCGACTTCAAGCCGCCGTATATTCCGCCCATGCACATTGCCTCTTCGGCATTGCAAACCATTGCTTCTCTGCCGTTGAGTGTTCTCTCCACTCCGTCCAATGTCGTGAATTTCGTTCCTTCCGGCAAAGTCTTGACCTCAATTCGACCACCTTTAACCTTGTTCAAATCAAAAGCATGCAAAGGTTGACCTATTTCCATCAAAACGAAATTGGTTGCATCTACGATATTGTTTATCGGACGAATGCCGATGACCCTCAGGCTGTCCGCCAACCATTTCGGAGAGTCCGCAACCTTCACTCCGCTTATCGTTACAGCCGAATAACGCTTGCATAAATCCGTGTCTATCGAAATTTCCACATCGTTGTGCAAAGTACTATCCGCTTTGAAAGCATCGACAGACGGAACCGACAGATGTTTGTTCTCATTCAACTGTGCCTTCAACAAAGCCACCAAGTCTCTGCCTACGCCTATATGCGATGTTGCGTCCGAACGATTTGCCGTCAATCCGATTTCAAAGACGAAATCTTCCTCGATGTCGAAATAAGCCGCCGCAGGAGTTCCTGACTGAGGATTGTCTTTCAACACCATTATGCCATCATTGTTATCGCTCAAACCGAGTTCCTTTTCCGAACAAATCATTCCCTCGCTCAATTCGCCCCTCAGTTTGGATTTCTTTATCTCGAAGAACTCTTCATCTGATGTATAAACCTTCGCCCCAATCGTTGCGACTATAACCTTTTGACCTTTCGCAACATTGGGAGCTCCGCAAACGATATTCAACGGACGTTCCCCTCCCACATCGACAGTCGTCAAATGCAAGTGGTCGGAATTCGGGTGCATCTCGCACGTCAATACCTCTCCCACGAAATAATTTCTCAATCCGCCTTTTATTGTCTCTATTCTCTCGACACCTTCGACTTCCAAACCTCCGAAAGTCAACAACTCTGCCACCTTTTCTGCCGAAATGTTTATATCGACATACTGCCTCAACCAGTTATATGATATTTTCATCTTCCGATATTATTTTACTATTGTCATTTCATCAATCAAATGTTTCGCACCTGCAAACTTGTCTATTATGAACAGGCAATACCGAATATCCAACGATATATTCCTGCACTGAGAAGGGTCGTACATGATGTCGCTCATGGTTCCTTCCCAATTTCTGTCGAAGTTTATTCCTATCAAGTCGCCGTTTGCGTCAAGCACAGGCGAGCCAGAGTTTCCTCCCGTGGTATGATTGCTTGCTATGAAAGCCACCGGCATTTCACCCTTTTCGTTTGCATATCTTCCGTAATCCTTTTCCGAATACAACTGCTTCAATTTCTTCTCCACCTTATAGTCATATATCTCCGGATTTTCTTTCTGCATTATTCCTTCAATGGTCGAGTATGGTTTGTAAACCACTCCGTCCTTTGGTTCGTACGACTTCACGTTTCCGTACGCAACTCTCAACGTAAGATTGGCATCGGGATAGAATTCCTTTATGGTATCCATCTGCATGATTCCCGCAACATAAACTCTGTACAAACTATCCGTCGCGGCATTCGCATTGCTTATGATTGCTCCGTCCTTTTCATTGAATGCTGTTATTATACGACTGCACAACATCACTGCAGGGTCGCTCTCAATCTTCTTATGATTCTTGCTCTTATAGCCTGCCAACAATTTCTCTACCTGTTTCGGATTCGTCAGAAACGAAACCTCATATACAGACGCAAAGTAGTCCTCTATACTCTGCTTCTTCGATTTGCTGAAATCCTGCACGAGCCAATTGTAATGGTTCTTTGCGAAATCATTGTAGTATATGCTCATCGTGCGAACAAATATCTCCTTATCCACAAGCCTATGATTTGCATAGTCGTTCTCAAATCCGGCTTTCAAACTCTTGTATATGTTTTCCGCAACGGCACTTATTTTCTCCATGTCTTTTGCTTCTTTCGACAAGTTAGCCAATTTCGACACCTGCAAAGCCTGATACATCATATCGGAAGCCAACAACGCCTCGTTTATGTATATGTATGCCAGTCTTGCTTGCTGAGATTCCGCGTATGTCTTCTTCAAGGCAGGCAAAACTCCGCCATAGAGTTTCGACCTTTCGGAAGAAGAGGCAGCCCACTCGGTAAAGTTGTTTTCAAACTCGATTTTCTTGTTCTTCGTATCCAATCTCTTCAAACCTCTCACCTCTCCCTGCCATTTCTTCCAACCATTGGCAACAGAAGCCACCTCGGAAGCATACCGCAACCTCTGTGCGGCAGAATTATTCATCGCCCTGTTATAAACATCCAATATTTCGGTACGCAACTTAATCCTTGCAGGGTCATCATAGTTCTGAACAAAGTCCACAGCATCGCTTGTAAGGAATTGTCTCGTCGTTCCCGGATAACCGAAAACGAATGTGAAATCACCTTCCTTCACTCCGTTTAGGTTTATCTTCAAATGCTTTTTCGGAACGTATGGTACGTTTTCCGGACTGTAATCCGCAGGTTCGTTATTCTTATTTGCATACACGCGGAACACCGAAAAGTCCCCCGTATGACGAGGCCACATCCAATTATCCGTATCTCCGCCGAATTTGCCTATGTTGCTTGGCGGAGCTCCCACCAAACGCACATCTCTGAACACCTCATTCACATACATGAAATACTGATTACCATAATAGAAAGGCTTTATCACTGCCTCGTAATGCGTACCCTCCGTTGCCTTTGCCGCAACTTCTCCGATGTTACGCTCTATTATTTTCTCTCTTTCAGCCTGTGATACATTTTCCACACCTTTCAGCACCTCGGCGGTAACGTCCTGCATATATACCAGCAAAGTTACCGTCAAGCCCTTGCAAGGCAACTCCGCTGATTTGTTCTCTGCCCAAAATCCGTTCGTCAGATAATCCGCCTCCACCGTGCTGTGGGAAACGATGAAACTGTATCCGCAATGATGGTTCGTAAGCAACAAACCCTGTGAAGAGACGAACTCTCCCGTACAACCCCTGCCGAACAAAACCACTGCGTCCTTCAAAGAGGAATGATTTGCACTGTAAATATCCTCTGCACTGATTTTCATTCCGTTTTTCTGCATATCCGCCTGTTTGTTTCCCAACAACAGAGGCAACCACATGCCCTCATCTGCAAATGCATTGAACATTAGTAACATCATCAATGCAAACGATACCGATACTTTCTTCATAAGTCTATTCCATTCTTTATAATCAGTGCAAATTTAGCAAATCTCCAAAGACTGTTTTCCTTTTTGTGGAAACTTTTTCCCGAATTCGTCCGTTTTTCGGAGAGTTTCGGCTTTTCCAAACCACACCGCAAAAAATCTCACTCAAAATATTTCACTGTATTTCAGCCGTATGCGAAATTATTCTTGCTGAAATACAGCCTTTTTCCGACTTTGGCATAATTCTTGAAGCATATTAGATAAAAGGCACTCCCTTTTCATCGAGCCTTACGTGAGTTTTCTCGCGTAATTCTCTCGAAAAAGGAATGCGGATTATTAACCGCTTAACATTTATGCGACATGAATACCATTGATTTCGAGCAACGATTGCTCAAAGAAAAGAAAGGATTGGAAAACTTTTCGTTTTCCCTGACCCAAAACAGAGAAGAAGCAAAGGATTTGGTGCAAGACACTTTTCTTAAAGCCTTAATGCACAAGGAATCTTTCAAGGAAGATACCAACATCAAAGCATGGTTGTTTACGATAATGAAGAACACTTTCATAAACAACTATCGCAAAAACAAGAGAGTAGGTCGGGTAATCGAGGACGAGAATGCGATATCGTACATCAACCGCAACGCCGGTGTAAGTGCTTTCACAGCCGACCATGACTTGAATTACGAGAACATCAAAGCAAAGATAAAACTGCTACCCAAAGAACAACGCATTCCTTTCGAGATGATAAACCAAGGATACAAGTATCAGGAAATAGCCGACAGGTTCTCCATTTCCATAGGCACGGTAAAAAGTCGCATATTTCTTGCAAGGAAAAAACTGATGGACAATTTGGACAAAGACGAATAGCCGTCCGAATTTCGGACAATAGGCAGAAAAGCCATCTGCTTTCCCAAAAACGGAAAACCAAACACTCATAAAGCAAATCCGGAACGCCGTTTCCTCTCAGCAAAACGGCGTTTCGATTTTGCAAAGTGGAGAAAGAGCGTTCGCTTTCTGCTTATAAATTAAGAAGCAAGACCGTACTTGTACGGCCTTGCTTCCTTTCATATCGATGTTGCGTCATATCAGAATTTGGAACTCAACCATCGGTAGAGGTCGTTACCGTTGGCGTAAATCAGCAAGGCGAAAAGAATTGCCATTCCGACGAGTTGAGCCCGCGACATGAACTTGTCGCCCGGCTTTCTGCCTGTTATCATCTCCCAAAGGGTGAACATGACGTGTCCTCCGTCCAATGCCGGTATCGGAAGTATGTTCATGAACGCCAAAATGATGGATAAGAATGCCGTCATGTTCCAGAACAAAGCCCAATTCCATTCCGCAGGGAACATGGAGCCGATTGCTCCGAAGCCTCCTATCTGCGAGGCTCCCTCCTTGGTGAATACGAGTTTGAATTGCTTTACGTAGTTAGCCAAAGTCTCGCAACCCTGACTTATTCCTGCGGGAACGGATTCCAATATGTTGTATTCCGTTTTCTCTGTCTTGTATATCGAGGCGGGATTCTTGCAAACAGCTCCTATTTTGCCGTCTCCGCCCAACTTGAACTTCGTTTTACATTCCTTTCCTACTCGAAAGTAGCTTATTTCCACCTCTTTGCCCTGCTTGTCTGAAATTTCCTTGACGAAATCTGAGAATGCTGGAGTGGAAATGCCGTTCAAAGCGACAATGCTGTCGCCAATCCTCATGCCGGCTTTCTCTGCCACGCTTCCGAGAGCGAAACCGTCGATGATGAAAGGAAAACGAGGTGTTGCGAATTGCTTTGCCTGTGCGGCAAGCATTTGTTTTGCAAAATCCTTGGGAAGAGCTATCGTTTCCTCCTGCCCGTTGCGTAGTACGCTTACCTCTTTGGAGTTCTCCAACATTACCTGCTCCACAACGTCTGCAAGTTGATGAACAGGCTTTCCATCGACCTTGGTGATGATGTCCCCGTTTCGGAAACCGTTTGCAAGAGCCACCTCGGTATAATCATAACCCTGCGTAACGTTTTCCAAAGGCAGGGTTTCCTTGCCCCAAGTGAACAATATGGCTGCAAAAATCACTATCGCTCCAACGAAGTTCATCAACACGCCTCCCAAAACTATCAAAAGCCTTTGCCAAGCCTTCTTGCTACGATACTCCCATGGCTGCGGTTCATTGGCGAGAGAATCGGCAGATGTATTGCTTTCGTCTATCATTCCGGCAATCGAACAGTAGCCCCCCAAGGGAAGCCAGCCTATCCCCCACTCTGTTTTGTCGGGATGTTCGTCGAACTCTTCCGGAGACTTGCGACTGAACCAGCTGAAATGCCATTTGCCGTTGTATCTCTTCGCCCGCAGGAGCGAGAAATAAGGATTGAAGAAAAGATAGAACTGTTCCACTCTCGTTTTGAACAGTCTGGCAAACATGAAATGCCCCAATTCGTGTATGAATACCAAGAAAGAAAGACTCAGTATCAATGCTAATATTTTCATCTGTGCGTTATTTGTATTCGTTCTGTAATTCGGTTCTGACCTCACGGTCTGTCATGAAATAGTCTTCCAATGACGGTTGTTTGATGTGGGAGAATGTATTCATGGCTTTTGCTATTATGTCCGCTATTTGCGTAAAGCGTATTCTGCCATCGAGAAACGCCTGCACGGCAACTTCGTTTGCGGCATTCATTACGGCAGGCGTATTGCCCCCTTTCTCTATTGCCTCGTATGCCAAGGCAAGGCATGGAAAGCGGTCGAAGTCCGGTTGTTCGAAAGTCAGCGTATCGTTCTCGAAAGGATTGAACGGCTTGGAATTATTCGGCAACCTGTCGGGATACATCAAGGCATATTGTATGGGCAATCGCATATCGGCAACACCGAGTTGGGCTTTCAGACAACCGTCCTCGAACTCCACCATGGAGTGAATGATGCTTTGCGGGTGTATTACAGCCTTTATCTGTTTTGCCTCGACACCGAAGAGCCACTTTGCCTCTATCATCTCCAATCCTTTGTTCATCATGCTTGCGGAATCTATCGTTACCTTTCTGCCCATCGACCAATTTGGGTGTCGCAAAGCCTGCTCCACCGTTACGTTTTCCATATCGGCACGACTCATTCGGCGGAAAGGTCCTCCCGAAGCTGTAAGATAAATGGTTCTTATTGCATTGCCGACTTCTCCGTTGAGACATTGGAATACTGCGGAATGCTCCGAATCCACAGGCAACACCACAACCTTCCTTTCGATTGCCAATCGGCTTATGTATTCTCCCCCCACAACCAAAGTCTCTTTGTTGGATAAGGCTATCGTTTTGCCGCTTTTAATGGCCTTTATGGTCGGAGAAAGCCCCGCAAAGCCGACAACTGCCGTCAATACCATATCCACGCAATCCATCTGCACGACATCGTCCAAGGATTCACTGCCCGCAAAGACCTTCGTCTCCGTTTCAGACAAAGCATTCTTCACTTGCGGATAGAGGTTCTTGTCTCCGATGACGACGCAATTAGGTTTGAACAGCAAGGCTTGCCTTATCAACTCATCGGCTTGGGTATTCGCCGTCAGCACTTCGGCGGTCAACAAATCGGAATGCTGGCTTATCACATCCAAAGCCTGTTTGCCGATGGAGCCTGTGGAACCCAAGATGGCTATTCTTCTTTTTTCAGTCATTCTTTTTGGCATTTCTGAGATTTGTTCCCCACATCAGTTTGTTTCTTATGGCGGAAAAGAACGTTTGATTTTCCATTCTGACCAGCTTCAAGACGAAACCGGCTTTGCTTATGGTGATTTTCGCAGGGGAACGAAGTATATGATTTTGAGAATCGGAGTGCAGACTGATGCAACTCTCCGAGTGGTTTATATCGAATTCTATTTCCGAGTCTTCGGGTATTATAAGAGGTCTGTGTGTGAGGTTATGAGGAGCAATGGGAGTAAGACACAAACATTTGGATTGGGGGCTTATTATAGGACCTCCGCAACTCATGGAATAGGCTGTGGAACCCGTTGGCGTCGCAAGTATCAATCCGTCGGAGGAATAAGTACTCAGGTATTCTCCATCGACGAATACTTCCGTTTCAAGCAAGGCCGAGGGAGAGAGACTCCTGACACATATTTCGTTTATTGCGTATTTGGTTTCGGGAAGTTCGGTTGCCTCCGCTTTCAAGAGGCTGTGTTCCTCTATCTTGAAGTATCCGTTTTCCAATTTGTCGAGCAAGCCGTTGCAATCCTCCCTTCCGACGCTTGTTAGGAAGCCGAGATGTCCGAAATTGATACCTAAAACCGCTGTATCCTTGCCTTTGCAAAAGGAAAGGGTGTCCAACAATGTACCATCGCCACCGAGCGAAAACAGTATATCGGCTTGCAGGTCTTCTCTGCCGTGTGATGAGAACAACTTCAAGTTGCAATCTTTCGGCAAGGTGATTTCGTTGCGTATTTCGTTGAAAAAATCTTCGCAAATGAGAATACTGCCGGTTCTTTCGGCAATCCGGTCGAGCAGACTCTGCATATATGTCATGTCTTCTTTCTGAACATTCTTTCCGAACAGTGCTATCCTCATTTCTCCGACCTTTTTGCAACGTTTTATTCCCGTATGTCTTCATTCTTTGCCTTGGAGCATTGAAAGACACAGTCTCCGCAAGAAGTCAATTCGCCTTGCAGTCTTCTCTTGATAAGATCTCCCAAACTTTCTTTAAGTTCCTTTATGTCGCTTTTCGACAACACTTCTTCGCAAAAGGCATACATCAACAGCATTTTGGCACTCCTGCTGCTAATACCCCTTGTCCTAAGGTAGAACAAGGCTTCTTTATCCAACTGTCCGACGGTTGCTCCGTGCGAACACTTGACATCGTCGTTGTAAATCTCCAAAAACGGTCTTGTGTTCACCTTCGATTTGTCCGTCAGCTGCATATTCTTGCTGCTTTGCATGGCTTGCGTGCCGCAAGCACCGTAATCCACGAATATATGACCGAGAAAATCCGCCTTTGCACTATCATCGACTATGCCTTTGAATAATTGCTCGGAATAACAGTTCGCACAAGAATGATGAACATCGACTTCCGTTAAGGAATGTTGCTGTTTGTCCATCAGATACAGGCCGTTCAAGTCCGCTCTGCCTCCTTCCTCCAAGAATTTCACGTTTATCTTGTTGGAAATTCTCTTTCCGTTGAGACTCAATCCGAAAGTCTTCAACGAAGCGTCCCTTTCCAAGGTGAAGTTAACCGTTGTATCGATGGTGGAAAAGTCGTTTATGTTTTCCAATTTGTAATAGTCCAAAACGGCTCCCCGACCTATTTCTACATCGAGACTGTTCGTTTGATTGCATGCTGCATCGGGCATGGAATCATCGCAGTGGAGGAGTTTAAGTCTTGCACCTGCATTCAGTTTTATGCTGTTGGAACTTACCATCTCGGTATTGCTTCCTTTACTCATGAGGTTCATGATTTGCAAAGGCAGTTCCACTTCGCAATTTGCCTTGACCTCTATACGCAAACCGTTACCGCAATCCTCTACAATCAACTTCTCAGCCACGCTTTCGGGCAAGGAAATTCCTCTGCTCGGAATTCCGTTCTCCTCTACTATTTTTATGGTATTAAGTTCCGGGCAATTACAACCGGACAGCTGCAAATATTTTTCAGGGTTCATCTTTTCGCTGCCTGTTTTTGGTTTTCCAACTCCTGCCTTATCCATTCATATCCCTTTTCTTCCAACTCCAAGGCAAGGGATTTGTCTCCGCTCTTAACTATCCTGCCCTCATAAAGCACGTGAACGAAGTCCGGCACTATGTAATCCAAGAGTCGTTGGTAGTGGGTTATGACGATGGTTGCATTATCCTTTGTCTTCAAGGCATTGACACCGCTTGCAACTATTCGTAAAGCGTCTATGTCCAAGCCGCTGTCCGTTTCGTCCAAAATGGATAGCGTAGGGTTGAGCATTGCCATTTGAAAGATTTCGTTCTTCTTTTTTTCACCACCCGAAAAGCCTTCATTCACGGAACGATTTGCCAAATTGCTTGTCAACTGCACGATTTTCTTCTTCTCTTCCATCAAAGCGAGGAAATCCTTCGCACTCATGGGATCCAAACCCATGTATTTACGCCTCTCGTTTATCGCTGTACGCATGAAATTCGTTATGCTGACACCGGGGATTTCCACAGGATATTGAAATCCAAGGAATATACCCTCCGCGGCACGCGACTCCACAGGCAGAGACAGCAAATCCTTGCCCTTGAACAGCACCTCGCCACCGGTAACCTCAAAAGTATCTTTTCCTGCTATCACCGACGCCAAAGTACTCTTGCCGTTGCCGTTGGGTCCCATTATTGCATGAACCTCTCCGCTGTTCACAGACAAATCTATCCCTTTGAGAATTTCCCTATCTCCTATTTTAGCATGTAAATCTCTTATTTCCAATAATGCCATAAGCCAAAACAATTTGTTCCGATTCAAAGAATTTGCAATATTACGAAAAAAAAACGACATTGCACGGTCTTTCCGTAAGTCATTGTCTGACAAACTCTCAGCGAAACGCCGTAATAATCTTTTCTTTCGGCGTTTCAAGAAAATGAATCGCCGTTTCATTTTCTCGGAATGGCGTTTTAATTGCAAGGAAGAAGTCAGAGACCGAATGAGAACTTGGCAAACGGTAAGGCTTAGGGTTTTCCGAAGAAAGGAAACGTTTGTTAGGAACGACAAATTTCGGAATGATTCTTCGTGCGTTGGCAAGGATTTTCTCGAAGCAAAAAATTCGGAGGACGAAAAACAGAATGCAAATAATGCTGTTGAATAATAAAATGGTAAATTCTCTGTTATATTGTCGTCGGTGTTTGTTTCTGTATGCGAAAACAGAATATCAAAAATACGATGCGGCAGATGAAGCGGGCAGATATGGAAGTTCGGATGATGCAGTCGGCAGATAAAAATATAATTTGGCATGAAGCATAAACTCTTATTGGTAATATCGTTGCTGGTTCTCTCTTTTGGAAATTGCTTTTCCCAGTTCGGCGGAGAGAATGCCTATTCCGTGCTGACGCTTCAACAGAGTGCAAAGACAAGAGCCTTGGGAGTGGACTTCATATCTTCGTTTACGGATGATATAAGTGCGGTCATGACAAATCCTGCGACCTTAAGCCCGTTAAATCATAAGACTTTTGCTTTGACTTATACCTATTTGTTCAGCGGAATCAATCAGGCGGCTTTGGCAGGGGGTTATTCCGTAAAAGGAATAGGCACTTTTGCATTGGGATTTCAATATCTGAACTACGGAAACTTCGATATGACGGAGGAAAACGGCGATGTGGTCGGCAAATTCTCCGCTGCCGATTATGTAATCACACTTTCTTGGGGCAGAATGTTGGATTCCAATGTCTATATAGGTGCAAACCTCAAGCCTGTCTTCTCAAAATACGAGTCTTATTCCTCTTCTGCCATAGCAATCGATTTAAGCGTAGGCTTTCAATCAAATGACAGAACGTGGTCTGCCTCTCTCATGGCACGCAACATGGGAGCCCAAATAAAGAAATTTGCAAACGAAGACTCATCGACCCCTTTCGACCTTGAATTTGCAGCTACCAAGAAATTAAATCATGCTCCTTTTATTCTCTATCTGGAATTAAACAATCTGCATAGGTGGGATATTAGAGAGGACGACCCTTTGAACCCGAGGGATAAGACGGATTTGAACGGTAATGTGGAGAAAGAGAACAGGTTTTCCGGCTTTATGGATAACCTGTTCCGACATGTGCAAATCGGAACGGAGTTCGTGCCGTCCAAATACTTCTATCTCGCTTTGGGATACTCATGGAAACAGAACAGGGAAATGCAAGTGGGCGACGCTTTCTCGTTGGCGGGTTTGTCATACGGCTTCGGACTTAATTATCGCCAATTCCGCTTGGCTTATTCCCGTTGCGAATACCACAAATACGGCTCTCCGAATTACGTGAGCCTGCTTATAAAGTTGTAAATCTCCTTTTTGCCGGCTAATCCTTTGAATAAGATATGTGGGAATAGACATTCTCCATAACGACATCGGCATCTATCGGAAAGGTTTCGGGATTTTTCAAGGTGTAATCCCATTCCGCTATATTCTCACCGTGATCCTTTGTGGTGTAAACCGTTATCGTATAATCAGGATAGTCCTTCGTTTGATTTTTGTAGTCGCTTTCAACAAAGGCTTCCAAGACTTCAAGAATATCTTCGGTAAGTTGTTCGGAGTTTTTCTCTTTTGCCGATTGCTCATCGGGATTACCTTCCTCCGCAATGTCGGCATATAAATCAAATTCTTCGGCTGCATTTATCTTTGCCATGACAAAACTGCCCGGCTCTGCTTTCTGCTCAATCGGAATAAGCACCTCGTTATCCACTTCGGGAGAATCGTATTCCGTCCTGCCGACCCAATACTCTCCTTCACTGCGGTCTATCAATACTTTGTAGGTTTTGCCGATTTTCTTTTGATTCAAGTCGTACGAAATCCGTTGTTGAATATCTATAATGGTATCCAATCGATGTTGTTTCTCCTCTTCTGCCACATCATCCGGCAAATTATATGCCGCCGTTCCCTCTTCGGCAGAATAGGTGAACGCTCCCAATCTGTCGAACTTCGTTTCCTCAACGAATTTCTTCAATTCCTCGAACTCTTCCTGAGTCTCACCCGGATAACCTACAATGAGAGTTGTCCGAAGACATATATCCGGCATTGCTTCTCTCAATCTGTCGATGAGCGTTCGGATTTCCTTGCCCGTGATATGTCTGTTCATCGAATGCAACACCCTGTCGTCGATATGTTGCAGCGGCATATCTATATAACGGCATATCTTGGGTTCGTTTTTCATCAAGTCAATCAACTCGAAAGGGAAATCGTTTGGATAGGAGTACTGAAGACGTATCCATTCTATGCCATCTATCGCCGCAAGAGCTTTCAACAATTCCACCAAACGGCATTCGCCATAAATATCTTTGCCGTAATTCGTGGTGTCTTGGGCAACGACAATAAGTTCTTTAACGCCTTGCGAAGCCAAAACCCTTGCCTGTTCGACAAGACTTTCGATAGGTTCCGACACATGCCTGCCTCGAATATACGGTATGGCACAAAAAGAGCAAAATCTGTCGCAACCCTCCGATATTTTCAAATAAGCATAATGCGGAAGAGTGCTTAACTGCCTCAATGTCTTATTTTGAGGTATCAACTCTTCCAAAAGATATTCTGCAATCTTTTCATAATCATTGGCACCGAAGAATTTATCGACCTCGGGCAGTTCTTCAGCAAGCTCTTTTGCATATCGCTGGACAAGACAGCCGAAAACGATAAGTTTCTTTATGCGATTGGATTTCCTGAGACGGGCGAATTGCAAAACAGTATCCACGGACTCTTCCTTGGCATCGCCGATAAACCCGCAGGTATTGACAATCACCACATCGAAATCCGTATCCGAAGAATCGAATGTAACTTTGAACGAACCCTTTCCAAGCAAGCCTGCCAAATGCTCGCTGTCCACAAGATTCTTTGAACAACCGAGCGTTACCAAATTTACCTTTATCGACATCTTTTCGGTTTTATAATCTTATTCTTACTCCGACGTTGATACCGAAACGGCTTAATGCTTCTTCGTAGTTGGAAATATCTATTTCATCTTCCCCTATGTGCAATTTGGAAATGCTTCCCGACAGAAAGCCTGCGGACATGCCGACAGAAATAAAGCGTGTGATTATGTAGTCTGCCCCTATTCCAAGCCCGAAACCGAAACTGCTTCCGTTATAAGTTGCAGACGTTTCCGCCTTATCGGTATTTTGCAGTTTCATATAGCCGATGGTTGCCCTGCACCAAAGGTCATAATGTTCCGCAATGGTGGGTAATTGAAATTTGAAGGTTGGTCCGATGTAGAATATCTTCATATCATCCGAGAAATACTTGTTTACAAGTTTTCCACTTGTAACATCATGCACTTCTTCGTCGAAACCATGCACCGAACCGAACATCGAAGCCTTAAAACCGAAGGAAAACATTTCGTGAAAGCGGTAATCATAATCGAATTCCAACTCATAGCCGTGTTTCATTCGCGAAGCATGGTCTTCATTGTGGAACATATTCACAAATTCCACAGGATGCAAATCCCCAACCTTGTAGGCGTATCCCGCATTCATCGAAAAAGTATGCTTTTCAAACTTTCCCTGTGCTGAAACAAGCGATACCGACATCGCCATGCACAAAACGACAAATATTTTCTTCATATCCTTATTCTCTTTTCCTATTTCTATTCAAATAAACTGTCAACAAAAGCCTTACGGTTGAATATTTGCAAATCCTCCATTTGTTCTCCCAAGCCTATGTAGCGAACCGGCACTTTGAATTGCTCGGATATTCCGATGACGACCCCTCCCTTTGCCGTGCCATCGAGTTTCGTCAGTGCTATTGCGTTGACATCTGTCGCCGCAGTGAACTGTTTGGCTTGTTCTATGGCGTTCTGTCCGGTGGAAGCATCAAGAACCAACAATACTTCGTCGGGAGCCTGCGGCACAACCTTCTTCATGACATTACGGATTTTGGAAAGCTCGTTCATCAATCCTATCTTGTTGTGCAAACGTCCCGCAGTATCGATGATAACCACGTCAGCGTGTTTCGCCACTGCCGATTTCAATGTATCGAAAGCTACGGAAGCAGGGTCTGCACCCATGCCTTGTGTAACTATATCCACGCCTACTCTGTCTGCCCATATCTTTAACTGATCCACAGCTGCGGCACGAAAGGTATCCGAAGCACCAAGGATAACTTTTTTTCCAGCTTGCTTGAATTGATACGCAAGTTTACCTATTGTGGTGGTCTTTCCAACGCCGTTCACACCCACAACCATTATCACGTACGGCACATTTCCTTTCGGAAAATCGAAGTTTTCTCTCTCCTCGCTTTGATTTTCTTCCAGCAAAGCCTCGATTTCTTCTTTCAATATGCGATTTAACTCTGCCGTTCCGAGGTATTTGTCCCTTGCCACTCTCGTTTCGACCCTATCGATTATTTTAAGAGTGGTTTCGACTCCCACATCCGCTTCGACCAATATCTGTTCGAGATTGTCAAGTACATCTTCGTCAACTTTTGATTTGCCAGCTATCGCTTTGGAGATTTTTCCGAATACGCTTTCCTTGGTTTTGGAAAGACCTTTATCCAATGTCTCCTTCTTACTCTTGGTGAAAAATGAAAAAAATCCCATATCGCACTGATTATTCTACATATAAACCACGCTTCTCCGCCAAAGACGGGATACAAACGCGGAAGAAACAATACAAAAAAGTTGTTATGCTCATCGCTGAGTGAGTATAACAACTTCTATTTCAAAAAAAAATGTCCTTCGGACAACAATGTTCGCTTATCGAAACCGAATGCCGAACAAAGTTTATTTCTTCGCAAAATATTCTTTTACGCTGTCGGAAGGTATGATTTCTTCTTTGAACGTATATGCTCCTGTCTTCTCGGAACGCAAAGTTCTTATCACTTTTGCAAAATCCTTACCCGTTGATGTTTTAAGGGTTGCGACTACTTTCTTTGCCATCTTCTATACTCCTCTTATTTTGTTATTTTATTTCCTTATGTACAGTCATTCTCTTCAATATCGGATTGTATTTTTTCAATTCCAATCTCTCCGGAGTGTTCTTCTTCGATTTTGTCGTGATATAACGAGAAGTGCCGGGCATTCCCGATGCCTTATGTTCCGTACATTCCAGTATCACTTGAACTCTTACGTCTTTCGATTTCTTTGCCATTTTATATATCTTTTTGAGAGTGCAAAGTTACTTAGATTTTTCGTTTTGACCTAATATTCCGCCAAAAAAATTATTGCTCTGTCTCTTTCGTCTTCTCCAGCACGCGTTTAACTCTTTCTATTCCCGCTTGTTCCGTCGTCAAATCCCCATAGTAGAACGCCCTGTCGTAATTGGTGCGGGTATAATCGCGTATAAATCCGTGAACGGACTTGTCGCCTTTCTCGAAACTGTGAGAGATGGAAGCCTTGTAGCCGTCCCTGCAATCTATTTCCATGGAAAGAAACTGTATTTTACCGTCCTTGCCGCGTATTACATCGAAATTGGTAAACCTGACGGAAGAATACTTCAATATATTCTTCCTTATATCCAACAATTCTTTGTCCGAGGTATTTGCACTCACTCCCACAACGACATAATCCTTACCTATGTAATAAGGAAAAGGCTCTTTGCCGGCGGTTTGTGCCTTTGCAAGGCATACGAACAGCAACATACCGAACAATAATGCAATTCTTTTCTTCATGATTTCAACTCTCGTTTACACCTGCAAATATACGAATTTTTTCAAACGCCGTTCGAGCGGGAATGAATCGGCGAAAGAAAAAATTCTTTCGGCGTTTCATTTTCGTCAAACGGCGTTTCGTCGGAAGCCTGATAGCTAATCGTTTATTCGGCTCGGTTTATCCTATATCGAATGTGTTGAATTCATTTGTGCGAAGGTCGAAGCAAAGAAGTTTATCCAAAAGGGTATCGGGGCTGCCGATGAGATATTTTATTGCTTCGTTGGTTGCCATGCAGGCTGTCAGTGCAGGCAATACGCCCATGACCGCCTTACTCGGATTGGTCTGCATTGCGAGTTGTTCAGCTTCGGGATAGAGGCTGCGATAGTTGCTTCTGCCTTTGCAGGGTGAAAACAGGGCGAGTTGTCCCGAAGTTTCGCTTATGGAACTATACACAAAGGGTTTATGCAACTTCATGCAGGTATCGTTTATGAGGTATCTGGCTTTGAAATTGTCCGTTGCGTCCATGACTATGTCGTATTCGGAAATGATTTCTTCGGCATTGTCTTCATCGAGAAAGCATTGGTAAGAACGGTATTCGCATTCGGAGTTCAGTTCTTTGAGGTTTTGTGCTGCCATTACGGCTTTCGGCATATTCTCCTGACTTTCCCTATACAGCACCTGCCTTTGGAGATTGCTTATGCTTACCTTATCATTATCCACAAGCCCTATCCTGCCCACACCTGCCGCAGCAAGGTAGAGAGAAATAATGGATCCCAATCCGCCTACGCCAACAACAAGACAGGAGGAGCAAAGGAGGATTTCCTGCCCTCGCTCTCCGAAGTCCTGTAAAAGGATTTGCCTGTTGTATCTTGCCTTTTGCTTTTCGCTCAACATCAGTTCAAAATTTTATCCCAATCCTTGAATATGACGTCATAGCCTTGGGAACGAACCATTTGTTCCATTTGTTCCACGCTTCTGTCGTCATTGATATGGAATTGCTCCAACTCCGTATTCGGGTGGGCATATCCGCCCGGATCCGTCTTACTGCCGGCACTCATGGAGGTTACTCCGAGGCTCACAAAGTGATTTCGCATTTGCGGAGTCTCTCTTGTGGACATCGCAACCTCAACATCGTGATCAAAAATACGGAATGCCCAAATGGTTTGTGCAAACTCTTTTTCGTTCATGTAGAAGTCGGCTTCGTAACCGCCTGCGGCAGGTCGCATTCTCGGGAAAGATACGGAGTATTTGGTCTTCCAATAATTCTTTGTCATGAAACGCAGGTGCATTGCGAGATAAACCATTTCCGTCCGCCATTCTTCCAAGCCTATCAAAGCACCCATGCCGACGCGGTGTATGCCTGCCTGTGCCAAACGTTCGGGAGTGCCGAGACGATAGGTGTAATTGCTTTTCATTCCTTTGGGGTGATAGTGCTTGTATCGCTTTTCGTTGAAGGTTTCCTGATAAACATAGACGGAATTGGCTCCTGCCTTTATCAAGCGTTCGTATTGCTCCACATGCATTGGAAAGACCTCAAGGTTTATGGTCGAGAAATAGGGACGACACAGTTCTATGGCGTGTTCTATGTATTCCACGCCGGCATGTCTCGGAAATTCGCCCGTCAATAGCAGCACATTGTCATAACCCATGGACTTGATTACCTTGATTTCTTCCATAATCTGTTCGTCCGTAAGGGTGATTCGACCTATATGATTGTTGTGATTGAAGCCGCAATAAATGCAATGATTGCTGCATTCGTTGGAAAGGTACATCGGAATATAGAATTGCATTACTTTTCCGAAACGTCTTTGGGTTATACTGCGGCTCATTTGTGCCATTTGTTCGAGAAACTTCTCGGCAGCAGGGGAAATCAAGGCTTTGAAGTCCTCTATATCAAGTCTATTCTTTGCCAAGGCTCTGATGGCATCGCTTTCCGTTTTGGAATAAATGCTTTCGGTTACCTCCTCCCAGCAAAGGTCTTTGATGGTATCGTAAAATGTTTCTTTCATTTCGACTTTTGTTTTTTCGATTGTTCAATCGGGAAAGACTTATTCTATCTTTCCCGCCCCTGAAACCTCTCTCGATATTCTCATGGCACAGAAATTAGGACCGCACATCGTGCAGAAAGGCGTGCCGTGAACCTTTTCCGCTCCGTAATACTCTCTTGCTCTGTCCGGATCTATCGAAAGGTTGAACTGATCGTTCCAACGGAATTCGAATCTCGCCTTGCTCAAAGCGTTGTCTCTCTCCATGGCGGAAGGGTGTCCCTTTGCAATGTCTGCTGCATGGGCTGCAATCTTGTAAGCCATGATTCCGTTTCTGACATCTTCCTTGTTCGGCAAACCCAAATGCTCTTTCGGAGTAACGTAACAAAGCATTGCAGTGCCGAACCAACCGATCATTGCCGCTCCTATTGCGGAAGTGATGTGGTCATAGCCCGGTGCGATGTCCGTTGTCAAAGGTCCCAAGGTGTAGAACGGTGCATTGTGGCAACATTCCTTTTGTTTTTCCATGTTTTCTTTGATTTTGTGCATAGGAACGTGTCCCGGACCTTCGATAAGCACCTGCACGTTGTGCTTCCATGCCACTTCGGTCAATCCTCCCATCGTTTCCAATTCGCCGAATTGAGCCTCATCATTCGCATCGTGGATACTGCCCGGACGCAATCCGTCTCCTATGCTTATTGCAACGTCGTATTGTGCCAACAATTCGCAGATTTCATCGAAATGAGTGTATAGAAAGTTTTCCTGATTGTGTGCAGTAATCCATTTTGCCATTATGGAACCGCCGCGAGAAACTATTCCCGTCAAACGCTTCGCCGCATAAGGAATATGCTTCTGCAACAAACCGGCGTGGATTGTGAAATAATCGACACCTTGTTCGCATTGTTCGATAAGGGTATCCTTGAAGATTTCCCACGTAAGGTCTTCCGCTTTGCCGTTAACCTTTTCCAATGCTTGGTAAACAGGCACACTGCCCATGGGAACAGGGCAATTACGAATTATCCACTCTCTTGTCTCGTGGATATGCTTGCCTGTGGATAAATCCATCAGCGTATCGCCGCCCCAACGTGAAGACCATACGGATTTTTCCACCTCTTTCTCTATATCGCTGCTCAATGCGGAATTGCCGATATTGGTATTTATCTTCACAAGGAACTTGCTTCCTATAATCATAGGCTCAGCCTCGGGGTGATTAGGGTTTGCCGGAATGACGGCTCTTCCTTCCGCCACCTCCTGACGCACAAATTCCGGAGTTATGTAACTGTTTTCTTTCTTTCCTGCGGCGAGGTTTTCTCTTATTGCAACGTACTCCATCTCCGGAGTGATGATTCCTTTCTTCGCCAACGCCATTTGGGTTATTTCACAGCCCTTCTTGGCTTTATAAGGTAGGTTTTTGGGTTGGAAACGCAGTGCTTCCAAAGCAGGATCGTTCAGTCTCAATTTGCTGTAAACCGAAGTAAAATCATCAAGCTTCTGTAAATCCTCTCTTTTGCTTAACCAACGGTCGCGAAGTCGAGGTAAGCCTTGCTTCAAATCAATCTTTACGCTATCGTCAGTGTAAACGCCGGAAGTATCATAAAGCCTTATGCTGCCATTACTGTGTCTTACTCCGTCTATCACGGTATCGGTCAACTGCACTTCCCGCATGCCGACATTGATGTCGTGAATTTCTCCCTTGATATATACTTTCTTTGAAGCCTCATAGGCTTTGCAAATATCTTCTGTGTGTTTCATTGTATCAACTCTTCGTTTTATTTGACTGTTCTATAAATTCAAGAAATCCGTTAAAGGTGATGAGGCTTGGGCTGTTTGAAACCTTGCTGCCAAACCGCTTTCGTATGCCGTTCTTCCCGCTTCCACCGCCTTGGCAAAAGCTTCTGCCATTCTCACAGGGTCTCCGGCTATTGCTATTGCGGTGTTAACCAAAACCGCATCGGCACCGCATTCCATGGCTTCGGCAGCATGGCTCGGTGCTCCTATGCCTGCATCTATCACAACCGGCACATTGCTCTGGTCGATTATGATTTCCAACAATTCTTTCGTTACCAAACCCATATTGGTTCCTATTGGTGCTGCCAGCGGCATGACGGTTGCCGCTCCCGCTTCCTCCAACTGTTTACACAAAATAGGGTCTGCCTGAACGTAAGGCAAAACTATAAATCCGTCTTTCACCAATTCTTCCGTTGCTTTCAGGGTTTCGATTGCATCAGGGAAGAGATGCTTCGGGTCGGGGTGGATTTCCAATTTCAGCCAGTTCGTTTGCAAGGCTTCTCTTGCAATTTGAGCGGCAAATACTGCCTCTTGAGCCGTTCTTACGCCAGAAGTATTCGGCAATAAGACCACTTCTTTCCTATCGATATGTGCAAGCATATCATCAGAATCCGAATGCTCTACATCGACTCTTTTCAAAGCCGTGGTAACCATTTGAGTGCCGGAAGCCTTTATTGCTTTCCCCATTACCTCGTTTGAAGGGAATTTACCGGTTCCGAGAAATAATCTCGAGTTGAACTCTTTCCCTGCTATTATCAGTTTTTCCATTTAAATGTTTTTATGCTGTTTCTATTGTTTTTCCTGTTTCATGTATTGTCGTTTGACATTGCGTTATTTCTTTCCGAAGTTTCCGAATGGTTTCTTCGGGATTAGGTGCTTCAAGAATAAGAGAAGATACCGCTATTCCATAGACTCCTGCCTCCATAAGCCCCTTTACATCTTCAAGACGTATTCCTCCGATGGCGTATATAGGTATATGAATATCGTGTTTTCTGCATTCGGCAATCAAAGTCCTGTATCCCTCAACACCAAGCACAGGACTGAGATTTTCTTTCGTCCGAGTAAACCGATAAGGACCCACTCCCAAATAATCGGCTCCTGCTTTCGCTGCGTCGAACACCTGTTCGAATGTATTGCATGTAAGACCTATGATTTGTTTGTCGGTCAATTTTTGTCTTGCAGTGCCGATATTCTCGTCCGTCTGCCCCAAATGCACTCCGCATGCTCCCGTTTCGGCCGCGATTTCCGCATAATCGTCGATTATCAACTCCGCTCCTGTTTTATCGCACTCCTCTTTCAACCTCCGAGCCGTCTGTCTCACAGTCGCCAAATCGCAATGCTTCATTCTCAACTGCACCAAACGTATTCCGTTGCCTAATGCCATTCTTGCACCTTCCTCATACGAAAATCTCTCATTGGCATGAGTTATGAAATAAAGCCTGTCTGCATTCATCTGTTTCCTCATTCGTATCTTTTATTTGACGTTACGCCATAAACTTCCCATCAAAGCCGCAGCCGAAAAGCCCATTTCCTCCAACTCCTCAAACTTTCTTTCGTCTATTCCGGAGAGAGCGAAAACCCTTTCGTCTATCACCCCTTTTCTCGCGGCTTCCCGCAACTCATCTTTCGAGAACTTGCTTTTGTAGCCCTGCTTACTGATACTGTCGAAAATCGGAGAGAGAAAAACATAATCCGCTTTCGGCTTCATCTGTTGCACTTCCTCCAAACTATGACAACCGTAGCTTATCCTGCCTCGAAAACCTGCCGGAGCCATTCCGCCATTTCTTTTATTAAGATGCACTCCCCCCACTCCGAAAGCGTTGGCGAGTCCGATGCAATCCTGCAAGCACAATCTCTCCCTCAATCTTACCGGAAAGGCTTCAAGCCACAGCTCCATATCACGGACGGAAAACGAAGGCTTTCTCACATGAAAGAATTCCAAACGCCCGCTATCCAATAACGATACTATGGTTTCCCGCTCCAAATCGGCATTTTCGAATTCCGGCATGGTTATTCCGATTAACCTCCGCATGTCGCACGAATAAGCGTTACGCAATCGCCCTCTTCGAGTTTGCAAGTCTTCCAATCCTCCTTGCGGATTACTTTCATGCCGATGGCAATGGCGATGTTGTCAACCGACTTACCATTCACCATTTCAGCCAACTGCTCCACGGAACAGCCTTCACCGACTTCCATTTCTTTCTTATTCACGATTATCTTCATATATCACGAGTTTTTCAGGCTTGAAAAAATGATTCAAACTGCCATGTCCATGCCCCAAAAATAAATCTTTCGCATTCAATATGGCATTATGCACGAATTCCACGGCTTTTCCGACCGCCGTACTCAAATCACAACCCATTGCACAATACGAAGCAATGGCGGAAGAGAGGCTGCAGCCGGTTCCATGCGTGTTTTCGGAATTTATTTTCTCGGAAACGAAGTCCTCGAACACCAACCGTCCGCCTTTCTTTCGGAGCAAAATATCCTTTAATACCTTATCATTTGCCAAATGCCCGCCTTTCACAAGCACAGCCTCCGCTCCCGAATCCACAATACGCCTTGCCGCCTCTCGCATATCCGCCTCCGTCTCTATCTTCTCCATACCTGACAGCACCTCCGCCTCATGCAGATTCGGCGTTACCAAACTTGCCATGGGAAACAAGTATTTTATCAATGCGTCTCGCAAATTCTCCCTCGCCAACAGGCTTCCGCTCGTTGCCACCATCACAGGGTCGAGGACGACATTGCCCTTGAAACCGTTGTCATGCAAACAATCTGCAACACAACGGGCAATAACCTCATCATGAAGCATTCCTATCTTCACGGTTCTCACAGGCAAATCCCCCAATACCGCATTTATCTGCCCCCTTACGTACCTCTCTTCAATGGGCAACACATCGCTTACCCCCAAAGTGTTTTGACAGGTAACGGCTGTTACGACGCTGCAAGCAAACACGCCCAAAGCCGACATGGTTTTCAAATCGGCTTGGATACCTGCCCCACCAGAAGAATCAGAACCCGCAATGGACATTGCCATATATACATTGTTCATAAGCAACAAACGTTTTTTCAAACTCTTACGGTCTTTCAACCGACAAGAACATGAGCCATCATTATATATAACAAGGGGTGGAAAATAACCCGCTCCGCATTACCGTAACGGTTAAAGGGTATAATCTCAGCCTATGAAAATAAGCACCCCATGCAATAAACGACAACAACATGCCGTTTTGAATTTGATGCAAAGATATGAAAAAACATCGAACTCGAAGGTTGAAAAGAGTTTTTTATTCGTATCTCCGCCGTACTTGTCCTTGAAAGGCATTCGGCAGCACAAAGAAAAAGAGAACAAAAACTAACAAATAAAAACACACACAAATGAAAAGGACATTATTCGCAGCAGCTCTGATAGCCGTAGTGGCATTTGCAGCCTGCACAAACAAGAAAGCAGAACAACAATTAGTAACACAAAAGGCACTTCAAGACTCCATAGAGTCCGTTTTGGCGAGCAAGAATGCAGAAGTCGAGATGTTGTTCCAACAGTTGAACGAGATAGAGGAAAGTCTGTCCGCCGTAACAAGCAAATACGCCAATGTATCCAAGTTGAAGAACAGAACAGGAGAAGTGAATGCCGATACACGTAGCAAGATAACGGCACAAATTCAAGACATCAACGAGATTTTGAACGCCAACAAGCAGAAAGTCGATAAAATCAACGGTCAGTTGAGAAAGAGCAACAAGAACAACAAAGAGTTGACCGCTTTCATAGAAAAGTTGCAGCAAAGAATAACCGAACAAGAGGAAGAAATACAACTCTTGACCACCGAATTGCAGAAAAAGAAAATAGTCATAGAGAATTTGAACAAGAATCTCGATGAACTAAGCAAGCAAAACCAAGACAAGGACGAGCATATAATGCGAATCGAAGAGGAAAAGAATACGGCATACTACATAATCGGCACACGCAAGCACTTGGTCGAGCAAAAAATAATCAACCGTAAGGGCGGTTTCTTGGGCATAGGCAAGAGAAGTTCGGTAAGCAGCGACAGCGACTTGCAGAAATACACCAAGATAGACATACGTAAGATAACCGAAATCAAACTTTCGGGCAAGAAAATAAAAATCCTTACATCTCACCCAAGCAGTTCTTACACCTTGGCGGGAGAAGCGAAGAAACCTACCGCAATACAGATAAGCAACCCTGCGGAATTCTGGCAAAAGAGCAAGTTCCTCGTTATCGAAATAGACGATTAATTTGAAAATATCCTATAAAGCATAAATTGTGGAGGGAGTTGCGGAAACGCACTCCCTTTTTTTGTTTTCGCCATATAGAACCGCAACGGCAAACACCCTTCCGACACCTTTACAAAGTCGATCCGTCAAACTCTTCCGCCGATTCACCAAAATGAAACGCCGAAAGAATTTTGTCGAACGGCGAAAGAAAAAATTATTACGCCGATTTATTTCGGCAATTCGCAATCTCATGAAAATCAACCGTCTGCAAAATCGGGAATATTACCCGTGAAAACAAATAGAACCAAATCCGAATAATTTCATATCTTTGCATGAGGGAACGAAATTTTGGTATAAACCGGTTGTATGCCGTAAATAATATTGCAAACGGCAAAAAGGATAATGGATACACGGAAACAAGTTAAAGGAGAAGCGAAAGAATATGCCTACTTGGCATTTATCAGCCACAACAGCAAGGACGCACATATTGCAAAGAGACTCAAACGCAGTCTGAGTTCGTACCGCCTGCCCTCTACGGTTCGCAAACAAAAGGGATTGGCGAAGAAATTGCCCGACATCTTCCGTTTCCAAGACGATTTGACGGTCGATGAAACCTTGAAACAGGCACTGTTCGCCAAGTTGGAGAAATCCAAATACCTCATCGTTGTTTGCACTCCTCATTCCGCAAAAAGCGAATGGTGCGGCATCGAAATAGAATACTTCCTCACCCACGGGAGAAAAGATAAGATTATCCTCTATATCGCAGATGGCGAACCATACAGCGGAAACCCCGAAACGGAGTGTTTCAACAAAGAGATATTGAAAGCCTTTCCGAAAACACACGACGGTGAAGCCCTCGGTCTGACGGTAAACAAGCGAGGATTTTTCCATAAGCATGTAGAATGGGAACGCTTGGTCGTCAAGATTATCTCTAAAATGCTCCAACTCGAAGTCAACACCCTTTGGCAGGAACAGAAGCGGCGAATGTTTATGCAAATCGCCCGCAACATCTGTCTCTTCCTTGCCTTTTCGACAACCCTGCTGTTTGTCGTCGAAGCCTCCGCCCCATTGGAATTACGGCTGAGGCTGAAAGAAACCGGCTTTTCAAACCCCAATCTGCCACCCTTGGAAAAGATAGCCGTCGAACTGCGATGCGGCGATTGGCATGCAAGAGACACTTTTGCCGATATGAACTCGCAGATAATCATACGCAACATTCCCTCCAAGCTGAGGCACAAAGAAATCACGCTGGGCCTTGACGGCGATTACATGAATGTCACACAAAGCACTCTTACCCTATCCGCCGGCAGGCTTTCGAGCAAACAGGAAAGCACCATAGCCGTCAGCCGGGACAGCCTGCTCTTCGGCAGACTCAAATTAAGGATAACCGACAAGCAAGACCGCCCACTGTTCGATACCCCGCTCACCCTCAACGACAGCATCAGACGATGCACAGACCAAAACGGCATATTGGACACCTACATACCGCTTCCCCAACAACAAGACACCTATCTGATACGCAGCATCGACGGAAAACAAAACCTCCTTTACGGAATAGACTTCGATTCCGAAGGAATAAACCTTGAATTGGAATAAACGGAAAAACGATAAAACAGATGAAGAAAGCAGTACTGCTAATCTTTGCCCTAAGCCTTGCATTCGGCTTGCAGGCACAAAAGGAACAGAAAATATTGGTTACAAGCAACTATACGGCAGACCGTTCCGCTGCCAAGAAGTACCGAGACGGGCAACCCTTAAAGGACGTAGAAGTGCGGATTAACGATATGACGACTTAAGTAAAGACCGATAAGCAAGGTGTTGCCTCTGTCAGTTTGCTGAAAAGTGCAAACCAATACAGGATAACTTCCATTGAAAAGAAGAATTACGAACTTGCGGGGACGAAAAACATCTATAACAATATGCAACTCTATCAAGCCGATAAGCCTCTTCGGCTCATAATGGTCTCTACTGCAGATAAGGATAAAGTTGTTTCCCGTCTGAGGAAAGAGATAGACAGTTTGAGAACAGAGAACAAGCGTTTGTTGGTTGCAAAGGAGAGAACGGACTCAGCATTCTCCAAGGTGGAGGAAGATATAGAACGATTGGAAACTTCTATCTTCTATCTTCGACAGAGCATTGGAATACCTCAGCAAAGATTTGAGCCTTTTGGATTCTGCCAACTTGGAAGCTCAACTCCATATAATGGAAGGCAATTACGAGGCAGCGGAACAAGCCTTGCCGAATATCTATGAACTGATTGCCGAATACAAAAAGATGAAAGAGTTATATGCAAATGCCGTTCAGGTCGAGTATAACACTTTCGAGACATATATAACCGCCTTCACCGCAACTTTACAGTTCGATTCCGCTGCCCATTATGCCATGATGAAAGCCGACAGGTACGAAAACGACATTCAAGCACAGTTTGCAGCAGGTTCTTTCTTGAAAGACTTTGCCTGCAACTACGATTTGGCTCTGAAATACTATAACAGAGCATTGCATATAGCGGAAAAGAATAATGATAGTTTGGAAACGGCAAATTCTTACTATCATCTTGCCTTGGTTTATTGTGAATTAAACGAATACGATAAAGCTTTGGAACTCTTCAATAGTACCGAACCTATATGGAAAGATGTATCATACGGAAGTAATGATAATTTGGCAAGACTTTACAACGGAATAAGCAAGGTGTACTTCCTGAACAACAAACATTATAGGGCTTTGGAATATTCGATCAGAGCTTTGATGATATGTGAGAACGCATCCTATAGAGATAATGATAATGTACGACTATCTTACCTCATCAGTGGCATGATATATCTTGAAAACGGCGATGCAGACAGGGGTGCAGAGTATCTGAACAAAGCTTTGTCTGTTCCAAACGCAACATGGGGAGACAATAGTCTTATACCGGCTCAACTTTATAACATTATAGGCGATGCGTACGCTCAGTCATTGAAAACAGATAAGGCCTTGGAGTATTACGCCAAGGTTCGGAATATATATGAAACCGTATTGCCGGAAAACCATACCGAAGTAATAAATTTGTATATCAAAACAGGCGACTTATATGTCATGCAAGACGAATCCGATAAGGCTCTTGAATATTATAATAAGGCTTTGCATATACGCAAGAATACATTTGGCGAGAGTGATCTCACTGTCGGATATTCTTACTATCAAATAGGTCTGACTTATACCGACAAGAATGAATATGATAAAGCCTTGGAGTATATGAACAAAGCCTTGAATGTATTGCAAAGTTCAATAATCATAAATTATTCCTACATGGCAGTATTCTATAGAAACCTCGCTGAAATCTACTCAGCCTCAGGCGACACTGCCATGGCAAAAAAATACAATAAAAAGGCAACCAAGATTGAACAAAGGTTGAAGTAATTCTATGCTGAGCAACAGTAGTTTACATAAACGCCGTTTCGATAAAATGAATCGGCGTTTCAGTAAATTCTTTCGGCGTTTCATTTTACGGAAAGGGTGTTCTGTTATCCGGCTTCGGGTTTATGTCGGAGTGTTATTGCTTTTTGCTTTGGTTTTCTTTGCTTTTGGCGAATACTCTCTTCGTCCAATATGGTAGGACGAGCAAGCCGAGAATTATATAGGGGTAGTAGGTAAAGCCTCTCCAAATAAGGGCAATTGCGGCGTGGGTTCCTTCTCTCATGAAGTCGCCTATGAAGAGCGGGAATGCAAATTCGGCTATGCCGCTGCTGCCCGGGGTTGGCGAGATGCAAAGGATTATCCACATAATCAACTGGCGTGCGAAAACCAAGAGGTGTTCGCCGACAGAGGAAAAAGCCAAGAGGATAAAATTCAGCACGAAAAATCTCGATGTCCAAGACAAGACCGTGCATAAATAGGCTTTCGTCCAAAAGAGAAAGCCTTTGTGTTTGAATTCTTGGGAAGAAGTAACGATGTCGTCGCCCATCTTTTCCATCTTAGGCTTCAATCGGCGGAACAAACGTGCATTCGACAGTTTGTAAAGCAGTTTGCGAAATCCCTGAGGGAAGAAGAAAATAGCCACAAGGATAACAACCGTCAGCAAACACATGAATCCGTAGCCTATAAGGAAGACTTGGAACTCGCCGAAGGTCGTTCCGAATACATCGAACCTGAAATCCGTGTTGAAGGCAAGAGCCGAGCCGACAACCAATATGGTAATCGGTGCAACGACTATATAGAACAACTCATCCAACAGGGCGGTTATCATGACTATTGCGGTACTTCGTCCGACCGGAATGCCCTCCAAAGAGACTATGAAGAAAGCCAATGCCGAGCCTCCCACGACAGAGGGTGTTATTGCGGAGCCGAACTCCCACAGCATGATGACTTGAAAGGATTGTTTCCAAGAGAGTTTTTTGTCGCTCAGCAATCGGATTCGGTACATGTACATCAGATCCCGCATGATTCCGCAACACATTGCAGCGATAAGAAATCCTGTCGCCTGCCATGTCCAGTTGCGGACTATGTCTGCCATTACCGCTCCATCGTTCCGCAAATCCCGCCAAACCAAGAAGCCTGCCACACCCATGCCTATAAGCACGGGCAAGAGAATTCTTCGTGTGCTGAATATGCCGAGGGGATTCTTTTCTGCCATTCTACTGTTTGATTATGTCTATTTTGGAATAAGGCAACGCGATCTTATCTTTGACCAGATAATCATAGACATTCTTGTTTATATCTGCCAAAACGTCCCAATAATCCTCGGTCTTGCACCAAAATCGGAGGTCAACCAATACCGACAAATCGGAGATGGTCGGAATGACCACGGGTACGGGATTCGTGAATATGCGTTTGTCTTCTTTGGCTATGGCGATTATTGCAGCGGATACGGCATTCAAATCGACGCCGTGAGCCAATTTGAAATTCAAATCTATTCTCCTCGTATCCATTCGCGAATAGTTTATCATGCTTCCCGAAGACAATGCACCGTTTGGCAAAGTGATGACCTTGTTATCGACGGTTATGAGCGTCGTATGGAAAATCAGAATGCTTTTCACCGTGCCTTCGTAGCCCATTGCGGAGATGTAGTCGCCCACTCTGAAAGGTCGCAAAACCAGAAGTACGACTCCTCCTGCCACATTTTGAAGCGTACCGCTCAAAGCCAAGCCTATCGCAACTCCGGCGGAGGCTATGATTGCCGTAAACTGGGTCATCTCCACTCCGAGGTAGCCCACGACGGTCAGGATAAGCAATATCTTCAAGCCGATGGAAACAACGGACAATAGAAAGGGTCTTAACGAGACGTCGAGGTTTCTTTTCTCGAACACCTTGCCTATTCTCTTGGTAAGAAATCGAATAAGCCTGAATCCTACATATAATATGATGCAGGCGATTATCAGTTTGGGTCCGAATTTGAAGATTAAATCTTTCAGAAATACCATAACGTCTTCCCATGATAGGGAGTTTGCATTCAACAACAGCATAATATTCGATTTGTTTTAGTACAAAAAATTATTATACGGATACCTTATCGCATGTATCCTCTTTACATTGTCGTATATCGTCTTTCTCAAATTTTCGACGTTCTCTTTGTTCCTTGCAGACACGAAACAGACGGGGTCTTTCGACGAAACATTGTAGTGTTCCATCAATTCCTCCAAACTTACGTTCTCTTTCGTTTTGGGCGTTAGGTCGTCCTCGTCTTTCTTTACGTATGTGTAAGCGTCGATTTTGTTGAACAGCATTATCATCGGCTTATCTCCGGCATCGATTTCCGCCAAGGTTTTGTTCACCACCTCAATTTGTTGCTCGAATCCTTTATGCGAGATATCAACCACATGTATCAACAAATCGGCTTCCCGTAATTCATCGAGGGTCGACTTGAAGCTCTCCACCAAGCCGTGAGGCAGCTTCCTGATGAAGCCGACCGTATCGGTCAAAAGGAAAGGTAGGTTTTCTATCACCACTTTCCTTACCGTCGTATCAAGAGTGGCGAACAGTTTGTTCTCTGCGAATACATCGCTCTTTGCCAACAAATTCATCAGAGTGCTTTTGCCGACATTGGTATAGCCGACCAATGCAACCCTTACCAGACTTTCACGATTCTTTCTTTGAACCGTTTTCTGGCGATCTATGTCCGCAAGTTTCTGTTTGAGGAGCGATATTTTGGAAAGTATTATCCGTCGGTCGGTCTCTATCTGCGTTTCTCCCACTCCCCTCATCGTCAAGCCTGCACCGCCTCTCTGTCTGTCCAAGTGCGTCCACATTCTTGTCAGACGTGGCAAGAGGTATTGATATTGAGCCAACGCCACCTGCGTTTTGGAATGCGAGGTTCCGGCTCTTTGTGCGAATATATTCAAAATCAAGCCTGTTCTGTCCAAAACATGACAATGCAGAAATTTTTCTATGTTCCTCGCCTGCGATGGAGAGAGTTCATCGTCGAAGACCACCCATTCGATTTCCGAAGCGACGAGATACTCCCGTATTTCCTCCAATTTGCCGCTGCCGACAAAGAACCTCGGATCCTTGTATGGCAGTTTTTGCGTAAAGCGTTTCAGAACCGTGGCTCCGGCTGTGTCTATCAGGAAAACCAATTCGTCAAGAAATTCCTTGGTCTTCTCTTCCGTCACATCGGGAGTGGTTACCCCAACGACGACACACCTGTCCGGTTCAACAGAGTAGTCTATCATCTGTTGTTCGAAGTATATTGTTCCAACAATCTTTGAACATATTTGCCGAAGACATCGAACTCTATGTTTACAATGCTGCCGGGTTTCAATGTATGGAAGTTCGTGTGTTGGTAAGTGTAGGGAATGATGGATACGGAGAACATTCCTTCTTCGCTATCCACAACAGTGAGGCTTACTCCGTTGACTGCAATCGACCCTTTGGGAACAGTGATGTTCTCCTTGCCGACAGGATACTTGAAGAAGTACCTCCACGAGCCGTTTTCATCGATTACTTTTATACATTCGGCGGTTTGATCCACATGTCCCTGCACGATATGACCGTCGAACCTGCCGTCCATCTTCATGCTCCGCTCCACGTTAACCTCCGTTCCCACTTTCCAGCGTCCGAGGTTCGTTCTGTCCATCGTTTCCTTCATTGCCGTTACGACATACTCCTTTTTCGCCTTATCCAACGCAACAACCGTAAGGCAGCAACCGTCATGGGCAAAACTCTGGTCTATCTTCAATTCATCGGCAATGGGACATTGCAATGTGAAATGGAAGTTCGTTCCCTCCTGTCTTATTCCGACGACCTTTGCCATTTGTTCTATAATTCCGGTAAACATCTGTAAACCCTTGTCTTTTCGTTAAACCATATTGTTTTTTCGTTCTGCAAATGTACTAATTCTTTTCCTATCCGACGAAACGCCGTTCGGCGAAAATGAAACGACGAAAGGAAAAATTAAAACGCCGCTCTATTTTCGTAGAACGGCGTTTTGCCGGAATGGTTCGAAAGAAGTCTGCTACTTCGGGTTGCTTTTATTACGACAATACAGGCTTTATTTCATTTTTAATTTGATACCGACATAATACGTACGCGGTGCGACAGGTCCATAGATATATCCGGAGTCTCTGTCAACGCCTTTATCCAAATCTTTTTGGAAACTGTCGAATATATTGTTCACTCCGCCTTTGACTTGTAGGACTATGCCTTTGCCGGCTTTTATATCGTAGCTGAGAGAGGCGTTCATATCAAAAAACCTCGGCGTTATTTCCAATCTGTCCTGCTGTATGTAGCCGGCATAATGGGCAACCCTCATCTTACCGGTGTAGGTTCCGCTTATGCTTATGGCGGTTTTCGGTATGGCTGTATAGTTCAAGGATAGAAATCCATAGTCTTCCGGACTTCTCAATATGTAGTCCGTTCCGGCAACCTGCTCATCGTCCGACCAATATTCCGTTTGCTTATACTTGTTCGACTGAATGCTGTATCCCACTGTGCATGAGAATATGTCTTTATACTCTGCTTTTGCCGTAAGGCTTGCTCCCAAGTTAGTGGCTCCCGAAGCATTGTAGCGTTCCTGCTGCAAGACATTGTTCACTGTGTCGTTTTCTATAATGCGGGTTGCAAAGACATCGTCCAAAAGGGTGTAGTATCCCTCCAACAAGAGGTTTGCTCTCCAATTATCGTTGATTTGAAGATAATAGTCGGCTGAAAGAGAAAAACTATTCGAATATTCCGGTTTGAGGTTATCTGCAAGATGTGTTCTCAAACTCTGTCCTCCGACTTGTGTTACGTGAAAGTCCTCATTGTAAGCCTGCGGTGCCCGATAGCCTGAGGAATAGCTTGCTCTTATTTGCAATTTCTCACTCGGTTTATAAAGCAAATTCACTCTCGGAACGAAAACGGGATTATTCAAAAGTTTGTGTTTGTCCATTCTTGCTCCTATCAACAGATTGAAATGTTCGCTTACCCATTCGGATTGCATATATGCTCCCAATGTATTAACGTTTTGTTCTGTTCTTATATCGTGTGCAGGGACTTTATCGTCCAAATCGTTCATATTAAACTCGACTCCGTAGGTTACTGTGGCTTTTGAGAAAAGCAGTTTGTCCAAACGATGGTTTGCCATTGCTCCTGCAAGGAATGTAAGGTCGGAGGTCGTTCCGTAAGCATTGGGGTCGCAATGTGAGCCATAGTAAGAGTTTCGGTCTATGTACTGTGCCGATGTGTAAAGGTTCAATCTATGCTTTCCGTCCAAGGACATAATACTGTAATCCACTGTTCCGGAGTTAATCAAATGCTCTGTCATCTCACAAATATCGCTCTCATGCGGTTGCAAATCGAAGTTATTGCCGCCTCGTCTCTTCTCATTGGTTGTGTGGTATTCTATACTTAGTCGGTTTGTGGCATTGATGTTGTAGAATATCTTTGTTCCGAAAGAGTGATTGTTCAATTCGCCTATTTCGGAAAAGCCGTCTCCATCTCTGTCATAGGAGTTTCTTTTGCGGAATGTTGTATAGAATGAAGCGGAAAGCTTTCTGTCCTTGCTCAATATGGCTCCGTTTGCATTGAAATTCTGAGAATAGGATTTTCCGCCTATCGACTGAATATCTGTTCCTATGCTTAATGAGGGTGAAAAAGGTTCTTTGGTGATTATGTTTATCGTTCCGGCAATGGCATTCGCCCCGAACAGTGCTGAACCTCCGCCTTTGACCACCTCAACTCGCTCGACCATATTTACAGGTATTTGTTCCAAACCGTAAATACCACTCAAAGCACTCATGACAGGCTTGGAGTCTATGAGTAATTGGGTATAAGGACCGTCCAAGCCATTGATTCTGACTTGTGGAAAGCCGCAATTCTGACAACTGTACTCCACTCTGACACCGCTTTGAAAGCCTAAGGATTGCACCAAATCCTGTGCATTGTTCTGCTCGAACTGTTTTTCGCTCAAGACATTCACGACCACGGGAGCTTCCCGACGATCCGTTTCATTTCTGTTTGCCGACACAACAACGTCGTCCAAGCGGGTTGATTTCGGAATAAGTTCTATATGGGCGTGAGCCACAGCTCCTTTTACGACTTCCACTTCATAGGTCTCTTTTTGGTAACCTATAAAACTTATATGAAGAACGTATTTCCCCGGTTTGAGTTTACGGAAAACGAAGTCGCCGTTTTCATCACTTGTCGTACCGATATTTGTATTATCCAGCATGATTGCAGCATAGCAGATAGGTTCCTGTGTCTTCTTGTCGAAGATATGTCCCTCTATACATACTCTGTCGTCAATCTGTGCAAACAACTTATACCCACCCATGACATTCAACAAGATTGCCACGGCAAAAACAAATAGAGTTCTGTGATTTTTTTTCTTCATTGCTTCTTTGAATTTTTATTAGTTTTGAAAGTGCAAAATTATATCCGTTTTTTATTCCGACAAATACTCTATAATGGTGATTTTTTCCACCGTTTCGGAAAATTGGAACGCCGTTTCAGAAAAATAAAACGGCGTTCCAGAAAATTAAAACGCCGTTTTGATTTCACGATTTTTTGTCGTTTTGTTTTGTAAGGCTTACTTCTTTGCAGGGTTCATAGCCTCAGGCTTCAAAGCTACTCTTACATATCCGTCATGTTTCAAGTATTTTTGAGCCACTGCTTTCACGTCTTCTATTGTCAAGGCATTGACTGCTGCGGAAAACTCTTCCAAAGTTTGCATTTCGTATCCATACCATCTTGAACCTGTGATAACAGCGTTCCAATAGCTGTTTCTCTCCATTGAAGTCTTACGTGAAGAAATCAACTGTTCTTTTACCTTTGCCAAGTCTTCTGCCGTAGGTCCGTTTGCAATGATTTCGTCCAATACCGCAAAGGTTGCTGTGGTCAACGTATCGACAGTTGAAGGGTCGCAGGTGTAGTAGCACATTGCTGTTGCTTCTGCCTTAGGGTATTTCTCGTAATCGAGGTTGAATGATGGTGAATAAGTTCCTCCCATTTCCTCACGGATTACCTGTGTAAGCTTGATCGAGCATACGTTATTCAAGGCTCTTATTGCCAAACGGTCTTTATCGTTCCAGTTGAAAGGATTGGTGAATGTTATTGTCATCAATCCTTTGTCTGCTTCGCCTTTATAGACGCTCTTATCTACAATGCCCTTAGCAAATTCGGTTGAACGGTCTTGCCATTTCTCTGCATTCTTACCGTTAGATGAAGGAAGGCCGCCTATATATTTCTCTATCAAAGGCAACATTGTTGCTTCGTCTATGTTTCCTACGAATGTGAACGTGAAGTCGGAAGCATCGGAAAATCTTTCCTTGAATATCTTCAACATTTTGTTGATGTCCATTTGCTTCAACTGTGCATCGGTTGGTATAATGATGGTTCTCTTATCGTTTGGTCGCATTGCCTTTATCCATTCTTCTTGGAATGCAAATTCCGGCATGTTCTTAACCATATTGATTTGAGTTTTCAACTTGTCGATTGTGTTATCCAATACCTCTTTTTCTGCTCTTGGTGCAGTGAAGAACATGTATAAATATTGCAACAAGGTTTCAAAGTCTTTTGGTGAGCAGTTTCCTCCCAAGGTTTCTTGCAATTCTCCGATCGATGGGGTTAAACCGAAGCTCTTTCCTTTCATAAACTTCTGCAACTGAGTATGGTTGTAGTTTCCGATACCGCATTGGTCAATAATAGAGGCTGCAAATTGTGCGTTTACGATGTCTTTGTCGCCATACAAGGAAGTACCGCCTGCACTTTCTGCGTTGACAAGTATTTCATCGTTCTTGAAGTCGGTCTTTTTGATGATAACCTTTGCTCCATTGCTCAAAGTGTATTCGGTATAATCGAATTTGTCGTTCTTCTTTGTTGAAGTTATCTTGCCGCCTTTTACTTCTTGAGCAAAGAATGGCTCGTCCTTGGTGTTGTCAACCCAAGCCTTTGTGTCGGCTTTCTCACATTTCTTGATAAGTTTCAATACGTCTGCTTCACTTGGAGCTTTTGAGCCTTTTTTCTCAGGCATGGATATAGTACATACAAAGTTCTCTTCCGTTATCCATTGATTGATAAGAGCGTTTACTTCTTCCAATGTGATGTCGTCCATCAGAGCTTTCGCCCATTTGTTTTCCAAGATTGCTCCCGGCATAGGGGTTTGTTCCAAGAAGTAATCCACCAATTCCGCTGCAATTTTTCCGCTCTCGGTTTTGCTTTCCTCTTTTGCAGCCTGAGCGTATTGTTCCAACAATGCTTCTTTTGCTCTATCCAACTCGCTTTGCAAGAAGCCGTGTTGTTGCAAACGTCTGTTCTCCAACATAACTGCTTCGATAGCTTTCATAACCTTGCCTTCTTTTGCACTGATGTACATTTGGTAAGCAGCAACAGGACGTGCCAAGAAACCGCCATAACCGGCGAATGCACTCATGTACGGACATGCTTTCTTCTCTCCCAATTCGCTCAAACGATCATTGAACATTGTCTCAAAGAGACTGTAAACCAAGTGTTGTTCACGGAAGTCTGCTATGGTCTTAACCTCTTTTGCAGGGTGTTTGTAGAACATTTGAACAGAGGTTGAAGTAGCTTCTTTATCTGTTGCAACACATACAAGAGGTTCTTTATTGTTGTCTATGGTATAAACCGGTCTTTGGGTTGGTGTACAAGGAGCTTGTACCATGGTGAAAAAGTCGATGACTTTTTGTTCCATTTCATCTGCATCGAAGTCTCCGACTACTATGACTGCGATATTGTCGGGACGATACCATTTGCGATAAAATCCTCTGATGTCATCGTAAACGAAGTTTTGAAGTCTGTCAAGTGTTCCGATAGGAAGTCGTTCTGCATATTTGGAACCTTTCAACATTGTTCCAAATGTTTTTGCACGAAGACGCTCGCTGCCGCCTTGTCCCATTCTCCACTCTTCTATGATGACGCCTCTTTCCTTGTCTATTTCCTCGCCGGTCATCAAAGCACCGAATGCCCAACCGTCAAGGATTTTCAATCCCATGTCGAACAATTCTTTATCGTCCGTAGGCAAAGTAAGAGTATAGACAGTCTGGTCAAAACCTGTGTAGGCATTGATTTCCCTACCGAAAACGATACCTTTCTTTTCCAATTCGCTAATCATGGAATTGCCGGGGTACTGACGAGAACCGTTGAAGTTCATGTGTTCGGTGAAGTGTGCCAATCCGACTTCGTTAGGTTCTTCCAAAACGCTGCCGGCGTTGACTGCGATTTGAAATTCCGCTCTGTTTGCGGGTTTGTTGTTTGATCTGACGAAATAAGTAAGACCATTTGCCAATTTGCCTGTTCTTACCTTTCCGTTCAATTTGATTTGCTCGTTAAGATTGACCTTTGCAGTCTTCTTGTTTTGGGCAAATCCCGTTGTGATTAAAGTGATACACAACGCCAATGCTAAAAAAACTCTGTTTCTCATAGCTGGATGTTTTTGTTGAACTTAATTATTACTTGTTATTGTTGTTTTCCTCATCTTCATATTCCAATATATCGCCCGGTTGACAGTTCAATGCTTTGCAAATCGCCTCCAAGGTCGAGAAGCGTATAGCTTTTGCTTTCCCTGTTTTGAGTATCGACATATTGGCAGGGGTTATGTTGACCTTTGCGGAAAGGTCTCCGAGAGATATTTTCCTTTTTGCCATCATGACATCCAAATTAACAACTATCCCCATTTCCTTTTATCTAAACCGTTAAATCGTTTTCTTCTTGCAAATGCAAGCCTTTCTTGAATACTTCTATCATCACAGTGAATAGAAGCCCTACCAATATGTATTCCCACGAGATGTTGCCTATGCCGTCCGTAGGAAGAATCGTCAATCCTTTGATATTGACATATCGTGTCAGGAAATACTTATCTGCGAAATAGTTCAACAGTTCCACGAATGGTATTATCAAGAAACCGTATGCTATGTATTTCAAGCGAAGTATGTTTTTGCGTGAAAAGACATGGTGAGATATGTTGCTGTTTTCGGATTTAACTCCGAGATAGACGCTCTTTATGATGTTCCTTATCTGGAACAACACAAAGACGAGGAAGAACATGCCGAGGTTAAGGGTGAACAGATAAAGCACTTTGCACGCTACGAAAAGCGTTTTGTGCTGTTGCGAAAACACTTCATAGCTTACCTTAACGCCTTCCGGCATCAAAGACAGTTCTACGCCCGGAACTTCCGATTTTATGTCGCCGGAAAGAATTATAGGCTCTGTTTTCTGCTTGATTAAAGCCCATCCGGAGACTCCGCCTCCCTTATTGCCGACATTTAAGACAGAAATAACGATAAACAACGCAATAAGTGTTATCAGTAACCATAACACTATATCGAATAACAGCTTTATCGTTTTAAGCCTCAGTATTGTCTTTCTTGCATCCATGCGAACGCTCGTTTTAACGCTGCAAAAGTACGAACAATTTCCGTATCCACCAAATTATTTATCGTTTTTTGATATATTTTTTCGCTTTATCGGTAAATTCAACCGATATACAGCTCTATCAAACCTTGCGGAGCCTTTATCTTCATCAGCCTTTTGCTTCTGTCAACTTCCTTTATTATCGAATCTATCGCAGGTATAAGAATTTCCTTGTCCTCAAACTCTATGGAAAGCAGTGGTTGCGGCGTATTTTCATATACACCGGCAATTTTTCCTATCATTCCCTTTTCCTCATCTTCTACATCGAAGCCTGTTATCTCATGAAAGTAGAAATTATTCCCTTCCAATTCCGGCAAATATTCCAAAGGCAGAAACAACGACTTACCGACAAGCCTTGCCACATCTTCGTTTGTAACATCCGCAAACCTGACAACTGCTTTGTTCGTTTGAATTCTTATACTCTCGATTTCATACAAAACAAGCCTTTTGTTTATCTCAACATATACTTCTTCCAACTCGGAATACTCTTCCGGAGAATCGACATCCAAGAATACGCTTACCTCGCCTTTATAACCGAAAGGCTTCGATATTTTACCCAAATAAAAACAATCTTCTTTCTTCATCGTCTATCCGTTGAAAACAAAACGAGTCCGCTTTCGTATTTCTCGAAAACAGACTCACAAATCTAATCTTAATCTTGCACTTATTCTGCAGCAGGTGCCTCAGTCTCTGTGGCAGGTTGCTCTGCTCCTTCCGTTGCAACGGCTTCCGCAGCCTTCGCAGCTTCTGCCTCGGCTTTGGCTTTTGCCTCTTCCTCTCTCTTCTTCGCAATCAATGCAGCTCTTGCCTCTTTCACTTCAACCTCTTTTGCAAATCTTTCCTTTGCAGTTTCGTTGCTGGCATTTACACAAGCCGCTCTCTTGGCTTCTATTTTCTTTGCTTTCTCTTCTTGCCAAGCAGCGAATTTTTTGTCTGCCGTTTCTTGTGTGATTGCACCTTTTTCAACACCTATCTGCAAGTGCCTTTTCAACAAAGCACCCTTATAAGAAAGTATATTCCTTACAGTCTCGGTCGGTTGAGCACCATTTTTCAACCATCTGCATGCACCATCTATATCCAACTCTATTGTGGCAGGATTGGTCATGGGATTGTAAGTACCCAACTTCTCGATAAATTTTCCATCACGTGCTGCACGAGCATCCGCAATAACGATATGATAAAAAGGTTGTCCCTTCTTACCATGACGTTGCAATCTGATTTTTACTGACATTTGTTCTTATGTTTTTATTTTTGAGTTGCAAAGATACATACTTTTCTTTGATTGACAAGGGCTTTACCGGAAAATCGTCCAATTTTCTTCCGTATCCCATGATTTTCGTATGCTCACCGGCTTGTCGAACATCAGAATTCTTTCTACCGGTTGGGCTTCTTTGAATGAAGCCCCGTCCCATTGTCCGTTTGCATTTTCGTCGATTACAACCTTGACTTTATACATTCCCTGCTCTATGCAATCGAACACAACGCTACCTTTACCCTTCGGAACATTTATCTGCTTCAACACCTCGGCTTTCATATCACACAAATAAAAGATATGCGGCACATCGATAAAAGCACTATCTTCAAAATTCAGTATCAGCCGTCCGTAATCCGCCACTTGTGTCAAATAAAACGCCGTTTCAAAAAAATCATTCGCCCTTCCGACAAAATCTTTCGCCGTTCCGCTATCTACAATCAGCCTGTACTGACGTCCTCTCTCCAAATCCTCGGACAGACAGTACTTTGTCAACCCCTCACACAATGCCAGACTTGTTTCGAGTGTATCGTTCCCCGAAACGAGCCTTGCCGGAATACGCTCCGAATCCAAAGGTAACCCGACCGCAAGGAATTTCCTGTCAAAATAATGCACCGTATCTTTCTGCAAACTGCGAAAACGAAAACAAGAATCATCGTCTCGTTTTTTTCTGTTCGCAACAACGGTCTTTGAAATCTCATCTTTGAAATCTCCGTCTGCAACATGTAACTCTATGGTATCGAAACAGACACCCTTGCAAGCGAAAAAACTCACCGTATCTCTCTTACAAGACATTTCGTATTTGATTTCCTGCTCGCTTTTCGGCTTTACGAAATCAAAAACCACCTCATCGCTCAAAGGTCTTGCAAAAGCAACCGTAAAAACGCCCTTTGCCGAGAAACGAGCGTCCGTTACGGACTGAACGCTATCCGTTGCATCTTCATAAAAAAACAAATTATCCTTCCGAGAAACCGTATCGGTACTATCCTTGGCATAAGGCATCACAGCATACCTTGAAAAGCCCACACCCTCCGAGGGCAAATCATACCTCTTGTTTTGGTTCTTATCATCCAAAATCAACAACCTGTACGTGCCGGCAGCCAGATTGGAAAACGAAAAACGTCCCATGCTATCCGTTCGTGTGATATAATCGCAATCTCTGTCGTATAAATTTGCCAAAACGGTATCTGCATATAACAGCACCAATTTATCGGCAACATTTTTCAGTGAAAAGCCCTCAACGACTCTGCCTTCATAGAACAAACTGTCTATTTGAGAACCTGTGGAAAAAGCATACTTGAAATTCTTCAACCGATTACCCTCGTTGAAATCCGTTATCGCATCTGCGAAATCGAAAATATAAGTGGTATTCTCAGCCAACGAATCCAAACCTTTCACATAAAGTTTCTTCAATTTGGCTGAAATCTCCGGCTTTACTCTCAAAGGAGGCGACACCAACAACTTTTGGTTCACATTATCCAAAACTATATATTCATCGAACTCCACCACAAAGCCCCTATCTTTGAAATTCAAGCTGTTTTGCTTAGGAGTGGCGTTCATTTCTTTCGGTGGAATTCTGTCCACCGCCCCACCACTCGGAGTAACAATCCTTGCACAAGCGGCAAAGAGCAAAACAATCGCCCAAAAGCCTATTCGTCTAATCATCATTCCCTATTTCAATACAACAACATACCCTGTAAAATCATGCAATCTTTATTCTCGGGTCGAGAAACGCATAAACAATATCCGTCAATATGTTTATAATGACCAACATTATACATATAACAATCAAAGCCCCCATAAGAACAGGGAAATCGTACTTCTCCAAGCTATCGACAATCACAACGCCAACTCCTTTCCAATCGAAAATATATTCGACAAAGACAGCACCGGCGAGCAAGGACGCAAACCAACTGCTTATCGAACTTACAACCGGATTGAGCGTATTTCGCAAAGCATGATTCTTTATTATTTTGGACATCGACAAACCCTTCGCCTTGGCAGTCCTTATATAATCCTGCTGCAACACCTCTTTCATCGTGCTTTTCGTAAGCTCGCATATAACGGACAACGGTCTTATGCCGAGCGTAACAGCCGGAAGGATTATATTCTTCAAATCCACGTACTCTCCCCTGCCGAAATCATCTACGCCATACAAACTTCCGAACATCGACAAACCCGTATAATCCGCCAAAAGAAAAGCGAATATCCACGCTATGAGGATTGCCGCAAAGAAAGAAGGCAAACTCATACCCAAAGAAGTAATCAGCAGAATGGCTTTCTCGATCCACGTATCCTTATATATAGCCGCAACGGAACCAAACAAAACTCCGAGGACAAAAGCCATCGTTATGCTCACCAGAGCCAGCAATATGGTATTCGGGAAAGCCTCCGCAAGAATGGAAGACACACTTCTGTCCGACTGATAACTTCGTCCGAGTTCCGGCAACTTGAAACCTAAGTTCCCTTCATGGTCAATCCCGACAGGGCTTAAATCATTCAAATACCTGAGATAACGAATGCCGAGAGGCTTATCCAAACCAAGTTCCTTGTGAAGCAAGTCTATGCTTTCCTGATCGGCATTCTGCCCGAGCATCATCCTCGCAGGGTCTCCGGGAAGTATGTTGAAGAGTACGAATATCAAAGATACGACACCCAACATCACCAACAGACCGTAAGCCGTCTTCTTTAGAATATATGCAAACATCTACTTGAAATACTCCGTCGGCTCCGGCAGATTCCTCCATGACCATTTGTCCGCCACTCTTCCCTTATCGATTTTCACAACTCCCGGATTGGAACGCAACATCGTCTTTATCGCCTTGTCATCAGCCGAATAGAACACAATATTCCCCGTCTTGTACTTTTCCATGAAAGAAGCACAGTTGGCAACCGAAGATGCCGTTACGAATATCACCCTCGCACCATTTTCGGCAGTCTTGTCGGCAAAAGCCAACACCCTTTTCATTCCCTTATCCGAGGCCTTTCTCAAATCGTATGAGCTTATCATGTAAAGCACACTCGAAGTATCGGAAAGAATATCCATAGTCTCATCTTCTTCAAAGCCCAAAGCCTGCAATGAAAAGCCGTCAGCCGCCACGGTATTGATGTTTTCCACTCTCGAATCCACGAAAGTCCACTCGGAAGCGAAGTTCGGATTTTTCTGATACGCCTCCATCAAATCCTCGGTCTCGAACTCCTTCACCTCTCCTGTTACATTGTTCTTGTAAGTTGCAAAACTGACAGGCGGAACCCTGTCATCACCCACTGCAACCATTTGATTACCTATCTTCCACGCCCTGAAATCGATTACAGGTTCATAAACCGTATTATAAATCGCAAACAGCAAAATCACCAACGAGAACAGAACCGTCAAAAGTTTCGAGTTAATCCGTGAGTTCGCAAAATTCATCTTCCTTTCGGAAAGATAAATTCCTGCCAAAACCAAATCCAACACTATATTCTTCCAAAACGTCTCCCAATTCGTCAGTTTCACCGCATCGCCGAAGCAACCGCAATCGCTCACCCTGTTGGTCAAAGCGTCGATAAATGTCAAGATAGTGAAGAAAGCCATGAACACCACAGCCGCAGGCTTTACCACCTTACGGAAGAAGCCGAAAAACATCAGCACTCCCACCATGAATTCCGCACAACACAATATCACAGACACCGTAACAGGCAGAAAAGAAATCTTATCGCTCAACCACCCCATCGAAAAGGCAGAAAGATACTCCTCTATCTTATAGGCCGTACCCCAAGGGTCGACAGCCTTCACAAATCCGGAGAACATGAACACCGCTCCGAAGATTACCCTCAATATCGTACTCAAAAGTTTCATCATCATGACAATTTAATACATGCAAACACCGAATAATTCACTATATCCTCGTAACCAGCTTCCACACCTTCGCTGACCAAAGTCCTGCCTTGGTTATCCTCTATTTGTTTCAGCCTGTAAATCTTCATCAAAATCAAATCCGTAATCGAACTAACCCTCATCTGTCGCCATGCTTCGGAATAATCATGATTTTTCTTCTCCATCAAGGACTTCGTGATACCTATATATTTATCGTAAAGTTCCAAAGCCCTCGTCTTTGTCAGTTCCTTGTCGATCGGCTCGTCCTTCAACTCTATTTGTATAAGGGCAATGATACCGTAATTTATCATTCCGATGAACTCCGATACAATTCCCTCGTCCACAAGGTTGACACCGCTTTCCTGAATGCTGCGGATGCGGTTGGCTTTAATGAAAATCTGGTCGGTAAGCGAAGGAAGACGCAACACCCTCCACGAAGCACCGTAATCCGAGAGCTTATCCTCAAATAACTTACGGCTTACTTTCACGACATTATCGTATTCCGAACTTGTGTTATTCATAAAAATTATTACCTTTGCTTGTTGAAAATCACTACTATGAAAGAACACGACAAAATTACAAACATTTCCACTAACAAAACATTGCTTTGCGGCAAAAAAATCATCAATCTCTCCACTCCCTTGGTAATGGGAATAGTCAACCTCACCGATGACTCGTTCTATGACGGAGGAAGATACAACTCCCTCGACGCTGCGAAACAAAGAATAGACACTGTGGTATCGCAAAATACGGATATAATAGACCTCGGAGCCTGCTCCACCCGCCCGGGTGCCGAATTGGTTTCTCCGCAAGAGGAAATCAAACGTCTTCTGCCGGTAATCCGTTACGCCAAGGCAACCTATCCGCAAATCCCCGTTTCAATCGACACCGTTTGGAGCGAAGTCTGCAAAGCATGCGTGGCAGAAGGAGCGGACATAATCAACGACATATCCGGAGGAAGTTTCGATGAAAAACTCTTCGAGACCGTTGCCGAACTGCAAGTGCCTTACATACTCATGCACACGCCCGCAACACCCGACAAGATGCAGCAAAACCCGCACTATGACAATATCTTCCTTGAAATATGCGACTATTTCTCCATACGCTTGAAGCGTTTGCGGAAATCGGGAGTAAAGGACATCATCTTGGATTTGGGCTTCGGCTTCGGCAAAACGGTGGAACACAATTACGAACTGCTGCGTCGCCAGAAAGAATTTCAAGTCTTCGGCTTGCCGATACTGACAGGAATATCGCGAAAAAGCATGATATACCGCCCACTCGGCATAACGCCGGAACAAGCCCTCTGCGGAACGACATTCCTTCATGCCTTCGCCCTGCAAAACGGAGCAGACATACTTCGGGTTCACGATGTCCGAGAAGCCAAAGAGTGCATCAAACTATTCGAACTTTACAATAATACAGCCGAATGACAATTCTATCCGCCATACAGGGCTTACCGACCTTCCGAATCACCGACCTGATAGACATATTCGTCGTAGCCCTGCTGTTTTATTACTTTTACAAACTGCTGAAAGGCACAAACGCAATCAGCATCTTCATCGGGTTCATATTGGTCTTCTTTGCATGGAAAGTAATCCGCTTTCTGGATATGAAACTGCTCAGCGAAATATTCGACCAGTTCATTTCCGTCGGCGTGATAGCAATCATAATCATCTTCCAAAGCGAGATAAGACAGTTTCTCCTCCGTCTCGGTTCCCAAACCCGCAACAGACGATGGCTGAAGCTCCTTCACCTGAAATCGAAAGAAGAAAACAACACTCTCGATGTAACACCGATAGTGCAAGCCTGCACTCACATGTCCCAAACCCTCACCGGAGCATTGATAGTCATCTGCAAGAGCAATCCTTTGGACGCAATCGTACAAACCGGAGAGGCATTCACCTCGCAGATAAGCTCACAACTCTTGGAGACCATCTTTTTCAAGAACACGCCGCTGCACGACGGAGCCGTCATCATATCGGAGAACAAGATAAAAGCCGCACGCTGCATACTGCCGGTAAGCAAGAACTTGGACATACCCGTCTCCATGGGATTGAGACACCGTTCCGCAATCGGCATAACGGAACAAACCGATGCCATTGCGGTCATCGTAAGCGAACAAACCGGCAAAATATCAGTCGCAAAACAAGGCATGGCACGCCAAGGTCTCACACCCAACGAACTGCAACAATACCTCAACAAAGAATTCAACGAATAAACCCGTCGCAATTCCCCGACCACACCGACAAATCGCCATTGCGATAACACGCTGACAAAGAAACACCTTGCCCGAAACAGCGTTTCGGGAAGATAAAACGGCGTTCTACGAAAATGAAACGCCGAAAGAATTTGCTCAAACGCCGATTCGTTGCAACAGAATGGTGTTTCGGTTTCGGCAGGTTTCAGAAGTGTTCTTCCCTTGTGGGTTCGGTATCTTTTTCGAGGTGCTCCCTTATCTTGCGACTGCCGATTTTCCACATTCTTCGGAAGAAGAGCAGGAACAGAACGAGCAACAATCCGCCGGCGAGGGGTGTCGCTTCGGATATGAGGAGTATGGAGTCGTATATTCCGTGAGCTGCAATCGGTGCAAGCAGGACAAGGGCTTTGTTTTTAAACGTTGAACAGGACGAAAAGCGAACCAACGAGTAGTAATAGCCCATAAGCACGCCGAAACAGAAGTGTCCGGGAACGGCGAACAAGGCACGGGAAATACCGACCGTCATATAGTCGTCACTGTTCGAGAAAAGGTAGAGCAGGTTCTCCGCTCCTGCGAACCCGAGCGACACACAGACGGCATAGACTATACCGTCCATTCGTTCGTCGAAGTATTTGTTCTTCCGAACCGCCAACCAAAGCATGATAAGTTTCGCCACCTCTTCGGGAATTGCCGCACCGAAGAACGCCATTCTTATTCCGTCCGTGGCACAGACCGTTTCCTCGGAATACAAACCCATGAGACCGAAAGGAATGGAGATGAAGAGCGACACCACAGCCGAAATCGCACCTGCAAAGAAAGCAAGCATGAGCTTCGAAGGCGATTCGGGACTGCGTCTGTCCAACCAACAGATGTAAATCATCAATGCCATCACGGGCAAGAGTGCAAAAACGGGTATAAACAAAGAGTCCATGCGATAATCAAGGGTTTTAATATTACTCAATTTCCAACAAACATTTCATTTCTTCTTTCTGATTTTATCGCTTATCCCTTTTCGCTTCGGTCGTTTGTCGCTCGGCTCCGCTCTCGCTCTTTTCTCCCTCCGCTCTTTCTGCTTTTCTTCTTTTTCTTTTCATTTTAAGCTTAAAACATCGGACGGATTACCAAGCGGTAAACTTAAAGGGCAAGGCGGAGGCCGCCATCGTAGCGGCCGTCGGGCGCGCTGAAGTTGCGATACGACACTCGCACGAACCTCGCGAAGTCGCCCCAACTGCCGCCACGCAGAACGCGGTAGCTACCTGTGCTTGCTCCTATCGGATTGTTCTGCGAATTGCTCGAGTAGCCACCATACCAATCCTTACACCACTCATATACATTGCCACTCATATCATATAAGCCTAATTCATTAGCTTGCTTTTGTGCAACAGGATGTGTTTTGTTTTCGCTGTTGTCATAATACCATGCAACTGCGTCCGGATTATTGCTTCCGCTGTATTTGTATCCTCTGCTTTTGTTTCCGCCTCTCGCTGCATATTCCCATTCGGCTTCGGTGGGTAGGCAGAAGTTCTTTCCTGTAAGTCGGTTGAGCTTTTCGATGAATTTTTCGCAGTCTTCCCATGAAACATTTTCCACAGGTCGCCGGTTATCGCCCGTAAAGTAAGACGGATTGCTGCCCATGACTGCTTCCCATAGTTCTTGCGTTACTTCTGTTTGCCCGATGTAATAATCGGAAAGGGTAACAGAGTGAGCAGGTTTCTCATCATCGAATGCGTCGTTGCCTTGCTCCGAAGTGGCTCCCATTTGAAAGGTTCCACCCGCTACTTTCACCATCTTGAAAGCTACGCCGTTGACCATGAAGGTTTCAATCTCGGAATTATTGGGGGGCTTAGGCTCTGTTGCGGATTTCCTTTCCTGTTCTGCCAACCATTGTTCGGCTTCTCGCTTTACCACCTCGCTGCCGCAGGTCAGCACATAATGAAATTGCTTCAAGCCTTTCTCTTTTCCGTTCTTCAAATAGTAGCTTTTTGCAGCCTCGAACATCTCCCTACAATCCGCATCGGCATTTTGTGCAAACAAAGTACCGCCGGCAAACACTGTCATTGCGAATAAGAATATCAATCTTTTCATCTGTATCTTTCTTTTATTTTCTGAATAGACCGTCAGTAGATTTATCATTGGCAAAACTTAAAGAGCAAGACGCACACCGTTGTGGGGTCTGCCGTCAGGCTTGAAGATGGACACAAAAGAGCCGTAGTCGCCAACTACGTAAACTATCCATTTGCCATCATAATAACGATAGTACCACTCACATACATTTCCACTCATATCATACAAGCCTAATTCGTTGGATTGCTTTTGTGCAACAGGATGTGTCTCGCCTCGGCTATTATCTTTATACCATGCAACTGCGTCCGGATTATCGCTTCCGCTGTATTTGTATCCTCTGCTTTTGTTTCCGCCTCTCGCTGCATATTCC
>ERZ1026856.133-NODE-133-length-53005-cov-7.222493_pt1 | contig 53005 bp, 44 predicted proteins | sample MGYA00380158_ERZ1026856 | MGnify/ENA primary metagenome ERZ1026856 (study PRJEB33269, sample SAMEA4719794) | human gut metagenome | biome: human-associated habitat; feature: organic feature; material: feces | place: Cameroon | collected 2013-10 ... | reverse complement strand
ATCTACAATAGTAGAAATTCAATGAGGCTGTTAGCCTCTTTCAGTTTGCAAAGATACAACAATTATTTGAGTTTGAAGCATAAGGCGTACGAATATAAATTGCAAAAAATATAGGGGTGAAAATCAAGTATGGCGTAATGTCTTGTTGTACACTTGTTTGTTATTTGTGTGTGCTTTGTGACAGACTGAGGTTTGTTATTTGAAATATACCATTGCTTGGTCTCGATGTATTGCGTTGCCGTATTTCAGCATTTTATTCTTGTTTACGTCAAATACGATCACGCTGTCATCAAAACAGAATTGCTTTGAATAATCTTCTATTCTCACCAACAAATTATCCATTATTCTATTCGTGTTTTCTATCTCGTAAACAGAATATTGAAGTCTTATTGCACCATATTTGGCGAGCATTTTGGCAAATTTCGTTCTTACTTTGTCGTCTCTTATGTCGTAGCTGATTATTTTCATTTGAAATTATATATCGGATATGTTGAGATGGCTTTTTGTCCCATGAAGCAACGGTAATATTGCTGAACGTATGAAAAAATCTCGGCTTTATTTGCAATGATACCATCGCAGAATATTTTGTAATACTTGCTGCATTCATCTTGTTTCAACTTATATTCATGCTTCACAAGTTCAAAGTCTGTTTTTGAAAACTGTTTACGATTGAATGCCAAAAGAATTGTATGGTCTATTATACACCTGAACGGTTCCATCAAATCGCAAATCAGTGATTTTCGTTTGAACCAAAGTCTGTGATAAACGCCGACGTAAACATCAAAGCCGAATAAGCGGACAATACATTCCACGAAGTTGAATAAAATATGATAACCTATATCAAGGCATACGTTCATTTCATCGCACTTTATTCTCGGATAGCGTCCGTGCCAATCAAGAGCTTGAAAATAGGCTGCAAAGAATGCCTTCGACACAGCACCTTCCAAGCCCATCAAGCTATTATAATCCGTTGTACTCTCCAATGCTTCTATTGCATGTTGACAAAAGGTAACGGTATCTTTCGTCTTCTTGTCCTTTTTTCTTGTCATGTTCAGCAATGATAGTTGATTGCAGATCTTGTTCCTTACCAATACTTTTGCAACGGACAAATCCTCTTTCTCGAACCTGTGTTGTCTCTGTCTTAATAAAAAGTTTCCTTCCGCTGCATCTGCCATGATAAAAACAGGTCTCAGATTTGCTTTGACCACAATCAGAGCAACTGCATACTTTTTGCACTTTTCAATCAAAGGAGTAGTTATGTTCATGGAACCGATGACAAACAAAGCAAGTATCTTTTGAAAAGGAAATTTTGTGAGAGTAACATCTTTGCCGTTTTGGTTTTCCGAAAGCAATAATTCTCCATTTCTTAGTTTCAAACTTCGTTCTTTGTCGAAGCAATTAATCACAAAAACGGAACGTGTCTCTATGTCCTTATGTGTAAACATTATCCAATTCGGTTTTGTCGCAAAGATTACAATAGATGCAGTGAACGCACTTATTTGGATTGGGCTTTGATTTGTCTGAAACGGGGTTATACGAGCGTAATGCGGCAAGATAATCTATCAACTCTTCTTTCTCTGCCTGCTTAGGGGTGGCTTGTGGTAATAGTTTGTTGGTAGAGATTTCATAGAATGCAATCTGCTTTACTTCGTATCCCATCTCAGTCATACAAAAATATTGAGCCCATAATTGATACAACTGTCCTCGATAGATATTCTTTAATTGATATTTTCTTTCAATCAACAAGGCTTTGTCGCTCTTGTAAATGTCAATCACGCCATACAATCCGAGCGTATTACTGCACACCGGTAAAGACAGTATGTCGCAACTTCTCGAACTGCCGGTCTTCTTGTCAACTCCGCTGTGGGCTTGTGTGCCTCTTATTTGCGGAGTGGCTTTGAAAATATCCTCGTCCGCTTCCATATACACATTATGCAGGTATATGGAATACGGACAGAAGATAAAATCATTCAAAGTTGAAATACTGATATAATCATTCATTATTTCCCCTCGACGGAACCTTTCTGCACAAAGTTCAACCAAGCCTTGTTCGTCAGGTTATACTCTTGTTTCTTGGAAGGATCCGAACTTTGCTTGATATGGTTTAAAATCATCAAACCCTTTCTCGCAATGTTGTAAGCACCGTTTGCGTCTGCATTATTTGGTAAATCTTTCCTATCTTCGCGACTGTCATAGAAAACGCCCTTCTTGTCGCAAACAGGGGAAATAAGGTAATCAATCTCTGTGTTGCTTATACTGTTCCTCATCTGTACGGTCAGTTTGAAAAGACGGAGCAACTGTTCAAAGAAACCTTTCTCCGATTGAGAACAGATAGAGTTTTGCAAGTCTTTGGTAAAGTCTATGCCATATCCATCAAACAAAGTCTTTAACTCCTGACTTAGATTTATTGTTCTTCCACTCCATTGATTCGAGGTTTCTCCGTTTCTGAAATTTTCAATTCTCTCCCCATTGGTGCATACAGTCCATTGGGTTTTTGTTCCCTCTGCTTTGCTTGTGAAGTCGTTGTAGTCGAAAGAGAATTCAAACCAATCCTTATTTTTGTTGTAGCTTATGGATTTGAATTTGTCGAAGAATTTCTTTGTTTCATCAATGCTCTTGTATTTTGTGTCGAAAAGATTGACGAAACCTGTAACGGGATCAATTTTCGAAGTGTTCCAAGCCGGAATATAGAACAAGAATCCGCTTTGACGACCAAGTTTCGCAAAACTATCGAACTTGCTTGTCAACTGATAGGCATTCAGCACTCCGCCTACTTCGCTCGGGTCTTTCTTCTTGTCGGCAAGGTAGTTTAATTTGTCGATAAGCATTTTCTCGAATTTCTGATAAACCTGCTTTTCGACCTTTTGCCTACCTCTCATGAAACCCATATTCAAATCTTCAAGCACAATTATTGCATTGTATTTCAACATAAGTTGAGTAATTTTATGGATTGCTTGCGACAGATAACCCTCTTTCAACTCTTTTATGTTCTCAACCGTTTTCCAGCTCTTCTTCGCTTTGTCTCTTTCCTTTTCTTTCTCGTCCAAACGTTTATGGTAGTCAAATGCGTAGGTGTTGCCGTTGTACTCGTTCTCAATTGTATTGAGCGACATCTGTTCTTTGATGTTGCCTTTACAGTCAATCACGGTCAAATACAGCAAATGTCGTTCACCCCGGTCTATACCTATGATGTGAACATCGTCAGCCTTTTGCAACCATTGACGGACTTTTGCATCAATATTGTCCGTTTCGCCACTCTTGAAGTTGAGAGTTATAGGTACATGGAACAAGAATTTATCCATCGTGAACCTTTTATCTTTGATAAGGTCATACGTAAATTGGCTTGTTTCATTTTTGCTGTGTGGATTCTTTTTTGCGATCGGTTGATTGGCAGGGTGTGTAGGCTTGGTATAGTTAAGGCTTTTCTTCCTGAAAAAGACCTCAGCCTGTCCGTTGAGTTTGTAAATAACGTCTTTCAAGTTTCTTTCATCAAAGAGCATTTGCCAATAAAGCGTATGCATGTTCGGCGTTCCTTCTTTATGTTTTGAGAGGTCTCTCTTTGTTGAAAAATCTTTGTTGTATATCTGGAAAAGGTATAGTTTTCCCTCATTTACCAAGTTATCTATGTAGTCGGAAGAGATGTTTTGGAATGTTATTTTGTAGCCTTGATTTTCTACTTCACGATAGAAACCGCTTAGATCTTCGTATGAATTGGTGTCTGAAAAATGAAAATCAAAATTCTTCCAATCATTATGTTTACTGATTGACTCTTTGAAAAAATCTATTAGTTTGTGGCAATCGTTAATGTTGAATGTGTCGCCTTTTTTGTGCGTTCCATTGTTATAGATAGCCAATATTTCTTGACTTGGTTTGAAAACTTCAATCCCTTTTTTGGATAAAAATACTTTGGGCAACATCTTATTCGCACCCGGTAGAAGTTTGTATATGACCTTTTCATAGCATTCTCCGTTGTTGGGTAACTTATCCGAAGCAAAAATGCGGTTATGTTCCTTGTTCATGATTGCCAAGTAGTATAATCCGTCTTTTCTTAGTATTATTGCTGTATTATCTGGTTCCTTATTCTTATCCCAACCATTTAGTAAGGTGGCATTCTCAAAGTTGAGTTTGAGTTTCTCTTCTGAGTAGGGTTTGCCGGTGAGGTGATTTCTTACCTTGTTATAGAGAGAATTGAGTTGATCGATTTCTGTCCATAGTTCAGCTAAATCACCGTAAAACATTTCGTCTTTCTCAGCTTCATCTCCGCTACCTGTCAATGGCTTTATGAAGTGTTGGAAACGTTTGAGAGCATCAAGCAGATTTTTTACTTTCTCAATGTCTTCATCGGATTGTGATAGGTGTTTGTCTTTCGGATAAGGATCGCAAAGCAGAGATTTTGCAGCAGAGTAAGTTTGCTCTATCTGAGTGAAAACGTCGGGTATTTTGATTTTTCCGCATTCCGCTTCGGTTTCGATTTCCGCTTTTCCGAGGTTTGCGAAGTGTTGTTCCACAGGGATACGATTTTCGCCAAAGACGGCTTCTAAACATTGGTCGATGTACGCAATGGAGAAGCTGCTTCTGTTAGAATAAGCCTTTTTCGATCTTTCGTTATACTTCTCGGCATCTTCTTTCTTTTTCCGAGGTGTCTCATTTTGCATTTCAGCAAGTATAGCGTTCTCTATTACAGCCCAACTGCCATAGAGCTGTTGCGAAATGCTTGTGAGTTGTTGGTCATTGGTGATATAAATCTTACTCAACTTACTCAAATCATAGCTGCCAATCGAAGTTAGAAGTTCTTTCGTTCTTTCAAATATCTCATTTTGTTTCAAATTCTCATAGAAATCGTTGACTGAAGACAAAACTTCGTTGTCGCTCTTGAAGCTTTCCTCTATCCAAGAAACAGCCTGACGGTCGGAGAGAATTTGTTTGAACAAGGCTTTCATTTTCGGCAAATGAGTTTCCTTGTGTTGTTGATTGTAAAGGTTGATGAGTTCGTTTAAGCCCTGAATTTTTTCGCCTTTTTCTGTGGTTTTGCCTCCAAGAATGGCGTTGTATATCTCTATTCGACTTTGAACAGCCAAACGGCTGTAATAATCCAAGGTGAAGAAATCTTCAATCTTTTCTCCCTGTTTGAACAACCCCTCTGTTTCAAAGTGCTTTTGCAAGTTTTCTATGCCTGCTTTTATTTCATCTATATTTCTTACTCTGTCGAACACTCCAATGTTGTCTATGAACTTCGGAAGATTTTGATGTACAAGCCTGAATGCAATAGCGGTTGATTTCTCCTCATCGGAATACATGTTTTTGCGGTTCTCATGGAAACCTGTGAAGTAGGTTGTGAAGTTATGGAACTCTTCAACTAATTTTTGCTCCTCCTCGTTGCATTGCATGTTGTTGCATAAGTCTTCTTTGATTAGCTCTTGCTTAAACAGGTTCTTGTACTTGGGTGAAGCTTTGAAATACTTTGCAATCTGTTCCCGCAAGTTCTTCTTAACGTCCTTGAAGTCATTGTCTTGAGCTTCGGTTCTTTTGCCGAGGGAATACAAGAAAAAGTATTCACTAAGAGAGTTATTCTTTCCTTCATCGTCCATTTGAAACACAAAGTCTCTCAACGCTTCTTCCATAAACTCTTTATGGTAGCGGTCTATTAGTTTTTTGACTTTCTTGTAGCTTTCGGCTCTGTGTTCGTCCTGATCCAAGATGCCGCTTTCGTTGAAATGTTTAAGCGTTTCCCCTATTGGTTTTAGCTCAAAACGCAATGTCTTTGATAACTGATACAAATGTGTAAATTCATTGAAATTACTCATGATACTTAATATTTTATTGATTACTATATTTTATTACTTTCGTGTTATTGTTAGATGTTTTGTCATTGTCGGCTTGTTCAGATATGGCTTGCATTCGTTTCTCTCTGCCGAGTGTTTCCTTTATCGGATAATTGCCCCAGCCTTTCTCTGTCCTATTTTTTGATATTATATTGTCAAACCAGTGGTTGTAATGCTCCGATGTTATAATCCGCAAATCCCAAGCCTGATGAATAATGGCAGCAACGGAAACTCCGTACTCCAAATGGAAATCCAATACCTCTTCCAAGGTAATAAAGTCCCGTTTGCTTCCCAATTCCTCATACATCACTTCTTTGGGTAGAAGAAAACAACCCGCAAATTGATTGCAAATCCTCTCTTTGTCGCATTCTGTCGCTATATTCAGAAGCAAATGTCCCAATTCATGAATGGCAGTGAAGCGTGTACGTTCCGTAGTGGTGTCGGACTTGTCGGCATTCATGACTATCAGCGGATATTTCTTTTCACACCATGTACTCAAACCCAACACTCCTTGCGGCAATGTGGTTTCGATTAACTTTATTCCTTTGCGTTCCAACAGACGATAGACGCTTGTAATGCTTGCAGTACCCATGCCCCATTGCTCTCGTAAGAACTTGGAGGCATCATCGGCTTCTTTTTGATTTGAAATGGTAAATGATTTCAGAGGATTGGAGAATTGTTTCAACATTCCGTTTTTCTCTTCCAAATCAATGTACCTTTCTGCTCTGAAAGCGAGTATATTTTCTATCTCGTGAATTTCTTCCCGTGTAAGAGCTTTTGAGCCGGTATATCGCAAGGCAGGAATATCTATCATCATACCTTTTCCCTCCAAATAATGAGGACTGACACCAAGAGCTTTTGCAAGTTTGTTCAACACTGTTGCCTTGGGTTTCATTCTCTCTGTTTCATAGCTATGGATACTTTGCCTTGATACTATTCTGTCTGTCAGTATTGACAAATCTTCCATGCTTAATTTCAATGTTGTTCGAGCTGTTTTCAGTCTGTCAGGTGAAAATTCTGTACTCATAGAGCTTTTATTTGTTGACAAAAGTACAACAAAATATTTTATCTGTAAACAAATAGTGAGAAAAATTCCCTTTGTCAGCTTCCGATACTGTCCGAAATATGAAATTCAAAGCTTCGCAAAATCTTGATGGATAGATAAATAAGACGAAAGTAATGTAAAGGAAATTTTCTTTCAATGTTTGGTTGTCGAAGTCGGTAACTACACTTGCCGAATTCAATTTATTTGTCAGACCCTATTGTTCTGGCGTCGTTAAAAAGTATCCATGAGGAGTTGAAAAGCAGAGTTTTTTTTCTTGGTCTGCTTCAGAATGAACTATATGTCCTTATCTGTCAAATTCTCAAAGGGTGAACCCTTCGGCGTGTATTGTCATAATGTATTCTTGTTTTTATTTTCTCATTGATAAAAGGCAAATGAAACATCTATGCCAAGTGTAACGAATATGCTGTATTATGCTCCCCTGTTGATTACTGCCGCTAATTCAATGACACTAAATCATATCCTATCTACTTTGCAGGATATTCCTCTATTCTATATTTATGATGCCTCATTTGTCTTTGCAAGACCTACAATAGAGTTGCTATTTTTTCGTCCCTGTTCGCACTTTTCACCATTCTTTCTTCTTATTCTCTTCAATCCGCGTTATGCGGGTTCGCAAAATACTCTCTTTACTTTCATTACTCTCTTTGCCTCTTTCCTCTATCTCCTAAAGTTGCATTTATGAGTTGAACTCAGAAAGAGTTTCGAGAAATGGATTTTTCAATAGTTGTGGAATTTTGCCATTGTAATCCAATGTGTAAGGGTATGGTTGTTCAAGGCTTCTTGTCAACCATCCGCTTTCCGCCATTGAAGGTAGTTTGTGCTTTTTCAATATAGGCGTAACATACTTTGTATCAAATGAACGTCCTGAAAATCCATTTTCAATTTGAGCTTGATGTTTTCTGATGTCTTGTTCAGGGTGGAGGTACTTGTAATACAGCAGAGTTGTAAGAACTGTATATATACCTTTTCTTTTGGAACTGTTTTTCCCTATTAGTTGAAGGTGTTTATAGATGACAGACGGTACGCCATTAATGTCATAAATTGACTTCGAGTTGCTGATAATTGTATCCAAATTGTCCATAATTGTTGCTATTAAAACCTTGTCGAATAATAGATTGGGCTAATTCATATATCATTGGAATGACAACAGAGTTTCCACACTGTCTATAAGCATTTCCTTTGTTTTTGTCGATTTTGAAAGAGGAGGGAAATCCCATTAGTTTGTAGCATTCATTTATTGTCAGTTTACGAACGATATCTTGTTCGGGGATATAAATCCAAAATCTTCCGCTTGTTTCTTGTGAAGGAATAGTGGGGTGAATTCCTTCTGCGGAGTATATTCTATTAGGTTGCCGATGGCATCGTGAGAGATGTTCCGTGTTTGGTCTGACACCTTTTTTCCATGTTCTTTTATTTCTATATCCACAAAAAATCAGCCCGGAGCTTTGCTCTTTTACGAATTGAGAAGGTAATAAGGTGTATTCACTCTTGTCTAAGATTTCAAAGTCGCCTTGGCTGTCCAATATATCTTTGATACGAACTTTGGGACTTCGTGTCATGTCGGAAAAATTGAAATAACCTTGTTTTGTACCTACCATGATAATTCTTTCTCGAAATTGAGCGACTCCAAAATCCGAAGAGTTCAGTACCTTGTAAGATATGTTATATCCTAATTGAGTTAGAGCGTTTAAGATGGTATTGAAAGTATTTCTTTTGTTATGATTGATAAGGTGTTTTACGTTCTCTAAAACGACAACCGGTGGTTGTCTCTTACTGATAATCCTGCATATATCGAAAAATAAAGTTCCTCTTGTATCCTCAAATCCCATTTTCTTTCCACATGCTGAATGGTTGACAAGGAAAACCGGCACATAAAATATCAAAATCGGGAATGTCATTTTCATCAATTTGGGTTATGTCTCCATTTGGAATATCTCCATAGTTGTTATAATAGGTTTTTTTTACAAGCTTCATCTATTTCGGATTCAAAGACACACTCGCAACCACTCTTTTCAAAAGCATATCTGAATCCCCCGATACCTGCAAATAGGTCTATGAACTTTATATTTTTTGTCATTTTGTATATCTCTGAAAATAAGTTTTTGTTGTTCTCATTTCCTATTCAAAGGATACGATATAAAATGTAATTTCTATCTTGTGCAAAGGTACAAAAGTATTCTGAGAAATTCGTGAAAACAAAGGGCTGTTCTGTCGTTGCGGAAAGGGGAAATAAAAAGAGGAACCGCCTTTTCGGGGGCGGTTCCTCTCGTCTTAGTGTGTTCTACTACATCGTTTATTCTTCGGAGCAGGTCTTCGCACAGAGGAACTCGCGGTTCATGCGTGCGATGTTGCTGCGTTTTATGCTTTTTGGGCATTCTGCTTCGCAGGCGTAGGTGTTGGTGCAGTTTCCGAAGCCGAGTTCGTCCATCTTGGCTACCATGGCTTGTACTCTCTTGGCTGCTTCGGGCCTTCCTTGCGGCAAGAGTGCCATTTGGGAGACTTTTGCGGAGACGAACAACATGGCCGAGGCGTTCTTGCAGGCTGCCACACAGGCTCCGCAACCTATGCAGGAGGCGGAGTCCATGGCTTCGTCTGCTTTGTGTTTCGGTATCGGTATTGCGTTTGCGTCGGGTACGCCGCCGGTGGTGGCGGAGATGTATCCGCCTTCTTGGATTATTTTGTCGAAGGCTGTTCTGTCAACGACCAAGTCTCTGATGATCGGGAAGGGTTTGGCTCTCCATGGTTCTATTACGATGGTGTCGCCGTCTTTGAATCTTCTCATGTGAAGCTGGCAGGTGGTTACGCCGTCGTCGGGACCGTGTGGGCGTCCGTTGATATATAGTCCGCACATGCCGCAGATGCCTTCGCGACAGTCGTTGTCGAAGCATACGGGGTGGGATAGTTTATCGACTAATTGTTCGTTTAAGATGTCCAACATTTCCAAGAAAGAACAGTCGGGCGAAATGTTTTCCAATTTGTATGTTTCAAAGCGTCCTTTTGCTCTTGCATTCTCTTGACGCCATATTTTCAAGGTTAGGTTCATTTTACTTGTAATTTCTTTGTTGAACTTTTATAAATTCGTAATTCAATTCTTCTTTGTGAAGTTCGTGTTCGCCGTTGTCTTTGTATTCCCATGCGGCTACGTACATGAAGTTCTCGTCGTCTCGTTTTGCTTCGCCTTCTTCCGTTTGGTGTTCTTCACGGAAGTGTCCTCCGCAGCTTTCTTCTCTGTGGAGTGCGTCTTGTGCGATGAGTTCTGCCAATTCGACGTGGTCGGAGAAGCGAAGGGCTTTTTCCAATTCGGGGTTCATGGAGTTCGCATCGCCTGTTATGCGGACGTCTTTCCAGAATTCTTCTTTCAAGGCGTGTATCATCGGGATTGCTTTGGTCAGGCCTTCTTTTGTTCTGCCCATTCCGACGTATTCCCACATGATGTGTCCGAGTTGTTTTTGGAAGCTGTCCACGCTGCGTGAGCCTTTGATGTTCATGAGTTTCTCGATTTTGGCTGCGGCTTCGTTTTCTGCGGCTTCGAACTCGGGTGCGGTTGTCGGGATAGGGGAGGAGTAGATTTCCTTGGACAGGTAGTTTTGTATTGTGTATGGCAATACGAAGTATCCGTCTGCCAATCCTTGCATGAGGGCGGAGGCTCCCAAGCGGTTTGCTCCGTGGTCGGAGAAGTTGGCTTCGCCGGCTGCGAAGAGGCCTTCTATCGTTGTTTGCAATTCGTAGTCGACCCAAAGTCCGCCCATGGTGTAGTGTACCGCAGGGTAAATCATCATAGGTGTTTCGTATGGGTTTTGGTCGACGATTTTCTCGTACATTTGGAAGAGGTTGCCGTAGCGTGCTTCCACTTTTTCTTTGCCCAATCGTTCGATTGCGGATTTGAAGTCGAGGTAAACGGCTTGTCCGCTTCCCACTCCGTAGCCTGCGTCGCAACGTTCTTTGGCTGCTCTCGATGCTATGTCTCTCGGAACAAGGTTTCCGAAGGCCGGGTAGCGTCTTTCCAAGTAGTAGTCTCTGTCTTCTTCGGCTATGTCGGTAGGTTTCAATTTGCCTGCTCTTATGGCTTCTGCGTCTTCTTTCTTTTTCGGTACCCAGATTCGTCCGTCGTTACGCAAGCTCTCGCTCATCAGGGTGAGTTTGGATTGGTAGTCGCCGTGTACGGGTATGCAGGTAGGGTGGATTTGCACGTAGCATGGGTTGGCGAAGCATGCTCCTTTTTTGTGGCATTGCCATGCTGCCGAGCCGTTGGAGTTCATGGCGTTGGTAGAGAGGTAATATACGTTGCCGTAGCCTCCCGTGGCGAGTATGACGGCGTGTCCGAACCAACGTTCGAGCTTTCCGGTTTGCAGGTCTCTTGTGATGATTCCTCTTGCTTTGCCTTCGACGAGTACCACGTCCATCATTTCTCTTCTTTCGTACATCTTCACGGTGCCGTCTTTGATTTGTTTGCTCAAAGCGGAGTAGGCTCCCAATAGAAGTTGTTGTCCGGTTTGTCCTTTGGCGTAGAAGGTTCTGCTGACTTGGGCTCCTCCGAAGGAACGGTTGTCGAGCATGCCTGCATAGTCTCTTGCAAACGGCACTCCTTGTGCTACGCATTGGTCTATGATGTTGTTGCTTACTTCTGCCAGACGATAGACGTTCGCTTCTCTTGCACGGTAGTCGCCTCCTTTGATGGTGTCATAGAACAGACGTCCTACGCTGTCGCCGTCGTTGGGGTAGTTCTTTGCTGCGTTGATGCCGCCTTGGGCTGCTATGGAGTGGGCTCTTCTCGGTGAGTCGGATATGCAGAATATCTTAACGTTGAAGCCCAAGGCTCCCAATGAGGCTGCGGCGGAGGCTCCGGCAAGTCCGGTGCCGACCACGATTACGTCCAACTTTCTTTTGTTGGCTGGGTTGACCAACTTTTGGTCTGCTTTATATTTTGTCCATTTCTCGGCAAGCGGTCCTTGCGGGATTTTGGAATTAAGTGTTACCATGTTTTTCCGATTATATTTTCGTTACTAATGAATTTACTTGCAGAAGAGAACAAACAACGGAACGACTGCAAAGCCTGCCGGTACTATCACGGCATAGATGGCTGCCAGCTTTTCTATTGCGTTGTTGTATTTTTTGTGGTTCAAACCGAATGTTTGGAAGATGGAGTTGATGGCGTGGAAGAGGTGAACGCCCAAGACTATCAACGCCAATATGTATATTAAGGAATACATTTTGTTTTTGAACAGGTCGTTGCACATTACGTAGAAGTCCGGCTCATAGTCCTTGAAGTCTTTGCCTGCGTAGCTTTCCAATTCTTTCTTGCCTTTGAGGTTGACGAGTTCTTTGCCGTCTTTCGCTATCTTATCTGCGGGTTGTCCTGTTTGTGTGAGTTGTAGGAACGGCATGTATTCCATTTGAAGGTTCATCATCATTTCCTGTGCTTTTGCTTGGTCTATCTTGTCGGCTTCCAACTGCTTTTGAATATCCAAGATGCGGTCTTGAATGTGCATTTGCAATTTCTCGGTCTTTACCGTGTATGTTCCTTCAACCAAGCCGAACTTTGCGAAGTAGAAGTTTATGAAGTGAAGAACGAGGAAGGCGAAAATCAAACCTCCTGTCCAAATCATGTATTTGGAACCGAAATGTGTTTTGGTTTTGGACGGAACCATGTAGCGTACGCTTCCTCTTGCCGCTCTGTTTTCTATTGTCAGCAATATTGCGACAACAACGTGAACAAGTATAGCTGCCAAGAGTACAATCTCGAATATCTTGACAATCCAATTCGTTCCCATGAAATGACAGACGTTTCTGTACCATTCTCCTCCGTCATCTCTTATGATGCAGAGGTTTAACCCCATGTGCATTGGCAGGAATATCAGTAAAAAAGCGCCGACAGCCGCCAAAGTCATCTTCTTTGTGATAGATGCTAACTTAACTAACTTCATTTGTGTTTTTGATTTGATTATAAGTACTGATTTTTAAGTTTGCAAAGGTAGCAAAAAAAACGAGACAGCGAAATAAAAAAGGCTTTTTTTTGTCGGTTCGGAAATTTGTAGTAATTTTACCGTCCGAATCTGCGAGATGGAAAAACGGTGGAATATAAGGCAAAAGGGTGATAAAGAGTTGATTGCTTCTTTGGCAAGCAGGCTCTGTACGGTGGAAAACCCTCCGAAAGAAGTGTTACGCACTTATGAGATAGTGGCCTCTTTGTTGGTTCAAAGAGGTATTCGTTCTTATGAGGAGGCGGAGAGGTTTTTCCGTCCCAGATACGAGCATTTGCACGACCCTTTCCTGATGAATGACATGGATAAGGCGGTGGAACGCATCATGTTGGCGATAAAGGCAGAGGAGAAGATACTCGTTTACGGGGATTACGACGTGGACGGAACGTCTGCAGTGGCTCTCGTGTTCTCTTATTTGGAGAAGTTCTATACCGAAATAGATTACTATATACCCGACCGCTACAAGGAGGGTTATGGCGTGTCTTTCCAAGGCGTGGAGTGGGCTGCCGACAACGATTTCAAGTTGATAATCTGCCTCGATTGCGGAATAAAGGCTCATAAAGAGATTGCCTTTGCAAAGGAGAAAGGCATGGACTTCATCGTCTGCGACCACCATCTCCCTTCCGAGAAGTTGCCGGAGGCTTGGGCAGTGTTGGATCCCAAGAGGGAGGACTCCACCTATCCTTACAAGGAGTTGAGCGGTTGCGGCATAGGTTTCAAGCTGATAACGGCTCTTCAACGTGAGAGAAACCTTCCGTTCGAGGATTTGTTGGAGTATCTGGACTTGGTGGCAATAAGCATTGCGGCGGATGTGGTGCCGTTGACGGGTGAGAACCGTGTGCTTGCCTACTATGGTTTGAAGAAGATAAACCGCCAGCCCCGCATAGGGTTGGAAACCATTCTGGCTTACAGCAACGTGAAGCACGAGAACAACACCAAGGGCAAGTTGTATTTCAACCGCGAGTTGTCCCTGAACGATTTGGTCTTCCTGATAGGCCCGAGGATAAACGCAGCGGGAAGAATGGAAAGCGGCAGGCTGTCGGTCGAACTGCTGAAAGCCAAGAAAAGTTCCGATGTCACGGAGGTGGCGAAAAGAATCGAGGGCTACAATGCCAAACGCAAGGAATTGGACAAGGAGGCGACCAAGGAAGCAAAGGAAATGCTTGCACAGAACGAGCGTTTGAGAGGCGGCAAGGCAACGGTCGTTTTCAATCCGAACTGGCATAAAGGGGTCATAGGTATAGTGGCATCGAGACTGATAGAACAATACTATAAACCCACGATAGTTCTGACGCAGAGCGACGACCTGATAACCGGTTCGGCACGCAGCGTGAAGGACTTCGACATCTATTCCATAATAGAAAGCTGTTCGAGCTGCCTCACCCACTTCGGAGGGCATAAGTTCGCAGCCGGATTGAGTTTGAGACCCGAGTTCTTGCAGGAATTCACCGACCTGTTCGAGCAGAAAGTAAGCGAAAGCATCACGGAGGCTCAGACTTTTCCCGAAGTCGATGTGGATTTGGAGATAGATTTGAAGAACATAAACCCGCGCTTGTTCAGAATATTGAAACAGTTCGCCCCATTCGGCCCCGGAAACAACGTACCCGTCTTTTGTTCGAGGCGGTTGGTGGGAGCCGAACGCCCCACGGGAGAGGGAAAAGTGCGGATAGTCGGTTCGAACCATCTGAAACTTTCGGTTGTTTCCCGTGAAGTATCCTCCTATCCCTGCGACTGCATAGGCTTCGGCATGGGCGAGTACTACGAAAGGATAGCCAAGGGCGATAAGTTCGACATCTGTTATCAGATAGATGAAAACGACTACAACGGACAGGTAACCTTGCAGTTGAACTTGAAGGATTTGCATTTTTGTACGATTTAATCTGAGAAAGGAATTATGGCAAACGACGATAAAAAGATAATATTCTCGATGGTAGGCGTTGGAAAACTCATTCCGCCTTCGAGACGCATATTGAAAGACATATATCTATCCTTCTATTATGGAGCGAAGATAGGCATAATAGGCTTGAACGGTTCGGGAAAGTCCTCATTGTTGAAGATAATAGCCGGATTAGACAAATCCCATGAAGGCGAGGTGCATTTCTCCCCCGGTTACTCCGTCGGATACTTGGAACAAGAGCCACGCTTGGACGAAAACAAAACCGTGAAAGAAGTCGTCATGGAGGGAGTGAAAGAAGTCGCAGACCTTATCGACGAATACAACAAGCTGAACGAGAAGTTCTGCGAACCGATGAGCGACGACGAGATGGCAGCCTTGATAGAAAAGCAAGGCGAGTTGACCGAACTCATGGAGCAGCATGACGCATGGAATTTGGACAGCAAGTTGGAGAGGGCGATGGACGCCTTGAACTGCCCCGAGGACGATGCCTTGGTGAAGAACCTCTCCGGAGGAGAGCGTCGCCGTGTGGCATTGTGCAGAATCTTGCTTCAAGAACCCGACATCCTGCTCTTGGACGAGCCTACCAACCATTTGGACGCAGAGAGCATAGAATGGTTGGAGCAACATTTGCAGCAATACAAAGGCACCGTCATAGCCGTGACGCACGACCGTTACTTCCTCGACCACGTCGCAGGCTGGATATTGGAACTCGACCGAGGCGAGGGAATACCTTGGGAAGGCAATTATTCCTCTTGGCTGGAGCAGAAAACGAAACGCCTTTCCATGGAAGAGAAACAGGAAAGCAAGCGAAAGAAAACCCTGCAAAGAGAATTGGAGTGGGTTAAGATGAGTCCCAAGGCACGTCAGGCGAAGGGCAAAGCCCGTTTGTCATCATACGAAAAGATGATGAGCGAGGACGTGAAGGAGAAAGAAGAAAAATTGGAGATATTCATACCGAACGGACCAAGGCTCGGAGACAAGGTCATAGAGGTGAAGGACGTATCGAAAGCATACGGCAACAAACTCTTGTTCGAACACCTGAACTTTTCCTTGCCGCCTGCCGGCATAGTCGGCGTGATAGGAGCGAACGGAGCAGGAAAAACCACTTTGTTCCGCATGATAATGGGGTTGGAAAAGCCGGACAGCGGCAGTTTCGAGACCGGTCCGACGGTCAAAATAGGCTATATCGACCAGCAACACCAAGACATAGACCCCGAAAAGAGCGTTTGGGAAACCATCTCCGCAGGAAACGAGCAAATATCCCTCGGAGGCAGATTGGTCAATTCCAGAGCCTACGTCTCACGCTTCAATTTCTCGGGAACGGATCAAAGCAAGAAGACCGGCGTCCTTTCCGGCGGAGAAAGAAACCGCCTTCACTTGGCAATGACACTGAAAAGCGAAGCGAACGTATTACTTTTGGACGAGCCGACGAACGACATAGACGTGAACACGTTGAGAGCCTTGGAAGAAGGATTGGAAGACTTCGCAGGCTGTGCCGTGGTAATCTCCCACGACCGTTGGTTCTTGGACAGGATAGCCACACACATACTCGCCTTTGAAGGCAACTCGCAGGTTTACTTCTTCGAAGGCTCCTACTCCGAATACGAAGAAAACAAAAGAAAGCGTTTGGGAGATACCGCACCCAAGCGAATGAAATACAAAAAACTGATTGCAGATTAGTAACGAAAAGCACTGCGATTATGGAAGGAAAAATCGAAATCAAAATTTGTGTAGGCAGCTCATGCTTTGCAAAGGGTAACAAGAACAACCTCGACTTCGTGCAAGAGTACTTGAAGGTAAACAACCTGAACGCCGTGATTACCATCAAAGGACAACTCTGTACGAAGCAGTGCGACAAAGGTCCTGTCGTCGTCATAGGCGGCGAGACTTACACCCATGTAAGCAAAGCCGTTTTGATTAACCTTCTCGAAGAAAAACTCGAACATGAAATTTCCCGAAGCAAAGATTCCGCCGATGCAAACGAGTAAGAAGCATAACGAAAGCAAAAGACTGCTCATTTGCACGGGAGCACCTTTTTACGAGAACGAAGATAAACAGATGGCGGAGCAAGTGCGTTTATACAGAGGAAAGAAAATCGTATGCGGAGGAACGACCTCGCAAATCCTTTCGAGAGAATGGAATGAAGAACTGACCATCGACCTCGACAGCATGAAAGCAGGACTGCCGCCTATGGCACGCATGAAAGGCACAGACCTCGTAACCGAAGGCGTGATAACCCTCCGAGTCCTGACAGAACTGCTGAGAGAGAACCCGCAAGACCAAAGCCGTCATGAAGGAGCCGCATGGGAGATATATCGAATGATAAAAGAGGCAGAGGAGATAGACCTGTTGGTCGGAACGAAAACCAACCCGGCACATAGAAGCCCGAGCCTCGCCGGTCTGTTGGCAGACAGGCAGGATTTGGTCGAAAACATGGCATATACGCTCGAAAAACAACATGGAAAAGAAGTAAGAATAAAACGTTTGTAGATAAAGAAGGGTAAGACAGAGGGGAAAGCAAGAACCATAACAATACCAAGTGAGATATGTTAAAGGTAAGAATTTGTGTAGGAACATACTGTTACATAGCAGGAGGACATAAGCTGGCAAAGATGAAAAAGAACCTGCCCGCCGAACTCAAAGACAAAGTCGAAATCATCGGCTCCGCCTGCTTGGGCTGCCATGAACACGAAGGAGTGGCTAAACCGCCCTACGTAAAAGTGGAAGACGTGGTAATAGAAGAATGCACCGAAGACAAATTGCTGAACGAAATCCGCAAGCAACTCGATTTGGAAAGGAAATAAGGAACGAAGAACCATAAACAAAACAAAATACATAATGGCAATCAACAATGCAGTAGAAATTCGCAGAGAGATATTGACGCGTTTGGCACGTCTTATCGTAAACGACGAATTGGAAGAGAAAATAGACAGACTCCCTTTGGAGATGAGGCCGAAGAAGCACGGAGCCACCCTCCGTTGCTGTGTGCATAAGGAAAGAGCCGTTGTCAAATACAAAGTGATGGCACTCTTGGGCTTCAATGTCTATGATGAAAAAGACGAATTGGACAACCTTTCGCACTATGTGAAGCTGAGAGAGACGACAGACAAGACATCGGTCATGATGACCGTGGTGGACGAAGCCTGCTCCTCATGCGTAAAGATCAACTACATAGTAACCAACCTATGCCGTGCCTGTGTGGCAAGACCATGCACCTACGCCTGCAAGAAAGGCGCAATCACTGTTGGCGAGCAAGCACACATCGACCCCGATAAGTGCGTAAGCTGCGGAATGTGCAAGGAAGCATGTCCATACCATGCAATCATATACCAACCAGTGCCATGCGAAGAAGCCTGCCCTGTCGGAGCAATCACCAAGGACGAATACGGCGTGGAGCATATCGACCCCGAGAAATGCATCTATTGCGGCAAATGTATGGTAGCATGTCCGTTCGGAGCAATCTTCGAGAAAACCTTCATGATAGACATCTTCCGCGACATCAAAGCCGGCAAGAACGTCGTAGCCATGGTGGCACCGTCATTGGGCGGACAATTCAAAACCGAATACGGAAAAGTCCTCACTGGCATAAAGAAACTCGGCTTCTCCGACGTAGTCGAAGTAGCATTGGGAGCAAACATAACCACCGACAAAGAGAGAGAAGAATTCATAGAAAGAATGGGCGAAGGAGCACCGTTCATGACAACCTCATGCTGTCCGAGCTGGATGAACCTCGTGCGTAAACACATTCCGGAAATGCAACAATTCGTCTCCACGACCTATTCCCCTATGGTTTACACCGCAAAGCACGTCAAGGCACAAGACCCCGATGCCGTTACCGTCATGGTCGCACCATGCGTTGGCAAAAGAAGCGAAAGCTACCTTTACAAAGACATCGTTGACTACGTCATAAGCTACGAAGAATTGGAAGCCCTCTTCAAAGCCACCGACATGGACTTGGAAAGCCTTGAACCGACCGCCTTGGATCCAAACATAGCAGGACACGGCAGAGGTTTCGCCATGATAAACGGCGTAACAGCCTCCGTCAAAGCCACCGCACCGGATCCTAACGTAATCAAGGAAGTAATCATAGACGGCTTGAACAAACAAGTAATCCGTCAGTTGAAACAATACGCCAAAGACGGAAAATGCCCGGGCAACTTCATCGAAGTCATGTCATGCCCCGGCGGTTGCGTTAACGGTTGCGACACAATCAACAACCCAAAAACCGCAGCCCGTCAAATACTACCGACAACCAAGTAAACAAGTGTAATACACAAGTAGAATGACGAAGAAAGGACGCTCTCGTTAAAGCCCATGGCATTACTATGAGTGTCCTCTCTTTTTATATCGAGACGAACACAGACATAAACGCAACCATGAAAAAAATAATAATCCAAGCCCTTTCCTTCGGAATAATCTTTTGGGCAATCTATCCCCTTGTCTCATTCCTTTTCGACCGGAAGTGGGATACTTCATCATACAACCTTACCACCCTGCTAAGCGGTATTGTATCAGGCTTTCTGTACGCCTTTTTGATGAAGTGGATAGAGAAAATGAAAAAGTCATGACAAAGGACGGTATTTTTCGATTTGTCGAATAACCGACCTATGATAGAGTAAAGAAATAAACACACAAACCGAGCCCCTGCCGACACAATCGACAGGGACTTTCCTTTTCACACCCCGCACCGACCCATCACCCTATATCCTTCGGCAATTTATCGGAAGTTTTTTCAATCTTCCTTTCGTTGCTTACCACCCTGCGTTCAACCTTTTTGATGTCTTCGGCAGGAGGAAGATTTTCCGGTTTGATACCTCGCTCTCCCAACATCTTACGAACGCTTATATTGTTCTGAATATGCTCGGTGGAGATGTTTTGCTCACCATACAAGTCTTTCTGTTCCACATTATGGTTCGTCATTTCTGTTGCCAAATTCTTTGCCGCAATGGTAAGCGTAGGCAGAAAATCTGCCAAAGGGCGTGTCGATTTAATGCCCAAACGTAATTTCATGTCTTCGGTGGTGTTTCCGCCGAATAGAGCCGTATCACCCTTTGACCGAATACGCCCGAAGCCTCTGTCATCGACCCCGCGTTCATATATGTTGCGGGACAACTGCTTTTCCGATATACGTAAACGTTCTCGCGTTTCCAAACGAGATAATTGTTGCAAATGCTCTGCTATCAATTCCGCTTTACGAGTTTGTAAAGCAAAATACCCCTGAGCAAAAGCAACCTCTTCCTTTTTGGGGTCTCCGTTCTGAGCAATAAGATAACAAGCAAAACGTGTCAGCATAAAATCCTTTACCTCACGTCTTGCACCGCTCCCCAATCCGACCATTTTCGTGAACTCACGAAAATGGTCGTCGGAATTGACTTTCTGCGATTTGCATGATTCCATAGCCCTGTTTACGGCAAGGAGGAAGTTCTCCCATCTGGCATACCCCAAAACGGATTGAAGTTCCCGGGCAAACCACACTTCGATTTGTTCCTTACCATCATCGCTCTTAACGAAATGCGTAATCTCATTAAAGGATGCAGTATGACGATTGATTTTCTGTATATCCATATCTCAGCCTGCTTTACAATCTCAAAGCACAAAGGTAATACAAATCATGTAAAAACACTATACGAACCCTCTTTCTATCTCAGATACCGCCTCTGCCGACTTCCTGATACACTGTCAAACAAGAGTGGCAACAGTCATAGCAGGAAGCAAGCAGCCTCAGTACCGTAAATTCTGCGGAAGTATATATCGCTTATGCTCTCCGGTGATTTGTCGATGTCAGAGGTTGATGATTTGTTGATAAGGTTCGGGGTTGCAGTTCTCAATGATTAGAACATAGCGACCGCTCGGAATATCCTTTATTTGTGTGAAGTTATTGATTTCGCACAAACAGTCGGCATTTTCCGGCAAACCGAATTCGGTAAGTCTGATAGTGTCCCCGTTCGTGGAAACCTTGACATTCACCGTTTGGAAGCCGCAATTCACCTTCAAATCATAATGCTCGATGGAAATCACACCGTTTGAGCATGAAACGACCAAGGAATCCGGATTGAAAATACCTTTCGAGGACGTCTCATCATCATTGGTCAAACACTTGGAATAGGTATTCTGCACCGAAGCAGCTTCCTCCTCCTTATCATTGCAGGCAACAAAACCCGTTAAGTCGGCAAACAACAATCCGCAAAGGATTGCATACTTGTTTCTTATCTTCATTTCTGTAAAATATTTTTTTGATTGTTGATTGCCCTGTATTTTTATCGGATAAGCCTTGCCGGATAGTACAGGAAAACTGCGACAAAGCACCCTTTGCCCAAATTGTTTTTCCCGATTTGCTCAATCCTTTCGGAAGAGTAGAGGCGTGTTGTCATATCCGTTGCAATCTTATTTCTTTACAAATATAGAATTGTTTTTATATAAACGCCTTTTGGAAGAGAAAATTATCCCCCAAGCTGAATTATTCAATCTTACCTTCCCTTTCAGCCTCATTGATTAAGTCGTTCAAGACTTTGTAAAAGCCCTCTTGACGTATGTCCTTTTCGATAAGTGCAGAGTAATAGGAATCTCTTTCATCTTTATATTTTTCTACAATGGGTTCCTTTCTTTTCAAGTAATCTTCTTTGTTATCCTCATTAATATACATGAGATAAATATCTACTTCATTTTTCTCTCTTGAATATTCAGTGCGATACCATTTGAACCTCCTATCTCTATATTGAAAATTAAGTTCTGCACCATAGAAAAAATTAGAAGCATCTAATCTTTTACTTTCTTCAGGGGAAACTGTTACTTGTTCGTCATCAATTGCCTTTGAAAGTAATCTGTTCCTTGGTGTACCCAAATAATAACTTTTCCAATCAGCCCATGCTCCATTAGGAATGAATAACATGTTTCCCCCTCTGAATGCAAATTCGCACCAAGTTGTTTTTTCAAGGAAGTTAGTTGTTACCAAATCTTTTTGAAGTTGTTTGTAGGCATCATCCAAGTGTTCACTCTGTGGTTCAAATTGACTTAATTTATCATCTGATAGAAGTGCTTCGTTTGACGTCAAAAGTTTATGGACAGGATCTTTTAATTCTTCGAGGTTTAGTAGTATGTTCTTCCAAGAAGATTTCTTACTATCGTATATAAGTTGCTGATTGCATGAGAATTGTTCTCCTTTATCGAATAAAGCGACTAACTTCCTCAGCGTATTGACAGGTATTGTGTCGGTATCCTTTTTGAGGAAAAGTTTTTTTGCATTCATTGATTTCTGCTTAAACTGAGTCCAAATGTTTTTGTCAGGATCAGGATTAGTGAACAAATAACGAATAGCCCCATCTGTTGGCAAATCAGTTTCCGCATCGCGAATATCCTTTTCTTTAAAGTCAAACGAACTTTCCCCGGCTCTTAATTTTGAAATCATTTTCGCTTTTTCCACTTCTTCTTGGAATTGTTCTGCGGCTATATCTTTATACTCTTCTTTATAGTCCTTCAAGAATGTAATCACATCACCGGAGTGCTTAGCCCACTCGTATATCTTTTTCAACAATCCTCCTATACGCTCGTATCTGTCGGCACTTGAATTGTAAGTGAGATTGCGGATAAAAAACATCCAGTCCCTGAAAGTTTCTTCGTTGTATTCGTTGTGTATGAAATAGCATGCAACACCTTCCATTAAAACCCTCTCAGGAATTGTAATAGAAGAAATCCCCCCTTCATTATATTCCGGTATAAATTTGAATTCGTAAGGAGCTTTCAGTATATTGTTGAACTTATGTTCGGAAAGACTTTTTGCGGCAGTACTAATATTATTCATCATATTGGTGAAATCTTCGACAAAGTCTTCCGTTAAAACTTCTTCGTAGGCTTCTATACTCTCGAACACGTATTCATCGTTTAGTTTCTCTTCTCTTTCAAATTGAAGCCATAGTTTACTCTTGTCTTTCAAATCCTCTTTGAACTTCTTACTGCGTAATAAGTTATTGCGGCAAATACGGTTGATGAACTTAAAGAATATCTCATCTATCTTTTTCTCTTCATTTTTGTAAGGCCAGAATATATCGTTTGTCCATTGGTTTTCAAATGGAGAAATGAAATATTCAAGGGAAAACAATGCTTGATTATTGCGTTTTACTTTGAACAATTCAGCCTTGAAATTTTCGAAATTGGTTAATCGTTTGCCACGTGCATTCATCTTAACGTACAAACTATCGCTTTCCGGTAAGTCATCGTCCTTCATGTCTTTGTAAAAGAAAGTAATCGGACATTTTTCACTGCATAATAGTTCCCAATAAGCGTCCCATTTATCCTTGTACTCTTCCTTTTTTAATAATTGTTCAAAGCCACATCCTTTTTCCTTATCATCTAAACTTGTCAACATTGATTGTATGGTAGGGTCTGAGGCGAAAGATTGAGTAAACCAAGGCTGGTTGCGGATAATATCCGAAATGGATTTCCCTTCCTTTTCGTTCTCGTTCAATCCGTTGCATAAGTTTTGAATAAATTCTCGAGAACTTATGCGGGTTTCGTAAGAAAATTTCTTCAATCTTGTTTTGACACTATCTTCTGCCAAATGTTCTGTTTTGTAAGCCAGATACCAATGCAGCAGCCACAAAGAAGTCAAACGTTGCTGTCCGTCCAAAGGAGCAAATTTTCCATCTTCAATCGTGCCATACACAAAGTCAAGTTTCAAATCAGACTCATTATTTAGAGCTTCAATAAGATTTGTGAAGAAATGTTTCCTCAGCACTTCTTTTCCTTTACGACCTTGTGCATAGTCTCGTTGAATGATAGGTATAAATACTTCATTTTCTTCTAATAACTCCCATAGACTGTATAGTTGTGTTTTCATTTCTCTTTCTTTGTTATATATTTGTTGAATAATCTTACCATTTCATTACGATACATTTCCGCATCATGTTGTTTCCATTCACTGAAAGATTCCGGATTAGTCGAATAAGCAAGTTTGAACACATTTTGAGTGCAAGGAGGAACAAAAGCCGAAATTATCGGTAGCGGTGATTGTTTATAGTCTTTCTTTTCCTTATCCCAATAGTATGTATTGCTGATACCTTTTTTCTTTGTCGATGATTTGGGCTCGTTTGAAAGAGAAAATAGCATTCTTGTATGAACGGTTGGTATGTGCGTCAAGCAAAGCATAGTTATATATCTTGTTTTTCCACTCGCTTTGAGTTTGCTCCTTTTTCACAATATTCAGCTCCGGCTTGTTGCATAAGGCTTCGTAAATCTTTTCAAAATTGTTATCCTCATTATTGAGAAAATTCTTGAAATCTTTACATTCTCTCATCTCTTCTTTTTGGTCATCGTTCAACATGAAGAAAACAGAGCGTATCCATTCTTCTTGAGCCTTTCTGTTTTCCAACTCATTCTGCGTTGCGGAGTCAATATGCTCTATATCCCACTTCTCTTTCTTGAAAAGGTGAAACGGAAACTTATAAAACACGCCTTGCTTGTACTGTTCGTTTTTCTCCATTACTGCATTCTGATCTATCACTGTCAATATGTTCATCAGCAACAAATAAGGTCGTGTTTCGCCTTTTTTATCACCCTTTTCATCAACATATATTCTCTCGGGGTCGAATTCCTTGAAATATTTTTCCTTAATACTTTCGTACAAGCCCTCCTTGAATTTGTCTTTCAAAGAGCCTTGCCAATCATTAGTCAGAACTAAAAGTTCCTTAATCTTGAAGTTTATTATAAATCCGATCAAATGATAAGTTTCTATATCGTCATACCATGTTTTCCATACAGAAATTATCTGCTTTATACCCTGCCATAGGTCAAGGATGTTCTTATCGGGATTATTGTAGTACTTGTAGAAACTGCGGAATGTAGCCTCCTTTCCTTTTTCCGGTTCAAGGTTCTTATCAAATCCGACATAGAAACCAAGCAAAAAATCTATTCTTGTCGGTTTTTGATAATTGGAAGCCGATTGTATGAAAAGCCAAAATTCATCATCTTGCAGCAAAGTTTCAATGCTGTCCCATTCTCTTGCAATCTCAGCCTGTCTATGTTCCTGTCCTTTGAAATTAGACCGATTAAGGAAGAGAGCCTTTATCAACTCCGATTCAGTAAGGGCAATCTTCCCTACATTCAATCGTTTGAAAATTTCAAGACTGTTTTCTTCTTCTGCTGCCTCATACCATACAAACTTCACGTTTTCGGATATTACTTCTCTAAAATCATTGGACTTCTCTGAAATGTTATCTTTAAGAAACTTTTCTATCGTTTGATACGCATCGTATATATGAGATAGGTTGATGTCCTTATCAGCTTCGGTCTCACTTATGGTACTGATGTTTTTAATAAAGTCTCTGCTTTTTTCTACTACATCATACTCAATGGAATATTTGATGTCAGCTTTGGAATATTTGATGTCGGCATTCAAGGCTTGCAGTAATATCAGAATGCTTGTCAATCGCTGCTGACCATCAACAACCTCCCAATGTTCCTCACTTGAAAGTAGTTGTTTTACCTCGTCTACACTATTGGAGTTACGAATCTTTTCCAACAAATTCTTATTATCCCTTTTTTTTACCACAAGCGGTTGAAGAGAGTAAGACTTCTCTTTGTTTTCTTTGTAAGCCACATAAAAAGCCAATAAATCTTTCATTAAGTCCGAAACCTCGGTTTCTTCCCAACGATACCCTCGTTGGTAATCAGGAATAAAAAACTTACCTGTGATTTGGGATATACTCTTTATTTCTATTGTTGAAGTATTCATGCCTGTATTGTTTTTTTTGCATATCTTTGAGAACTCAGCCCCGGAAAAATTATTATGCAAATATACGACAATTCTTCGTATTCGGAATGCTCTTTGGAATGCTTTCCGCATGGAGCAAGGAACAATTCTCAAAAGCCCTCCCTTTCAGTCTTTGCAGGAGCAGGTCGGCAGGGTCGGCGGTGGGTGGGAGGGGAGAGAAGGCTCGGAGGCGGCTTGCGGGGCAGTCCCACCATGGGACGATGCGGAGGATTTTGCCCGTGAGGCGTTGCAGACGGGGCAGGCGGCTCTGCCAAAAGGCAACGGCATCGAGGTCGGGGTAGAGTTCTATTTCGTTTCGGGCTATGTCGGCAATCATCTCTTCTCTCAGGTTCATCTTCCCTCCGCATGCCGTCCACAAGCGGCTGCGGTCGAAGAGGCTGAGCAGAACGGCAGTCTTCTCGCTTTCCACCACGGCGACTTTCCGCTCCCTGTCCTCTCTCAACAGCTGCGTGCCGAAGAGGCATTGCCACAACGTCCATGAGGCAGGAGTGGGAACTTTCCTGTGTACCCACTGCGGAGGGCGGCTCTTGTCCCTTTTGCCGCTGAGAGGGTCGTAGTGCATTATCTTTCCCGTTCTCACCTTGCCGTCGAGGTCTTTCTGCCAATAGATGACACCTTCGCTGCGTGTCGAGCCGAGGTCGTAGAGACGGCAGACCTCCTCCATGCGTTCTCTATCCACCGGAAGGGTGAGCAGAAAGCGATAGAAATCGTTTTCCCTGTGATGACGGAAAAAATGAGCGGTGTCCATCTCCAAAGTATGCGGAGCCTGCGGGTTCGGATTGCTTTGCAGATGAGGCAGACGGTCGGACGGCAGGTTGCCGTTGCGGTATCCCAAGGCTCTCGGCGGCAGATGATAGGCACATTTTATGCTCCTGTCGCATTTGCCCGCCCTCTCGTCCGCAAGATACGTCCCGAGGAGGTTGTCCCAATACCTTACGAAGGTTCTCTTTCCGCATTGCGGACAGATGAATTTGCGGCTGCTCCTGTCCAAGGAGTAGCGGTAGCGATAAGTCGTATTTGAATTTTTTGCTGTTGCCATGCTGTCGGTATCGTTGGAAATTTCTAACTTTGCACTACCTATCGTGAGATAGGGGTTAATTAGTTTTAGCATCTCGGGGAGGAACAAGAACAATTTAATCAGACACAAGACAAGACGTTCCTTCCCATTTTTTTACCCCTCCTCCCTGTGGTTTTCCAATGGCGAACGATAAGTGTTTTTCTCCTTTATGTAAGCCTTTATCTCTCTGATTTCCCGAGCTGAATAACGGTTCTTCCATGCCCTTGTCCCGAACTTGGAGAGGTGGGACGCATGCTCCGGACGTTCGGCATTCAGACGGCGACGTATGCGGTAGAGAGTGGGTTGCGAAATACCCAGCATGTCCAATACCTCCTCGGTGAAGAAGCACGGATAGTCCTCGTCGCCCGCATTCAAACGACGGAATAATTCCTTCTCTTCCTGTTCCGCCTCCATGAAGCGGCGTTTCATTTCATTCATTTCGTTCATGATTATTTGCGTTTTTGGTGTTTTCTATCAGGTTCATATTCTTTGTCCCGCATATCCCTTGTCCCGTCCCATGTCCCACCCATATCCTATATATGGGTGGGACATGGGACGGGACAGTTGGGGATTTATGCTTCATTTTCGGATTTGATGATTCGTTGCACGGTGGATTTGCTTTGCGGGACAAGCTCCGATATTTCGCGTATGCTTTTTCCCTGCTTGTAGAGTTTGATGATGGTTTCTTTATCTTTCTCCTTTTGTTGCATGAGTGCGAGTTGCTCTTCGTTTACAGGGAGTATCACAGGAAGATAAGAGTTGATTTCCGATAGTTCCGTTCGTCCACCGGTTGCGGTGAAGTTCATGTCGGAGTCGGTTTGCAGGTCGAAGGATTGTTGTTTGTAATCGTTGGGCAGGTAATTGCCTTTGACGATGCAGAGGTGGAGAAGGTCTTTGTTTCTCTTGCTGCGTCGCAACTCGATAAGCACACGCATTTTGGCTTCAAAGGCCTGAGAGCCGAGGGCGTTGAGTTTCGATGGAGCGGTGTTCTCTCCCGTTTTGCGGATATGGTGGGCGAACAAGATGAAACAGCCGTGGCGACGAGCCGTGTCGGCAAAGAGGTTGAGCAGATTGCGGATATTGTTGCTTTGGGAGATGTCGTCCTTGCATATATCGCCGAAGGTGTCTATGATGACCAAATCGACAGGCTTTGCAACAAGGCATGCTTCCACCTTTTCGGCAATGCAATCGCAGGAGAAGAGGAATTCCACCCTCTCGGCTTCCTCCTTGGAGAGTTGCCATGCCTTGTTCTGCCGTTTGAGCAGCTCGCTCATCGCACCGCTGTCGTCCTCCGTGGAGACGTACAGTACCCTCTTGTGAACGGGAAAGGTCTTCCAGAGAAGGAAGTCCCGTCCGCATGCCACACAGGCGGCGAGTTGTCGCAGCAGGGTGCTTTTGCCGCAGTCGCTGCTGCCGATGACGGCACCCAGACCGCATTGCGGAAAGAGAGGTTCGACCAATACGGGTTGCCTCTCCGCCGGATTTTCCAGCAGTTCCCGCATGCTGGTGGTTTGTAAAGGGCTTGAAGTATTCGTGATAGCCATTGTCGTTAATCTTTTCGTAAAAAACAATCGAAATTCAAACCTGCGGATTGCTCCGTTTCGAGTTTCGACGATGCAAAGATAGAGGCTTAATGCCTTGTCCTCCAAATGCTTTTTCGGGAACAGGTAAAGCATCGGATGAGGTGTCGGAATGGAAATTTTCATCGACGAACCGGATTTTTTCCTATTAGGATTTCCAAAGGAGAAATATTGTTATTAAATTTGCAATCCGGTCGTGTAACCGTTGTTGGGCAAAGCATAGAAAAATCGGAGGCAGAAAGAAGCCTCGGAAATGCTTTTCGTGTTGCAGGTTAATCGTTTGCAGGTAGAAAAAACGATAGAAATTCATAATATGACAAAGGGTTTGCAAAACCATGGAGGACTTGGCAAGGGAGCGAAGCTCGCAAGAAACGGAATGGGACGCAGGTCTCGTGCAGGATTTGACACGGGAAGTATTCGACAGGTACTTCTACGTGAAATATTCCCCTGCGTGGTGGCAGAAAGTTTTGCAGACCGGCAAACGATGCCTCGGAATGCAGAAGAATAAGCCCAACGAAGAGAACGGAAAGCCCCTCTTGAACAATGCCGAGTTGGGGCGTTTGAGCTATATACTGCACATGACAGCCGGAAATTTCAATAACGTCTTCGGCACAAGGATAAAACCCTCCAACATACCCTCCACGCCGAAAGGCTTCTGCAAACAAAGCGAGAACGAAGAACGAACGAATATTTACCGTCTTTGCACGGACATATTCGACCGGCATGACAGAGTGCTGTTCGTGCCGAAGATGACCCCCGAGGACATAAGGCGGGAATGGGACGCAAAAGAAATGGAAACCGAAAGACGTATAGAAGAGTATAAAGCAAAGATTGAAGCAGAGTGTCGCAGAAGACAGAAATACAGACAACAATACAGACAATATTTTAATAAACAAGACGACGAGGAAAAACCGAAACCCGACCTTTAATCGGAAAGAAAAGAGGGAAAGAAAGCACAAAAAACGGGAGGTTTCCAACCTCCCGTGCCGAAAATAACCGTCCGTCGTCTATTGTTGCAGACCGTTGACCTCCAAATCGGCAAGTTCATACTTGCTTTTCGCCAGAGACTTCATGAAATCCGCAGAAGGATAGAAGCGGCAACGAGTGTGGCGAATGGTCTCTGCCGTTACGGCATCCGCACTATCCACAGCCTTGGCTGAAATAGCCGGAATGAAGGAACCCAACAAGCCGAACTTCACCGCCTGACCCGAAAGCACATACTTGGAAACATGGATTTCCATCGCTTTCAGGCAAGCCAACACATCGGGATACGAAACCGTGGTCGATTCCGCAATGTCGCTTGCGATTTGGTCGATAAGCACGTCCTGACCTCTGAATAAACGGGCAAGGAACTTCTCACCCGGATTTCTGCCCACACTGATGAGCCTTTTTACTTTTACATACTTGATAGCCATAGTACAATAAAATTTGAATTAAACAAAAACTTTAATTTGGAACTTCCAAGCGTTGCAACCTCTTTTCTTGTTTCCGAGAGCAAAATTACAACCATATTCTCCCGCTGCCAAATCCCTGAATTAAGTTGAACGAACTTGAATGAAGCGGACGAAAAACGACGAAACCCGAACAAAGAATACCCGCATTTTTCACCCCGCCGACACCCCATGAATCGCCGAAAGACAAAAACGAACCGCCCCTTCAAAAAATCCGTTCGGCAAACGAACCTCCTGAAACAGGCTCGAAAAAACTTCTTATATTCTTTTTTTTGTTTGTAATGATTTCTCGACTTTGTAAGGGTTGAAACTACATGGAATAAAAAAAGTATTGCGTAAATTTGCATGGGCGAAAATAAAGGTTTACCTTTGCAACGTGTAAATTCGGTAATATGAAATGAAGAGAACGATTTTATTTTTATCATGCTTTTGTCTGTTTGTTTTTATCGGCAGGCTGCAGGCTCAGGACATTCTTTTGAACAGCAGTAATCATAATACAACGAAATATATTTGTGGAGGTTATCTGTACGATAATTCCAAGACCGGTAATTATGCGGCAAATCAAGACCGTTGGATAACCATTTGTCCGCAGAATTCCATGGGTTATACGGGACGGATTTCCCTCACTTTCGAGGAGTTCGATATAGATATGTCGGATACGGTGTTTATTTATCAGGGAGAGAGTATCGCATCTCCCATAATGACAACCGCAAATAATATTCCTTTCTTTCAAGGAGGTGTGTTGCAAGGTCGGACCGTGATGCCGTCTCTTATGATGACTTCAGGTTGTTTGACGGTACGTTTGAAAACCAACGGTTCGAGGGAAGCTGCCGGCTTTAAGGCAAAGATAGAGTGCGTTTCCCTGTGCCAGTATCCCGAGGCTGCTTTGGATTCTGTGTTTTACAAGATTGACCAAGATGGAAACAGGGTAGCCTGTTCTTTGAGAGATGGTGCGGATACATTGGTTAATGAGGACGGCTCTGTTTCCATATCAAGATATAAGTCTGCGGATTTCTGCATGGGCGATTCCATTGTTTTGGTTGCCAAGCCTGTTTTCCCGGAAAATGATAATGTTTATCATCAAGAGGCGGCAGGTTGCGTTTATGAATGGAATTTCGGAGACGGGCAGTCGCAGACGGTGAATTTCAATACGGAAGTGGGGCATAAGTGGAACGATTTGAGCGGATATGATTTGATGCTTGTCGTTGAAGATACTGCCAACGGCGGTTGCAGAAGCAGGAATACGATAGATACACGTATCCGTATGGCGGTAAATCCCATAAAGACGGTGCAGGACAATGCGATGTGTGCCGGTTCTGAAACGAATTTCTCTGTCGGTTACTCTGAAAATGATGATATTCGTTTAGAGGAATTGAATTTTCACAGGGTTGCAAGGGAAAGGTATGAGAATACGGTGTTTATTCCTGACGGACCATATTGTCTTGATCTGAGTCCTACCGGTTGTTATAATTCTCCGGTTACTTTTACTCAGTTTACGCAAGGGGCAACGGTTGGTAGTGCGGATGATATACTATCCGTATGTATCAATATGGAACATACATATTTGGGAGACTTGGGTTTTACCATTATATGCCCTAACGGACAGAGTACGATATTGAAACATAATACTCACCAAGGTGGAGCAGATTTGGGCTTGGCAACAAGTGCTTCTACTTGTTCGAATATTTGCAGTCCTGATTGTAATCCGCCCGGGATAGGTTGGACGTATTGTTTCTCTAATCAATTCAATATTTTAGACGGACAAAGAGGTGTCATCACAGGCTCAGGGATTTCACGTGTTGATTCCTCGAATACTGTTGCAATGACGGGGTATTTCCAAACGCCAAAGCAAAGAGCAACAAATTTTTCCAATGGTTGGGAAGAGGTGGATTTGACAGGTTTTCAAAGCTTGGTGGGTTGTCCGTTGAATGGAGAGTGGGTGATAAGGGTTTGTGATGATTGGGCAATAGACAATGGTTATGTGTTCTGGTGGGATTTGGAGTTGAGACAAAGTAATAATACAACGGAATGGAACTACGAAGTGCCGATTGATACGATGCTGTTTTCCATTCCTTCTTTCTGTACATGGCAATCGGATACTTCCTTTGTGATTGTGCCTCCGCAGGATAGCGTTGCGGATTTTATGGTGAACTTGGAAATCATTGATGAGTTCGGGTGTAGTTGGGATACGGTATCCATGTTGACGGTTATGCCTGTTTATAGTGATACTTTGAACGCTTCAATCTGCCCGGGTGAGACCTATTCTTTGAACGGGTTTAATGCAAGCCAAGCCGGAACTTATACACAGGAATTGCAGAGCGTTGACGGTTGCGACAGCGTTGTTGTGCTGGAATTAAGTATGTTTCCGACTTACAGGGATACTCTGCAAGCGTTTATATGCAGAGGAGAAACATATACATTGAACGGTTTCAATGCAAGTGAAGCCGGAACTTATACACAGGAATTGCAAAGCATAAATGGTTGCGACAGTGTGGTGGTTCTCGATTTGAACATTGCTCCTGTTTATCATGATACTCTGCAAGCGGAAATATGTGATGGCGAGATATATGCTTTAAACGGTTTCAATGCAAGTGAGACAGGAACATACGTACAGGAGTTACAAAATATCGATGGTTGCGACAGCGTTGTGGTTCTCGAATTAAGTGTCAACTCTGTTTATAGTGATACTTTGAACGCTTCAATCTGCCCGGGTGAGACCTATTCTTTGAACGGGTTTAATGCAAGCCAAGCAGGAACTTATACACGGGAATTGCAAAGCGTCAGCGGTTGCGACAGTGTTGTCGTGCTTTCATTAAGTCTCAATTCTATCTATCGCGATACATTGCAAGCGGTTATTTGTCAAGGTGAGGAATATAATTTGAATGACTTCTCGGAGAACGAAGCCGGAATATATACACGGGAGTTGCAAAGCATAAATGGTTGCGACAGTGTGGTGGTTCTTGATTTGAGAACCAATCCGGTTTATTATGATACATTGCAAACGGAAATATGTTTTGGTGAGATATATACTTCGAATGGCTTCAATGCAAGTGAGACAGGTGTTTATACGCAAGTATTACGGAGCATGGATGGTTGCGATAGCGTTGTTGTACTTTCCCTAACGGTCAATCCTATTTATCATGATACCCTGCAAGCAGTTATTTGTGAGGGAGAGACTTACTCTTTGAATGGTTTCTCGGAAAATGAAGCAGGAACATACATTCAGGAGTTGCAAAGCGTCAGTGGGTGCGATAGTGTTGTCGTGCTTTCATTGAATGTCAATCCTATTTATCGTGATACTCTGCATGCGGCAATTTGTGAGGGAGAGACTTATTCTTTGAACGACTTCAATGTCGGTGAAGCGGGATTTTATACACAGGAATTGCAAAGTATGCATGGTTGCGACAGTGTGGTAGTTCTCGATTTGAAATATAAAGGTCGTAATTATGAAGAACCCGCATTTGCAAGGATATGTATCGGTGAACAATATGAGTTCGGAAACAGGCTTTTAAGCGAAACCGGTGTTTACACTTATGTTTTTCAAAGCGTAGATGGTTGCGACAGCGTGGTGACTTTGCAGTTGGAGGTTGCTCCGGAATATCATGATACTATATTGGCTACGATAAAAACAGGTGAGGTCTATGAGAGATACGGCTTTTTTGAATCCGAAGCAGGAAAATATGCTCAATATCTCAGTTCTCAATATGGCTGCGACAGTACAGTGGTACTTAACCTCCGCATAGATGTGGACATAAATGTTTTCGTACCGAATTCGTTTACCCCGCAGCGTTCGCCTAATGATAAGTTTTGCATTTATTCCGAAGAGTCTTCGTTCGAGATAGATGAATTGGTAATATACAATCGCTACGGAGGTGTGGTATTTCAGTCTCACAAGACCGGAGAATGCTGGGACGGAACGTATAAAGGCGAAGTGGTTCCACAGGGTGTATATAAGTATCATCTCATTTACCACAACAAATTCTCACCAAAGAAGCAACATAGGAAAACCGGCTCGATTATGGTTTTCCGTTAGTTTTAATATGCATTCATTTTGTGAAATTCCGCCAAATGACCGTATGAAATTCCGCCGAATTGCCGAATGTTTCGCTTGATTGCTTTGTAATTCAGTAAAGTAGGGTGTTTTTGGAAAGATGTGCTGATTTCATGTTTCGGAGAACGTTTTTCGGTGCAGGTTGCGGGGGTGGGTGAGCATGTGCTTTTTTTGTGCGTAAAGGCTTCTTTTGTTTGAAGAAAACACTATCTTTGCAAGAAAATATAATAAAGAGATATGGCACTGATTAAATCTATTTCGGGTTTCAGAGGTACGATAGGCGGTAGGGCTTCCGAAGGTTTGACACCTATCGATACGGTCAAATTCGTTTCCGCTTTTGCTGCTTTCATCAAGGAGTCGTACAAGAAGGACAAGATAACGATGGTTCTCGGCAGGGATGCGAGAATTTCGGGCGAGATGGTTTCGCATTTGGTTGTGGGTACGCTCATGGGTATGGGCGTGGATGTGATAGATACGGGATTGTCCACCACTCCGACGGTGGAGATGGCTGTGACGGATAAGGGAGCCGATGCAGGAATTATTCTGACGGCAAGTCATAATCCTATGCAATGGAATGCTTTGAAGTTCCTTAACGCAAAGGGTGAGTTCATTTCGGCTTCGGAGGGTCGCAGAGTGTTGGAGCTTGCGGCCATGGAGGATTTCACCTTTGCGGAGGTGGAGAAGTTGGGCAGTCATACGGTGGATTCCACGACAATCGACCGACACATAGAAAAGGTTTTGGCATTGGATTTGGTCGATGTGGAGGCTATAAGGAATGCAAAGTTGAAGGTGGCGTACGATGCCGTATGTTCGACGGGCGGATTGGTGTTGACCAAGTTGTTGAACGCCTTGGGAGTGCAGCAGGTGGTGGCTTTGAATGCGGAGCCTACGGGAAGGTTTCCTCACAATCCCGAACCGCTTCCTGAGAATATATCGCAGATTTGCGAGGAGGTGGTGAAGCAGGGTTGCGATGTGGGCTTTGTGGTCGATCCCGATGTGGACAGGTTGGCGATAGTGTGTGAAACGGGCAAGCCTTTCGTGGAGGAATACACCTTGGTGGCGGTGGCGGACTACGTGTTGGCACATACGCCGGGTGCAACGGTGTCGAACATGTCTTCGACCATGGCTTTAAGAGACATAACCGAAGCCAAAGGACAACAGTACTTTGCCTCCGCCGTCGGAGAGGTCAATGTGGTGGAGAAGATGAAGGAGAAGAATGCTGTGATAGGGGGAGAGGGCAACGGAGGTGTGATTTACCCCGCATTGCATTACGGAAGAGATGCCTTGGTGGGCATAGCCTTGTTTTTGAGCCACCTTGCCAAGAGCGGCAAGAGGTGTTCCGATTTGAGGGACGGCTATCCGGATTACGTCATATCGAAGAACAAAATGGAGCTTACACCCGAGATGAACGTCGATGACATACTTGCCAAGATGGCGGAGAAGTATGCCAACTATGATGTCAGCACGGTTGACGGCGTGAAGATAATCTTCGACAAGCAATGGGTACATTTGAGGAAGAGTAACACCGAGCCTATCATACGTATCTACTCCGAGAGCGATTCTCTGACTACGGCAGATCATTTGGCAAACGTGATAATGGAGGATATAACCAACATCATAAGAGAGAACCTCTGATGTAATTCCGAGACAGCATGTTCAAGAGCAGAAGAGAGGTCGTTTTCTTTGTCATTGTGGTGATTGCTGCCGTTTTCGCAATCTTTCCGAGGCTTGCTTCGCAACCTCTCAGGGAGTGGGACGAGAGCCGTCTGGCGGTTTCGGCATACGAGATGTATGAAAGCGGCAATTACTTGGTGAGTACGTTTGAATATAAGGCGGATTTGTGGAACACGAAGCCGCCTTTGCTCCTTTGGTTGCAAGCCCTCGGCATGAAGGTGTTCGGCGTAGGGCTTTTGGCTGTGCGTCTGCCGAGTGCGATGGCACTGTTCCTTTCGGCTGTCGCCTTGTTCTGCTTTTTCGCAAAAGTGAAAAGACCGCTTGCCGGCTTTTATTCCGCAATGATATTGATTTGCAGCAAAGGCCTGCTGACGTACCACTTCGGCAGGAGCGGGGACTACGATAGTCTGATGACCTTGTTTTGCGTCCTCTACTGCGGTTTCTTCTATTTGTATCACCTCTTCGGCAGAAAGAGGGATTGGATTTTCTTTTCACTCTGCCTTTCCTTGGGAGTGTTGACGAAAGGCGTGCAAGCCATGATGCCCCTCGCCGGAATCGTGCTGTTCCTGCTGTGCAGGAGGGAATTGCTACGCTGTTTGCGACAACCGATAACCTACATCGGCATGGGTATCTTCCTGCTCCTTGTCGGCGGTTTCTACATAAGTCGGGAGCTTGCTTCGGGAGGTTATCTGCAAGCGGTATGGAATAACGAAATAGGGGGCAGGTTCTTCACCGTCATAGAGGAACATAATCAAAAAGCCTCTTACTATTTGGATATGTTGAGAGTGGAACAATTCTCTTATTTCTTTTGGCTTTTCCCGATTGCATTGATAACGAACTTCTTCACCAAGGAGAAAAACCTGCGGCAGGCAAACCTGTACTGCGGGCTTGTTGCAGTGGTGTATTTGGTCATCATCTCCGTTGCAAAGACCAAGTTGGAATGGTATTCTCTGCCCGCAATTCCGGCTTTGGCTGCGGTAATCGGTCTGTGCTTCGAAAGGCTGCACCTGATTGCCGAACGAAAGATTTCCGAAAAGGCAAAGAACAGAGTTCTTTTCTCCTCCCTGTGCTTCATGGGGGCGGCGGTCGTTTTCTGCTTCCCTTACTCGCAGATTGTCCGACAAAACATCGAGTGCGAAGTAACGAACAAATACCTGAAAGAGGATAATGCCCGCGTGGATCTCATGAGAAGGGTAGCGGAGAGAAGAACCAACATGCCGTACAAGGAGATATGTTGTTTGAAAAACGAGAAAAGACAGTTGTATGTCTTTTACTATTACCTCATGGAGCGAAGCGGAGTCCGCTTGAACGAAAAGGATTTGTCGGAATTGCAGGAGGGGGACTATGTTCAAGTGAATGATTGGGGCAATGAGGAAAAGATATTGCAAAACTATTTTGTGGAGGAGACAGATGCCACCCCCTCAAGTCATATATATTATATAAAATCCTTAAAACCGAAAGAGAATGAAAATATCGGCAATCATACCGAGCTATAACGAGCAGGAGAACGTCGGATTGATGTACGAAAGAATGTCGAAGGTTCTTTCCAAGATAAGCGACGACTATGAGATTATATACGTCAACGATTGCAGCAGGGACGAGACGCTCCTTCGCATAAAGGCATTGGCGGATAAGGACAAGCATGTGAAGTATGTGAGCTTCTCACGTAACTTCGGACATCAGATTGCGGTGAGTGCCGGCTTGGACGTATGCCAAGGCGATGCGGTGGTGATAATCGACGGCGATTTGCAGGACCCGCCTGAACTCATAGAGCAGATGTACGAGAAGTACAATGAGGGTTACAAGGTCGTTTATGCGAGAAGAACCTCGCGAGATGGCGAAACATGGTTCAAGAAGTTCACAGCCAAGATGTTCTACCGTATTCTGGCTTCCATGACCAGCATAGACATACCCGTGGATGTGGGAGACTTCCGTCTGATAGACAAAGTCATAGTGAAGCACCTGCGGAACATGCCGGAGAAGTCCAAGTACATCCGCGGACAAATATCGTGGATAGGATACAAACAAACCTTTGTCGATTATCACAGAGACGCCCGCATATACGGCACGACGAATTACCCGCTCAAAAAGATGCTTCGCTTTGCCCTCGACGGCATAACGGCATTTTCGGACAAGCCCTTGAAGATAGCTTCGAGCATAGGCATCTTCTCGGCAATCGTTTCCCTTCTTGCTCTCATCTATGCCCTTGTGGCACACTTCTGTTTCAACAACACCATCACCGGTTGGACCTCGCTCATATTGAGCGTGTTGTTCATAGGCGGCGTGCAACTCATAACCATAGGCATAATAGGGGAGTACATAGCCAGAATAAACAACGATGTCCGCAACCGACCTCTTTACATCGTTGAAGAAAGCAATGCGGAAGCACAACCGAAGGAAGAAGAAAACAAGAAATAAATCATGAATAAAATAAGAATATGAAAGTGAAAGACAAAGAAAAGTATTACAAGGTGTCTTACTACTGCACATTGGTGATGTTATTGCTTGCGTTGGGCTACATAGCCTTTCTTCTTTACAGCAGAAATGTGCTGACGGACGCAATAATAGAGTGCGGATACGAGTACAAATGTGTCAAAGGCGATTTCTTCGGCGGTTACGAGTGCTTCGACTGCAACAGCGAGGAGGCACGATAAACCGAACGCATAAGAAAAAGCAATGAATTAAGGAGGGATTAAAACAATCCGAAACTCAGATGGATAAACCGAGCCTGCGAGTGGAATACTTCGCAGGCTCGCTTCTTTTTGCAAGCCGTCAATCAAGATTACAGCCCCGAGAGCGGGCAGGAGAGATAAGCTCTCTTATAATTCCCCACCCCTTGAACTCTCCATGCCGTACACGATTTCACGAACCGCCACCGCAGGAAAACGAACGGAAGAAAGAATTTTCTCTTTCGCCCGTCCGCTATCGGCAAACAGACTTCGCAACGATTTTCCTCTTCTCAAGCTACATGGGTAAGTTCTGTCGGCTGGGGCGAGGATTAAAAGTGCGACGGTTTTTCGTATTCCGAATATATTTTTTACCTTTGCGAAAGCATTATATTGACATTGAAGATATTTCAGCAGAATGAGTAATCGAAAGAAAGTAATGTCCTACTTATCGACAATAGTATTTATTCTCGGTACGATAGGTTTGATTTGGACTTGCAGCAACAGGCAGAATAAGAAGAAGGAGAGAGAACGCTCTTTTCCGCAAACGGATGTAATTGAAGATAAGAGCAGCCCCTACGACTCTATTGTTCACTATACCAAAGACAGTGCCGTGTTCTTCAAAGACGGTAAGGTTGTCGGTTTTACTCGCCGGGGTGATTAAAGCCGCATGGTCTGTTCTGCTTCACTGAAAAGAGGTTGAAACGAACGCACGGTTTGTTCTGTGCGTTTTTCTTTTAAGGGGAACGTGATTTCTTTTTTTTATTTACCGACTGCATGAGTGCTTCTCTCTTTTGGGGAACGTTGCGTTGTGTGCAAGTGTTTGCGGAGCTTGTTTGACCGACTGCAAAAGGTGAGGGCAATGGGGTGTGAAAACAAAAAAGGCAACCCCCGAAAGAATTGCCTCTGTGACCACGGCAGGATTCAAACCTGCAACCTCCTGAGCCGTAATCAGGGACTCTATTCAGTTAAGCTACGTGGCCGTTGTTGTTTGCGATTGCAAAGGTACGACTTTTTCACTAATGTGCAAGGCTTTGTACGCTTTTTTTTCGCATGTTTCGTTCTTTTGATTGCAAACGGCTGATTTTCCGTAGGGAAAAACGTCATGTCGAACGGGGTGTTCGCTCAGATGTCTCTGACTTCGGCTTTTATTTTCTGCCAGCGTTCTGCGTCCATTGCAGTTCCCATCACTTCAATCACGTTGCCTGCCAGAATGCTGCCCGTTTTGCCGCATTGCAAAGGGTCTTTGCCTTGGCACAGGGCGGCGAGAAATCCGCCTGCATACATGTCGCCCGCTCCCGTGGTGTCTATCTTGTTGCGTTTGCTTTCGCATATTCGGAAGGTTTCGCCACGGTGTTTTATCAATGAGCCTTTGGCTCCGATTTTCACGACTGCCGTGTCGGCGTATACTGCTATTTCTTCGAGGGCTTCTTCGGCTTCCTTGCCTGTGAAGGCCTTGGCTTCTTCTTCGTTTGCGAAGATGATGGAAATGCCTCGGCATGCTTCTTTGAGGAATTGCAGGTTCTCTTCAACGACGTTGTAGGAGGCGAGGTCTATGCTTATCTTGCATTGTGCCTGACGACCTGCCTGCATTATCTTGCGGAAAAGCGGACGGTTGCTTATCAGGTAGCCTTCTATGTGCAGGTAATCGTATCCGGCGAAGAGGCTTTCGTCTATGTTCTTATCCGAAAGGGTGAGGGCGGCTCCGAGGTTGGTGGCGAAGGTGCGTTCTCCGTCGGGGCTGACAAGGGCAAGGGCAAGTCCGGTTTGGCTGTCCGCTGTGCGGAATATGCGTGGGGTGATGTTGTTCTGCTTCATGCCGTCGATGTAGAATGTTCCCAATTCGTCTTCTCCGACCATTCCGACGTATGCCGTGGGCGTTCCCATGTTGGCTGTGCCGATTGCGGTGTTGGCTGCCGAGCCTCCGGTGGTTCGGCGGCTTTGAAGGTGTTGCGTTTTCTCCTGCAAGCGTTGGCTTTCCTTTGCATCTATAAGTTGCATGCTGCCTTTGGGAAGGTTCTCCTCCCGCAAGAGTTCGTCGTTTTCCAAAAGGCATACCTTATCGACCAAGGCATTGCCTATACATATTACTTTCTTTTGCATTGTTTCAGTGTTGTTGTTCGGGTTATCTTTCTTTCGTATCGTGCTTGTGGCTCATTCCTCTTCGGTTCGGAAGAAACTGAAATTGACTTTGCCGTAATGTCTTTGCTCGATGAAGAAAGGGTTGGTGTCGAATTTGTGTTGGGCACTGTGTTCCAAGATGAACAAGCCGCCGGGTTTGAGAAAAGCGGGCAGAACGAGTTCCGGTATGAGGTCGAATTGCTTCAACTCATACGGAGGGTCCGCAAAGACGACTCCGAAGCGTTGTTTGCTCCTGCCCAAGAAGTTGAAGACGTCCATTCTCAGAGGAAAGAGGTTGTTCACGCCGAATTTCTCTGCCGTTTGTCGCTGAAAGTCCACGCATTTGGGGTTTTGGTCTATGGCGGTTACCTGTCTTGCTCCGCGGGATATGAATTCGAAGCTGACGGCTCCCGTGCCGCTGAACAAATCCAAGACATCGACTTCCTCGAACTCCACTCTGTTGCGAAGAATGTTGAAGAGGGCTTCTCTTGCCATGTCTGTGGTCGGACGTACGGGCAGATTGGTCGGCGGGTAGAGGCGTCTGCCTCTGAGGTCTCCTGCTATTATTCTCATTCTTATGCTATAACCAAGAAATAGTTTTGCAGGTTGACTTCGTCGAACTCCATGCCTGCTTTTATGTTCTCCATCGGGTTGGCGTAGGCGACATCTTTGACGTAGCGTCTGAGCATTTGCAATTCTTCTCTTTCGTAATCATCGCCGGTCAAAAGGAGCTTCACCGCCTCGGTGTCCACTTCGGTTTGCTGCAAGATGAACAAGAGGTTGTAAATCAAGTCTGTCGTTGTATCGCAGATGATGGTGTTGCTCATCGTGAAGCTGTTGCCTTTGAATAATGCCAAATCGAAACTCTTTCCTCTCTTGTTCAGAATGAGGGTGTTTTGCGAGAATTTGGATATATCGTAGGCATATTCCGCCAAAACCTGATGTTGCGAACAGAATTCGGCGTTGTTCATCAGTATCTTCACTCCGCTGTATGTGTGTATGGGGTATGCGAATATGCTGACGGCATCCAATTTTTCGCTTACGTCGGAAAGAACGGTCTCGTTTTCGTGAAGCGTAATCGTTGCTTTGAGATAGTCCTTGTTTTTCGCCTTGTCGTATAGTTTATACGGTATCCAGACGTTTTTACCCGTTTGGCAGATTACTTTGAGTTTCGCAAAGCGGAACATCTTCACCCCGATCGAGGAGAAGCATTCCCTTACCGTGTTCATCACTACCGGTATCGTTCCCGACAAATCGCAGTCGAAGTGTCCCACAGCCATGAGTTTGCAGCTGCCTTCTTCGATCAGCGAAAAAGAAAATCCATTTGCTTGCAGGCAAATGGACAATCTTGTTTGCGAGGAAACAACATCGGAATCAACCTTGTGCAGTTGTGTCAGATTATATGTTCCCATTATTTCTGTTTGTTTATTCCCAGTTTCCGTCGGTTATAGGTTGATCCAAGTCTCCGACCTTCCAACCGGCGTATTTGTTCTTATCTTCCAATTCGGCTTTGCGGTTTATCACGTCTTGTTTGTCCATGCCGAAAGTGTATGTCTCTATCGGTGCGTTGACCAAGAATACGGATACTTCTATACCGCTTTTGATTATCTTCTTCGCTTCGAGGTTGAATTCAACTTTTCCGTTTTCGGAATAAGGTATGTATCTCAACTCTGTCAATTTCTCCTTAGGGGTAATCAACTTCTTCTCACTGTACAATTTCACGGTAGGGTTGACGTAGCTTGTGTCTCTCTTCAAAATTCCCTGCTTCAATGCTTCCGCTTCCGTCATGTCATCGGGAACGGTACCGAACTTCTGAACCAAAGGAACTTCGCCGTTTTCCATGAAAGCCATGAGACTGTCGAAGTTTCCGCAGAACTCGCCCTTTGCAGACTTGTAAGTCTCTTCGATTACGCGGATGTCTTTCAATTTGACGATTACTTCACTCGAACGTTTGTCGTACTCGCTGTCGAATTTGACAGGGTGCATTATGCTGTTGTACAGAACGATTGCCAAAACCACGGCACCTGCTCCGAGAACGACCGAAATAATTGTATTTCTTACTTTCATTGCTGTTGGTTGTTTTTATGTTACTCTGTTGTACTCTGTTTTTTGACCTTGCAAAGGTAGTTGTTTTGTTTGAATTTGCAATATCCTTTCGCCTTTTTTTATCCATTTTGTTCTACGTGGCTGACTTGCACGTCGAGTTCTTCGTCTTTTTGAAGCTCCGTTGCAAGCCGTTGTGCCATGTAAACGCTTCTGTGCCTGCCTCCTGTGCAACCGAAATATACACTGAGGTTCGTGAAGCGTCTTTGCTTGTATCGGCGTATGCTTTGCATGACCAAGGATTTCGCTGCGGCGTAAAATTCCTCTGCTTCGGGTTCTTTTTCCAAGAATGCGATGACTTCGGCGTCTTTTCCGGTCATTTGCTTGTATCGTTCGTAACGTCCCGGGTTCGGCAGGCAACGGCAGTCGAAGATGTAGCCTCCTCCGTTGCCGCTTATGTCGTGAGGATAGCCTTTCTTGTAGGAAAAACTCTTTATGGCTATGGTCAGTTTGTAACTGTCTCTGCCGAGTTGTCGCAGTTTCTCGTTGCAAACCATTCGGTCGAAAATCCTGTCGAGGCATGGCAGGTTCGGTTTCAGGCGTTTGGCGTTTTGCAGACGTGAGAGGTTGTCGAGGGCAAAGGGAATGCTTTGAAGAAAGTGCGTCTTCTGTTGAAACCAACCTCTGTAACCGTATGAGCCTGTTGCCTGCATAATCCGTGTATATACGTAGGCGTAGAACCTGTCTATGAACTCTTGTTCATCGACGGGAATGAGTTTTTTCAACTCCTCCATGTATGTTTGCAGCAACTCCTTTCGCAGTTCTTCGCTCAAATCCGCCTTTGCGTCGTAGAGCAATGAAGCCAAGTCGTATTGCAACGCACCCTGCCTTGCTCCCTGAAAGTCGATGAAGAAGATTTCTCCATCTTTGAGCATTATGTTGCGGGATTGGAAGTCTCTGTAAAGGAAAAACGAGGTGTCCGTATTCAAGAGGTAGTGCGTCAAGGTGTCGAAGTCCCTTTCCAATTCGTCTTCCGAGAACGGTATGTCGGCGAGTTTGAGGAAATAATACTTGAAATAGTTCAAATCCCATCGGATACTCCGGTCATCGAAGCGTTTTCGGGGATAGGCATTCGTGTAATCGAAGCCCTTTGTCGCCGTAATCTGCAAGCGGGGCAGTTCACGGACAATCCTTTTATATGTTTGTCTGATTTCCTCGGGGCTTGCGGTCTTGATGAAGTCGAACAAGGTGCGGTCGCCCAAGTCCTCCTGCAAGTAAATCCCGTGCTTCAAGTCCTCTGCCATTATTTCCGGAACATTCACGCCCCTTTGCCGCAACTGTTTGGCAAAATCCACGAAAGCCCTGTTCTCTTTCTCGTCCGCATTATAAGCAGCCACGACGGTGTGCTTTGCGTTGCCGACCCTGTAATACGTCCTCGAAGAGCCGTGCGGGGCAACGGGGGTGAAGCAATCGGGCATTTCGCCGTATGTCTTACGGAACAATTCCGCTATTTCTTCTTTCATCTTTCAAACATTTCGCTATCATGAAATCGAGAGTGGTGGTCAACTTTATGTTCTCCCGTTTCCCTTCGCACAAACTCACGCTCACGCCCATGTTCTCTACCAACGAAGCATCGTCCGTGAACTTGGGGTCGTATGCTTGGCTGTATGCCCTCTTCAAAAGAGCCGCATCGAAACATTGAGGCGTTTGAACGAGTTTCACTTTCGCACGCTCCAAGGGTTTATTTTCGTATCTGACCGAGTCCGAGCAGTCTATGCACGTTACCGCCGCACCGCTTGCCTCAGCCGCCTCGAAACAACGGTCGAATATCTCTTTATCCACGAACGGCCGAACGCCGTCATGAATTGCCACAAGGGCGTTTCCGTCTTTTCTTTCTTCGATTGCGTTCACCGCTTCCCTGACGGAGAAAAACCTCTCGCTGCCGCCCTTGACCAATTCGTGTTCTATGTCGCAGGAATACTCCCTGCACAACGACCTCCACAAGTCGAACCGTCCCTCGGGGAGAACCACAATCAACCTTGCTTCGGGTACTGCCTCGTGAACGGCTTTCAAGGTTTCCAAAAGCACCACGCTGCTTCCCAAAGGGAGGAACTGCTTCTCCTTGGCGGCGTGCATTCTTCTGCCGCTGCCGCCTGCAACGATTATGACGTACTTCTTATATGATGAGCATTGCATCACCGTAAGTCAGGAACTTGTATTTCTTCTCTATCGCATATTTGTATGCCTTCATCGTAAGCTCGTAACCACCGAATGCGGCAGCCATCATGAGCATGGAGGACAATGGTGCATGGAAGTTGGTAATCATTGCATCCGCTATTGCGAAGTCGTATGGCGGGAAGATGAACTTGTTCGTCCAACCGTCGTAAACCTTCACCTTGTGCGAGATTATGGCGGCGGATTCGACCGCTTTCATGGAAGTCGTTCCCACTGTGCAGACTTTTCTGCCCTCTGCCTTGGCTTTGTTTATGAGTTCGGCGTTTTCTTCCGTGATAATCATCTGCTCGGAAGCCATCTTATGCTTCGTCAAATCCTCGACCTCTATCTGGCTGAAGTTGCCCAATCCGCTGTGAAGGGTGATGTAAGCCGACTCCACGCCCTTTATTTCCATCTTCTTTATGACCTCTCTTGAAAAATGGAAACCTGCCGTAGGGGCAACCACGGCTCCCTCATGCTTTGCGTAGATTGTCTGATACCTGTAATCGTCCTCCGGAGACAAATCACGCATACGCAACAAGCTGTCGGGTAGGGGAGTGTGTCCCAATTTCTTCAAGATGGCATGAAACTCCTCATTCGTTCCGTCGAACAAAAACCTGAGGGTTCTTCCTCTCGAAGTGGTGTTGTCGATTACCTCTGCCACCAACTCATCGTTCTCTCCGAAGTACAATTTGTTGCCTATACGTATCTTTCTTGCCGGATCGACCAGAATATCCCAAAGACGGGTGTTCTCGTTAATCTCTCTCAACAGGAAGACCTCAATCTTTGCATTGGTCTTCTCCTTGGTTCCGTATAAACGTGCGGGAAACACTTTCGTGTCATTGAAGACGAACAAATCGCCCTCATCGAAGTAATCCAACACATCTTTGAAAATCCTGTCTTCGAACTCACCCGTATCCCTGTGAACGACCAACAACTTGGATTCGTCCCTTTGTTTGGAAGGGTGTTGGGCAATAAGCTCCGTCGGTAAAGTGTACTTAAACTGTGAAAGTTTCATATCGTGATTTCTCTTTTATTCAATACTCATACGTCTGCCGCAATGAAAAAGTTACATGCTTCCGAATGAAAGCCCGCTTCGCCGATTCCTCTTCCCGAACCGCTGTCCGGAAGCAATCGGATACACATTCCTGCCTCCTCGTCGGCAAACTTCTTCTCTCGAAAACAAGAATGCGATTTCGCAAAAGAAAGGAGAAAGGCAGCAATGCCGCCTGTTCTCCCCAAACTAAAAAGAAAATAATGGTATCAACCTCTGAACAAATTATCCTTACCTATCGAGCCGACAAGCATATCGTAATACTCCTGACTCTTGACGTAGGACAATTTGTCCGATACTATCTGCAATTTCTGCTTTATCTCCTCCTGCTTTTCCTCCGTAAGGTTTTCTCCCTTTTTCAAGAACTCTATCAAGTACTTCTGGTGTCTCTGCCACAAGGCTATGTCGTTCACGTGCTTGTTCCTCAATCTCTCCTGATACCAATCGCTGTTCATCACGCTCTCTCTTGTGAACATGTTGCGGAACTGCTCGGACAACAAAGTCATACCCTTGTACTCTCCCTTGACCATTATATACAGCAAAGCCTTCAACGGTTCTATCGCAGCCTCCACGCTTCCGTCGTTGAAGTACATTTTAGCCACTCTCTTTTGATTTTCGACAATGTTGTTCACACCATCGACATACTCGTCCATGCTCTGCAACTCCGGTTTCAACATCTCGTCGGTGAACACCACATTAGGGTTCTCGAACACTCTTCCGAAGAAATTGATGACGAACTTGCTCGTTATCCTGTATCCGAGGATGGAAGCTCTCACCGTCTGACCCTCGTAGGAGAAGTCTTCTATCTTTTCCAAGTATCCGTTTGCAATCATGAATTTCGGCGATCTTTCCTCCGGTGTGAGCCTTGCCCACAACTCCGGTATCAACAGGCTCAAATCATGGTCTATCCTGTATTTGCTTCCTATGTATCCCGCAGGCGTGGTGAAGCCGTCGTAACCCGTGAGAATGAACGACACCAAAGCATTGTTCAAATCCGTTACCGAGCAAAGTGCATTGAACGGTCCCTTGGTCAAAGCACCCTCCGAGCCGGCACCAGTGGTCGAAGGACTCTTGCCGGTAAGCGAACAGATGAAATCCATGAACAATTCCGGCAATTCCTGATAGTGGATAGGGTTGTAAACCGCCAACGGACGTATTCCCTCTTCCTTTCTGTTGTTTCTTCTGCCCGGAAGCACCGAATTGACCGGTATGTAAAGAGGGTCGTTCGGCTTCAACTTCCTTGCAAGCCTTATTCCCACCTCCGCAATGTACTTCTCCTCCGGTTTGATAAGGTCGTTACGCGTTTGAAGGTAACGAACGTTCTTGGACGGTTTGCCGTTCACCAACCTCGGATTGGCAGAGGAAACGAAATACTTGCTGTCCTTCTTCTCGGCTTCCTCCCTTATCAAATCCTTCATCGGCTTTGTAAACCTGTCGAAGTTTATCACATCCTCCATCATCTCTTCCGCATCATCGGCAGTCAAAGGTTCGAAGTTGGAGATGAAGGTGTTCGGCGTGGCAAGGTCTGCCTCCGCCTTTTTGTCGTAACCTCTGATGATGGCATCGTCCGGACGCTGGAAAAATCTGTACTCGCAGTTCTCCACCAACTTCACGCTCTTCCTGTCGGCAGCCTTTCCGAGATTGCTCAACAGCGAAGTGGAGACCACGGTCGAAGCCGTGATGTCGTCCTCCATCTGAACCTTGTCCGAATGCACGAAGTCCTGACGCAACTTGAACGTTCTCCACGTTCCGTCCTCCGCAAAACCCACCCTCAAATAGCGGGCGAAAATTTTCTTGTCTCCGAACTTCAATTCGTTTCCCGGAATGCCGTTGAGAATATCCACACCGAAGTGCTTCTTCCACTCGTTGCCCCATTCCTCCTTGTAGAAACGTTTAACGATGAAAGCGATACCTTTCACGTATTGCGGCAAACTCATCAACCACTCGTTGTACTCGTCCGTGTATTCCTCGCAAGGGGTCAGCAACTTGATGACCGAACCCATCGAACGCCTCGAATTCAAAAAGCCCCTGCTGTAAGGGATAGGCTCTTCCAAGGATTTGTACCTCTTGGAGTAGTCATGGTTTATTATTTCCTCGACCCTTGCGAAATCCTTCTCGAAATCCCTCACGAAGAAAGGACCTCCGAAGATGGCATCGGCAATCGACTTGGAAATCTCACTCTTTCCTCCGCCACTTACCGTGCAAGGCTTGTGGCAGAACAAACCGTCGCCCACAATCTCCACCAAACGATAATTCAAAGCTCCCGAATAAGCCTCCATTCTGAACTTGCTTCCGTTCGGAAGAATGTAAATCTTGTTCGGCAACAACTTCAATTCATGCTCACCCGTCGCATTCTTCCATTTTATCTCCTGCGTAGGCACGTTGAACGCCGTGTTCTCCGGCAAATAATACACATGAGGGAAGTTCTTGTCCACTCCGTAGCCCTCTTCCTTGAAGTCGATGAACGCTCCGCAGTTCTTCTTCACCTCCGCAAACGTATTCTTCACCTTCAACGGATTGGCGAAGTAAGTATCCCCCTGATTGTATCCCGGGAATACCAAAGCACCTCCTGCATGCTCCTCCTCGGCAGAACCGTACATGTTTGCCGAGTAGCTCATCATCGTCTTCACCTCCTTCTTGGAGTAGCCGAAATAATTATCCGCAATCACGGTTGCTATGATACCGTCCTGCGTTCTTATGCAAAGTTTGAACGACTGACCGTCGTTGTACAACTCATCTTCCTTCTCCCAGCACATGCCGTCCCTCTTCTGTCTCTCCGTGGCATCGGCGATGTTCGGCAAACCGCATTCCTTCTTCGTCAGCTTCGTCAACTGCGGTGCAAGAATGATACAGCCCGTATGACCCGTCCAATGCTCCACATCCAAAGCCGAATCGTTGCTTATATGGTAAGGACTGCCCCCGTTTCCGAAGATACTCTCCACGAAGTCGAGGTTGCACACCAACGAACCCGGCACGAAGAACCTTATCTCCATGTTCTTCTCCTCCGTTATGCCCTCCACCTTTGGACAAATCACAGGCTTCAACAGCAAGGAAACGAACAAACGGATACCCTTCTCGAATTGCGACGAGAAAGGAACCTCCAAGATGTCCCCCGTCTCGGCGAACGCCCTGTGAAAGATATACTTCGCCACAGCCAACGGCACCGCTTTCTTATCGTCCGGAATAGGCAGACCTCCCTCCGCGATATGAAACACGCCCTTCGTCGTCCTGCGGTCGTTCTTCGGGTTGTGCAGCACGCCCTGCTTCACCCTGTAAGACCTCACGTACTCCGACACATATTCCTCCTTGCCCTTCGGCAGCGACAACTCCCTCGCTATGCCGTAAGAATCCAGCGTGAACGTCCTCAAAGGGATTTTGATGTCCTCCACACCCTTCACGGAAGCGAAGTAACTGTCGAAAAAGTTCTGTATCCTTGCGTCGGCAGGGCAGAGGTGATTGCTGTAAAGCATCTCCCTCTCCTTGTAGTTGGACAACAAGCCCTTCAAACACTTCATGAAGTTGCGTTGCTCCATCGTCATGCCCTCCGTACTCATCTCCACACCCAACGCAGCAAGTCGCAGACCGATGTACTGGTGGATATACTCCTTGTTTTGAACCAATTTATCCTGAGGAATAACTCCCAGCCTTTCGTTTATGTTCTCCATATAATATGCGATTTTAATCTCTAACGGCAAAGTCGGCAAAAAGTTGCATTCCCCTCGGCATAAAATTCCACGCATTCGAGAGAGCATTGTAAATCACGCCACAATCCGAACATTGTAAAAAACGAAGCGTCCGAGCTTCAATCTGCCCGAACGCTTCGTTTGAGAAGTAATACAATTGCAACTAATGCTTCATCGTATCACAATCTTCGAGGACTGCATGCCGCTTGTGCTTTGCACCCTGAGAACGTACGCACCAGCCTCCAAATCATTTAATGTGAAGTTCCTCTTTGTCGTCTCGTACACCTTTTGACCCAAGGTGTTGAACACCTCCGTGCGAACCCTCTCGCCGCCCTCTATGATGATGTTGCGGTTGATGCTCGATACTTTCGGCTTCTCCGTTTCGGCAATCTCGTCGAGCGATACATTGTTTTTGTTAATCAAGAGCTTGAAACGCTCCGCATTCTCACCGCTTGTAATGTCCGTCGTATAGATGTCGCCTTGGTTCATCGGCGTTTCCGTCTCCCCGTCCTTCAACACGAGCGAATAACCCTCCGGCACATTGTCCGCCGCAATCTCCACGCTTCTTGCCTCCGAGGAACGTATATTCATCGTCGCAGCGTAAGAAGCCTCGTTCACCTCCTCCTTGCAGAGGTTCACGCCGTTGCTCACAAGGTAAGGCTCTGCCACGGTGCCGTTGCCGAATAACTTGTTCGCATCGAAGATGTCGTAACCCGCCATCGCCGCATCGTTTTGAGCAAAGGACACAGGCACCTTGTAACCATCGGTCGAAACGCTCACGGTAAGGAAACTGCGAACGGCATCAAAATCTATTATTTCTCCGTCTTCATCGTCTTCATCATCTTTCTCTTCCTCTTCTGCCGGATTGAAGCCTTTGAAGTTTGGGTTAGGCAGTACTATCTGTTTGGTGGAATCGGCGGAAATATTGACGAAGAAGCCCTCGTATTGATTGATTTTTCGTGTCGTGTCATCACCGTTGCCGATGGTTGTCCAAGTCGTTCCGTCATAGAGATAAACACACTTGCCTTGCGGAAGCTGGGAAGTGATGGTGCTTACTGCAATAGGGGAAGCGTAAGGATTGGCCATTGCCAACCAGTTGCCCTCGTCGGTTCTCTGGGTTATGGTGTTCTCTTTCGATACGGTTATAACGGAGTCCGTGCGAAGCCTCAAAGAATCTGCGAAATCCACTACCGTCTCTTTCTCGGCGTAAACGAGAATACCCTCGCCGCGAGGAATGCTTGCGGTGTTTATGTAGAGATAGTTGTCGTCCCAGTTGTTCGTGGTGTAATTGTAAGCCAAAGCATACATGGCGTTGTCCTCCGTTGCCACGCCGCTGAACGCTTGCAGGTCTGTGTTCATGCCCAAACCCATAAAGTTCCAACGTCCTGCCTCAATCCTCTTCCTCAATATAAGTTCTCTGAAATAATTCTTCAATTCCGCCCCTTCTTCGATAACCACCCTTGCACTATCCGAGAAGCGTAAGATATATGGGTCGTGATAATCAAGAACAATTCCCGATTTCAGAATGAACGTCGAGGTGTCGTTAAAGCAGATAATACTATCCGAACTTGCACCTTCACCCCAAATGAAAGTACCTCCTGTTTTGCAGTCTACCACTGTTGAAAGAGTGCCGTTGTTTGTGAACACCGATTGAGTCTCGACATTGACAACAGGATTGCCGATGTCTGTGTTTTGTATCATCCTACCTTTATTTATTACGTGGCTTCCTCTTAGAAAATTCATTTCGGCGTTTTTGATGATACCTGAGGTATCATTCATCAATTCACATTCGCCTCTGAACCGGATAGAGACAAGACCACTTTCTCTCGTTATCATGCCATGGTTTATGAACTTGCCACCCTCTGCATCAATGCGATAACCGTTTATCGTTCCTTTGTTCGTGAACACTCCTCCGACGTTCATAGAGATCGGACCCGTAACCGTTCCATTTATATCGTTCGTGAACGTGCTGCCGTCGATGTCATACATATCTACTTTTGTGACAGTGCCGTTATTCGTAAACGTTCCGCCCATTATATGGATTGAATCGGTTACATTACCGTTGTTTACAAACTCTCCGTTGTTTATCCATGCGAATTTGATGGTACCGTCTTGTTCGTTTATGCACTTGCCTGTGGGAAGTACCAATATCCTACCTTTTCCGTCAATCGTGCCGTGGTTGGTTACTATGGCACGATTGATGCTAATATATTGAAGTGTGTCGGGAACTATCATGCCGTGGTTCAGAAGAGCTCCTCCCCATAGCTCAAACGAATAGTCATTGATGGTTGCACCGGCATTGTTCACGAACTCTCCGCCGGTAATCTGGATTGGAAGACTTCCGTTTATATACTTGATGCCTGCCATCGAGCCGTTATTCGTGAACTTGCCCCCTTTGACGGTGAGTCTTTGAGAATTATTATCGATAGGCATTTTTCCGCTCGTTTCGTTTACGAACTCTCCACCTTCAAAAGTGATTTTGGAACTAACCTTTCCCCAATTATGGAACTCTCCGCTTTTGACGGTAATCTCACCTGTAACCGTATAAACTGTATTGGTGCCGTTGAATCCGTTCTCGAATCGTCCGCCATCGACGATGATAGTTGCAGTAAGCCCACCGTCATTGTTCTCCTCCTTCTTATAGTTAAGAAACTGTCCACCCTTGACGGTAATCGTTGTGGAACTCTCTATCGTTGTATAGTTGGCAAATTTTCCGCCGGTCAGTAAAATAGAGTCGCTTTTAACGGCAATAACACTGGGATAAGGATTCTGGTTTACAAATTCTCCACCACTGAGTTCGATGTTTCCGCTTACTGTGCTTCCATTGAAGAAAGCTCCGGCTGTTACAGAAACATCGGCTCCTATGTCGGCACTATTGAGGTTTTCAAAACTTCCTCCGTTGACGGTTATCTTGCCTGAAAGAATATCTTTGTTATTTTCAAACGATAACGATATACCGTCCCCGTTAACGGTTATGTCGCCCGAGGAAATGTTTGCGTTATTGTAGAATTCTGCATTTTGGTTGATGGTTATTTCGCCATAGGAAATGTTTTTGTTATTGTAGAACTTCGCATCTCGGTTGACGATAATCTTTACGGAATCGGTTGTATACTCGTATTCGTTGGCGACTGTTCCTTTATTAACGGTGATTGACTTGAACCCCATAAAGCATGTAACACTTCCGTTTCCATCAACTCTTAAGTGTTTGTAACCCGTTTGATTAGGATGTATGGTGTAATAATTCAGCGAAGCATCGGTACCAAACTCAATGAGAAGAGTATCTCCCCGCGGTATTGTTATATATTGTGCGAACGCCCCTGCGGAGAGCAGAAGCATAAGGCTCAGTGCTGCAAATCGTAATGTCTTCATTCGTAATCCTCCTCATTTTTCTTTTTGGTGTTGTTGTAAATCTTCAATCCCGCAAATCCTCCTGCCAATCCCAAAAGCAACAAGGTTGCAGGAGCAACAGGGGTTGTTCCATCGTTATTCATTTGGAAAGCTTTGTTGGAAGAGCTTCCCGTCGGTACAGGCGGCATGGACGGTCCGCTGCCGCTGCTTCCGCCTCCTGTCATGCCCGAACCGCTGCCCGGCAAACCCGGCATGGAGGGGTCGGCACTTGCCGCAAAGGCACAAAGCACGCATAGGGCAATGCTTAAAACAGATTTTCTCATTCTATTATACTTTTATTTTTAATCGTTCTGTCTCAAAGCCGCTTCGCCGCAGGCGAAGCCTGATTAACGGCGTGCAAAAGTAGAACAAATCCTCCGTTCGGCAAATACCCCTGATTAGCAAGGCGGTTCGTTTAACATTTCCGCCCGTTTCGATTTTATGTAATATTAAATTATCGTTTTCGGGGGGGTAAAACGGGAGGGAACAAAGG
>ERZ1026856.130-NODE-130-length-54066-cov-5.423377_pt1 | contig 54066 bp, 46 predicted proteins | sample MGYA00380158_ERZ1026856 | MGnify/ENA primary metagenome ERZ1026856 (study PRJEB33269, sample SAMEA4719794) | human gut metagenome | biome: human-associated habitat; feature: organic feature; material: feces | place: Cameroon | collected 2013-10 ... | reverse complement strand
CTGCTGTGTTGCATTGCCGTTGTTACCGGGTTCCACTAAGAAGCCCTCCAAACCGTGCGTCCGAACAAGTCGTACAGGTGCGCCTTCAAATGCTGGTTGCCCGAATCGGCCGTCATGGGCAGCTCGGCGCGCATGCGTCGTCCGTCGGCCTGACGCACATAGAGCACTACCGGGTCTTTCCCTGGGTGATCCTTCAGGATGCGCATCAGCTTATCGGACGTCACCGAATCAAGCTCGCGCGTCGCGATGCTCAACTCAAGCTGAAGCGGGGCAACATTGGCGTCTTCGTCGGAAAGCTCCAGTAGAGCGGCTTCGTACACGATGATCTGGCTGCCACGATCGCTCACTTCAAACTTGCCCTTGCAGGTGATAATCGCATCTTCCTGAATGGCTTCCTTGAACTTGTCGTAGTTGAAGCAAACGCATTCAACATGCCCCGAGGTGTCTTCAAGCGTGAAGCTTGCCATTAGCGTGCCGCGTTTGGTTCGGCGAACATTCGTCTCGGAAACCATTCCCGCAAACGTTGCCGACTTAATGCCCTGCTCTCGCTCGCTCAATTCGCCCAAGGTGTATTTCATGGTGCGCGAAAGGTAATTCTCGTAGCGACGCAACGGATGGTCGGAAACGTACATCTTCAAGATGTCCTTCTCGAAGGCGAGCAAGGTCTTCTTGTCCCACTCCACACCATCGGGCTCGGGGATATCATCCTTGAAGCTTTCATCTACATCCGAGAACATGCTGAACATATCAAGCTGACCGGCCGCTTTGTCCTTCTGGCGCTTCGCTGCGCTTTCAAGGAGGGGCGTCTCGTCGATAAAATACATCAGCTGCTTGCGCGTATAGCCTGTGGAGTCGAACGCTCCCGATTTCACCAACGCCTCGAGCGTCTTGCGGTTATATGCCGAAGAGTCGACGCGGTTCACGAAATCATGCAACGAGGTAAACTCGCCGTTCTTCTCTCGCTCATCGATGATGCACTGAGCCACCTTTTCGCCTACGCCGCGAACGCCCGCCAAGCCAAAACGGATCCCCTCTTCAAGCGGGGTGAACTCCAGATTGGACGAGTTGACGTCAGGAGGCAAAACGGGAATGCCGCTGCGGTTGCAGCTCGCAATGTACTTGATCAGGCGATCGTTGTTGCCCATGTAGCTGGACAGCACGGCAGCCATGTACTCATTCGGATAATGCGCCTTCAGATATGCCGTACGCATAACAAGCAGTGCATATGCCGCAGAGTGCGATTTATTAAACGCGTACTTTGCGAACTTCTCGGCGTCTTCCCAAATCTCTTTGGCGATGTCGAGCGAATAGCCGTTTTCTACTGCGCCATTGTTCCAGTCTTCTTGAAGCTCGCGCATAACATCGAGCTTCTTCTTACCCATTGCCTTACGCAGCTTGTCTGCCTTGCCAGCAGAAAAACCGCTCATGACCATGGACACCTGCATGATCTGTTCCTGGTACACCATCGTTCCGTAGGTTTCTTCCAGGATAGGACGCAGACGATCGTCGTAATAGTGAACGGGGCTCTTGCCTTGTACAACCTTTACGTAGTCTTCGACCATGCCAGACTCAAGCGGGCCCGGGCGGTTAAGAGCAATAGAAGCCACGACGTCAGAGAAGCGCTCTGGCGGAATCTGAGCGAACAAGCTCACATACAGCGCGCCTTCAACCTGGAACAAACCATCCATGTTGAGGGGCATTCCGTTCTTTCGAAGCTCGCCACGCATCAATGCAAACGCACGATCGTCTTCAATGGGAATTTCTTCCGGGAGAAGCTTTTCGCCCGTGGTTGCCTCGATATTGTTGCAGGCACGCGAAAGCACGCCCAAGGTACGCAGACCAAGGAAGTCCATCTTGAGCAGGCCAAGGTCGGGCGTATAGTGGCCATCGTACTGGGTGATGATGCCGCCGCCCTTGGTATCGCGCTTCATGGGAACATGATCGCTCATGGGGTCGCGGCAGATGATGGTTGCGCACGCATGCACGCCTTCACCGCGCACATGGCCCTCGATGGACTTCGCGGCGTCTATAACGCGCTTAACGTCTTCTTCGGTATCGTAGGCTTTTTTCAGGTCGGGGTTGGTCTCAAGCGCACCATCGATGGTGATGCCCAGCTCGCCGCCGATAAGTTTGCAGATGCGGTCGCCCACAGCATAGGGGTAGTCCAGAACACGCGCAGCATCGCGCACGGCGTTCTTCGCCTGCAACTTGCCGAACGTGATAACGCCTGCAACATGGTCTTCGCCATAGAATTCGCGAATATGCTCGATAACGTCCTGACGATGCTGATCGTCGAAGTCGACGTCGATATCGGGCATCTCAACACGTTCGGGGTTGAGGAAGCGTTCGAACATCAAGCCGTTCTTAATGGGGTCAAGGTCGGTGATACCCATAGCGTACGTGCAGAGCGATCCTGCTGCAGAACCACGACCGGGACCTACGCCGATGCCATTTTCACGAGCCCAGCGGATATACTCCTGAACGATAAGGAAGTAAGCCGGGAAGCCCTGCTGAACGATGATGTCGGCTTCGTATTCGTACTGTTCCAGAACCGACTTTTCCTTGCCGGTGTTGTCGGCAATAACGACATTGCGCCAATCGGGTCCATAGCGATGCTCGAGGCCCTTTTCGATCTCTTCGCGGAAGAGCATTTCTTCGGTATAGCCTTCGGGCAACGGAAAACGTGGGAGAATTTCGTCTCGCTCCAGTTCAACATTGCACTTTTCGGCGAGCAGAACCGTGTTGTCACACGCCTCAGGGAAGTCTTTCAGCGCTTGGCGCATCTCTTCTTCAGTCTTCATGTAGAACTGGTCGTTCGGGAACTTGAAGCGCTTTTCCTGCGTGATCGTGGCGTTGGTGCCGATGCAGAGCATAACGTCCTGCGCCATTGCGTCTTCCTGCGTAAGGTAATGGAAGTCGTTGGTGGCAATAGTTTGCAGGCCTAGCTCGCGAGCAAGCTGGGTAAGCTTGCAGTTCATTTCGTACTGGGACATGCCCGCATTGGTGGTAATGCCCTGATCCTGAAGCTCGATATAAAAATCACCGGGCTCGTAGAGTGCAGCAAATTTCTGCGCCCACTCCTTGGCCTCAGCAAACGCCCCGTCATCGATACAGCGAGGAATAATACCTGCGATGCACGCACTGGTAGCGATAATGCCCTCAGAATACTTCTGGAGCATCTCAAATGTGGTGCGCGGACGATAATAGAAATTGTCTACGTGCGATTCGCTGACCAGCTTCAACAGATTGTGATAACCCGCATTGTTCTTTGCCAGAAGAATCATGTGATGAAGCTTTTGCTTTTGCTTCTTCAGTTCGCTATCGGTGGTGAAGTAAATCTCACAGCCAAAAATAGGCTTAACCCACTTGCCGGTTTCTTTTTTGACCTTGCGGCAAGCTTCGTCGAGCTCCGGAACGCCAGACATAACACCATGATCGGTGATCGCCACGGCTGGCATACCCAAATCGGCTGCGCGCTTAACCATGTCGTAGATGTGGGTAGCACCGTCTAGCAGAGAATACTCAGTGTGGCAGTGTAGATGAGCAAATGCCATGTACGTCTCCTATGCTGTGCGCGAATGCGCAACCTCGAAATACTTATCGTTCTTTATTGTGCCATCGAATGCCAAAAATGGCAGACTTGCGATCAAAACAACAGTTCTTGTTCGATTAACGCGCAAGGATAGGAAACGGGAAAGTCCTCAGGGCCGAAATGGCAGAAACGCGAGAGGGCACACCCACGCGAAGGCGCACCCGCGCGAGAGGGCACACCCGCGCGCCGAGAGCTTAATCCTGGGCTGCGGGCCCGCCTTCGCTGGTTGAGGCTCGCTGCTGCTGGGGGGGGATGGCTGCAGCATCATTTCGCCAACGTGCATCCCAAAGCGTTCGGCGACGGTTGCCGCGCTATTTCACTAAGGCAAATCTCAGAGGTCGCGATGGCTGCCGCTGTATTCCGCTAAGGCGCATCTCAAAGTGCTCAGCGATGGGAATATTTCTTCGTGACGCATTCTCCACTGATCGACAATGACAAGATCTCCCGCGCGATGCGTTTCCGCTGGGCAGCGATGGCAAGATTTCTCCGTGATGCGTTCTCCACCGGTCAGCAATGGCAAGATTTCCCCCGCGATGCGTTCTCCGCTGGGCAGCGATGGCAAGATATTCGCCTAAAGCTTTCCCCGTCATCCAACCGTGGCAAGATTTTCACTTGATGCATCCCCATAGGAGCCTCGGACAGAAAATGCGCCCCTTCATGGCAACATATCGCCACTATGTATCCAAAATTAGATGGTTTTGGCAAGATTCGCGCGCGATGTATCCAAAAAGCCCCGCAAACCGCTAGCTAGGAATACACTGCGTGAAATTCTTGCCAGGAAGGGCCCCTAATCCCGTCCGAGGCCTTCAAATCATACATAGCGGGCATATCTTGCCATCCTGACTCGCCGAACCACATGAATCGCCAACGCCAGAGTGCCCGCTCCTGACACCCATTTCAGTCTGAGATGAGCCGCCGATGAACTTCAGTGGCGAACATTCGGCGTAACGCCTACGGTACGGGCAAGCCCCGAGGGGCCGCCGATCGGGCGCCTCTGGATTGCCGTCTGCCCCGCCGATCGGCTGCCTCCGGATGGTCGCCTGCCCCCGATCGGACGGCTTCGAATGCTACGCGAAGTGCCGCAAGATGCAGATGGAGCGCTCGCCCCCCCCGATCAGGCGGCTTCGACACCCACCCCATGCCTATACAAATACAAAAAGGCGACCCGGTAGGGTCGCCTTTCGATTCTGGCACAGATCAGAAAAACCAACTGAAGGTAATCGTGGATGATCCTTACTTGTACAGGTCTTCCTTTTCCTTTGCAGCAAGCTGAACCTTACACCAGCGCAGCTTACGCGTCAGAAGAGAGCGAGAAACGATGCTCGTCTCGCTGAGGTTAGCGATCTTCTCTTCAAGCACAGGAATATCCTTGTTAAGCCTGTCGACGTTGATGCGCTGGATCTGGCGCGTCTTGTCGCAAATAACGATGACGCGGTCCTTCAACACCTGGACATAACCACCCATGATGGCAGCGCTCAAAACTTCGCCGCCCTCCTGCTGGGTGCGGGCCCAGATGACGCCGTCCTTAAGGGCGGATACAAATGGCTCATGGTTTTCCATGATACCCAGTTCACCTTCGGTGCCGGGAACCATGACATTGTAGAGCTCACCTGAGAAGAGCACCTTGTTCTTTGCTACGACATCACACCTGATCACCGACATGACTTACTCCTCTGCCTGAAGCTTCTCGTAGGCTGCGTAAACATCCTCGATAGAGCCGGTAGTACGGAAGCAAACCTCGGGGATATGGTCACAGTTGCCCTTGAGGATCTCGTCGAAGGAGCGAACGGTGTCCTCCATCTTTACATAGACGCCATCCTGGCCGGTGAACTGCTTAGCAACATGGAAGTTCTGGCCGAGGAACTGCTGCACCTTACGTGCGCGGTTAACGATGACCTTCTGATCTTCCGTGAGCTCGTCCATACCAAGAATTGCGATGATGTCCTGAAGGTCCTTATAGTTCTGCAGGATCTCCTGAACGCCAACAGCAACGCGGTAGTGCTCTTCGCCAACGATCTCGGGATCGAGAGCGCGAGAGCTGGACTCCAGCGGGTCAACAGCAGGATAAATGCCCATTTCGGCGATGGAACGGTTAAGAACCGTCTTAGCGTCGAGGTGGGTAAACGTCGTGGCCGGCGCGGGGTCGGTCAAGTCGTCGGCGGGAACATATACGGCCTGTACGGACGTAATAGAACCGGTCTTGGTAGAGGTAATGCGCTCCTGAAGGTCGCCCATCTCGGTAGCGAGGGTGGGCTGGTAGCCTACTGCGGAAGGCATACGGCCAAGAAGTGCGGATACCTCAGAACCTGCCTGGGTAAAGCGGAAAATGTTGTCGATGAACAGCAGAACGTCCTGACCCTGGTCACGGAAGTACTCTGCTTCGGTCAGGCCGCACAGGCCGACGCGAAGACGAGCTCCCGGAGGCTCATTCATCTGACCGTAAACCAAGCAGGTCTTGTTAATAACGCCTGCGTCGGTCATTTCCAGGAACAGGTCGGTACCCTCACGGGTACGCTCGCCAACGCCGGTGAATACGGACGTACCACCATGCTCCTGAGCCAGGTTGTTGATGAGCTCCTGAATGATAACGGTCTTGCCAACGCCTGCACCGCCGAACAGACCGGTCTTACCACCCTTAATGAAGGGCTGGATAAGGTCGATAACCTTAATACCGGTTTCGAAGATCTCAGTCTTGTTGACGAGCTCTTCATAAGCGGGAGCGGGACGATGGATGGGTGCCCACTGCTTAACGTCGGGCATGGGCATACCGTCAACGGGCTGGCCCATAACGTTCCAGATGCGGCCGAGGGTCTCAGGACCTACGGGCATCTTCATAGGTGCACCAGTGTCCTGTACGGGCAGACCGCGTACCAGGCCGTCGGTAGACGACATGGCAACGGAGCGAACCAGGTCACCAGGGAGGTGCATCTGAACCTCGAGAACGACATCAATGTCGCCCGCGGGGGTAGTAGCTTTCACGGTCAGAGCGTTGTAGATCGCTGGCATATGATCCGGAGCGAACTCAACGTCGACAACAGGGCCAACGATACGGACAATGTGTCCGATGGAACCCTGCGTGGCCGCAGAAGCAGTATTGGTTTCTTCAGCCATTTAGTCCTCCAAAGCTGCGGCGCCACCGACGATCTCGTTGATCTCGGTCGTAATAGCGCCTTGACGTACACGGTTGTAGACACGGTTGAGAGTCTCAATCATGTCATTGGCGTTGTCCGTCGCATTCTTCATAGCATTGCGACGAGCAGCCTGCTCAGCTGCTGCTGAGTCGATGAGCATATAGTAGAAGTGACCTGCAATATACTCGGGAAGGAAGTGATTCAGAACATCTTCCTCGCTCGGCTCGTAATCGACAGCACCCGGAAGATCGGGGTTGTCGGGAGTCGGCTCGGTTATGCCGCCGCCCTTGACGAATCCCTCGCCCTTGGGGAGGAACGCCTTCGGGTCTACCGGCAACAGAGGCTGCTGAATCAGAACCTGCTCGCCTGCGTTCTTCGCATGGTTGTAAAGAACAACAACCTCGTCGATTTCGCCGGAGAGAAAATGCTCGATGGCGTAGTCGGCCAGAGCATCAGACTCTTCGACACGAGGATCGGCGGACAGGTCGCGGAAGGCAAGTACCGTATCGATACCACGATACTTGAAGTAGCCGATCGCCTTCTTGCCGCATGCAGCAACAGCGATCTCCTTGCCCTCTGCCTTACGCTCCTTCATGATCTTCTCGGCACGACGAAGCACGCTGGAATTGAAGCCGCCAGCCAAACCACGGTCGGAGGCAATGACCACAATAAGGGTCTTCTTAACCTCGTCGTGCGCCTGCGTAAGCGGTGCCGTAGTACCGCCCATGCGGGCAATGTTGGCAAGCATTTCCTTTACAGCCTCGCCATAAGGCGTTGCCGCTTCGACACGCTCGGTCGAATGACGGATTTTTGCAGCAGCAACCATCTGCATGGTGTGCGTAATCTGCTTCGTCGATTCGACGGACTTTATTCGCCTTTCAATATCGTGAAGGTTGGGCATGGTGACCTACCTTACGCGATGAACTGAGCCTTGAATGCCGGGATGGCAGCATTCAGTTCAGCCTCTACTTCGTCAGTGAACTTCTTTGCGTCAGCAAGCTTGTCCATAACGCCATTGCCGGAGTGATGCAGGTAGTCGAGCATTTCAGCGCGGAAGCGCACGATGCTCTTTACCGGTACATCGTCAAGGTAACCATGAGCACCAGCCCAAATTGCGGTTGCCTGATCCTCAACGGACATCGGGGTGTAACGACCCTGCTTAAGAAGCTCGGTCATTGCAGCACCACGGGTAAGCTGCTGCTGGGTTGCAGCGTCCAGGTCGGAACCGAACTGGGTAAATGCAGCGAGCTCGCGATATGCAGCGAGGTCGAGGCGCAGCGTACCAGCAACAGACTTCATGGACTTCACCTGAGCGGAGCCACCAACGCGGGATACGGAGATACCAACGTTAACAGCCGGACGCTGACCCTGATAGAACAGGTCGGTGGTGAGGTAAATCTGACCGTCGGTAATGGAGATAACGTTCGTAGGAATGAACGCACCAACGTCACCAGCCTGGGTTTCGATGATAGGCAGTGCGGTAAGAGAACCTGCACCGTTTTCATCAGACAGCTTACATGCACGCTCGAGCAGGCGAGAATGCAGGTAGAAGATGTCGCCAGGATATGCTTCGCGTCCGGGAGGACGATGCAGGGTCAGGGACATCTGACGATATGCAACGGCCTGCTTGGTGAGGTCGTCGTAGATGCAGAGTACGTGGCCGCCAGGATTCTCAGCGTTGGCAGGCTTGCCGTCTTCACCGTTGTACATGAAGTACTCGCCCATTGCAGCACCAACCATAGGAGCCATGTACTGCAGAGGAGCAGGATCGGATGCGGTAGCAGCAACAACGATGGTGTAATCCATAGCGCCAAAGCGCTCGAGGGTCTCAACGATGCCGGATACGGTGGAAGCCTTCTGGCCTACAGCAACGTATACGCAGACCATGCCCTTGCCCTTTTGGTTGATGATGGCATCAACGGCAATAGAGGTCTTACCAGTCTGACGGTCGCCAATGATGAGTTCGCGCTGGCCGCGGCCAATCGGAATCATGGAGTCAACTGCGAGGATACCGGTCTGCATCGGCTCTTCAACAGGCTGACGCTCATGAACGCCGGGAGCCTTGAATTCTACCGGGCGGGTAGCAGTGGTCTCAATGGGGCCCTTACCGTCGATAGGCTGGCCAAGTACGTTAACAACGCGACCAAGCATAGCTTTGCCAACAGGAACCTCAAGAATCTTGCCAGTGGTACGTACCTGGTCGTTTTCCTTAATTGCGGTGACGTCACCGAGGAGTACGGCGCCAACCTCATCTTCTTCGAGGTTCTGCACCAAACCGGAAACGATACGTCCATCGGAAGCAACGAACTCGAGAAGCTCGCCAGACATCGCACCCTTAAGGCCGTCGATACGCGCAATACCGTCGCCAATTTGTACAACCGTGCCGGTCTCGCGAGACTCAACGCTGGTGTTGATGGCGTCGAGCTGCTTGCGCAGTGCGGCGTCGATAGACTGTGCGGTGATTTCAGTCACTAGCATTCACCTCCATCTTTCTTTTTCAGAGCAATGCGAGCCTTGTCGAACTGCGTGCGGACGCTCGCATCGACATAACGGTCGCCAGTGCTCAGGATAATGCCGCCCTGGATCGAAGGATCGATGTGCTCAACAAGAACACAGTCGCGACCCAGATCAGATTCGGCCTTATTGGTAATTACGGTTCGCAGGTTGTCATCAAGTTCAACAACCGTCGTCACATCAACAACGTTGAAGTTAAGCTTGCTCTCGATGAGATCCTCGTACAGAGAAACAACGCGGCGGAACAGCGCTGCATCACAGCGAGAAGCCATAACTCCAAGAAGCTCTTTGACCACTGGGTTGTAGCCATCGAAAACGTTGCCTGCAAGCGCCTGGCGCTCTTCGGCAGTGTAAGCCTCGTTGTCCAACGAGAGACGTAAATCGATGTTGGTTGCCATGAACCCAAGGATCTGGCGCATCTGGTTGCGAACCTCAACGACAGCGTCACGACCGCCGGTGGCGTTAGCGCCATCGATGGCAGCGTTGGCGTAGGCTGCAATCGTTTCATTGATGACAAGACGATTAGCCATTTAGACTACCTGCCTCTTTCACGTAGCGCTCGATGAGCTTACGGTGCTCATCGTCGCTGAAATCCTCACCGATCAGGCGAGATGCAACGGCAATAGAAGTATCTGCCATGGTAGCCTGAAGCTCCTTGATGGCGTTTTCCTTCTCCTGCTCGATTTGCGCACGAGCCTTGTCGACAATGGCATCTGCCTCAGCCTGAGCCTTAGCGGTGATCTCCTTTTCGAGAGCGTCGCCGGTGAGCTTGGCATTGTTGAGGATCTGCTGAGCCTGGGTTTTTGCACCCTCGAGCTGCTCACGATACTCAGCCAGAAGTCGTTCGCTTTCCTGTCGTGCCTCTTCGGACTTCTCCAAAGAGTTCTTGATCGTTTCCTCACGCTTGTTCAGCATGCCCTCGAACAGAGGCCAACCAAACTTGGCAAGAACGATCCACAAGATGATGAAGGCGACGAGCATGGGGATGAATTCTTCCATCTGAGGAAGAATTGCATTGATTCCTGCTCCTTCGTCAGCGAACGCGCATACCGGGAATGCCGCAGACGCAGCCGCAAAGGCGATCATGCCACTTGCGCAGTTACGTACGTGTGCGTTCAATTCGCGTGCCTCCTTCTCTTCTTTCGGTTTCTTCGTTAGTTACTTACTTCGCGAAGTTCTAGCCGATGAAGAAAAGAACCAGGCCGAGCAGTGCGAGTGCCTCAGACATAGCAGCACCGATGAAGAAGTAGCCCATGAGCTGACCTTTCATCTCAGGCTGACGAGCAGCAGACACGCACAGGCCGTAGGTAGCAACGCCGATACCGATGCCAGGGCCGATTGCTGCGAGGCCATAGCCAACGACCTTCAACGCAGCGATTGCGAGAGTGAGTTCCACGATTACCTCCTTTAGTTGGACAAGAGCCTTTCCCTCGTCCCTATTACTTAATCAGCTGAAATTTTTCTTGTACCAGCTGTAGTACACAAGTTAGGTGGCGGCCTCTAGGCCGCCTGCGCCGCTAGGGGCGCAAGCCGAAAACTGTTTCTTCTTATCAGTGAGGATGGATTGCCATGCCGATGTAGGAAGAAGACAAAATGGTGAATACGTATGCCTGCAAGAAAGCAACGAGGGTTTCGAGCGCATACATGAAGAACAGCAAGAAGAACCATGCGATTGCAGGCAGACCCGCAACGATGTCCATCTGGAAGATGGCGGTCTGCAGGAAGATGGTGGTTGCCAGAGAGAATACGGCGAGAACCATATGGCCTGCGAGCATGTTGCCGTAAAGTCGAACGGCAAGAGTCAGAACGCGGATCACCATGGAGAAGAACTCCAGGAACCAAATGATAGGGGCAATAGGCGCCGGTACGCCCGAAGGGCACAGCGACTTGAAGTAATGGAAGAAGCCAAGCTCCTTCAAGCCCCAGAAGTTGAAGTAGATAAAGGAAATAGCAGCCAGCGCCCAGGTGATGGAGATGGTGCCCATAGCGGCCTTCGCACCAGGGATGAGGCCGATGATGTTGGCGGTAAGGATGAAGAAGAACAGCGTAGCCAGGAAGGGAACGTGCTTCTTGAAGCCTTCGCCGATAACGTCGGCGCCAACGCCTTCAGAAATGAAGTTGTAGCCGAACTCGAAGATGTGTGCGAACTTACCGTGAGGTACGAGCGTAAGCTTGCGACCCGCGATAAGAACCAATGCAGCTACCAGAACGAGAGCGACCAGCATGTACAGGACGTACTGGGACACGTTCCAACCCGCAATGGAAAAGACCGTCGTCGAGTCGAACTGAGACGAGAGATGCTGTGCCTCCTCGACGAACTGTGAAAGAGCTTCACCCATCAGGATTCCTTACCTTTCCGTTACTTACTTATTTCTTGCGCTTAGCAAGGACGTTCTTATAAACGACATATGCAGACGTGGACACGATAAGCGCCACGATCTCAGCCACACCAAAGGGAAGAACCACATCGCGCGCAACCATAGCGCACACGATAAGAGCGACGGCAACCACGATGAGCGATACAAATGTACCAGCCAAACCGTACAAACCAGCGCTCATGGCAGAAAGGCTCGTGGAGCGGCGTGCAAGGCGCAGGGAAATGAACAAGGGGAGAAACCCGATGATTCCTGCTGCGATTCCTGCTGCTACTGGTGCGAGCATTTCTTCCTTTCTTCCGTGTTCAGGGCCCAAAGCCCAATTTTGACCACATGCAGCATAAACGCCATCACATGGTTGTTACCAGTGTTTCCGATAACGTGCAATAAATTTGGGCGAGTGGCACTTGCCCACATACCCAGCTGAATACAATAGCGTACTAAACCACTATCTGAAACCTCTATTTGGCAATCTAACGGGCAATACTATTGTTTTGTCCTATATTTTTGTGCATTTCAAAGTTTTCAAACACGTTCTATTTAGCAAACATAGTCATCTGTAGAAAATATGCTACTCACTTTTTGAAGTCTGTCCGTCAAATATGCGAATTTTGATATTTGACTCATTCAAAAGCTCCATTGCAAGTTCATCAGGATACGGATTGCGGTAGATAATCTCACTGATTCCCGCATTAATGAGCATCTTCGCACACACTACACAGGGCTGCGTGGTGATGTATATGGAAGAACCTTCAATATCGATACCGTAACGCGCCGCCTGAAGAAGGGCGTTCTGTTCTGCGTGCAGTCCGCGGCAAATTTCGTGGCGCTGGCCCGAAGGAACGCCGAGCTTTTCTCGCAGGCATCCGGTAACAGAGCAATGGCGTAGCCCCGTGGGCACGCCGTTGTAGCCAGTAGCCAGGATGCGCTTCTCCTTTACGATGATGGCCCCCACTGCGCGACGCAAGCACGTTGTGCGCGTGGCAACTTCATCGGCCAAGGTCATAAAGTACTCGTCCCATGAAGGGCGCTCTTGCCTGATCATCAAACTCCCTCCCCCGCTCTTAAACCAGTTCGCTTTGAACCGGCGTGCCTTCGGTACGGAAAATGCGATCGCCTGCGTCGCCCAGGCCGGGGACGATGTAGGCATCCTCGTTAAGACCTTCGTCGATAGCGCAGGTAAATAGGCGCACGGAAGGATCATGCTCGAGCACGGCCTGCACGCCCTCGGGCGATGCGACAATAACGCAAGCAGAGATATCTTTCACGCCGCGCTTGCGCAACGCATCGATTGCCGCGCAAAGGGATCCGCCCGTAGCAAGCATGGGATCTACGAGCAGCACCGAGCGCTCGGCAATGTAGTCGGGCATTTTCGCATAATATTCGTGAGGTTCGTGGGTCACCTCGTCGCGATACATGCCCAAATGGGCAACGGGAGCAGTAGGAATCAGATCCAACATGCCGTCGAGCATGCCAAGACCTGCACGCAAGATGGGAACAACCACCGGCTCGATGCCCCTGATTGATTCGCATTCGCACGTGGCGATAGGCGTTTTCACCTCGACCGAGCGCGTTGCTAAGTCCTGGGTGGCTGCATAGCCCTCCAAAAGCGTAATCTCACGCACGGTCTGGCGGAAAAGATAATCGGGCGTATCTTCATTGCGGATCACCGACAACTTATGCTTAATAAGCGGATGATCGACAACGGTTAGGCGCTCTTCGCTAGCGAAGTCCATGCGTTTCTCCTTACTGCTGCGCACTTCTTCGCTGAACAGTGTATTGCTTTTAGCCGAATCAAAACAGGGAAAAGGCAGGGTTTGCGCACTCATGGCAAGATATCACCTGAAATAGGTGAGGTGGAATGGCGTGGGAATATAGGGACAGGTCCCATTTTCCCACCTAACGAAAAGAACCCCGCTTGCGACGCATTGCGCAAACGGGGTTCTTTCTTTGTGCATTATGACTAGATGGGAAAATGGGACCTGTCCCTATGTCCCCACTTACAGCTCGGGATAAAGAGGATGCTTGGCGATAAGACCCGCAACTTCTTCCTTGATCTGTGCGAGGCGTGCCTCGTCTTCAGCGTTGAATACCGTGGCGGCGATAAGCTGGCCGATGCGGTGGAACTCATCGGCATCGAAACCACGCGTCGTGCCTGCTGCCGTACCAACACGAATACCGCTGGTCACGAAAGGCGAGCGCTTTTCGTTGGGGATGGTGTTCTTGTTCACCGTCAGGCCTACGGATTCAAGAAGCTTCTCTGCATCCTTACCGGTAATGTCGGCAGGAGTAAGGTCCACCAAAACCAGGTGATTGTCGGTACCGCCCGATACCAGACGCAAACCGCCTTCCACCATGCCTTCGCCCATAGCAGCGCAGTTCTTAACCACGTTTTCCATGTACGTCTTGAACTCGGGTTTCAAAGCCTCGCCGAAAGCAACGGCCTTTGCTGCGATGATGTGCATCAGAGGGCCGCCCTGCGTACCAGGGAATACCGCGGAATTGATCTTCTTCGCCAGGGCCTCGTCGTTAGTGAGGATGAAGCCGCCGCGAGGACCGCGAAGAGTCTTATGGCTGGTGGAGGTTACCACATGGGCATAGGGCACGGGGCTCGGATGCAAACCAGCAGCAACCAGACCGGCAATGTGCGCCATATCGATCATGAGATATGCGCCAACCTCGTCTGCGATTTCGCGCATGCGCTTGAAGTCGATAACGCGAGGATATGCAGAAGCGCCACCCACAATGAGCTTGGGCTTATGCTCCTTGGCAAGACGCTCGATCTCGTCGTAGTCGATAAGCTCGGTTTCGGGGTTAACGCCGTAAGAGACGATGTTGTAATCCTTGCCCGAGAAATTAACGGGAGAACCATGGGTAAGGTGACCACCATGGTCGAGGGAAAGTCCCAGCACGGTGTCGCCCAGGTTGATCAGAGCCTGATAGGCAGCAAGGTTGGCATTAGCGCCGGAATGAGGCTGCACGTTGGCGAACTTGCAGTCGAACAGCTTGCAGGCACGCTCGATGGCCAAATCTTCAACGATGTCGACCTTTTCGCAGCCGCCGTAATAGCGCTTGCCAGAATAACCTTCAGCATACTTGTTGGTAAGCACGGTACCCATTGCCTGCATTACGGCAGGTGAAGCAATGTTCTCTGATGCGATAAGCTCGATAGTTGAGCGCTGGCGGGAAAGCTCCTGCCCAATTGCGTCTGCTATTTGAGGGTCTTCTGCTGCGAGATAGTCGTAAGACATATGCCGCGCTCCTTTCGAACTGCGCTTAGCACTTTTGTAATGCTCTCAAAGATAGCACAGCGTCATAAGAAAAGGAGCCGTAGCACCGCTCCCGCGGCCCTACGGTTCCTTGTTTTCGACAAATGTTACGTGCGCGAAATGAATCCGCCACGAACCCCTTATTTACCGAAAGCCTCGGAAGCGGAAATGCCGCCACCGAACATGCTGTCAGCAAGTGCCTGCTGGTTGTCGGTGTTGTCCATGTCGAGCTTCCAGTCTTTACCGTCCTTGGTCAAGGTAAAGGTAACTTCGGTTTCTACCGGAGTTGCAGCATCGAGGGCTGCCATGAACGTCTTACCGGCATAAGCGTAGATCTCGTCGGTAGTGCTGAAATCCTGGTTCATAGCGTCATCGGCAAAGCTGTCGCCCCAGCTCGTAAGAACAACATAGAGCTGCTTGCTGGTGATCTTGGTGGGTGCCTTGGCGGTGTCGCCGTCAACCTTTACATCGCCGATTTCATAAGCGAAGCCGTTTACCCAAGACTTGAACAGGGATTCGCCGTCCATGCCCAGCTGCTCAAGCTGCTGCAAGTCAGAACCGCCCATTTCGCCAACAAGCTTAGATGCCTCATCGTCGCTGGGGTTAACGAACTGGGAAAGCTCGCTGTCGAGCGCCTGCTTCGCCTTCTCTTCTTCGCTCGGGCCACAGCCTACCAGGCCGAGGCATAGAATTGCCGCGAACAGCGCCACGGCTGCCGCCAAAAGCCAATGGCGGGCTTGCGTCTTTGCGTTGTCCATCTTTTCCTCCTTGCATTCGTCTTTCCGCACGAATGCAGAAAGATGCCTTTTCAAGCTCAAACGAGCTTGTCCCAAACAGATTTACCCAAAAGGGGCGCTATCGATACGAGCAGATCGCGCAATATGCCATATTAGCTGATAAGTGCTTTAATCGAGCGCATTAATCTTTTCAACGCGACCAGCATGACGCCCACCGGCGAATTCCGTGGCGATAAAGGCATCCAGGATGCTTTCGTTGTCTTCCAGGGAAACAAAGCGGCCGGAAAGCGTGATGACATTGGCATCGTTGTGCTCGCGGCACAGCACGGCGAAATCGCGGCGGACCACATTGGCTGCGCGGATGCCTTCCATCTTGCCTACCGCCATTGCCATGCCAATACCCGTACCGCACACCAAAACGCCGCGCTCAGCAGCGCCCGACTGCACGTCTTCGCCAACCTTAACGGCGTAATCGGGATAATCTACACGGTTGTCGCTATCGGGGCCGCGATCGATAACCTCGTGGCCTTCGCCCTTCAAGTAAGCAGCAAGCTGCTGCTTCTGCTCGAAGCCAGCGTGATCCGATGCGATAGAGATCTTCATGATGCCTTCTCCTTTTCCGCGCTAAGGCGGCACACAGACGCAAGGCTGCACAGCCCCGCTATAGATAATCTATCCACATTATACGGAAGAAGCGCGCAAGCTCACCCAGCTTAACGCCGCCGAAACGGAAAAGAGTCGTTGCGGCCAAAGGCTATCGGGAGCGCGTCCTATTGACGCACTCATGCCAATAGTCGAGCATGCGGGAGCGCGTACCAGCGCTCACGTTCGGCATGAAGGTGCGCTCGATACCCCGTAAGCTCGCAATTTCTTCGGCGTCACGCCAGAAGCCCGTAGACAAACCAGCCAAATAAGCCGCTCCCAAGGCCGTGCTCTCCACGCATTCAGGGCGTTGGATGGCAGCGCCTACGATATCGGCGCAACATTGAAGCATGAAATTGTTGCGGCAGGCGCCACCATCCACCGCCAACGCAGATACGGGAATTCCCGCATCGCGAGCCATACCTTGTAGCACGTCCTGCACCTGGAATGCTTGAGCCTCGAGGCACGCGCGCACCACATGCGCTTTTGTGGCACCGCGCGTCAATCCGTAGATGGCGCCACGCGCGTTAGCGTCCCAATACGGAGCACCCAGCCCCGTAAACGCAGGCACCACGCACACTCCCGCCGAGTCGGAAACGCTCATTGCCAATTCCTCGGTCTGGGAAACATCATCGATAATCCCCAGGCCATCGCGCAGCCACTGAATAAGGGCGCCTGCCATGAAAACGCTTCCCTCCAACGCGTATTCAAGGCCCTCCGAACCCGGCGCAGAGGCAGCAACCGTGGTTACCAGCCCGTGGGTGGAGGCGCATAGCCGCTGCCCCGTGCTCATAAGCAGGAAGCACCCAGTGCCAAACGTTGCCTTCACCTGACCGGGCTTAAAGCAGCATTGCCCGAACAGCGCCGCCTGCTGGTCACCCGCCACGCCGCGAATCGGAATGGCGCCGGCAATGACCGGATGGTGCATCATTCCGAAATCGCCCGAAGAAGGGCGAACCTCGGGCAGCATCGACTCAGGAACGCCAAACAGCTGGCACAGCCATTCGTCCCACTGCCCCGTATGTATGTTGAAGAGCATGGTGCGACTGGCATTGGTTGGGTCGGTCGCATGGACTTCGCCCTGGGTTAAATTCCAGATAAGCCAGGAATCCACCGTGCCGAAAGCCAGTTCGCCGGCTTCAGCGCGTTCACGCGCACCGGGCACCGCATCCAAAATCCAAGCGATTTTCGAAGCGGAGTAGTACGCGTCAGGAATCAGGCCAGTTCTGCGTGTTACTTCGGCGGCGATTTCCGCATCCGAACAGCATCGCTCCACGATTTCCGTGGTGCGGCGGCATTGCCACACAATGGCATTGTGAATGGGCTCGCCCGTAACGCGATCCCACACAACGGTGGTCTCGCGCTGGTTAGTGATGCCGATACTGTCTATCTGATCTGCTGATATACCTGTTGATACCAGCAATTCCGCCAACACCTTAAGCTGGCTGGAAAGAATGTCTTTCGGAGAATGCTCCACCCAACCCGGCTGCGGGAACAACTGGGGAAATGAGCTCTGGGACATCCCCTTTATGCGGCCCAGCCTATCTATCAAAACTGCGCGGGAGGACGTCGTCCCCTGATCAAGCGCAATAACATATTCGCCCATAATGGCTGCTCTCCTTGTTCTTCGGAGGGTTGAGTGCTTGGTGTTGCTTAGCTTTTGGAAGTTTCGGATCCTGCAGCAGCGCCGCCTTCGCCCGCATTCGCGCTGCAATCCGCGGCTGCGTTTGCGTTCACCTTCGCATCGTGGTCTGCGGTTACGCTTGCTCCCGCATTCGAGCCCGCATTATGGCTCGCATCAGTGCATCCACTCGTGCCATAGCCTGCACCCGCACCCGCATCGCAGCTCGCGCCTGCATCCACCTCTTCTTTTGCCGGCGAGTTCGCTTCATCGCTTTCAGCGGCAATGGGCCGCGCAACCTCACGTGTACGCACCACGGCGTTCATAACCACGCACTCGGTAAACCACTGCTCAACATCGGCGAACACATCAACACGACGCGGCTCATTCAAAATCTCATGGCGCATGTTCGGATAAATGATTTCGCGAACATCTTCAACACCCTGGCTACGATACAGATCAGCCGCCGCATGAACGCCTTCGCCGCACGCACCCACAGGGTCTTCCGCGCCAGCAACAAATAGCAAGGGCAGATTTTTCGGCACTGCTGCTGCGCTCTTTTTCGTTACCACTTCTGCGGTAAGGTCGGTGAGCGTTGCATAGGCGCCAGCTGAAAAAGCCTGGCCGGAAAGCGGGTCGGCCAAATAAGCATCCACAACAGCAGGGTCAGTGGAAATCCAGTCGGAATCGGTACGCGCATCTTCGATAGCAGACGAGAACGCACCGATTGTCAGCGAATCAAGCAGGCGAGAACGATACGTTTCCCCACGCAAGGCGCCAATCACACGCGAAAGCGTACGACCAAGCAGGGAAAGCGCACGAGGCTGATTCCCCGTTCCGCACAGCACAGCGCCTGTAAGGCCCTTCGGGTTACGGGCAATACAGGCACGCACCACGAAACTTCCCATGGAATGGCCAAACAGGAACAGCGGGAGATCACCCGTTTCGCGGCTTGCCTTAAATGCGGCTTCACGCGCACGCAGCACATCGGCAACCAGGATGTCTTTTCCTCCTTGAAGAGGCATGCATCCCAGTTCATCGGCAGAAGAGACGCTTTTTCCGTGACCAATATGGTCGTGCCCAAACACAACATAACCCAGACCAGCCAAAAAACGGGCAAACGAATCATAGCGCTCGATGTGCTCCGCCATGCCATGGACCAATTGAACTACGCCACGACGACTGTATACCGGGTCGGGCAGCCACACCATAACGCGCAACCACGACCTGCCGTCGGCGGAAAGCGTGGAGGTTTCTTGCACAAGGGGATAGGTATTACGAGCCATAGCCGTGCCTCCTTTTAGGAAAGCGCGCGAATATCGGCGACGGTGATTGCCCCCTCGCGCACCAACACAGGATGATCGCCCAAGGCGCAGTTAACGATAGTGGAAGCGATGCCGCTTTTCGGCTCTTCGTCGGAAAGCGCTGCACCCGCTGCCGCAAATATTGCTGGATCGATTTCGTTGAAGGCTATGGTGTTCTTCTGCCCCGAAATGTTTGCCGAGGTAGTGGCCAAAGGACAGCCTAATTCCCTGATAAGAGCACGGGCTGTTTCATTTGCGGGCATGCGCAAACCTATGGTGCCTTCCTCCGAGCAGAAAGCAGCAGGCACTTCGTCGCTTGCCTTCACAATGATGGTAAGCGGACCAGGCCAAAACGTACGTGCCAGGGCAAAAGCAAAATCGGGGACCATCTTGCCGTAGCGTTCGAGATCTTCGATACCACCCACCAACCAGGCGATAGGCTTTTTCTTTTCGCGATGCTTGATGGCATAAAGGATATCGGGGCTCGGCGCATGCAGCACCGAAACACCCAACCCGAATAGGGTATCGGTTGGGAAAACGATGGGCTGGCCGCTCTTTAGCGCTTCCAGGGCCTCTTCGTGTGTGTGCGCTCCGTGGGGCATTTTCATCAAAGCTTTCATGATTATGGGACGTTTCGCCATGCGGTTTCGCGCGTGGCACTAAGCCTTGTTTCAGGACTTCAATAATACCGCGCCCACAGCGTGGGGCACAGCATTACCCGCGGATAATGGTTCGCTTTCAGCGAATTGTTACCTTGTTTTTCGGTGGCGGTTAAAGGGAAAGGAGAGGCTGCACTCTTCACGCTCCCAGGCCCAGACGCCGCATTCCTGCGCCGACAAAGGGGAAGAGCCTGAACCGCAAGCAGAGTGCTCGCAGATTTTCCAGCCAGGAAATGAGACGGATCCGATTGGCGCGCAAGCCGAAAACCCACTCGCAACGACCGCCGCCCCAAGCCCGACGTCCCTTGTTGGCCTCTGGGCTTAAACGGCATATGAAAAATAATGCCACCAGGAGCACATGCTCCCAGTGGCATTGAACTGGGATTAAACGTAACGCTCTGCAATCCTGCTGGCTATCCTCAAGCCATCACAGGCGGCAGACATGATGCCGCCCGCAAAGCCAGGACCTTCCCCGCAGGGGTACACGCCGTTGCCGGGAAGCTCTTCAAGATCGGCGCCTTCCTTGGCAAAACGCGCCTGCATATCACGGCCACGACAAATGCGAACCGGCGAAGAAGACCGCGTTTCCGGAGCCGTCATCAGGGCATTCGGATCGTCAAAGCCCTTCAGCTTTCGTCCCAGCAGAGGCAACGCCTGCGCTAGCGATTCGGACACGAAAGAAGGGAAGCACTCAGCAATGGGCGCTTCGATCACGCCGCGGGCATACGTTGGCGCAGGCTTTGCGCCCTTCACTGGAGCAGAGCCGCCCAAAAAACTCCCCACGCGCTGACTTGGCGCTTCGTAGGGCTTCCCACCGTGTTCTGTCGAAGCGCGAAACGCCGCCTGCTCTATTTCACGCTGGAGCTGAACGCCTGCCAACACATCGCTGCTCCCGAAATCGGCAGGATCGACGTTCACCAGCACTGCCGAATTGGCGTTCTTTCCCGCGCGGGCATAACGGCTCATGCCGTTGGTGACGATGCCTCCCTCTTCGCTGGCGGCGGCCACCACTTCCCCACCAGGGCACATGCAGAACGTGTACACGCTGCGGCCCGTAGGCAAATGCACCGCTAGTTTGTATTCGGCAGCGCCCAAGGCAGGGTGTTTCGACGCCTTCCCCCATTGAGCCTGATTAATGGCCTGTTGCGAATGCTCAATGCGAACACCCACCGAAAAGGGCTTCTGTTCCATGGCGAAGCCCTGGTTGCGGCACAGCTCGAACACATCACGCGCCGAATGGCCGCAAGCCAGCACCAGTTCGTTGGCAGCAAGTTCTTCGTAAGCGCCCGTTTCCACGTTTTCCAACTGCACCGCAGCAAGCTTGCCTTCCGCAAAGCTCCACCCAGAAAGACGCGTGCCGAAACGCACTTCACCGCCACGCTCGATTACTTCGTTGCGCATAGCGCTCACGATACCGGGCAAGTTATCGCTGCCCAGGTGCGGATGGGCATCGATCAAGATGCTTTCGGGCGCACCGGCGTCAACGAACCAATGCAGCACGTGCTTTGCAAAAGGATTCTTGATATTGGTAGTGAGCTTGCCGTCTGAAAACGTACCCGCTCCGCCTTCGCCGAATTGAATGTTGGAGTTGGGGTTTAAAGCGCCCGTTGCGTGGAATGCCGCAATGTCTTCAGCGCGCCGTTCCACGTCGAAACCGCGTTCCACCACCAAGGGGCGAAGCCCACAGCGTGCCAGGTACAGCGCGGCGAAAAGCCCCGCGGGACCCAAGCCCACTACCACAACTCTGCCGCCCTGATTGCGGTTGAAATGGGAGCAGTCAGGGCACAAAAGGGACTCGTATTCTTTTGCCATGCGAACATTCAGGCCTTTTGGTGCCCTTTCAAGCAGGCGTTGTTCCTGAGCTTGCGGCAATTCGACGCGAAACGAAGTGGTGAAATGAACGTTGCTCCTTTTGCGCGCATCCACGCTTTTACGCGTCAGAACAGCACTGCAGATATCGCGCTCGGAAACGCTCAAGGCGCGAGCCACTTCCTTCGTTCTCATCTCGGCATTTTCCGGCAGCGCCGCATCCAGCGAAAGACGAATGCCCGAAACCTCTAGCATGGCTGCTCCTTCTTTATCGTTTGCGCGATATCCCTTCCTGAAAGGATGCCGCATGCCCAAGCCCAATGCAGGTTATATCCGCCGCACGGACCGTCAACGTCAAGCGCTTCGCCCAATACGTACAAGCCCGGCTGGGCTTTCAGCTCCATCGATTCCGGGCGGACGGATTCGGGGGCTATGCCGCCGCGGTGAACCTGACACTGCGCTTCATCGGCGATACCTTGAACCGTTAGGGGGAATGCTTTCATAGCGTGCGCTATGCGACAGCACAGCTCTTGCTGCAGCGGCTCGGCAGACTGTATGCCAGATGCCGCCAACAGAGCAGCGCCCAACTCGGGCAGAACGAACCCCCGGAATAACGTGTGCGCCGGCTGGCCCTGAAAGCGTTCGGCGCGCGCACGGATAGCCGCTTCGGCTTCGCGGGGTTCCATAGCGGGAAGGAAATCGACTAGAAGCGTTTCGCCTGGGTTCGCATAGCGAGAAGCGTTGAACACCACAATGCCCGAGATGCCATAGCTGCGGAACAGCACTTCCCCTTCTTCGGAAAAACCGCTGCTTGGAAGCGAGACACGAACCTGAGAGCGTATACCATCCAGCTCTTCACCCGATACGTTTTCGGGAAATATCGTAACAAGCGGACCAAGCGTTGGATGCCACGGCGCAACAGGAAGTGTTGGGACAACGCCGGTAAGCAGGGATTCCGCGCCGTCGCCACCTGCGGCAACAACCACGCGACCCGCGTGAACCGTTGCCTGCTGCAGCGTCCCGCTCGATTTGCTGACAGCCGCACGCCCGTTGCTTGCAACGGGATGCGACTCTTCGAGAAGGACATCAAATCCATCATGCCCACGGTGAATTTCGAGCGCCTTTACGCAGGGATGGATATCGACGACATGCGCCGACAGCTCCGCCATAAGAACTTCCAGCACCGATGAGGCTTTATTCGAAAAGGGATACAGCAGCCCACCGGTTTGGGGGGCTTCCTCCCAAACAAGACCCAACTCTTCGAACCAATCGGTAATGGGATGGACAGGGTCACCGCCAAGAAAGCCAAGGGCTTGGGACACGAATGCGCTATTCCAATAGCGGCTAACATCTAGCTGCGAATTCGAGAAGTTGCAGCGACCGTTACCGCTGCGCAGGATGGGAGCGCCGATTCGTTTCCCCTGCTCAACCAGAAGGATGCTCGGCAGTGTCGCTCCCGCCGTGCGGGCTTCCCAGAGGCACGAAACCGCGCAAGCGAGGCCAGAGGCTCCGCCGCCCACGATAACAACATCGTACGATTCTTTGAAAGCAAACGGCTTACGCTGCTCGGCAGCCTGCCGTTTGCGCTGTGTGTTCTTCTTTTTGCTCATGCATCACATAATACGTGAGCGCATGGCAATTAATCGCTTGAAGAGCGCGGTGCCATGAAAGTCCAAAAGAAGCCTGAGTCGATTCACGCCTCCGCTGCGGCAGCCGCGCTGTCGGCGGCTGCGTTGCCGGCATCCCCCCCCTGCTGCGGCGGTTGCGCTGCCGGCGTCTCCGCTGCGGCGGCGGCAGCCGCGTTGCCGGCACCTCCTCCACCGCAGCAGCCGCGTTGCCGGCATCCGATACATATTGAATAATGCGCCTGCCCTTTTTCCCTTGTGCAAAAAAACGACCCCGGGATTAAACCCCAGGGTCGGTTTTGCCTACTTCTTCGATTGCATGCAGCCCATCCGAGTTCTGAGCTGTTTTTGCGCCAGCGTTTTAGCCAAAGCGCCACCCGCTTTTGGGCTTGCTTGAATTGTTCAGCAACGATTCTGCCCGCCCAAGCTAGCAGGTGCAACGTTGTAGAATTTGCCTTCAGTCTGTTCGCTTCGTTTACAGGAAGGCTTACCTTGGCAGCGCTTACTGGACGTCCGTCTTCCACAGGCCGTGCAAATTGCAGTACTCGTATACGGCAACGGGCTCTTCACCAGGAACGACCGCAAAATCAGCCTTGGGCTCTTCGCCAGGCTGAAGATGCTTTACCTGAAAGCCCTTCGAGGTTTCCAACACAATCATGGTAATGAAATGAGCTTCCATCATGGGGTGCAGAACGCTACCAACCTCAACATGAATGGTTTCGCCCACCGTGACTACCGGAACATGCTTTTCCGCAGCACCGTCGGTTTCGCCTGCGCGGAGCAGCGTCATTTTTTCACCACAGCAAGAAAGCGGTGCGCCCTGATCGAACAGCTTAACGGCAACATTTCCGCAATGAGCGCATTTGTAGAATTCGAGTTTCATGATATTCCCCCTTCATTCGGGACGCTGCCGATACATGGGCTCCTCGGCAGCGGGTTAACTTCGATATCTTTATTATGCTACTTTTGCAGTAGCATTTCTAGATGAGAATCGGCGAACGGCAATCAGGCTGCAATCAATCTCTTTATGGCAAACGGGGGCCTTCTTGAGGATATTTGGTTTTCATCGCATACACCAACAGCGCTATACCCGCCACAATAAGCGGCACCGAAAGCACCTGCCCCATGGTGAGCCAGCCGCCCCAAAGGTAACCGAGCTGAGCGTCGGGTTGACGCACAAACTCAATAAGGAAGCGGCAAATGCCATACCCCACCATGAACACACCGAAATACGTGCCGCGCGCAAACGGCGGACGCTTGCGCGACATCAAAAAGAGGATCGCAAACAGCAGCACGCCTTCCAGCAAGGCCTCGTACAGCTGGCTGGGGTGACGTGGCTCCATGCCAGCAGAACCTCCGAACACAACGCCCCAGGGAAGATCGGTTGGCGCGCCCCACAATTCGCCGTTAACGAAATTTGCGCAACGGCCGAAGAAAAGGCCAATGGGAACGCCAATAATTGCCAGGTCAACAAGGGAAAGATAAGGCATGCGCACCATACGCGCCGCCACAATGCCTGCCACAAGCGCACCGATAAAGCCGCCATGGAAGCTCATTCCCCCGCGCGAAAACTCGAGAATGGCCAGCGGATTCGCGGCGTACATATCCCAGTTGTAGAAAAGCACGTAGCCCAGACGACCGCCCACGATAACGCCGATCATGGCGCACAACATAATGATGCAAAGCGAGTCGAAGTCGAAGCGCATCTTCCAGCGCTTGCCAACTACATACATGATGGCAATGACGCAAATGAAGCCCGCCACATAGGCAAGGCCATACCAACGCGCCGAGAAAGGGCCGATGGTAAAGGCCACAGGGTCGAGGCTCTGATAAAGGTTGTTTAGCATGTGTCCCTTTCGCCGTGTTTAGGCAACAAGCGCTTGAAGGTGCGCACTGATTTCTGGCGATTACCCTAGCACACCTTTACCGCTCAACTCCGAGAAGGGCATCAAAACAAAATAGCCGCTCCGGAGAGCGGCTTTCGTTTACTTTTCGGCATTCGTCGAAGGCGCGTTGCTTAGGAAGAACTCGCAGAAACGGCAGATGTCCTTCACGCTTTGCTCCCTGTCGATGTCGCACCTGAACAGCAAATCAAGGTTCGAGGTTACCTTGTGGGTCGGACGTTCGCAGGCTGCAAAATGGCAGTCCGCCGGGCACGGCTCACCGGGTACGTTGTGAGGGCAGCGCGACTGCATTTCATCGTCGCAACCGCGAAGTTCCCAGCAATGCATAGCGCGCTCCTTAGGATGCGGGTACTACGCGGGTTACGCCAGGAACGCGATCCTTCAAAACGCGCTCAACGCCATGAGCGAGCGTCATCTGGGACATGGGGCAGCCCTTGCAAGCACCCTGAAGCTCAACGGTAACTACGCCTTCTTCGTCAACGTCTACCAGCTGAACGTCGCCGCCGTCTGCCTGGAGGGAGGGGCGAATGAGCTCGAGCACTGCAGCTACATCGGACTTCTCTACCATACTTTTCTCCTTACATTTACCGAGGCTCGCAGCTGCGAGCCTCGTTTCTGCTTTATTCCTGGGTCATTCTATCATGCACAAAGCGGCCGATTCGCTCGAAATCGGCCACGAGCGTTTCCATGCGTGTGGGGTCATGAAGAGCTGCGGCGGGATGATATACCGGCGCCACCAAAAAGCGTCCGGTTTGCCTCACGGTCCCGCGCAAATGACTCACCCCCATGTCGGTTTTCAGGATGAACTGGGTGGCAAAATTGCCCATGGTTATGAGTAGCCACGGATTGATTGTCTGCACTTGCGTACGCAGAAAAGGCGCGCACGCCTCGATTTCCGACGCTGAGGGATTGCGATTCGACGGCGGTCGGCATTTCAACACGTTGGCAATGAACACCTCTTCGCGACGAAGATGAGCATGCCACAAAAGCTCGTCGAGCAATTTGCCAGCGGCGCCCACAAAGGGGCGTCCCTGCAAATCCTCATTTCTTCCAGGGGCTTCGCCGATAAGCATAATGCCCGCACGCGGATCCCCTTCGCCGAACACCGTATTGGTTCGGCCTTCGCACAAGCTGCAGGCATGGCACGCCGCCACTTGCCGGGAAAGCTCGTCAAGGGGAACCGCTTCGATCTTCATGGTGCCGCCTAACGGTAATAACGCGGCATACGGTGCGAGAAGCCGATGGTTACCTCATGCTCGATGGTGGCCGCGCGCTTCGCCATGGTGGCGATGGAGCAGTCGACCGAAGGATGAGGGCCAGCGATGATTACTTCGTCGCCGATGTGCGGATCGAGTGTAGGAGCCGAAACGCGCGAGCGGAGATCAACTTCGAACATGCACTGATCCATGCAGATGTTGCCCACCTGATGCACCGCACGATCGTTGAAAGCAAAATCGATCTTGCCCGAAAGCAAACGGATCAAGCCATCAGCGTATCCAATGGGAACCGTGCAGATTTTCACGCTGCCGGGGCTGCGGTAGTTCATGCCGTAGCTGACGCCTTCGCTCATGGGCACCGTCATAACGTTGGTGATGCGCGCGTGCACACTCATTGCGGGGCGCAAGTCGATGAGCTTGTGCGTATCGGGCGCAGCCTGATAGCCGTACATTGAAATGCCCAAACGACACATGTCGAAATGCGTCTTCGGGAAACGATACGTTGCCGCAGAGTTGTCGCAATGGACGATGCCAGGATCGAAGCCCGCCGCCTCGATGGAACGCATGGCTTCGACAAAGCGCTTGATCTGAATCTGGAAGTCGAGCGTTTCCAAGCTATCCGCCGTAGCGAAATGGGTGAAGCAGCCCTTAAGCTCCAGAGCGCGATGGAAGCTTACCTGATGGAGGAATTCCACCGCACTGTCGTAATGGACACCAATGCGATTCATGCCAGAGTTGATGGCCAGATGATACGGGGCTTTCAAACCCTGAGCATCAGCAGCTTCCGCATAGGCAATAGCAAATTCGGACGTGTATACCGCGGGCATGATGTTGTAGTACAGGAGCAGCGGGATGGCCTGAGCAGGAGGTTCTGCCAGCATCAGGATGGGCTCGCGCAAACCAGCGTTGCGCAACTCGATTCCTTCATCGACCGTAGCAACGCCCAGGTAGGATGCGCCCGCAGCCGTTGCAGCCTTGGCAACCTCTACAGCGCCATGACCATATGCATCGGCCTTAACGACGGCAAGAAGACGACAGCTGCTACCCAGCTGCTTTTTGGTCTGAAGCACGTTGTACTGGATAGCGCTTCGATCAACCTCTACCCACGACCAGCGCCTATCGTATTCAGCGATTGCCTGCACCTCTTCTTTGGAGAGCGTAGGCGTCGGAGTGTCAGCTTCCTTCGGCTCTTTATGTTCGGCGCGAAGGAGAGCATCAAGCGGATTGGTATTCTGCTCTTTGGCTTTGTTCGCAAAGCCAGTAAAGCCATTAGGTAGGTCTTGCACGAAGAGCCCTTCTTTCGTTGTATAGGATAAAGAAGAGTATACCTCGCTACGCAAGAGGCTTGCAGCAATCGTGCTATATAGACCCTATCGGTGCCATCCTGGTGCAGACCGGCCGGGGCGGCGGGGCGGGATCGCTCAGCCGCACAGTAATACCACCCTTCGTTCTGCACCGCTGCCACAAGAGGGCTTCGCGTGATCTCCGCAAGATACGACCCATTGCGCTAACCCTCCCACCACGACACCTACCCACTGCGGCACACCCCCGTTGCGGCACTGCCAGCTGCAGAAATCGCCCCGCTGAGGCAGCCCCTCATTGCAGCACCGCCAGCTGCGGCACCTCCTTCGCCGCGGCACTGCCAGCTGCGACAACTACCTTGCTACAGCACTGCCGACTGCGGCAACCGCCCTGTTGCAGCGATCCGCTCGTTTTGAAAACAAAAATCTCGCTCTTTCTGCAACTTTTTTGCGATTACGGATCCTCACCCATCTTTAAAAGGCGGAAATGAGCCGCCAAACCATTAATTTGCTGCGCTTTTACGACGTTATCGACATTCAGAAGCTCCACGACAATCCGCAATCGCAAAAAAGTTACAGAAAAGCCGGAATTTTTGTTTTTGAGCTTTCGAAACAGCGCTATTGGACCCAGCGCCATGGAGCAGCGGAGCGACGCGAATGCGCAAGGGCAGCACAGGCGACAGATTTCGATATTCTTCGCACTGCTTTCTCATGAAGTTAAGAAACATCTGTCATATTTCCCAACATGGCAATTTTCATTGGACATAAAACCGCGCTAGCGTACTGGCGAGCCCATGGCAGAAATTGGTCCCAGCCTATCTCGCAGGCAACACCGCAAGAAAGCAAATCCCCCCATTACTCCCAAATAGATACTGGCATCCTCTGGAAATTCGGCATCGATGAAAATCCCGTATCGATTTTGGTTTCCCATGAAGCAAACAGGAGAAGGCCACAAGGCCTCTCTCCTCGCATTTGGTCGGGAAAACATCCCTCCCGTTCGTTCTACAAGATCGCGCGGGACCTATACATAAGCACACCGGAAGCAACATTTCTTCAACTCGGAAAAGAATCAAGCTTGATACAGCTCATCACCATTGGATATGAGCTATGCGGATCCTACGGACTCAGCGCTCAATCCGACAGTGGTTTCCTCCGAAGGGAGCCGCGCAGTAATCCCCAGCTCATCGAACGCTATCTCGAGAAATGTGACGGAATTCACGGGGTAAAGGCAGCAAAGCGAGCATCGAGCTACATCGCCAAAGGATCCGCCTCCCCGATGGAAAGCTTGCTTTCGATGCTTCTTTGCCTTCCTCCTTCCTTGGGTGGATTTGGCCTGCCTCGCCCGGAGCTTAACTTCCCTATCGAGACCAACGAGGGAGGCGTCGTGATACGTCGATGCGATTTATGCTGGCCCGACCAGCGGTTCGCGCTCGGATACGACAGCGACACCTTCCATTCGGACGCAAGCAAGCTTCACCTTGATTCAAGCAGAAGGTCAACCCTGGAAAAGGCAGGAGTCCATGTTGTCTCCGTCACGAAAAACCAGGTTTTTGACAGGGGCCAACTGTTTAACCTTGCAACAATAGTATCGAAAAGACTGGGGAAGCGCCTTTCTCCCACACCCTTCAACTTCTCCCAGAAGCAAGACGAAATCTACCATGCCGCATTCAAATAACCGCTGATCATTGAGTTGATAAAGGATTTTGACACCGATCAATCCAACAATGATGCGCTATGTCGAAATAGTTGGGTGGTAGAGTTTTTCGAAGCACGTCATCCTGGAAGACGAAGGCAAGCTCAGGCTTGCATATGCGAGCAAGGAGCAATAAGTGAATGCCACGGAAATGGAACTAGCCGGACAGATAAAGAAACACCGCCAAGCACTGGGCATTTCCCAAGAAGCGCTAGCGGAGAAAATCTACGTTTCGCGCCAGACCATTTCGAATTGGGAAACAGGACGCACGTACCCCGATGTTCAAAGCCTGCTTTTGCTCAGTGTTGCCTTCGATATCTCTATCGACGAGCTGATAAAAGGAGACGTGGAAACCATGGAAGAATCCGTCCGCAAAGCAGACCACAGCCTTATTTGGATGTACGCCGCCGAAATGCTGCTAACCGTTATTGCGATAGTCGCCTTGTTCTTTGCGCTTGACAGCTTTATTGATAAAAATACCGCATCAGGCTTGGCCTGCCTGCTTGTTTTTGCGGCAACTTTCGCCACCGCTCTTGGGCTTAGCTTCGCCGTAATGAAGACAAAAGTCCGAAACAACATCCTTACCTACCAGGAAATCCTGGCGTTCTGCGCAGGTGAAGAGCCCAACCGCACCTCGCGATACAATGCCTTCGTACGCAAACATAAATCCGCGCACGATATGCTTTTGGTGATGCTCAGCGCAATCTTTGGTGCCGCATTCGTCGTTGTTCTTCGCTTCATATTTTAAGAAACGCTGCGTCGCTTAAATGGCTCGTTGCGGTACCATAGTGAAAAGAAAAACTCCGTTCTTAGGAGCCGCTATGACTGAAGCAAACCTGCAAACAGCAACCAACGGCAGCGTTCGCGTGCCGTTCGACCAGCGCGATGGTGCCACTTCCGACGTGTTCTTCACGCGCGATCTTTCACCTGAAGGCCTGCGCCGCGCGGTTGCCAAAGTAGCCCCACAGCTTACGGGCAAAATTGCCATCAAGCTGCACACTGGCGAAAAGGACGGCCCCAACATCATTCCCTTCAACTGGGTGAAGGATCTCGTCTCCGAAGACCTACCCGATGCCACCATTGTGGAAACCAACACCTACTATGAAGGCGACCGCTACACCACCGAACAGCATCGCGAAACCATCGCCCACAACGGCTGGACATTCTGCCCCGTAGACATTATGGATGAGGAAGGCGTTGCCACCCTGCCCGTTGCCGGCGGCAAGTGGTTTAGCGAAATGCACGTGGGCACCCATATGCTGAACTACGATTCGATGCTCACGCTCACCCACTTCAAGGGTCATACCATGGGCGGCTTCGGCGGATCAAACAAGAACTTGGGCATTGGCTGCGCCGACGGTCGCATCGGCAAAGGCGAAATCCACACCGTGCCTGGCTCTGACAATCTGTGGTCTATTGCCGAAGAAGAGCTGATGGAGCGCATGACCGAATCTACCAAGGCGACTATCGACTTCTTTGGGGACAACATCGTGTACGTCAACGTTATGCGCAATATGTCGGTCTCCTGCGACTGTGAAGGCACGGGCGCCATGCCAGTTGTCACACCGAATGTGGGCATTCTGGCATCGACCGATATCTGCGCCATCGACTCCGCCTGCGTTGACCTGGTATACACCATGACCGAAGCGGGGCTCTGCGACAACCACGACCTTGTCGAGCGAATCGAAACGCGACATGGTCTGCGTCAGCTCTCATATATGCACGAGCTGGGAATGGGCAACTGGAAATATCGCCTGCTCGACCTGGACAACGGCGAAGCGGAAATCGCCCAGGCCGAAGCCGTTGCGCACGTAAAGCCCTTCGAGGGATAACCGGCTCCAGCAGACTTCGCCTCTCGCCCTTGAGCGCGAGAGGCGCGGGGCAATACTGCAATGCAGGACAAAAACACAAGAAGGGCCCGCAAGCTTTGCGCCTGCGGGCCCTTCGGGATAACCAATCCGATGTTCTAGCGATTGATGTTGTAGAACGCCTTCATGCCAGCGTACTGACCGGAATCGCCCAACTGCTCTTCAATGCGAAGAAGCTGATTGTACTTGGCAACACGGTCGGAACGGCAAGGAGCACCAGTCTTGATCTGACCAGCGTTGGTTGCAACCGCGAGGTCGGCGATGGTAACGTCCTCGGTTTCGCCGGAACGATGGGACATGATGCAAGCATAACCTGCCTGCTTTGCCATCTGTACAGCTTCGAGAGCTTCGGTGAGGGAACCGATCTGGTTAACCTTAACCAGGATTGCGTTAGCGCAACCAAGCTCGATGCCCTTAGCAAGACGCTTGGGGTTGGTTACAAACAGGTCGTCGCCAACCAGCTGAACCTTGTCACCGATGCGATCGGTGAGGGCCTTCCAGCCATCCCAGTCTTCCTCAGCCATGCCGTCTTCGATGGAGATGATGGGGTACTTCTGAACCAAAGCCTCCCAGTAGTCAACCATTTCAGCGCTGGTGAGCTCGCGACCTTCGCCAGCCAAAACATACTTGCCGGTTTCAGCGTTGTAGAACTCGGTAGAAGCGGGGTCCATAGCGAACATAATGTCGGAACCAGGCTTGTAACCAGCCTTTTCGCATGCCTCAACAATGTACTTGAGGGGCTCTTCGTTGGTGGTGAAGTTAGGAGCGAAGCCGCCTTCGTCGCCAACGCCGCCACCAAGGCCAGCCTCATGCAGAACCTTCTTCAGGGTGTGATAGATTTCTGCGCACCAACGCAGTGCCTCAGCGAAAGAGGTTGCGCCGACGGGCATGATCATGAACTCCTGGAAGTCCACGTTATTGTCTGCATGCTCGCCGCCGTTCAGGATGTTCATCATAGGCGTGGGCAGCATATTGGCATTTGCGCCGCCAACGTACTTGTAAAGAGGAAGCTCTGCAGATTCTGCAGCAGCCTTAGCAACAGCCAAAGAAGCACCAAGAATGGCGTTTGCGCCGAAGTTGCCCTTGTTTTCGGTGCCGTCAAGCTCAAGCATGATCGCATCGATACCGCGCTGATCGTCGGCTTCCATGCCGATAAGAGCATCGGCAATCTCTTCGTTAACGTGAGCAACAGCCTTCAGCGTGCCCTTGCCCAAGTAACGCTCGGAATCGCCATCGCGAAGCTCCACTGCCTCAAAAGCACCGGTGGATGCACCGGAAGGAACAGCAGCACGACCTGTTGCATAATCGTCGAGAACAACCTCTACCTCTACCGTGGGATTGCCGCGGGAGTCAAGGATCTCACGACCGAACACATCGATGATGGTACCCATGTAATTTCCTCCTTGGAAACGTTTTGTTCAAACACTCGAATGATACCATGCGGCCCGCATTCAACCCGCCCCGCACTGGCAAGCGCAACATTTACGCCTACAGAATGCACGCGACCACCACCAACAGAGCCGAACATGCCAAAAAAACAACCGCTTGCCGCAGGCCTACGTGAGACTCTTCAAGGCTTGTTCGACGGGCGCTGCCATAGCAGCGCGCCACCATGGAAATGCTTAACGTGTCGGCCCGACGAAACAAGCGCACCACTAAGGGGATGAATACCGTCCGATAGGCAAACAGGCGCTGCCAGACGCTACCGCTTTTCAACTGCGCGCCACGCGCCGTTTGGGCGTTGCGAACCAATGCCAATTCTTCTGCGGTAAGGGGAATAAAGCGAACTGCGAGAGAAAGCATGGTAGCAGCATCATCGACAGGAACGCGAATGGCGCGCAAGGGACGCATCAGCGACGCAAAAGCGCCCGTTAGCGCTTCAGCGGAAGTGGTAAATGAAACCGCAAAGCTCGCCCACAAGATGAGAAAGATGCGAACCGCATAGAACAAGGCAAACATACACCCCTGCGGCACAAACCCAAAAGTTCCCGCCAAGGCAACGGGTTGCCACCCTTCAGCGAAACCCGCGGAAACGCCGCCAAGCCCCGATTCGGCAAGGCTGCCGACATCGAAGGCGAACGCATTGCACACCCAGATGAATGCAAGCAATACCGCCAAGGGTATCGAAAGCGCGCCCATTCGTGCCAGGGAAATGCGGCCTGCGGCAACCGCCGCCGCAACCACCAGCGAATAGACGCCGAGGCCTCGCCAGGTGTCAACAAAGAACGCCCCTACCGAAAACAGCAACAGCAGCACGAGTTTCATGCGCGCATCGGCGCGATGAATGGGGGTATCTCCCTGAATATATATGCGTAATGAAGCTCCCATGGTGTCAGTATGCCATGCGGGACCAATTGCAAGCACACACAACGGGCTATCGCCGAAAAGAAACTATTGCACGTCATGCAAGCCGCGATTCAACCCCGTAGCGCATGGAATGCAAAGGCCCGCACTGCTAGTGAAAGACAAAGCGCCTTGCCCGCCGCGGGTGCGCCACATACCACTCTTGACACGGCGGGCGGCCGAATGCCCAAATTGCACGCTACAGACCTGCCGTATACCACCCGCAAACTTAATACGCGCGCAATCAGCCACCACCGCTCTTTCTGAAAGCAGACAGGGCTTGGTGCAAGCACCCCATTACGGGTTGCGGGGTATGCCATAAACCCACCGCCGACATCCAGTAGCCCGCCGCGGGCGCGCTGCATCATAACACCGTCCTCGCAACGCAATAGCGCCCGTCGGGTAGGTCCCGACGGGCGCTATTCTTGCTCTGAAAAGCTTATGGTTACATCGAATGGGTGCTGTACACTTCTTCGTCTTTCCACAGCACCACTTCGCCAGCCTTGCGCGTTTCGTTCATGTCGATAACGCGCTGGTTCGACGAGCCGCAAAAACGCAACGTGATGTCATGAAGGCTGTCAATATAGGGGCCATCCACCAGCACATCGATCAAACTCAAAAGCTCATCGGTTTCCGCGGTATGGCGAGGTGAAGCGGCATCGATCAAGTCTTCATATATGTCGCCGGTATAGCACCAGATACTTTTCTCGGGGTGCAGCACCTTTGCCTGTTTTGCCAGGTCGAGCAACCCGCGCTGGTTTTCCGGTTCCATGGGTTCGCCGCCCAAAAACGTCAAACCGTCAATGAAGAAATCGTCAAGCGTTGCCAGAACCTCATCGGCAACTTCGGCGGTGAATTCCTGACCATAAGAAAAGCTCCAGGTTTCGGGCTGAAAGCAATTCTTGCAATGATGAGAACATCCCGACACGAACAGGGTGGTGCGCACCCCTTCTCCATCAGCGATATCGCGATATTTAATGTTGGCGTAGTTCATGAATCATCCCGTCATACATTCCATTTTCTAGAAAATCGCTTAAGGAAATGTTGCGCCACCCGCTACGGGCAGCGCAACGGTGTTTACAGATGCAAGACGCGGTCACGGATTTCTTCGGTGCGACCCTGGTTCCAGAACTGAGTGCCGATATAACCGCAGGTACGACGAGCAACGTTGAGCTTCTCCTGGTCGCGGTTGCCGCAATGCGGGCACTCCCATACCAGTTTGCCGTCATCTTCAACGATCTGGATCTCGCCGTCGAAGCCGCATTCCTGGCAATAGTCGCTCTTGGTGTTCAATTCCGCGTACATGATGTTGTCGTAGATGTACTGCATCACGCGAACAACGGCCTTCAGGTTGTCCTGCATATCAGGTACTTCCACGTACGAGATTGCTCCACCCGGAGAAAGCTGCTGGAACTGGCTCTCAAATTCGAGCTTCTTGAACGCATCGATCTCTTCGGACACATGAACGTGATAGCTGTTGGTGATATAACCCTTGTCGGTAACACCAGGGATGTTGCCAAAGCGGCGCTGCAGCGACTTGGCGAACTTGTACGTGGTGGATTCGAGCGGCGTACCGTACAAACTGAAATCGATGTCGGTTTCAGCTTTCCATTCCGTACACTTATCGTTCATCTTCTGCATAACGGCCATAGCGAACGGCGTTGCTTCCGAATCGGTGTGGCTCTTGCCCGTCATGTACTTTACGCACTCATACAGGCCAGCGTATCCCAGGCTGATGGTGGAATAGCCACCATACAAAAGCTTGTCGATAGGCTCACCCTTCTTCAAGCGAGCAAGCGCACCATACTGCCACAGAATAGGAGCCGCATCGGAAAGGGTGCCCTTCAAGCGGTCGTGACGGCACATCAGCGCCTTCTTGCAAAGCTCCAGGCGCTCTTCGAAGATGCTCCAGAACTTGTCCATGTCGCGATACGAAGAGCAGGCAACGTCTACCAGGTTGATGGTAACGACGCCCTGATTGAAGCGGCCGTAGTACTTGGGCTTGCCCGGTTCGTAGTTACCTGCGTTTGCCACATTTCCGTATCCGTTGCCCGAACGGTCGGGGGTCAGGAAGGAGCGGCAACCCATGCAGGTGTAGCAATCGCCGTTACCAGGGGTTTCGCCCTTGGAAAGCTTCAGTTCGCGCATCTTCTTCTCGGAGATATAGTCGGGAACCATACGCTTTGCCGTGCATTTGGCAGCAAGCTGGGTAAGGTAGAAGTACCGGGAATCCTCGGTAATGTTGTCTTCCTCCAGCACGTAAATAAGCTTCGGGAACGCCGGGGTGATCCACACGCCTTCTTCGTTCTTCACGCCTTCATAGCGCTGACGCAGCACCTCTTCGATAATGATGGAAAGGTCGTGCTTCTCCTGCTCGGAGCGCGCCTCGTTCAGGTACATGAATACGGTTACGAAGGGAGCCTGACCGTTGGTGGTCATGAGCGTTACCACCTGGTACTGGATGGTCTGAACGCCACGACGAACCTCATCGCGCAAGCGGCCTTCAACAATACGCGAAAGCTGCTCAGTGGAAGGCTCTACGCCAACCTCATTAAGCTCGCGAATTACATCGCGGCGAATCTTCTTACGGCTGACCTCGACAAACGGAGCGAGGTGCGTAAGAGAAATGGACTGACCGCCGTACTGGCTCGAAGCAACCTGAGCAATGATCTGCGTTGCGATATTGCATGCCGTAGAGAAGCTATGCGGCTTTTCAATGAGCGTACCGGAAATAACCGTTCCGTTCTGCAGCATATCTTCCAGGTTCACCAAGTCGCAGTTGTGCATGTGCTGTGCGAAGTAGTCGGAGTCGTGGAAGTGGATAATACCCTCTTCGTGTGCCTTTACCACATCTTCGGGAAGAAGGATACGGGTGGCAAGGTCCTTAGACACCTCGCCCGCCATATAGTCACGTTGAACCGAGTTTACCGTGGGGTTCTTGTTGGAGTTTTCCTGCTTAACCTCTTCGTTATTGCATTCGATGAGAGCAAGGATCTTGTCATCGGTAGTGTTGGAATGGCGCTTGATGTTCTGCACATAGCGGTAAATGATATACCGACGGGCAACTTCAAACTTCTGAAGCGCCATGATTTCGTTTTCGACCATGTCCTGGATTTCCTCAACGGAAACGGTATGGCCGGCGGTTTCGCATAAGTCCGCAACATTATGTGCGGCATAGTCGATCTGACGAGCAGTTAGGCGCTCGTTCTCGGGCGATTCGTCGCTCGCGCCTTTAATGGCGTTGGCAATCTTACTCAAATCGAAAACAGCTTCGGAGCCGTCGCGCTTGATGATCTTCATACGCTCCCCTAACAAAATATATCCAAGCGGGAAGATGCCCTCTCCAATTTGAAGGCGCTTCCCTTATTAGAAGGTGACTTCCCTTGCTGGAAGGTTGCTTCCCTTATTACAAGTCGCTTTTCTTATTCATAGCGATCGCTAAGCTAGCAGTAGTCGAGCTAGCGAAGGCTATATTACGCCCAAGAAATTTTTAAATAACCCCTTGATTTTCTAAGCGGCTCATTATTTTTGGGCAGCACGCATACCATATGTAGTGTATAAGAATAAATACGAACACATTATGTAGATTACATGGTAACCACCATGCCCATAGAAAGTATTGAGCTACGAACGCTTCTCTTCTTTTGCACCGCATTTTGGACAGGTGACGAGAATCTTTCCTTTGCCCTTAGGCACATTCAAAACCGCACCGCATCCTTTGCATTTGAAGTAGATAGTGGTTTTGCGGTTGACCCACTTCTTGTTGAGTAGGCGCCACCAAGCCTTGGGCTTTACCATCAGCTCTTGGTACTTGGCCAACTCACGAGCTCTTCTTGCAATGTTCCTTGAATAGCAACGGAAAATGCCCAGCACCATGAGCAGCAGAGCTAACGTTGACAAGATGCCTGAATGCGCAAAGAAATTCACCAGAATGAATCCGCACCCCAAGAGCATCAGAGCCTGAGTTAGCTCATCGATGCCATAACGACCCATCATCCATTGAGCCATGCGATATTTGAAATTGCCGTTCCCGCTAAAACGTGCCATAAGTTCAACCAGCCAAACTTTCCTATTCGCGATTCGAGCATAGAGTGCGTTACTCATAGTAATCGGGCAAGCGTGACAGAATTGGAATATCACGGTTTCGCCACGGTCTTGTTGAAATAGACCCATCGTAATTTCGCAGAGCCTTGTTTGGGTCGTAAAGCTTGGTTTTTTGCTTTTAGGGTCAGGTACTCGCCAAGAAGCTGAAACGACAGCGTAACGCGCTTAGGTTGCGCTCCTGCAACATCACCGCATGAGGCATGAGGCATAGGGCATGGATATCGAAAACTGCACGTTGAGCCTATGGGCTATATGAAAACAAAAAGGACCCGTTCCTACGAACGAGTCCTTTGAAAGCTATAAAGCTAAAACTATTCAGCAGCCTCTTCGGTTGCCTCTTCAGCCTTAGGCTCCTCTGCAGGCTTTTCTTCCTTCTTGGGAGCTTCCTTCTTAGCTGCAGGCTTCTCAGCCTTTTCCTTGGGCTGTACCGGCTCGGTGCAGAGCTCCATGATTACCATGGAAGCGTTGTCGCCCTTACGGTTGCCAAGCTTCATGATGCGAGTGTAGCCACCCTGGCGATCAGCGAACTGACCCTGAGCAACCTTCTCGAATACCTCGCGTACCAGTTCCTTGTCGCCAAGTGCTGCGATAGCAAGACGGCGGGAATGCAGGTCGCCCTTCTTTGCCCACGTGATGATCTTGTCTACATCGGGGCGGATCTCCTTGGCGCGCGCCTCAACCGTCTTGATGCGGTCGTTGGTGAACAGCGCAGCAACAAGGCTCTTTTTCATGGCCTTGGTATGGCTGAAGTCAGTGCCAAGCTTGCGGCCCTTATAGTTGTGCCTCATCTTTAAATCTCCTATTGCTTCAAATTGAGGTCCATGGAAATGAGCTTGTCCTTCACTTCCTCGATGGACTTCGCGCCAAAGTTCCTGATGTTGAGCAGGTCGTTCTCAGAATACTCAACCAGCTGACGAACAGAGTGGATACCAGCGCGCTTCAAGCAGTTGTAGGAACGAACGGAAAGGTCCAGATCCTCGATCTGCTTGTCAAGCTCAGCGTTGGTCTCCTGGTTTTCGGGAGCGAAGATGGAAACTACTTCGCCCTCTTCGTCTTCCTCTACCTCGTCGAGCATGAGGAATGCGCCCATGTACTGATTGATGATATTCGCAGCACGGCACACAGCCTCGGTGGGGTTGATGGAGCCATCAGTCTCAACTTCAAGAACAAGCTTGTCATAGTCGGTGCGCTGGCCAACGCGGGTGTCAGTAACACCCATGGTGCAGCGGCGAACCGGCGAGAACAGCGAGTCAACGTGGATGATGCCGATAGGATCTTCCGTGCGCTTGTTGCGCTCAGCAGATACATATCCGCGGCCCACGCCAATGCGGACGGTCATCTCAAGCGTGCCGCCGTCAGCAACAGTTGCGATAACGTGCTCGGGGTTGATCAGAGAGAATTCGGTAGGAACCTCGAGATCGGCACCAGTAACGGTGCAAGGACCCTCAGCATGTACATGCGCAGTGGCCTCGCTGATGTCACCGTTAAGGGCGCTGAAAACCAGGCCCTTAACGTTCAAGACGATATCGGTGATGTCCTCGATTACGCCCTCAGCGGTGGTGAACTCATGCTGTACACCATCGATCTGGATAGCAGTCGCCTTTGCTCCGTCGAGAGACGAAAGCAGAACACGACGCATGCAGTTGCCAAGAGTGTAACCGTAGCCACGCTCTAGCGGCTCCACGATGAAGCGGGCAACGGTGTCGTTAACCTCTTCGATCGTTACTGTCGGCCTCATGAACTCTGTCATATTGAATAAGCCTCCTTAATAAACCGCAGTGCGTACGTTACTTCGAGTAAAGTTCGACGATAAGCTGCTCGTTGATGTCGAGGTCAATCTGCTCACGCTCAGGAAGAGCAAGAACGCTGCCCTGCAGCTTTTCGATATCAACCTCAAGCCATGCAGGAACCTGTACGCCTTCGTTGGAAACGAGAGCGCTCTTGATAACCAGAAGTTCCTTAGCCTTGGGGGTAACAGCAACAAGGTCGCCGGGGCGAACGCGGAAAGACGGGATGTCTACGCGACGGCCGTTTACCTGAATGTGACCGTGGGTAACGATCTGGCGAGCTTCCTTGCGGGTCTTGGCAAAGCCGAGACGGAATACTACGTTGTCGAGACGAGACTCGAGGATACGCATCAGGTTGTCACCGGTGATGCCGGGCATTGCCTTAGCGCGCTTGAAGTAGCCGAGGAACTGCTTCTCGAGAACGCCATAGATGAACTTGGCCTTCTGCTTTTCGCGCAGCTGCATACCGTATTCGGATTCCTTGCGACGACGCTTGGGCTGACGGATGGATTCCTTCTTGCTGCTGTAACCGAGAACAGAAGGATCCAGACCGAGCTGGCGACAACGCTTGAGAACCGGAGTCCTGTTAATTGCCATAGTGTATCGATCCTTTCAGTTAGACGCGACGACGCTTGCGCTGACGGCAACCGTTGTGCGGGATAGGGGTGCAATCCTGGATGCTAGCTACTTCGAGACCAGCTGCCTGAAGGGAACGGATAGCGGTTTCGCGACCGGAACCGGGACCCTTCACGAATACAGCAACCTTCTTCAAGCCATGCTCCATAGCGGTCTTTGCTGCTGCCTCAGCTGCCATCTGAGCTGCGAACGGCGTGGACTTACGAGAGCCCTTGAAGCCGACGGTACCAGCGGACTGCCAGGAAATTACATTGCCCTGAGGATCCGTGATGGAAACGATCGTGTTATTGAAAGTGGATTTGATGTGTGCAGCGCCAACAGCGATGTTCTTGCGGTCAGAACGCTTGATGCGCGTGCGAACGTTTTTCTTAGCTGCCACTAGTTACACCTCTACTTCTTCTTGCCACCGATTTGACGCTTGGGACCTTTACGCGTACGAGCGTTCGTGTGAGTGCGCTGACCGCGAACGGGCAGGCCACGACGATGACGCAGGCCACGGTAGCAACCGATTTCCATGAGGCGCTTAATATTCTGAGATACTTCGCGGTGCAGGTCGCCCTCAGTGGTGAGGTTAGCCTGGATGTAGTCACGAAGCTTGGAAAGTTCATCTTCCGTAAGATCGTTTACGCGGGTATCGGGGTTAACACCGGTTTCTGCGAGGATCTTCTTGGAGGTGGTGAGGCCAATGCCGTAGATATAGGTCAAGCCGACTTCAATGCGCTTGTCGCGAGGAAGGTCGACACCAACGAGACGTGCCATGAATACGTTCCCTTTCTCTTTAACCCTGACGCTGCTTGTGACGAGGGTTCTCGCAGATTACGAGTACCTTGCCGTGGCGTCGAATGATCTTGCACTTGTCGCACATTTTCTTGACCGAAGGACGTACCTTCATTTCAATTTCCTTTCGGTAATGTGTTTCTCTTTTATCTACCACGCCCAGCCGCAGGCGATAGTTTGTTTTGCTTCCGCTTCGTGGGGCGGCTTTGGGTTTCCCCTTCCCCACTTGAATGCGCTTGCGCCGCGGGCTCGCAAACGACAAAAGCGCACTTCGCCCTGTGAGGTACGCTAGTTTGCTACTTACTTGTAGCGATAGGTGATACGACCACGATCGAGGTCGTATACAGAGAGTTCAACCTGAACCTTGTCGCCAGGGAGGATCTTGATGTAGTGCATACGCATCTTGCCAGAAATGTGGGCAAGAATGGTGTGACCGTTTTCAAGCTCTACCTTAAACATAGCGTTTGGAAGAGCCTCGAGTACGGTGCCCTCCAGTTCAATTGCATCTTCTTTAGCCAAGGTAGCTCCTTCAAGCAAATAGGTAGTCAAACGCAAATGGAGATTTTAGCAAAACACCTATTCTCTTTGCAAGGCACCATCACAAGGCCACCATATACTGACCACTCGCTTCCCTACGAATAGAAGCTGGGGATGCGGTGAGCGCGGTCGAATACACAGTTGTACTGAAGCCACTGATACTCGCGAATCGAATCGGTGAACGCCGAAGGCGTCGTGCCAACCTTGTCGCCGAATGCGGTGGTGAAGTACCGAGCCGTAATTACGGGGTGCTCCATGCGAAGATCCGCCAGGTATTCCTGGTATGGCGAAAGCTGCATCCCTGCCGTTTGAAACAACACGGTGGACAGGTAGTTCAACGAAACCGCCGAACCCTTCTGGATCGATTCGGTATTCAAATCGTAGTTGCCCCAAATAAAGAAAGGAGTTTTGTGGAGTTGCGCGGTGGTTTCCAAATCGAGATCGTTCTCATCGGTAAACCAGCTTGAATAGAACTCGTTCGAAAGGCGTGGCTCATGGTCGCCAAAGAAAAGCACAACCGTGGGTTCATCCACTGTCTCAAAGTACGAGATGAGCTGGCGCACCGATTCGTCCGCCATATGAACACTGGATTCGTAGGCGATAACTGATTCGTCGTATGAATCTACTGGCGACACCTCGCGAACACGAACGGGCCATTCGTAATCGGACGCATAGTAGCCGCCGTGGTTCTGCATCGTGATGTTGAACAGGAACTGCGGGGCACCACCGCGGTTTTCCTCGAAATCCTTGATGAGCTGACGATAGTTCGCCTCGTCGGTCGGATAGCCACGGGCATAATCCAGATCTACATCGAAATCTTCTATGCCCTTGTACGTTTCGAAGCCAAGGCGGTCATACACCTTCACGCGGTTGTATCCAGCGCGCTCATAGGCGTGCATGGCCATAGTGCTGTAGCCACGACCGGCAAGCAACGAAGCTAAGCTGGGTGTTTCCGCGTCGATGAACTGAACATACGGGGTATTTCCCTTGAAATAGGACATGGAATTGCCCGTTAGGAATTCGAATTCAGAATTAGCAGTGCCCGTGCCCATATCTGAAGAAACGGCGCAGGTGCCCGAAACCACATCGCCGCGCTTCATAAGCGAGCGCACGTAGGGCATTGGGTCGGTACTCGTTTCGTAACCAACCAAGTAGGTAGTTAGGTCAGAGAACGATTCGTTCATCACCACCACAATATTGGGAGATTCTTCGGTTGCCTGGGTATACGCAGGCGCGCCATCGGCCTCGGTCAGATACCCATGCCCGACATTGACCTGGGTTACGCCCGACGCTTCGTCGGTTTGCCAGAGGGCATCAATATCGTAGCCTTCCGCATTCACCGTCGAAGACGAAGCGGCATCCGATGCGAAACTTGCCGCAAAACCGTAATGGGAATAGGGGTACGCGGGATTCCATTCATGCGTGTCAATATGACTCCACGCTTCTTCGTCGCCATACAAATAGGCGCCAAGGCCAACGGTAGCCACGGCCACAACGGCAAGCGCCATCTGGTTGCTTCCGAAATTCACACACAGCTTCGAACGAGGAATTACAAACAGCGCAATCACATAAACAAATGCAGCGGTCAGGCTCTGGACCACTTGAGCATCGAGCGCATACGCATAACCGCCCGCCACCGACATGCCCACTCCCGCAGACATAAGATCACCGAATGTGATGGGGATACCCGTAAACGCAATAACGTAGTGATTAGCAACACTGAAGCCCAGCACCGCCAGGAACACCACCAAGCAGGTGATGCGTGTGTTGCGAATAATCAAATAGGCAACGAGATGGATAAACAGATAGATGGAAGCGTTGAGCAGGAAAAACCCTTGTTCAAGGCCCGAAACGCCAGAAAGGCTAAGGGTTTCAGCCACAGCAGCACACAACAAGGGGCCCACCAACAAAATGCAGGCCCAATTGAGCGCAGCAAGAACGCCCTCGCGATGCGATGAGCAGTAGGCTTTGGCTGTTGTTGCAGGTGAAAAAGTCATGTTTGGTGACTTTAACACAGGGCCAAATGCGCCCCGCAAACGTTCACGAGTTGCACAAGGGATACACATAGGAAAGCGAAGATCAATCCCGAACGCGCACTCGATAAGGATTTTCGGTTGTTCGATACGGCATTCGACATTCGCCCGAAGTGTTGTCATACAGATAACGCCGCTATGGCGAAGAGCATACGCGGGCTCCACGGTGCTACACCCAGGCCGCCCCGAATTCATTCCGCAGCGTGGACCCGGGCTGCACCCGGACCATCCCGCAACGCCGGACTTGGGTCGCCCCGTCCCCGACACCACCCCAAAGCCGTTGGGAGGGGAACCGAAAACAAAAAATCGGCTCGGATTGCAACTTTTTTGCGATTAGGGATTGTTATAGGTTCCCCCGATCGTGGATTGCGGTGCAAAAACGCAGGTAATCGACCGTTCGGCAGCCTATTTCCGCTTTGGAGGAACAGAAAAGAGTCCCTAATCGCAAAAAAGTTGCAAAAATGGCGGGATTTTTGTTTTTCGATGAACCGATTGCCGAAATAGGACAGATCCCGCAAAAGGCGAATCACCCCAACGGGGGCGAATCCCCTGAAAGACATGTGAGTTCTCGGCGACGACGCTAGGGCGGATCCCGTTAAAGACACGCGAGCCCTCAACGGCGCCAGCAGGACGGATCCCACGAAAGGGATGCGAGACCCCGGCCCACAACGAAACGGATCCCGGGAAAAGTGTGCGAGACCTCGGCGACGACACTAGGGCAAATTCCGCAAAAGGCACGCAGCCCCAGCGGCAACAACGAGCCAAAACCTGCGAAAGAGGAATATGAGCAAAAGCGGAGCAATAGAACAAAAAAGTGGGGTTATAGAACAAAAGTGTCCCTATTGCCCAAAACGAAGCTGCGCCCATTGCACGCAAAAGGCCCGCCTTGCGGCGGGCCTTAGTTGCGAAGTGGTGCGCCGTGAGGGAATCGAACCCGCGGCCTTGGGATTAAAAGTCCCCTGCTCTACCAGCTGAGCTAACGGCGCACATGCATAAAATGCAAGTATATATTCTAACGGGCAAGTCCCTTTGGGTCAACTTGCCATTTTTTCAAGCCCGTCTCTTTTGGTCATTTCGCCTATTTTCGCCATTCCCCTAACAGCGCAGGCAAGAGTGCCAACCCGCCTATTCCCAAGTTACGAATTCGACACTTGCAACTTTACCAGCATCGATGGCAAGACGAGCAATGCCCCGCTTGCTGCCACCACGCGGCTTGCTAGCGCTTCCTGGGTTCAGGAACAGAACTCCCTCTATGCGCTCTTCACGGGGAATATGAGTGTGGCCGTGCACCACTACACGCACATCTTCGGCAACAGTGCCAATATCTTCAGGGCGATGCGTCATGAAAAAGCGCACCCCACCAATACGGGGAGTCGCCGTGAAGGGGATATTCATCCCCCGCAGACTGGAATCGCAATTGCCCAGCACCGCAACCGTTGGGGCAATGGCGTCAAGTTCCATAAGAATAGTCGGACGCTCAACGTCACCAGCACACAGAATCATGTCGCACGGCTGCAAGGCATCGTAGGCCTGTTCACTCAAATGGCCATGAATATCGGAGATCACGCCAACAAGCATGTTCAGCTCCTTCGTTTTGGCAGGAATGAAAGCACCCTCCCTGGGCGGGATGAGACGAAGACGGGGCAAGAAATGGCCCTGCCACGATGCAGCTACCGGCGCATAAGGCCGCGCCGCGGGCGAGATTGCAATTGTCACGCCACGGGCGGGACCGCAGTTGCCGCCGTCAGGACCGCGACAGTCCGCGCCACGGACGGGATCGCTGTTGCCGTGGACGGGACCGTAATTACCGGCCCTCAAGACAAAACCCGAGATACAGGTCAGCGCGGCAAGCGCAAGATAAACAGACGGGAACGAAGCTCCGCCCTTTACAAGACCTCAGGATTCAGGCAGTCCTTCGGGCGCACACCCGTAACCACATCGATAGCAGCCTGCATGGCGCGCGTGCGCAGTTCAATGCCCGATTCCTCAGACCAATACGCCACATGCGGGCTGAGCACCGTATGAGGAGCCCTCATCAGCGGATGGCCCGGATCGACTGGCTCGCCTTCGAACACATCGATGCCCGCACCCCACAGCTTGCCCTCCTCAAGCGCTTCAGCCAAGGCAAGGGTATCGACAACCGCACCGCGCGAAGTGTTCACCACCACCGCGCTATCCTTCATAAGCGATATGCGGCGTGCATCAAGCAGATGATGGGTGTCAGGGGTGAGAGCCGTATGGAAGCTGACCACATCAGCACACTTCAGCAGCTCTTCGTACTCCAGGATGTCATAGCCTTCGGGCGTGCGACGACCCGGCGTAAGGGAACGCGAACAACACACCACCTTAAAGCCCAGTCCAGAAGCCTTACGGGCAGTAGCGCGACCGATTTCGCCCATACCCACCACGCCGAACACGCGGCCGAACACCTGGCCGTACGGACGATGGCGCGTATAGTCCCAAATACCAGCGCGCATATCTGCATCGGTTTCGTTCAAGCGACGCAGCACGCAAAGCGCCAGCGTAATAGCGTGGTCGGAAACCACTTCAGTGCCGTAACCAGGCACTACGCAGACAGCAGTACCGTTCTTCGTTGCCGCAGGCACATCGATGCTGTCATACCCAATGCCCGTTCGGCTTACCACGCGCAAATTCGGAAGCGCCTCAAACACCTCGGGTGGGAACTCGCCATAGGAAGTAACCACGCCGTCAGCATCGGAGGCATTGCGAATAATGGCTTCGGGTTCGCGCTCGTTGAACAGGGCAATGTCAACGCCTGCGTCCTTCGCCATACGCACTTCGAAATCATTGTTTTCGAAGTCGGTGTCAACAATAACGATTTTCGGCATTGCTGCCCCTTTCTACCACCATTGGGTAACGGTCCCCGATTGATTGAGGGAAACCGGCTCGCTTTTCGTTTGCGGCTCCATCTTGGTGATGATGCCGAAGAAGTCTTTGATGCGCGCAAAGAATTCCCGTTGCTCGTAGGAATCCTTATTGGAATAATCGCTCAGATCGCTTGCAACACCACGTGCGTCGATGCCGAAACCGCGCGCATCGTACACGGCACGATACAGATGGTACTCCTGCGTGACAATGACGCAGCGCTGTACGTTGAACACATTCTTCAAGCGGTACATGCTGTCGTATGTGGAAAGGCCCGCATGATCGCAGAAGATATCTTCGGCAGGAATGCCGTTGGCCTTTGCGTACTTCGCCATAGCCATGACCTCGTTGTACGAAGAATCGCTGTTGTCGCCGCTCATGATGATCTTCGGAGCAACCCCGGCGTTGTATAGGTTGTCAGCCACATCAAGGCGATCTTTCAGAACGGCCGAGGGGCTGCCGTCCCAGTTGATGCCAGCACCCAATACCACAATAGCATCGGCTTCGAAGGCATCCGCAGTAGCGGCTGCCTGAGTTTGAGATTCAAAGGCAGGGCGCGTGCTCGCACAAACCCAAGCATTAATCCCCAGAGGAACACCCACCACCACAAGCGCAACAAACAGCACGAAGCCGATAACGGCTTCGATTAGACGGCGGAGGCATCCTTTTTTACGTTTAGTTCTCATAGGAATCGATCATAGCAAACGCACGTAAGAGTTTCGGAACCTCCACGTTGTCCGCGCGTTTTGTTCGTACAGCCCCTACCCCTCCGCCCCCTCGCCGCGCGAAAGAATGGGGCACAACAGGACCACGCTCTTGATGATGCCGCCAAGAACCCCAGACAAAAGGAACGGAGCACGAGAATGGCAAGGCCGGCACGTTATAGGTCCTCAGGTAGAACAAGGGAGCCTTTCTGGCGGAATACCATCAGAAAGGCTCCCTTGGCTGCGCAAGAGCGCAGAATGTTCGTTTCTTACCATGGCTTCGCCCGGGACCTTCATCTAGGGCCTTCGTCCGCACCCGCTTGACGCACCGAGCAAAAACAACATGTGCCATAAAACAAAGGACCCGACCTGCTAAGCAGATCGGGTCCTTCCAAAAGCGCATTCCGGCTATTTAGCTACCACATTGACCAAACGGCCTGGGATGACAATAACCTTCTTGATGTCCTTGCCCGCGGTTGCATCGGCGATGGCCTCCAAAGCCGTTTCGCGAATGGCATCTTCCGCAGCATCAGCAGCAACGGTGATCTTGGCCTTCACCTTGCCGTTAACCTGCACTGCCAGCTCAACCTCGGAAGCCTTAGCGGCATTCGGGTCGAACTCAGGCCAAGCTTCCTTGTGCACGGAAGTTCCGTTACCCAAAACATCCTGCCACAGCTCTTCGGCCCAATGGGGAGCCATCGGAGCCAGCAGCTTCACGATAACCTCGGCAACTTCCTTGTCGAAAGCAGCGAGCTCGGCATTGGCAGCACGATCCTCGGCGGAGTTCTTACGCAGGTAATCGCCCGTAGCGTTTACCAATTCCATGATGGCAGCAATAGCCGTATTGAAATTGTTGCGAGCGAAGTCGTCGATAACCTTGCCAACCACGCGATGGCGTTCGCGAAGAAGCTCATCATGGGCCTTCTTTGCCTCTTCCGCCTTTGCGCCAGCTTGGAAGGAAGTTTCCTCCCCAGCCTTTCCTGCAAGATCGTTCACCATACGCCACGTACGGTTCAGGAACTTATACATGCCCGCCAGGCCGTCTTCATTCCACTGCAGCTCCTTATCGGGCGGAGCCATGAACAAGATGTAAGCGCGTACTGCATCGGCGCCATATCCTGCGATCATATCTTCGGGGCTGATAACGTTGCCCTTCGACTTCGACATTACCTCGCCGTTTTCGTCGAGCACCATGCCCTGGCACAGCAAGTTCGTGAAAGGCTCGTCGAAGTCGAGCATGCCCATGTCGCGCAGCACCTTCGTGAAGAAGCGGCTGTACAGCAGATGCAAAATGGCATGTTCGATACCGCCAATATACTGGTCGACCGGCATCCAGCGGTTTACGCGGTCGGAAGAGAAAGGCAGCTCGGTGTTGTGCGGATCGGTATAACGCATGTAATACCAGCTAGAGCACGTAAAAGTGTCCATGGTGTCGGTTTCACGACGCGCGGGCTTACCGCACTTCGGGCAGGTGCACCGAGCGAACTGCTCATGCGTTGCAAGCGTTTCGCCAGCGGCCAAATCGATGTCCTTGGGCAGCGTAACGGGCAGCTGATCCTCGGGAACGGGCACGATACCGCAGTCGTCGCAGTAAACAATCGGGATAGGATTGCCCCAATAGCGCTGACGGGAAATGAGCCAGTCGCGCAAACGGAACTGAACCGACTTCTTGCCCTTACCCTGAGCTTCCAGGTCGCCGATGATGGCGTCGACAGCAGGAGAATGCTTACCGCCCACCATACCGGTGTACTTGCCGGACTGAACCAACACGCCTTCAGCCTCGTAGGACTTTTCCCAATCGACGGTGGTAACCTTGCGCTCCTGCACGCCGTTGAGCTCGGGATACAGCGGGTCGTCTTCGCCCAAGATAATGGGAATGATGGGCAGGTCGTACTTGCGAGCAAACTCGAAGTCACGCTGGTCGCCGCAGGGAACAGCCATTACAGCACCGGTACCGTAATCGGCAACGATGTAGTCGGCAACCCATACAGGAACCTTTTCGCCATTAACGGGGTTGATAACGTAACGGCCGGTGAAGGCGCCATGCTTTTCGCGATCGCCCTGGGCGCGCTCCACGGCGCTTACCTTGGCAGCACCCTCAACCAAGGCCATAACCTCGGCTTCATATTCAGTACCGCACACCAGGTCGTGCACCAGTGGGCTTTCGGGAGCCAGCAAGAAGAAGCTGCAGCCGAACAGGGTGTCGGGGCGCGTGGTGAATACCGTGATGGTCTGGCCGTCGTCCTTGCCCTCGGCGGGAATCAGCTCAAAATCAACCTCGGCACCTTCGGAGCGACCGATCCAGTTTGCCTGCATCTGCTTAACGGGCTCAGGCCAGCCTTCCAGCTGGTCAAGATCGTCCAGCAGCTCCTGGGCGTAATCGGTGATCTTGTAGTACCACTGGGTAAGATCGCGCTTTTCAACAGCGCCATGACAACGCCAGCATTCGCCTTCGGTTACCTGCTCGTTTGCCAAAACCGTTTTGCAGTTAGGGCACCAGTTAACAGGGCTGTTGCGGCGCTCTACCAAACCGCGCTTGTACATCTGCAGGAAGATCCACTGACCCCAGCGATAGTACTCAGGGTCGCAAGCAACAACGGTGCGATCCCAGTCATAGGAAAAGCCCATGCGCTTGAAGCTAGCCTTCTGCGTTTCGATGTTGGCATACGTCCACTTAGCGGGATGGGAATTGTGCTTGATAGCGGCGTTTTCTGCAGGCAGGCCAAACGCGTCCCAACCCATTGGATGCAGCACGTCGTAACCGCGCATAGCGTAATAGCGGGCCGTTACGTCGCCGATGGTGTAATTGCGAACGTGGCCCATGTGAATGTCGCCCGAAGGGTACGGGAACATCTCGAGCACATAGCGCTTCGGCTTGCTAGTATCCTCCGTTGCCTTATGTGCGCCTGTTTCGGCCCACACCTTTTGCCAACGAGGTTCAATCTCGTGAGGATTGTATTCTTTCATGAGGCAAAATCCTTTTCCGATACTTCATGCGCGCAGAGCCCGTTGGCCAAAACTGACGAACCTTCGAGCGCTGAATATACATACGGTTTGACATTATATCGTGTTGGCGTTGCGCCTGTGTTTCCACGCACAATTTCCCCTAAGCGGTTGCGGGAATATAGGGACAGGTACCAGATTCCCACTTTGCAGATCAAATCCCCTTTGCAATGAAAAATGCGCGTAAGGCTCGACATCAACCGTCATGACGCAAATGGGAATCTGGTACCTGTCCCTATATCCCCAACGAAAAGGGCCTCGCCTGCGACGGAATTCGCAAGCGAGGCCCTGTTTTTGCTTTATGGCGTAAGTGGGAAAATGGTACCTGTCCCTATATTCCCACTTATAGGAAGCGATAGCTAACGGTGCGGACGCCCCAGGCTTGGCAGGTGCTGAATCCGAATGCCTTGAAGACACCCGGCTGCAGGTCGAGCGCGCGCGAACCGCCACCCATGTTACCGCAGTCGTTGACGGTAGCGATTACTGTCTTGCCACCATATTTGATTTCGACAGCGCGCCCAAGGTACGAGCGGTAATTCGGCCAGGACATGGGAACAGCAACGCCCATGGAAGAATCATTGCATACCGCACCCGTTGCCGTGGTGCCAGGGTTGGGCGTGCTTGCATCGCTGCTGCCACCATAAGCGGAAGCAGCACCCGTCCTCCAGCCAGCGCTTACGCTGCCAGAATTGGAATTCGAGGAATTGTTGCTGGAAGAATTGGAATTGGTATTGGCCGACGGATTGCGGTCGGTGTTGGTGTTCCAATTGGAATTGGGCTGCGATGCATTCGAGGTAGCTTGCTGCTTGGCCTCTTCCTTCTTCTGCATTTCCGCTGCCTGTGCTTGCAAGGCTGCCAGCTGTGCCTGAGCCTGCTCTTCCTTGATGGAAGAAACCTTAGCGGAAGCGTCGGACACCACCTTTTCAGCCTGGCTCTTCTTCTGCTCAGCCTCTTCGATCAGCTTCTGCTGCTCGTCGCGCTGGGTATCGAGCTCGTTGAGAGCCGAAGAAAAGGTATCGCGCAGCTGTTCCTGTTCGGCAACCTTCTGCGCCTGGTCTTCCTGAATGGAAGAGTAGTACGTCAGGTTCTTCGTGAACTCTGAGATATCTTCCGAGGAAAGGACGATGTTCACCAGCGAAAGGGAGCCATCCCCCTTGTACTGGGAAAGAATGCTGTCGGACAGTGTTTCGCGGCCCTCAAGCATCTTCTGCTGAGCGTCCTGTACCTTCTGGGTGGTTTCGCTGATTTGCGAATCAAGACCACTCAGCTGCGCCTGCAGGGCATCGTATTCTTTATTAAGGGAATCAAGCTCAGCCGAAGCCTGGGACAGCATTGCCTGGGCGTCAGAAAGCTCGTCTGCGTGTGCTTCACGCACAGCACCAGTTGCCGGCAGGGCCATAGAAAGAGCCAATGCCAAGCTAACGGGGACTGCGGTAAGCGCTTTATGTACTCGTGTAGCCATAGCAAGAAGTTTAGCGTACCCGTCAGTTTTGACCTAATCGTCCACTTTCTCGGATTGGAACACGTTTTGTCTGCGAACGCTGTTATCCCAGTTCATATATAAAAAATCTCCCCGATTCGCACAGGGCGAAACGGGGAGATTTTATGAAGAGCCGTAAATGATAAGCCAAACGAAACGTTTCCGTTGGCGCCGAATAAACCCTAGCGCGTGTTGCTAACGAAAGGAGTCTTGTCCTTCAGCAGAACGTCGTGTGCGCCGCCCTCAACGATGGAAGTTGAGCTGATAACCGTGAGCTTTGCCTTGTCCTGCAGCTCGGGAATGGTGAGCGCACCGCAGTTGCACATGGTGGAACGAACCTTGGAAAGTGTAAGATCCACGTTGTCCTTCAAGGGGCCAGCATAGGGAACGTAGGAGTCTACGCCCTCTTCGAAGGTCATGCCCTTCTTGCTACCGCCCAGGTCGTAGCGCTGCCAGTTGCGTGCACGGCTGGAGCCCTCGCCCCAATATTCCTTCATATGCTGGCCGTTAACCACAACCTTATTGTTGGGAGCCTCGTCGAAACGAGCGAAGTAGCGACCCAACATGATGAAGTCGGCGCCCATGGCAAGTGCCAAGGTGATGTGATGGTCGTATACCGTACCGCCGTCGGAGCAAACGGGAACATATACGCCCGTTTCGCGGAAGTATTCGTCACGAGCCTTTGCAACCTCGATAAGCGCGGTTGCCTGGCCACGGCCGATACCCTTGGTTTCACGCGTAATGCAGATGGAACCGCCGCCGATGCCAACCTTGATGAAGTCAGCGCCAGCCTCAGCCAGGAAGCGGAAGCCCTCGGTGTCTACTACGTTACCAGCGCCAACCTTTACGGAGTCGCCGTAGTGAGCACGAATCCATGCGATGGTGCGGGACTGCCACTCGGAGAAACCTTCAGAAGAGTCGATGCACAGAACGTCTGCGCCAGCTTCAATCAGAGCAGGAACGCGCTCTGCGAAATCGCGCGTGTTGATGCCGGCACCAACGATGTAACGCTTGTGAGCGTCGAGCAGTTCGTGCGGGTTGGACTTGTGCTGCTCATAGTCCTTACGGAATACCATGTACATAAGGTTATCGTTGTCGTCAACGATGGGCAGCGAGTTCAGCTTGTTGTCCCAAATAATGTCGTTGGCTTCCTTCAGCGTGGTGCTTGCGGTGCCTACGATGAGCTTTTCGCGAGGGGTCATGAACTCAGATACGGGCGTATCGAGGTCCATGCGGGAAAGGCGATAATCGCGGCCGGTAACGATGCCCAGCAGCTTGCCCTGGCCCTGACCGTTTTCGGTAACGGGCATGGTGGTGTGACCGCTCTTTTCCTTCAGCGCAACAACATCGCGAAGCGTTGCGTTGGGGGTGAGGTTGGAATCGCTGCGCACGAAACCAGCCTTGTGGTCCTTTACGCGGCGAACCATTGCGGCCTGGTCTTCGATGGACTGGGAACCGTAGATGAAAGAAACGCCGCCCTGCTGAGCCAAAGCTACAGCCATACCGTCGTCGGAAACGGCCTGCATGATTGCAGAAACCATGGGGATAGAAAGCTTCAGAGCAGGCTCTTCACCCTTCTTGTATCGTACAAGCGGAGTGGAAAGGTCAACCTTTTCGGGGATGCACTCCGAAGAAGAGTAACCCGGTACAAGCAGGTACTCATTAAAAGTACGAGAGGGTTCGTCGAAATAATGTGCCATGTAGCGCTCCTTGAATTGAGTCTCATTTTCCGATCCCCCGCTCCTTGCCGGTTCCCTTTCGTACCCGGAGGGTTTCCGCGAGGTTAATTCATTATAGACACGTGCGCGACAAAAAAGTGACAAAAAGGAGCGAGGCTCCTTTTTGTCACTTGGTGCACACGTAAATGCTGAAAATCAAAGGATTTATAGCTCGCTTTCGAGCGCTTCGACCGGATGAAAACTCAGCCCCTTTGAATCTCGCGCTTCGGTGCCGAAATCACCCCATAATTCAGTGCCAGAACCACTCCACAAGAGGATGTTTCGTATTCCTGATCTAGGCCTCGAGGAAGGCGCGGTATCCACGATACGCCTCGAAGATGTCGGCCTTGGAGGTAACTTCCCACGGAGCATGCATCGAAAGCACGGCAACGCCGGAATCGATGACATCCATGCCGTACTTTGCGGGAATGTAGGCAATGGTGCCGCCGCCGCCCGCGTCGACCTTACCAAGCTCGGCAGTTTGGAAGGAAACCTCGGCGTCGTCCATCACGCGGCGTACATACGCCACGTATTCCGCACGTGCATCGTTGGAGCCGCTTTTTCCGCGCGCTCCCGTGTACTTGTTGAACACCAGGCCCTTGCCAAGATATGCAGCGTTCTTCGTTTCGAATACCGAAGCATACGCAGGATCGAAGCCGGCAGACACGTCGGAGGAAAGCATACGCGATGCAGCCAAAATGCGACGCAGCGCCAAGGGGCTTTCCGATCCAGTAAGTGCGGCAATTTCTGCAATGGTGTTCTCGAAGAACAGGGAGCCCATGCCCGTTGCGCCAACG
>ERZ1026856.127-NODE-127-length-54860-cov-7.570258_pt1 | contig 54860 bp, 60 predicted proteins | sample MGYA00380158_ERZ1026856 | MGnify/ENA primary metagenome ERZ1026856 (study PRJEB33269, sample SAMEA4719794) | human gut metagenome | biome: human-associated habitat; feature: organic feature; material: feces | place: Cameroon | collected 2013-10 ... | reverse complement strand
TTTTTAATATCGTTTAAATCTTCTTTAAAGCTAATTGCATCAACCTCCTTTTTCCTCTTATTTTCTTTATATTTGCGAAGACGAACTTGCAATTGGCTTCTCGTTTCCGTTATATTACAACCACTTTTGTCAAAAATGTCATCATGTATACAATATGGTTCATAAAAGATTTCGGGTACTTTTCTTCTGTATTGTTTATCCTGCTGGATAATAAATACCCCAGCTGTACCACTTTTCCTAAATGATTCAAAAGAATATTTAGTATAAAAATGACTTATATTATACCCATATCCATTTTTTGAATCTATTTTAAATATTCCCCTGTTCAATTCAATGCATTTAACTTCTGAGTCTTTGCAAAACAGTAAGATTCCGTTATTGCTTCCAGTATTCTTTTCGATGCTTTTTGCCGTAAATGTTCCGAGTAATCCGGTTACTTGGAATGGCTTCTGGAAATCATAGCCATAACGATTAGCAATATATCGCAACGCACTCCTCCTACACTGTAATAACTCTTTTAATGCATTGGGAAAAATAATATTAAGGGTATCCGCTCTTTCTTTATTACCACTATGCAATAAATTCTCTTTCATTGCTCTCGTTAATAAAGGTCGCTTGCTAATTTCCCAAGCTTGGATAAAAATTTTTATTACTTCTTTATTATGAAAGTCAAGTACGAAAGGAGTGTCAGACTGGCAATTAATATAATACCTAGAACCATCCTCGAATCTCGCACCGTTTTGATTATCAAGCACAAAGTCACCAAAATATATATTATTTTTTTCTGCCTCATACCTCAAATAGATTCCATTAATATCTACGATTGAGGGATAATGTTTTTTTTCTTTATGAAGACAAGCTATATTATAATATCCAAGCACCTTTGCTTGTAAGCCAGGAATTAACATATCTAAATTGTTATTAAGCGTACTATCGCATTCACTTACTTTATGATTATAACGATTCTTAATAGACATGTGACTTCCATTTTTGGCAATCTGAATGTTAAGAATGGATGTTCCATATTCATCATCTCGACTAGGGCTTTTACTTCTCTGTATTTTGTCAATATCCTTTTTAATTGCAACGATCATATGATATTGGTTCATACGAGCAGAAAGATTGTTGTAAGTGCAAATCACTTCGCCAGGTGCATAATATTTTTTACACGCTGCAATTTTCTCTTCATCATCAAAAATTACAGTATCATAGCCAGCATTTTTAAAGTCTGCTGCAATTTCATCCTGTGTGGTTTTTCTTACAATTCCGAATGTATTATCTTCACTTATTTCAGCACAAAGGGACTTTATTTGAAACTCATCTAATCCGGAGAATACATTTCTTGCATTCCGTGGTGTCACCAGTGCATGACGAAGTTTATCCGGATCAACTGCGATGTTTTTTATATAGGAATATGCATAATCACCTACAAATTTTTTCAAACTACTCATATCGAATTTCCTCCAATTATAGTTTTGTTTTTTCAAAATTAAACACAAAGACGGTCAGATGTATATTCTCTAACCGTCTTTGCGTTTTCTATAAATTATTCAAGTTTTAAAAAGGCTATAAAACGAAGAATACATCCATATCCTTCGATATCTCTTTTTACAGAATACCAAGATCAAAAAAAGAAAATTGACCCTCTATCTGATACGTGTCCTTCCGTGTGTTCTTCTGCTTTTTTTCCTTTTGCTCTAAACAAATAATTCTTGCGGGAACAGGAACCTTGTTTTCCGGTAACTCTGCGTTTGGTTTTTCCTCTTGTGTCCACCAAGTAACCATTTCCGGATAAGTGGATTTTATTCCGGCAAGACATCTCTGAAAAGCATCCGTCCACCAATCATCCTTATAGCCTGCATATCTACGCAAATCTAAGTAAGGCGTTTGATGGTAAGGAAAGCGACAACGATTTCCAGGTGTATATGTCTTGGCATCCTGAAGACTTCGTTTGAAGTTTTCCACGTATCCTACAACAGCATAGTAAAATATGTGGTTTTTATCATCTTCCTTGCGAGAAAATCTGTCTGCATACCCGGTTCTAAGCAGTGCAAGGTAATCGGGCATCTGTAAAATCTCTCCCAATCGTTTTCCACCTCGTTCTACGAGGGTTTCCTGTCCGGCAATATAATCGTCCGGCATTTTCGGTGGATTTTCCAGAAAGTATTCTGCCGGATATAACGATTCCGGCAACTCGTTTTTGATTTTTTCTTTAGTAAATAGAATTCGCCTCCGAGACAAATTCATATTATAACCATCCTCATAAAACGGATCATAGGTTATGCGAAACGGTTCTGCATAACCGTTCCATCTGCGGTAATCCTCTACCAGTTGTTTTTTGTATTCCTCTGCTTTCTGGAATACCGTCAGTTCCTTGATAGCCATTTGCGTTTCCTCCTTTTTCTGAGTTTGTTGTCTCTTTAGTCTTTCCTCCTTTCTTTTCTTTTTTATTTTCATCAGTTTTCACACAAAAAAAGTCCAGTTTAGAGATATATCCCTAAAACTGGACTTAAATGCCTATTAACAATGTGAGAATTACTGATAGTCCTATTGTAGCACGTTCGATTTGCGTTGTCAATTGAGAAGCTTTTCCAAGTTGGACGTTCTCTTATTGTAGGATGGAAATGGTTACGCTAGATAACGTTTTGATCCTCGTTCATATAGCACCATACACCCACATACTTATGCATATATAAGGTATATGCGTGTGTGGTGCTATATAGTAACAGTATGCGGGAACAACCTTTACGAATGAAGTTTCATAAAGTCTAGCAGAGCTGTATTTAAGAGGTTGATGGCTGTGTACTCTTTGTTTGAAGCTATGAAGGATTGCCACTTTTTCCATGTGTCATCGTAAATGCGGATACTGGTCTGCCGTGGCGTTCCCATTACGGGCTGCAAATGAATCTCGTTGCTTTGATTGAGAATGTACGTGGAAATATAACTGTACTTGTCAGCCAGATTGAGCAGGTTTTCGAAGCCGTCACAGGATGCCAAACGTATAAGCCGTTCCATCTGTTCGGGACTGAATGATTTGCGGTCCTGCTCTTTCTTTTTCTGCTCCAGGAAGTCAAGAGCCTGTCCACTGGTGCGGTATGAACCCTCGATGCAGTAAATACCGCATTCGGACAAGACCTTATCAGCTTGTTTGAATGTAAAGCCAATCTCTCCCTGTTTAAATGTTTTCTGCGTATGGTTTTGCAGATGTTTGTTGATAAGATTGCATTTATCAATATCACTCATTTCAATAAAGTCATTTAATGTAATCATGATTCACCTCTTTTTTGATGGGAATAATCCTGTTAAGATACGCCTGTAAAGTGATGCTTATATCGGATATTATAATATATGAGAGGTGACATTTCAATAAGGAAAACTGGATTTTAGTGGGAGTGGATTCAAATGTTCACTTATACTATAAATATAATATACAATGCATCATTGCATATAGTGTAATATATATTATAAATATAATATATGATGTAACATGTTTATACATGATTAAGCAGTACATATTCGAGAAAAAAAGAAAACAAAAGTCCTCTCAACCCTTGCAAGAGGGAAGGAAGGACATGGTTGGCATTTTTTTATGCATTAAGCGTGCATTAAGTCTGCAGCAACGGAAACAAGGAAGGTTTCCTCAAACTTTTAGGGGGAGTGGATTCAAATGTTCACTTACACTATAAATATAATATACAATGCATCATTACGTATAGTGTAATATATTATAAATATAATATATGGTGCAACACGTTTATACATAATTAAGCGGTACATATTCGAGAAAAAAAGAAAACAAAAGTCCTCCCAACCCTTGCAAGAGGGAAGGAAGGACATGATTGGCATTTTTTATGCATTAAGCGTACATTAAGTCTGTAGCAACGGAAACAAGGAAGGTTTCCTCAAACCAGTCCCAGATATCCTCCCGGAAAGTTCCTTTTGGAAAAAGGAGCCAACCGGAATCCAAAGTTTCTGTTTCCGGGTCCATGGGAACGTCTCCAAACTCACACCACAGCTTTTTTACAAAATGGATGGATGTACGGCTGGAGCCATCTGCTGACTGCTTTGCATTTCTTGCCGTCTCCGTAATGACTTTCTGTGCATACGCATCATGGACAGCCAGAGGGGTGTTATAGATAACGATACCCGTATTTCTATCTACATAGGCAATGACACTGCCAGTCTCCTCATCCGAATCAGAAACCCATGCATCAATATGACAAATGTTATAATCATCCACGAAATCGTTCCGGATTTCCGACCAGATGTTGCTATCGTTTTCGCTTGTAGTTACCTTTTTTACATTATTTTCCTCTCTATTCATACTGTAAACATCCTTTCTTTATAACGACCACTTATGAGCAGGAACCGACAAGAAGGTATTTGTCACGGTTTCGCTCCATATAACTTTCATTTACCTCCGGCATGTCTGGCTCAGTCCATGAGAGTGCATGTTCCCCGCATTCCGGGCAACTGTCTGTCCCAAGATTAACCAGCATGGTAAGACCACAATTGCAACAGGTAACGAGATCTGCGTACTCCATACTCCTGTTGTGAAGGTTTCTGAGATCTTTAACCTTAATCTTTGTTGTAACTTTCATCAGTTCGCTCTCCTTTCTACGGGTTTTCCAGGAACAGTCTTTCTATGTAGGTGGTTGCCTGTTTACAGGATGGACACTCAAGCAGGATGAGTCTGGAAGACATTTCCTCATTATATGTAAGCACTTGAAAGCCGTTTACTTCTCCAAGTGGTTCCATATTGTCCTTTGGGACAGCCTCGATCATGTACGCCTTCCCGCTGCTCGGATGATGATAAATAGCATTCCACCTGTTAAACATTAACTCATAACTGTCTGGCTGCATCTGTTTTTTTGGCACAAAGCCATATTTATTTAACATTGTATGTGTCTCCTTCCTTTTTAACAAGAAAGCGGAACGAAGGAGGATATTTCCCCATCTGTTCCGTTTTTGCGTTTGCGTTTTTTCTAGTGATCTTCACCGTATCCGGTGAAGATGGTTTCCCCACGACTGTCTACCAGATCAATGCGAAGCGGATCGTTCGCATCGTGCCAGGTTCCAAGAATTTGCAGTTCCTCTAAGACACCATATTCGGATGGGTAAAATACCCGCATCTCTTCATCATGGCAGTCCGACATACTGACAAACTCAATTACCTTTGATAGTGGATATAGTTTGTTTGTAAACGTATTATCCTCATGCAGAATCTGCACAAACAGATTAAATGGACATGTAGAAGTAGCTTTTCCTTCCTCCTGTTTCATAAAGAAATTCTCTCCTTTTCCAATTTTTATCGTGTAACGATGGGTTACAAATTCTTCTATGCTCCTTTCTTTCTGATTCTATTTATAATTTTCTCATAAAAAAAGTCTTTTCATCCGTGCGGAGAAAAGACTCATAAACCCTATAACTTATAAGAAAACTATCTGTAGATAGTATATCACACGAAGCATGACAAGTCAAGAAGTGCCTTAAAGTAACATAAAATGACTCACACTCCAAGAGAAACAATGGTTTCTGGTTCTGTGCATAATTTCTATTGTGAGTTTCTTCCGGTTTGTAACAGGATAAAAGAGAGCTGGATTGACGGTATAAGTGATCCGTGGTATAATTTTCCTCGGAATAAATAGCTTCTGCCAAAAACGTGTTTTTGTTCAAAACGGAACAAGAGCACGTTTTTTACAACGCATTGTACCGGATATTGCAATTGCAAGCATGGCTTGTTTGCTGTTCCAAAATATGATATAGTTACCATAGGGGTACTTCCGGTAGACGGTTGCCTCATTCATATGTTTGACTGAAAAGATCGCTAACACTTTCGCAGGGGTATTGGGCGGTCTTTTCGTGCGTTTACAGATAAAAAGGATAAAAACAAAACAGTTGGCAGCAGTTGTCGGACATCAAAAAATGTGCCATACGGACAACCATACAGATACCGTGTGACGGCAGGAAAGAGCATCCTGGTTGACAAGAGATACCTGCTCGGATATAATAATAGTATCCGTTCATTTATAAAAGTTTAAGGAATTCAGCGTATTACCACATCGTAAATTTAGGGTATGGTAATACGCTTTTTTTATGAAAGAACGAACAAAAAAGGAGGGTAGAAATTCTTTGGAAAACAACAAATCAAAGCAAAAGGAGGAAAAAATTATGGATATTTCTGAAATTATAAATGGGATCAACCGACAGAACTCTCTTGAAAATCTGTACTGTATCGCAAAGATACAAACGGATAACCAGTTAAAAGACTTGAAAAAACGAGGGTATCTGGTTGATTACACGAAAAAAACCTTTGAAGAAGCCTACCCAGGCATTCCGGCAGAGCGGATGTACTGCGTGAAGTGCGAACTTCTTCCGGTCGGACTGTGCTATCTGGATAAAGACCACGGAATTTTTTTCCAAACGCACATTTATGGGAAAAAGGCTTTGACAGACAGGGAAACGGAACTTCGGAGATTAAAACGCATGGCAGAGGAAATGGAAGCGGAGTATCGGAATAAGAATTATAAAAATTTGTTCTGGGGAGCTTCCGAGCAGAGTGGAAACATCACGTTGGCACTCCTCTCCCACTTAATCGAAAAGGAAGAGCCATCGGACATGCTGTATGATGCGTTTATCCGCACTTATACGAGTGTGGACTATGGAGGCAGGTTTATCACAAAGACAGTCAGAGAAAAACTGCTTCTTTGCAAATCAGAGAAACGGCGAATGGAAACAGAAAGAAGGCTTGATGAGCTGTCTTCTGAAAATGGAAGAATAACCGTGTACCGAGGACAGGGAACGTGTTCCCAAGAGGAAGGAACTGCCCTTTCGTGGACCACGAACCTTGGAGTAGCCTTATTCTTTGCATCACGTTTCGGAACAGAACAGGCAACCATATTGGAGGGGACGGTTGCAAAGAAAGATGTGATAGAATACATTGCGTTTGGTTCCGAACAGGAGGTACTTATTCCTCCAGGAAAAGTAACCATAAAAGCCAGGAGCAGGCTGTTTAGTCTGGAAGAATTTGTTTCCCTTTGTTGGGAGAGTGAACACTTTCTTTATACGGAAGAGGATGAAGAATCATTTGAGAGAGATTATAACGTAAATTCTCTTTTGAGAAGAATCCTAACTCTTTATTCAGAAAAGGAAATGGTACTCGACCACGGAGAAAAGCATTCCTGTAACGTGACACTTCTTGCCTGCGCTCTCTTTTCCATGAATGCAAGGGAATATCTGGATGCGGAAGAATTGTATGAGGAATATAAAAATGTCGTGGATGCAGCCATTTATCATGACATAGGACGGATTAACGGAGCAGATGAAGCAAGCCACGGAATCAAGTCCTACCTGGTTTACCGGGACAGAAATGGCGAAAATCCGGTTGTTCAGTTTCTGATTGAGAATCACTGTACGGAGGATGCGGACGCAAGGAAGGTATTAAAGGCATTTCCGGAAGAAAAGCGGGAACGGCTGTTTGAACTGCTTGGCATTTTAAAGGATGCGGATGCACTGGATCGGGTTCGGTTTTCACGCCATAGTCCCGACTATCTCAATCCCGACTATCTGCATGAGAAAGAGGCGTTCCGTCTGGTGAAAGTAGCCGGATGGATGCAACAACAATCCTATGACGAATGGAGACAATAAAAAAGGAAACCCGTCCGGAGAATTTGACCGGACGGGTTTCCTTTTTTGCCTACTTAGATTCTATCAGCTGATCCAGTCTGTAGAAAGACAGACGGTTGACCGTTTTGGATGTAATCATGACAGTGAATGCATCCTCGCTCATTTCTTCCTCTTTTGTCAGATAAGAAATCACGGTTTCTCTGGCAACCGCAGCCTTGTCATAGAAATCGAAGATGCCTGTGATTTCCGCTCCTGTGTTTGACTCATTAATAAGCATATTATATAGGGTATCCAACCAAAAGCACCCCCCCAATCCGCCAAAAGAGAGCAGTAGTATCCATGCAACCATATTCGCCATATATCCATGTGGAAAACATACCGCCCCCTCTGCGTTTTCTCTTTCCCGCCTGGATTCCTCCTGCTGCCATTCTTTTGCTCCCGCTTCTTTCTCGACTACCCCTCTTTATCTTCTCTCCCACCATGTTTCATAATTTCCTTTCTGCTTCCGGAAGGCTCTATCCCTCCCGAAACCAATCCTCCCTTTTCCATATTCTGACTTCCTTTTTTCCCTTTTTATTTATATCCCATTCCCTCTATTTCCATTCTCTCTATTCAAAAACGGGCGGGGCAAAATAAAATAAAATAATAAATGGAATGCATATAAAGGAAATGCAATATAAAGAAAATGGAAATAAAGAAAAAGTCAGCAAGGAGAAGACCAGATACGTTCCGGTAGAAATTACGATACGGGGCAGCAGAAAAACTTCCGGCAGCAGGAGGAAATATCAGGGGCGGTACGCCCCTCTTCCGAGGGAAAAAAACGAGGGACGGACGGAAATTCTAGGATGGGGAGGGAGACCATATAGATATATGGCGAATATGGTTGCATGGCAGCAGGGTATCCGTATGGATATATGGCGTATGTGGTGTTTCTTTGGTCGGGAGATGGATTGTCTGAAAGTCTTTCTTTTCGAGCCATGTTTTTCCGTCTGACACACGCTCTGCTGCACGGCATAATAGGGATATGATAAACTTATTTGCACATAAGGGACGAAAGGAATGTTACGACAGCCGAAAGACATTATCAGAATTTGTAAATGGAAAAGCAATGTTAAGCCATTCCGTTTCCGTCCATGTGCTTCAGAAGGCAGCTACACCCGCAGTACAAAACAGGGGCTGTCACTTGACAAAATTTGCCAAGTGACAGCCCCTGTCGTTCTCTGTTAGTTGTGATTTTCCGGTGCCGGAGTAAATCCATAGTCATACTGCATGAACTCCTCCACTTCCTCTTTCGTCATAAGGGTGGCATGTTCCGCAATATATCGAATGTTTGCTTCACAGGTCTCCCGCATTTCTTCTGTCATGCAAGAACCCGTTCTCCAATCTGCTCCGCTGTCCCAGCTCATATAACGTTCGCTGTCCATGATATGTTCCGGATTGGCTTGTCTGTCTAAAAAGGCGTATTTGACTTCCTTTTCCAGAATATCAATTAACAGTTTTCCATCGTTACATGCCTGCTCCTTGAACACAGTTTCGTTGAATGACTTCTCTGATGCCAGTTCCTTCCATTCTTTCACAATGTCGCAGCTTGGAAGAATATCATGCATATCAAAGTTTACGTCAAACATTCTGGATAGTATCTCTACTTTTTCCGGACAGGCATATACATCCGTATTGTAAGGATTTTCCATGTTGCATAGGATCTTTTCCAGTCCCCATCTGGTACGGCTTATCATCCGTTCTCCGTAGTTCCATCCAAAATATTTTGCGATCAGCTGCTTTCTTTCTTCTCTCCTATTTGCATAGCGAACATATATCTGCGATCTCTGTCCCATATTTTTCTCCTTTTCTTTTCTGCTACAAGGTAGCAAATTCTTTGTACTGGTTGATTCGTTCCAACTCCCTATGCAATGCTCCGTCCGTTACGTAGGTGTCCCCCGTATCATCTACCCATGATCCGTCCCTTGCGGTATGGATTGTCACAAGGTTCATTACATCCTCATCGGATGCATCAAACTCTTCATCTTTATAGATGTGAAGCACCAGGTCAAATTTTTCTCCAAACTCGAACACTTCCAGTTTCTCTCCTGCTTCCAAATCATTACAGTAGTCCACAATCGTATCTATGCTCGGTCTGTTTAATTGATAAATGTTCATTTTCTCCTTCCTCTTACAGCAAAACAGGTCCGGCAGATGCACGAACCCATTTTCTTTGTTTTTCTGTTTGGTTGTCGTTTTCCTTAGAACAACTACCCTCCTTTTATTTTTCGTTTTTCAAAACAAAAAAGCCAGAGACAGGGATTCCTGTTTCTGACTTTTCTTCCACCTATACTTTGTCCAAAAAACGATTACCTATATTATACGGTTGATCCGGCTAAAAGTCAATACATCTACAAGGTAGGCAAAATCAATTGCTTGTCTCATCCCGTGCGGGATGAGACAGAAACCATTCTCTCGTATCTGCGAGATCAAAATACTTAAATCCACGCATCCCATGCGGGATACGACCATCATGGGATCGCGGAGCGCATCTTCCGCCTTACTTAAATCCACGCATCCCATGCGGGATGCGACTCTCCGTACAACATAATGTTATTACGCTATACTGTACTTAAATCCACGCATCCCATGCGGGATGCGACAGCAATCTTGTATAAGAACATTGCCATATAGACGGACTATATAGTAAGTTTTATACAGTCAAACTAAGAGAAGCCCTATCCGGCAGCCAACCTAGTTTCACCTATACGATTGCTTTTAGGTGCGAATCTACTGGGATTTTTATGTCCACTTCCTATTCGCACTTCTCTGGAGTTAATTATATAAGCATATTAGTCAAAAGTCAACTTCTGAAATTCCCTATCTTCCTGGCTAGGCTACGTCCTCGTACTGTGACTGCTGCCATTTTTCCTTCCATTTTTTCCTGCTTTTTGTTTTCATTTTTACATAATTTTTCTTTTTCCTATTTGTATTTTCTTTTTATTTCCGTTTGCATGGCACAAAAATACCGGGCAGAAATCTTCCTGCCCGGTTGTTATTAATTTATCTTTTTGCTGGCAAAACCTGATCCAGCATTTCTTCCACTTTCGCAAACAGCACTCCCTCATCCAGTCCGGAATTCAGAAATCCTTTCTTTAGTCCCAAACGCATTTGGATAATGCTTGCAACACTTCGATAAGTCGAATAAAGTTTCGGGTACATACTACCTTCATACGCATATCCATAGTCTTTTAACCTTTTACATATTTTGTCAGTGATTCGCTCATTCACAAATGCCATATATTCTCCTTTATCTTCCGTCTGGAGTTCCTCTGTAAATGTTTCCTCTTCCATCAAAGGTAATCTGATACTCTTTACAGTAACCTTCTACCATGTCTTCCGGAATCTCAGCTTTATCTAAATCCGGCTTTCCATGCTCCATGGCAATACACCGCACCTGCCATCTGGCTGCATCTTTTGCCCGGAGATGTGGATGAAGACATCCTTTATCCATGGCTCTTTCGCAAAGTTCGTCCCATGTAAATGCATACGCAGGATCTACCTCCTCGATGTCTTCCAATACCTCCTTTGTTATGTCTTCAAATCCAAATCTGTCACAATAGTACCAGGTCTTTTTGTTCTTGCGAACAATCTGCACCACATCACTGACACTCATAGAGCGGGCTTTGTAGTCCTCCGGCTTTTCCAGATTGAATTTTTCAAAGAGGTCTTCCAAGACAACGATATCTTCCTTGTTTACAGTTACTTCTTTTCCACCATAAACGACTTTATCAATCAGCTCCCCGCTATAAACCCGTTTATATTCTTTAATAGAAAATTCTTTCTTAGTTCTCTCCCAGCTACGGAAGGCGTTTTTAGAATCTGTCTGATATATATGAAACTGTCCCATAATATTTTCTCCTTTAAATCATCAAGTGTTTTCAAACAGGAATTTTTCACATTCCTCATCATTTAAAACGTATCCAAAATAGGCAATGCGTTTTTCCGTAGTTTCCCATATCCTGTATTTAGTTGCCAACGGTTGCACCACCCATGTATGCTGCCTCCAGCATCCATCCTTTGATAATGCATATCCGGTGGCAATCTGGCAATGTCCACGGTTCGCATCCCACAAAAGGCTACTGTTTTCATGGCAATGGCAAGGTCTTCCTTTTTTTACTCTGGCATGTTCTCCATACCAGAATTGTCCTCGTTCCATAATGTCTTTCAAGTCCGGATCGAACAACTGCATACAGGCAATATTTCCTCCGAACTCCAACAGGTGTTCTCGTAAAAGAAATGCTTCTTCCATTCCTGCTTTTTCCAGCTCATTAATACCGTCTGGTATCTCATCCTTATACCACCAAACATTTGCTTCTTCGAGGGAACTAACCCATTCTGGATTCATCTTATCCCAGTCCAGCTTCTTTCTCATCTGACTTGGTTTTATGATTTTTTTAAAATCCGCCTCCATGTCTGTCTCCTTTCTATTATCAGAGAACGGGTCCGTAAAATGCACGAACCTGTTTTTTGCTTTTCTGTTTGTTGTCGTTTTACTTAGAACAACTACCCTCCTTTTCATTATGCCGTCATTTCTGTTTTTTCTGAGGACTTTAAAACCTCGCAAATCCAAGTTGATTTATCCTTGTAGTCCACATATTTTCGAAAGAAATGTCCCTCCGTCTTTGCATATTGCATGGTATAAGAGCCTGTATAAAACTCTCTCATGCAGAACATAATTACACCGCCATGATTTACATATGAAAGCGGAGGAAGTACATTTAAGGCTTCCTCATACACTTCTTCCGAAATTTCAGCTAACGGCATTTCTAAGATGCACTTCCTCTCGAATGTAAGGAAGTTTTCCGTTGGCATTACCACATACTCAGTATTCTGTTCTTTTTCATACATGGTTTGCCAATACTCATGCCCCCCTTCATCGAAAGGATACTTTTTGTGGTTATCTTCGTAAGCTGCGAGGTTCTGCAACCGAACCTTTTCGCCTCGTTTAAGAGCATCCTCTTTGCTTTCCTCTGCTCGAAGGAAATCATAGATATTCGGGATTCCCCCCTTGATTACTTTAACAATTGCCATCTCATAATTGTAGTTCAACATTTGTCATACCACCTTTCTTCTACTTTCCTGTTAGTTGTCGTTTTACTTTAAACAACTACCCTCCTTTTATTTTATATTTCGTTTTTCAAGACAACAAAAAAAGCCAGAGACAGGAATTCCTGATTCTGACTTTTCTTCCACCTATACTTTGTCAAAAAACGATTACCTATATTATAAATTCAAATCGGCTAAAAGTCAATGCTGTTAATGCTCTTAGCAAACAAAAAAGTGGAGATAATGCAAACGAAATAAAAATGCTGGTAAAACTTAAATCCACGCATCCCGTGTGGGATGCGACATTGACACTGTAAACGAGTTACCAGTTATTTTGACTTAAATCCACGCATCCCGTGTGGGATGCGACTTAATGTGTCGACCGATTATTTATTAGGAACTACTTAAATCCACGCATCCCGTGTGGGATGCGACTGAAATGTGGCAGACACGAGAAAGTTGGTGAGACACTTAAATCCACGCATCCCGTGTGGGATGCGACAGCAATCTTGTATAAAAAAATTGCCACATAGACGGACTATATAGTAAGTTTTATACAGTCAAACTAAGAGAACCACTATCCGGTAGCTGCTTCTAGCCTCACCTATACGATTGCTTTTAGGTGCGAATCTACTGGGATTTTTATGTTCACTTCCCATTCGCACTTCTCTGTAGTTAATTATATAATCTAATTAATCAAAAGTCAATTTCTTAAATATGGCTTTCTCATGGCTAGGCTATGTCCTCGTACTGTGACTGCTGCCATTTTCCCTTTTCTTTTTCTGTTTTCTTTTCCCTTTTTTCTATTTTCATTTTTACATTCTTTACTTTTATTTTCCGTTTATCTATCCTCTTTTTATGTTGTTGCCGTCATTCCGTTTGCATAGCACATAAAATACCGGACAGGATGATTCCTGCCCGGTTGTTATCTTCATAAACCTTTTTAGGGCATCATGTCTCCCTCTTCTTTTGGATGGATGTATCCGAGGATATATCCAAGATGTCCAATTTGATAGCCAAGTACCGTTTTCGTATCTGTCCTTGCACATTGGAACGCTCGGAAGGAAACCCCACAATACATATGCATGTAAGTGCTCTCGGAAATACACATAGGAATTCCGAAATAAGAAAATGAATGCAGTACCTTACGATCTGTTTCCACAATAGAGGAAGCCCAATTTATGGCTGCACAGGTTTCTGACATTTTTTCTTCCGGCTTCATTTTTTCCATGCTTTCTTTGCTGAAATAAGTCATAATCCATTCCCGATAGGAATGCTCCATTTTTTCTTCCGGGGAAACCATAACCGTCACACTCTCCCATTCCTTAAGAATAGCTTCTTTCATTGTTTCGAAAGGCTTTCCTCTGTCAACAGGAAAAAATTCTTCCCCGTTTACGTTACAGATAACAAGTTTCACGGTATTTTCAATTGGGAAATCCAGTTCTCCGTATCCATTTATCGGATCTGTAGTGTAATACCAGGGTCTGTCTGCATAGCTTAATTCACGGGCAACGTATGCCGGAATATTTTCCTCGTTGTTTAATACCTTATAGTATTCTTTACCATTCTCTTCAAATAAGTAAGCAATTTTATATTTCATATTTCTCCTTTTGTAAAAGAAAACGGCTCCGGCAATAGACCGAACCCGTTTTCTACTTTTTATTTTTTTCTTTCGCCTTGTTGCATTTGTTGCATGATACCTCTTTCAGAATCTCTCCATCCGAGTACAGAACCCGGAGATTTATTTCTCGATCATCAAGTACCTCAAAGCAACGGTTTTCATACTTATTTTTCTTGGGTTCATGTTTCCTTCCTTTCTTCTTCTTGTTAGTTATTGTTTTACTTAAAACAACTACCCTCCTTCTATTTTATATTTCGTTTTTCAAGGCAACAAAAAAAGCCAGAGACAGGACAGCTCCTGTTTCTGACTTTCTTTCCATTTACACTTGTCTGAAAAACGATTACTTATATTATAAAATTGCGTGAACTAAAAGTCAATAGTATCTACGGCTTACTAAATATCCATTTGATTCAGCAAATCGTTTCCGATAGAATTCATCTCCCACATAGGTATAGTCCGGTGAGACATGAAGGTTGGTTACATCTATGTTCTTCCAATCTCCGCCATCCCGCTTTACCTTATCCCATGCATGGGGAACCCCATCCAAGCTGCCGGACATATATATGACCGGAATATCCGACAATTTGCAAAGCCATGCATAGGCAGTCGCATACGTATGGCAAATACCTTTTTTATCCCTTAACAGCTTATATACATCCTTATTTTCATAGCTGTAGTCATACGCATAATTTCCGTACAAATACTTTGCGTAAAAGACGGCTTTTTCATCCTTTGTTTTTAAGGAGTCAGCTTTCTTGATAATCTCTTTTAACTGCTCTAAAGCTTTCTCATGCTGTCTCAATTGTTCCTTTAATCCGTTTCTTCCAACCAGTATGGAATAGAGGTCTGGTGCTAACTCTTGGTAATAAAGCTGCGGTCGTTCCCCTAAAAAATAGATCTGTGTGTAATAAGAAAGGGTATCAAATTCCCCTTTCGATACGTAGATTCCAGTTTCTATGTAGGGTTCAGTTCCATCTATGCGTTCTTTAATTCTATCGTAGATTCGTTGTGCCTGTTCCTGGTACTGTTGTGCGTTCGAAACAGCAACACGTTCCATAACAAGTGTATTATTAGCGGTTACAGGTTCGCTTGCATAACTCTTAACATTTCCGAGAAATGAAAAGTATATGGCACAAACCAGACAAGCAGCTATCATATTCGCTCTGTTAATTTTTTTTCGCCTCATAAAAATCACCTTCTGTACCTTTGCAAAGCATTCCTTTTTTATTATACATTCTGTTATTGGATTTATAAAGTTCCTCCCACATAATAACGATTATAACAAACCGCCCTCTATTTTTCAATTCACGCAGGGCTTTTTTTCGTATTTTATATCAATTTTTAGGCTATTTTGTCTGCATTCCGACAAATACAACTATATGCGATTTTCCTTTTCTTTTATCTATGATTGTCCGAAATATTATTTATATTACATTTCACTTATATTGTATAGCCTTTTATTCACTTTTTCAAGTTCATATAAAACACTTAATATATTCACTTCATATTATATAATGTATTTAATTATAAATATAGTTATAATATATTATGGTGCATAATTATATGTTATAATGGCTTATACTGCGATTCATTTTGTTTCCGTACAAATTTTAAATGGAGTATGTATTTTACCGTCCTTTCCATTCTTTATGTGGTATCTTGTCCGTTTTTTACCTTGTTTCAATATATGCCAGTTCTTGATTCCCGGAGACATGGAGAACACCAGTGAAAAAGGACTTTGCTCGTTGGGAGTTGATCTGTCTGCCTCGGTTTACGTTGCCGGACATCACGGAAGCGGAGCCTCTACGACTTTGGATTTATTGCAATCTGTCCCGGAATATGCCGTGATAAGCTGCGGTAAAGAAAACTCCTACGTACACCCGCACGAAGGAACCATGTACCTCATCTGGTAACGGGTTGTCCTGGTCCGTTGATCCATGTATTGACTACCGTTCCGAAGATTAAACAAAAAAAGGCTATCCATTCGATAGCCTTTTTTCAATGAATTCACTTTATTATCGCTTAAATCCACGCACTCTCCGAAGGATGCGACCTATAGCAACTAGATTGGTTTAGTAAACGTGCAATCCGGGTAATTTTCACATCCGTAAAAAGGTCCGTGCTTTCCTTTTCTTACAACCAGACCAGCTCCGCAGACCGGGCACTTTCGTTCCAGGTTCACGTACTCCGGATCGTTTTTCATCTCATCAATCAACACCCGTCCTTGTACCTGTTGCATGACGGATTTTAGTTTTTCCCTGTCCCAAAGTTCCACTGAACCAGATTCTGCCAGGTTCCTTGCGTTTGGAGTAAAATGGGAGGAAGTGATAACCATGGCTTTATCCGCCTTATAATACTCTCTCGCTCCGATAGCTTCCTGTACCGCCTTAATTCCCACTTTTTCTTTGTACCGTTTCGCCTGTACTACAATCTTCTCCTCCTCTTTATAGGCAATCAAATCCGCACCGTAATCATTGACCGCAGGTGTCGTTTTTGCCCGGTATCCCAGTTCTTTAAAGTAGGTACAAAGGAAATATTCGAATTCTTCTCCTGTCATTCCGTCTATATCCTGCATTCCGCTTGTAAGATATTGTTCCCTTTTACGGTTTTGATGCATGACCTTGAAAAAAACACTCAGGGAAACAATCAATACAAGAAGGCATATAATGACAAGCGGATTGTTTTTTGCCAAGCTGCCAGCCATCACAAAACCGATAATCAGAACTGGCAGCAGTATATCGTCCTTCTTTTTTCTTTTTCTTATTTTCTTATACATACGCATCCCCTAACATACGAAATCTACGCATTCCGTGTGAAGTGCAATAGATAGATGGAACATAACATACATTTACCGCATCATATCAACTGCCTGTACCAGCAAACTAAACGGATTGATTGTCCTGAATGCCTGTATTACGGGAACTTCCATCACAGCATCAAACACCGCACCTATTCCCGGTATGAATGTCAGCAGAGACATCAGAGAGGTTATAATCCAAACACTCAAAAGTGTCATAAGACCACCCGACAATGCTCCAATTGCCTTATCAAATTCATGAATAATGGGAAGAGCTGCAATTACATCTGTTACCCGCAGGAAGAAATGAAGTACAATCCTTACCGAAACAAATCCAAAGGAATAGGACAATGTTCGAATAATATTTTTCGCAATAATCCCCGCATTCTGTGAAAGAATTGCCATTGCCACTCCATCTACTCCCCTGAGTGTGTGATCCGTGATTTCCGGTGAAAGCATGACACCGGATGCCGTATGGCTGTAATAATAGGACTGCAAAAATATATCTATGTAATGCTCTAATTCAGATGTCACATCCAGTTCATTCAGAATACCCCAAAATATAGGCATTGCAACAGGAGCCAGAATCAACGCCAGGATTGTGTTGATTACAAAAGCTGCCTGTTTGATGAATCCCTTACGGTATCCACGAAACACATGATAAACAAAAACAGCCATGATTATCATTGTCACTGCTTCGTTTAAATCTCTTATCTGAAAACCTTCCATGATTTCACTTTTCCCTCCTGTATCACCGTTTTTTACTGCAATACGCCCTCGTACTGAACAACACCCATATTGTTGATGTCATAAAGACCAGGAGTTAAAAGATCTGGCATCTGTAAGATTAAATAACCATTTTTGGTTAAATCGTATTTTGTAATTGTATTGATGCTCTTGGAGCAGTAAATCTCTGTGTCTGCCTTGATTTTTTCCTCGTAATATTGGGTTCCGACATAAAATCCAAATGTATACTCTTCACCCTTTGTCAGACCACTAATGGAACCAGCTTTGTTAATCATACTGCTTTTGATTTTTTCTCCATTAACTGTATCCAACACTATATAACTGGTGCTCTTTAAATAGGGAGTCAGCTTTGCACTCGCATCACTGCTTGGCTGTAAGGAGGTGTCTCCTGATAAAACATAGTTTCCCGCATCGTTCAGACGTATTTTACGAATTCCAAAACTATCGCAGATATGTTCAAATCCCTCTAATACAAACTGGAGCGGAATGTTAGATTTTGTTTTGAAAACAATATTATCTCCATTTTTATAGGTAGGAACATGGATTTTATCATCCGCATACCATAAAACACGGTCTACAGAAGTGTTTTCCGGAAGGTTCGTGTACGTTTTTTCCAGATTGTATGGTGTATAAAAGGTTTCTCCAGAAAGGACATAAACACCATCCGGTAAGTTATCTTTATTATATTCTGGAATCAGTGCAATTTCCGGTTTCTGTTCGATGATGGTTGAACATCCGCTGACTGTCCCCATGCAGCATAAAAGGGTAGTCAAGAGGACTGCTTTTGTTAATTTTCTCATGGATTTTAGTTTGGCTAATAGCCGTTCTCCTTTCTTTTTTAATAGTCTCCATTTAAAACTTTGTAAACGGTACAGTACGAAATTCCGCACTCCGCTCCGATTTTCCTCAAAGAGACTCCTTTTTTATGAAGTGCAAATATTTTTTTCTGCATTTCATCCGTCACGATCTTTTTTCTTCCTGCCATTTGCTTAGTTTTATGAAAATCCGATGCTGAACACTTCTTCCAGTTGTTCAAATCCATGTTAAGGTAATCTCCGTCCACAGGCACAATATAATCGTAACGGGTGATCGTATCATCTATAAAAAGCTGATACATCAGTCTGTGAAGTTGATAATACACACACACGACATCCGTGTTACTTCTTAACCCTACAACGTATTTTCCTTTCCGTATGTGTTTTTTTATTTTTTTCCCAGACCGAATATCTATAATCGTGGAATCTCGATAAATGAGGTAAGGTCCAAATTTTATTTCTTCACTCACTATTTTCCCTACTCTCTGTCCTCATCTTCTTGGTCTTCCGGTAGTCCTTCGACCGTAGACTCAAATTTTCTTTGACTGATTAAATCCTGTCGTTTAACCAGAACATCATATAGCTCTTTATATTTTTTAAGTCTCTTTTTATTAAGAAGAATAGTTGTTACCATATAAAGAATTTCACAGATGCAGGCACTTATTAAAATTGTTGGGACCATTTTATTTTTTCTCCCTCCCGGATATAGCTTGTAGGAATCGGATGGCAGTTCCGGTTCTTTTGTCTCTTCCACATTTTCATGTGTTTCCGTTGTTTCTATCTTTTCACCTTCCCATTTTTCATCCTTGTTTTCGCCATTTCCTTCGTTTTCAACTTCCGTTGTTTCCTCGGCACTGGTCTCCATCTCCTCACCTGTGTTTTCCTCCATGGTTTCCGGTTCTACCTGCTCACTCTCCCGTTCCGGTTCCCTTGCCGTGGTTTCCACAGGTTTTGGTTCTTTCTTTTTAGCTTGTGTCGTTTCTTGCACGTTTGCTTTCGTTGGAGCAGGGGCAGGTGCGGGAGCAGGTTCCGGAACCGGGGCTGCCGTCTGAGCTGGAGCCGGGGCTGCCGTCTGAGCCGGAGGTGTCATTTGAGGTCTTTCCGTCTGTTCGACTGCGGTTGACAGATTCGTAATCGTAACTGCCTTACTGCTAGACTCTCCATTCCGATTCACTGCTGAAATATGGATCGTACCATTATAATAGGTACTGTAATCTCCCTCGTAGTAATCACCACCATTAGGACCCAGTTCTCGCCCGTTTACGACAATGGATACAACACCCGCTGCATCCGCTACACTGAAGCTGATCGTACAGGGCGGTTTCTGCTTATCCGGAGGATTTCCCTTCTGGATAGTAATTGTCGGAGCAGCATACGCATAGAACGTACAACAAGCAGATGTCACAAGTACCGCTAAAACGCCCACAATATGTTTTCTTTTCTTGTTCGTCATGCCGTCCTCCGTTAAATCATGCCGAGGTAGTAGCGATAAGCAAGTTCTTTATTGATTGCTTTTTCGACTTCTGAAAGATCGTGGTTTTCCAGTAATCCGGCAAACTGCTCGCTCGATGTGCTTTCGCATAAGGAGTATTGAATTGCCTCTCCCATAAATACAACCAATTCCTCATCCGTCATTTGCTGTAGAATCTCATTGATTTCCGCTTCTTCATCTTTCAGATTGTAAATGGTATTTTTTAATACATATTTGATGAGGGCACTGTTATACGGTTTTCCCGTCTCGCTTCGGATCATATACTCAAACGCACGGATTTTATCCGTCTTATGCCTTCTTCCGTGCATCTCCATAAGCCGAAGTTCCGTTGCACTTTCCATAATCAGTTCCGTTGAAACTTCTTCCATTGCTCTTTTAATATCTTCAATATAGTCACTGACATGGTTGTTGTGAATTAAGACCTGACCTTGATACAAGATGACAACAGGAGGGAACTGCTGGATGTTAATATCCGTTTTAAACCCTTTTTGTTTATCGTGCAAGGCAGTGACTAGATCCGTATAGATTGGCTCTTGAATATACCTGACTGCATCACCCTTTTCATTTGCCACGTATCCGACCACAAAATTGCCAACCTGTCTGCCAGACTCATCTTCATACAAATCATTGTCGTCTTTTATTCCCCAATTATTTGTTGCAAGTGCCACTTTTTTTTCGTCCATCACTGCAAATCTCCCTTTCTTTTGCAAAGTTTGTATATATAATATTAACACACGGAGAATAATATAGCAATTTAAACTTAACAACACAAACAAAAAAGGAGTCGGTAAGCGACCCCTTTTTAAAATTTCTTTTTCCCATTCCTGCATAAACCATAAAATCCACGCATTCTGTGTGGGATGCGACCGTGATCTTACAAGAGATATTTTTATTCTTCTATCGTATGGCGTGTCGTAAGTACCTTGCCAAATACAATCCTCTAAGTTTCGCATACTCTTCCGCAGACACTGGCTGTAGTTGCGGAGCAACTTCGTTTTCTAAATATTTTCGATTACAAAAAACACATGCGTAAGATCTGCCAGATTGAATCGTATGGCTTCCACAGATCGGACATATTTTCGTCCCAATTAATGAATCAAATATTCGTTCTCTTTTTTTCCACTCTCTCTTATATATTTTCTTCTTTAATCGTTTGTTCATAACTCCCCTCCCTACGCTGAATGCATTTTTTTCACAACGAATCATTCGTTTGTATTGTTTTTTATTGGATACCTTACTGCATGTACGATAAAGCGTGAACTGCTGTGATTTACACAAGTTGATAAGGTAAGAATCTGTTCTCCATTTTCTGCATTTACGTTTGTCTGAATAACAGAACGGTTCATAATATTTTTTATGAAATTCTCATAATCTGAATCTGAAAGGAATACATCCTGGTATGCCGTTTCCTCGTTCGCATCATGTTTTAATGTGTAGGCAGATATGACTTGATATACCAAGGTTTCATCCGGTGTATAGAAATAAACGAATGGATGTTTATTATAGTAGTTTATACCCCGATAGGCTGGTAACGAGGCAAACATGCTTCCGCTTTTCATGTTGTGTCCATGAATCAAAAGATTTTTCGAATTTTTAATACTTCTTATATTGGCATCTACGAAAATGGAACCACTGCTTCTCTTTTTCCCTTCGAACGACATTTTTAAGTATTCTGTATTATCTTTTGACTTAACAACCGGATAGCTGATAGGGGTTCCAGGTATATCAATCCAACCACAGTAATCAGCATTAACTGTCTTTAGTCCATTGTGGTCGAATACTTTCTGACCTTGTGAAAGGTAAATATCCAAAGCCTTTTCATTTGAAATTGGGTCTTCCTCGTTTTCATCTTCATCCGTAGGCTGCAACTCTTCTTCCAGGTTTTTAGGTTCTGAACCAATCGTAGGGGCAACCGTTTCCTGCAATTCATATTTTTTTGCGATCTTGCTGTATTCGAAATTCTGAATTACGTATCTTCCGAGCATGTATCCAAGCAATGCTGTCAATTCAACTATCAAAATTAAAAATAATAGTTTAATAAGACTTTGTGTGGTTTTTTTATGAGTATGTTTTTTCACAGGTTTTACCTTTTTAAAGTATCATGAATGCATTCAAGCATTCACGATACTTTTCCTTTCAAATATTACTCGCAGCTCCTAGTAATCATTTGTTTTGTAATCATTGTCAGTAAACAACCTTGAATCATTTAACTTTTTAATCTTATACGTTTTTGCACCTTCCCCAAGTTCCGGAGCATCCACATAAGCAAGTGTGATTTTTGAAGATTTTCTCACGCTATAAGGATAATTTAACGGCTGTGAGATAAAGTCGATACAGTAGGAAAAAGTGACTTCAACAGAGTTGTCCGATTTTAAGATAGCACATCCATAATTATCTTTACTGATCGGTGGAATTGCCTCCTTCATATAGAAATTTGAATAGGTAATCTGTCCGATCTCTTTTTCAGTCGGACCAGTTTCCAACTGAGGAAAGTAAAGAGTCATTATGTTCGTAATCTCGGAACTGTCAAAATCATCTGTAAAATATTTCATCAGAGCTTCCGCACCAACATTGTTCGTATAGTCCTTATATAGACCATTCCAGATATTCTGTACGTGCTTTAAAATGCTGGTCGTTTCATCATCATTTACCTTGCAAATCACTGGCATGGATTCAGAGTTTGTAACAGGCGTTATTGTCTGCTCAAATTTTCCAAACACAGAACTGGTCGTTTCCACTTTCATCTCCTGTTTTGCAATAGCTGGGAATGTGTAAGTGTCATAATCATCCACTGTCGTAGCCGGAGTCTTATAACTGGAAATATCACTGTTATTTACTGTTACCGTGCATCCCTTTGGGATTTTTAAAGACCAGTTTTCAGCATATAAATCCGGAAGGACCACTCTCCATTCATTGTTGCTGTCAAGTTCCATGTCAAAGGCATAACCTTCCTTATTAATATAAACAGCAACGCTTTTTTTCAATGTGCCGTCTTTTACTTCGATATTTAATTTATGTATATTGATTCCGGTTATATCAGCCAATGTGGTACGGGCAATATACCATTCGATATTTTTATCCGTAATGAAAGCATTATCTGGGAATGCTACCATTTCTGAAATTCCCTCATAATTTTGAGAATTAACAGCCATGATAAAACTCTTCATTTTGGATTCGGCTTTCGAGATCATTCCCTCTTCACTGTTTTCCATATCCGATTCCACATTTTCTGAAAAATGCTCTGAAATTTTCGTGCATCCCGTCATGCTCATGGATACAACTGCTGCCATCATAACAGCCATAAGGACACGCTTTTGCATTTTTAAATTCCTCCTGTCTTTCATTAGCCTACCGGAATATTTCCATCGTCCACAAGTCCTTCATTGGATTCTTCCGCATTTGTACTGTCGGTAATTTCTCCGTCCACGCCCTCGCTTACCAATGTTTCTTCACCCGTGTCTTCGGTCTCCGGCATTGTTTCTTCGATACGTTCCGGTGCAATGGTAACAACCGGAAGGGTACTGCTTATAGCATCCTTGCCATTTCCATTATTTTCCTCTGTCTGTTCCACGATTTTGGTTTTATCAAATGTGGGTGCTCCAGAGTTTGTTTCCATGATGGAAACAGCTTCCACATCATTATATAAAATTCCGTGTGAAAAAGGGTTTAAACAAAAGGAACAAAGTACCTTTGCTTTTATGTTCAAGATAGGAACATACGGGTCCTTCCATGCTCTTGAATCATTAGAATCCTTTCGGTTATCGCCCAAAACAAAATAGGAATCCTGTGGAACTTCAAAGTAATTTGCATCATTGAGTGGTTCGGTGCTATTCTCCTCTGCCAGATAACTTTCAATCACTGGCTGCTCATTGATATAGACAATTCCGTTCTGAATGGCAACCGTGTCCCCAGGAGTTCCAATAATTCGTTTCGTAAGATAAGAGTTTCCTTTTTTGAAGACGATTACATCTCCTCGGCTTGGAGCAGAGAATTTATAAGCCATTCGGTTTGCAATCATGCCATAATTAGTATCCATAAGCGGATACATACTTCTGGATGGAACGGAGCCGATCAAAAAGAACACTCTCATAAGCAGGACTAGGACCACGCAAGGGATCAGTGTCACTAGGATGTCCTTTACCAGTCTTTTTTTCTGTTGCCTCTTGGTAACGGTCGGTATTTTGTACCGTATTTTTTCTTTCTTCTTCATGTTTTTTCTTTATTTTCCTCCTAAAATCAGTATTTTACTTCTACTTTGATACCCGGAGTTGCTTTAAGAATACGCAACGCATTCGCATATTCCGGAAGATCCGTTGTTTTGACCTTTTTGTACCATCCGTTTACATTCATTCCAGGCAACTTGTCCCGATAAATAAAATTGACGGATGATAGGATGTCTTTGCAATCATACGTTTTTCCGATAACCGTGATGGTTGCAAAAACAGTAAGATCCAGCATATCATCTGTCACACATACGGTAATGGAGTCAGACAGACTTCTTAAGTATTTTAGTTCTTCTTTTTTCTGCTCTTTTAGAATTTCCTTCTCCCACGCCTTTGAACGGGAATTGAAATAGTACCTTCGTTCCGCCAGAATTTTTCGTTGGTTATATCCATCGAATACATATACCAGGCATTTGTCTTTTTTATACTTCTTGTCCGGGTCTGCTTTGGCAACGATAGGTCCACAATACCGCTTTAATTGTCGGATAGAGGCAGAATCCGTACATGCTTCTGCCATCTCGTAAGTGAATAATCCCATTTCAATCGCAGTAGTCATTAGCTTATTATAAATAAGGTAAAATGACTTTTGATGTCCGGTCTGTCCAGTGATTTGAGATTCACAGTGATGAGCTGCTGTATGCAGTGTAGTAATTAAAATATTGACGGGTGGTCTGGATAGATTTCCAATTCGTGCTTTCTTTTCGCTCATCCGGTAAACACCATGGATACTTTTGGTGTCCTGGTGCATAAATTCTATGGAAAGTTTCTCTATCTTTTCAATCGGAAAAGTTTTCTTTATTACACTGTTGATAGCAGACATAATTCGATACTCCAATGCATCCATTTCGTTTCCCCCTTTTTCCCCATAATATAGCACGGATGTTTCTGTTTTTATTGTATCTCAAAATGCTTCGCATAGACAGTATTTTTTCTAAAACAAGTAAAAAAATGGCAGCATTGAAAGCTGCTGCCACATAACATAAACACGTATACCAACAGATACGGTAAGTAAGATTTGAGGGTGTGTATTGTGAAAAAATAAGATGGGCAAGATACTTTATTTTTACACTAATTTCCATTCTGTTAGTAGTTCTGCTTATCTAGCATTTATGATAACATTTTGAATAAAGTTTGTCAATGTATCCTATACGAAAAGAAATGTCAGACGAACAATAGTTCATCCGATCAGCCCTTTATTTTACGGCACTGTCCAGATCCGCCACGAAATAACTGCCGTTGCTTTTGTAGCGCATCCAAAGAAAAAAGGGAGACAAAAAATCGCCTCCCTTAAAGAATTTTATAATTGGTATTTAATAGTCCGGCTCGATCTGTTCGTCAAGTTCTGTATAGTAAGCACCATCGTAGCCTCGCCCATTTCTCATGATTCTATCATAGCACTCCAAGCAAACCAAACGAAACGGAACGCCATGACAATCCTTTGTAAAAAGCATTTCGCTTCGTGGAAATATCTTTCCACATTTTCCGCAGTGATTTTTTTCTTTCATATTATACCTTATCTATCTTTTTCATTTTCTCCTTAATTATAAATGACGGTCAGATTTTCTAGTTCGTCTTTGTATTTCTCTTTTGCTTCTTGAATTGTTTTTTGTAATTCTGCTACCCCCTTAATGTTAAATGCGGAACACATAATGAATGCGTTTTCCATCATATTTATTGCATGTGCAGTTTGTCTACCAAACCCAAACAATACAGAATTTTTATATTCATGAATAGCTGTTTTTATAACATTTTCTTTGTATAAATCTCTCATCACTTAACCTTTCTTAATACACGATTTTTCTTTTGTGTTTACTCACACTTCCTCTTTCTCGGAGTGTTCATAAAATTGTTCCAGAGCCTTTATAACAGGCTTGATTCCACGCTCTCCGCTGAACAGATGTTCTTCATCGTAAAGAATGTCCTCATCTTTAACGTGATAGCTGCCATCTTCGCATTTTAATCTGATTGAGATATTTTTTTCAGTTTTACTGTAATGTCTATATCCCCATTTAAGAAGGTTCACTTTGATTTCAATGCCTCCATCCTTATCCGGATAAATACGAAAACGATTGCCGTATGAGCCACCTGTAAAGGGTTTCAAGGTTTGCGACAGATACAACATCATTTTATTCTGCCGTATTTTTACTTTGCGTTCTTCTGTAAAATGGCAGTCGATTACTTCTTCCTCATATCCACTGTGATGATGGCTGTTGTCATAAAACACCTTGGATTTTACATGCAGCATTCCGTCACTATCAAGTCTAAAACTTGGATTTCCAGCTCCATCTTCAAGCAGTGGAACGGTTCCGATATGAACCACTTCTCCTTTTGGTGTAAGAAGAATTATATTGCCGTCAAAGTCTATATCCTTTTCCGTATCCGTGCAGATGATGTTTCCGTCCACCTCATATTTAAAGTAATCATTTATGGCATCATATCTAAAACTATCTGTGATACCCCTGTATCTTGAATAGGAGCATTTTTCTTTCACAATATTTTCTTTCATCTTCTTCTTTTTATCATCCCCTTACGGGGATGAATGGCTGCCTTTCTTTCAGCCTATCCCCACAAAGCTTTGAGAATTTTACCATATTGTTTTTCTCACATCTTCACACTGCATGTACCAAGTGTACATGTAGTTCAAAACGGCAGCAGGACCATCTTTTAGTAGCTGTTCGATTTGAGAATCTTCCAGGCACTCAATAATGGCATCTCCGCCTTTGCTGTAATTCTTACCTGCAAATTCCTTTACGGCTTCTACAGTTCCCTTTTCCAATAATTCCTTGGAAACATAATCATCTATCGTAAATTCTGTTTCCGAGAAATCGGATGTTTCTGCTTCGGAATTTTTCTCCTTCTGGGTCAGCTTATGGCACGGGCAGTCCTTGTTAAGACAGATAATGGTGGCAAAATCATCCATTTCTGACACCTGTGTGTCACTGTCCTTGTTGCTGCAATTATGGCACTCCGGATACCCTTCATAATTAAGGATCGGGAAACCATCCTCTTGGGCTTTTCTTAATTTTTCCCGATTCTTTAAGTAGTGGCTGTTCCGTTTTTCTGCAAGTTCACACTCTCTTTCATACGCTTCCTCCTGTTCCCGAAAGTATTCCGGTACGCAATTTGGTAATCCAGTCATTTTTAATTTCTCCTTTCTTTTTCTTGTCGAAAACTTCCTTTTCTTTCTATCCTCCTTTCAAAACAAAAAAAGTCGAAACTTTGGCAATTCAAAGTTACGACTTTTAAACCTTAAACATGAAAAACACATACATTACCCCTTTAATGTATCATGTTTTTGGGAACATTTCAACCATTATTTGGGTATCCATTAAGATTGGACAGGGTTCGTTTTGTTAGAAATAATTCTCCCCATTCACAATCATTATATCATTGACTTTTCCGTTATGGAAACTTACAGACAGATAGCTGTAGTCTCCCATTTTAATCCCATAAAGAGCCTCACCATTCTCAGATTCCATCAAGTCCAATACTTTTTTCACATCCTCCTCCGATGATTCAAACGTAATGCCACCATAGAAGGAAAGTGCTAGTTTTTCACTTTCCTCTCTCGTTGCAAGCAATGCAACCACCTTTGAATCAGAAACTGTTACATCTGTTGCCTTATTATTGGCAACCCTAACTTTTACGGATGATTCATCTTTTGTAAGAACAACGGTGGACGGAGTTTCTTTGCCTATCAAAGCATCACTTCCGCTCTCGCATGAAAAACCAAGTTCCTCCAGTTCGTGAAAGTCACACGGAAATGAAACCGTTGTATTTCCAACCGTAACCTCATTGTAGTGATTCTTAAAATTAGCATCTAGCAACGGATTGGATTCTGCGTTGCTGCCGGATGCGACAGACTCTCCTATTTTACCGGAACCGCATCCAAACATCAGCATGGATACAGTAAGCATCGTGGCTGCTAAAACGATTCTTCTCTTTTTCATAATATGTTCTCCTTTATTTACCGCAGGTTTCTTTTTGTTTGGATTGTTATGGACGATTCTATCCAAATTAACCTGCTCTGAAAATGTTCGCATCATCAAGTGAACAAACAACATATTTTCGCTTGCAGCCCTATTATATATCATTTGAGAAAAGATTACAATTTGCCTTTTCGAAATTGATTTTTTTAAAAAATGGCATCTGTTACCTCATTGGTAACAGATGCCATTCATCCTAACGATTCTCTATCGGAAGTGTATAAGAAATATCATGTTCTCCCTTCATCTGTGAAGTGATTTCAAGAGGAACACTGAAATATGCATTCAATAGCTTGTCGAACTCGTCTGTTTTGTATACGTGCATCCAATCTTCAAGCTGCTTATACACGATCCTTTTTAAAGACAGTGTAAAATAATGTCCAAGACCACACATCCGAACATTATCAAGTTTTCCCGTCATGGTATTGACCGCATACATAAAAAGAGGAATTCCTTCATTATCATCGTAACCCTCATCTGGCATGAATCCCGGAGATTCGAGAGCAGGATTGTAAGGAATCTCAAAGGCAAGATCTCCGAAGGTAAGATTAAACACATTTAAGGCATGGATTGTCTTGAATGTAAGAGTAAAAGAATCTTCTTTCAGTCTACGAAAGTCCTCTGCTGATAAATTATCCGTAGGCAACAACAGGGTAATAGAACCATCCTTGAATGATATTACCGGGGAAGCATTCATCGTCTGAAAACTCTCATAACATTTACCTACCTTGTATTCTACAAAATTCATATTTTCTCTCCTTTTCTTTTGCACTTATATAGGCGAATCTTTATAACCAAAGATTGTTCCCGTCCGTCTTCGGATATGCAGAATACAGGATAAAGTCATTTTCCTCCTGGTCGCATTTCCGTAACATTACCAGGCAAACATATTCGCATCGTTCTGATGATACAGCTAAGTAGCCTTGTTCAGACGGTTCTACTAAATGGTATAAATACCCAACTGTCTTTTTCATTGGATATCCAATAATTAACCTTGTCTGTTTCTGATATTCTGGCTGCGTACACCAGCATTCAATCCGGTCCTGTATGATCGGGTTACTGAGTGCCGAGTGGATGGATTCTAGTGCAATAGATTCGCTAAGAAAAATACTTAGTTGTCCTTTTTCCTCATTCTCCAAGGATGTGATTAACTCGGAGAGCGAAATCAGATGATCGCTGATATGTGCTCCGTTTTCGTCATATTCTTTAATGCTCTGTTTTGCCATTATGCATATCTTTTCTTTTATGTTCACTTTCAAAACCTCCTTTTTATTTTTTTTCATGGTATAAAGAAATGAAATGTGCCATTTATGGTACAAAAAAAGGCTTCAATGTTCGTTTTCTTTTTTCCAAACATTGTAAGCCTGTGAACTATAATATATTAACCATTAAGAATAGTATAATCGCAATGATGGAAAATTGCAAGAGTGAATTATTCACTGATAGATAGATCTAATTATATATAGAGTATATATATAATAATAATAGGATCGTAAGCCGTATTTACCACTCCCCGTACTTAATATGTCGTATAACGTCAAAAAACAAGCAGGTGTGTTAAATATGACGTATAGAATGCGAAACCATTTCCTTCAGATTGTGGATAAATCATAAATAGGGAAGTCGTGAATAAAGGCAGTGAGAGAAACCTTTGAGGAGATGTGTTTAAAGTATCAGAAAGAGGAGTCTGTCCATGAGACACACTCCTAGCGAAAATATTCCGTAAAAAAATAAAAAATATTAAATTATCCATCCATCCATGGCATGTCAAACATTACTGCATTGTGGTAATGTATATCAATGTCTTTCAACGTGCCAATGAGGACTGACAGCATGTATCGTACCGGATATCCTATTTTCCGGCTGGATGCAGCTTGTTTATATCGTTCTACCGCTAATTCTACGTGATCGGACGTAATCTGATGTAACAAAGAGAGCAGAGTAGCATGATTGTATGTATAATCGCCAATGCGTTGAGCCGGAGCATCCGACTGGATTGCATCACACATTGCCTGTATCACAGCATTTAAAAAAGTTTTATCGTATGGATGCTGTTTTATCAGACTATCATAGCTTATCCGGTGTGAGATTTGCGTTCTCAATTCTTCAACATTTCTATAACTAAAGTATTGACAGGATTCACTAACTGTAGTATCATTAGTTATAGATGTTGTATTTGCTACATTTATTATTTGTTTGCCTGTATGATAATTAGCGGTTGTCATACAGGTTTTTTCTTTTTTCTTTTCCTCTGCATTTTCCTTTGCTGTTTCCCCAATCACAATGGATGCGAATTTTTTTGTGGCTTTTTGCATCATGATCACCTGGGAATATACGGTCGGGTTGCTGACCGTAGGCGAAAACTCATCGTGTATCACATACTCATTGTGTGGGTAACGGGACTCCTTATCTGCATACATAAGGGATGAGGAGATGGCTCCGGATGTCCTAAGAGAAGCAATAATCCGCTGTATGGTACGTGTTGACTTGCAACAGACCCTTGCAATCGTGCGGATGGAGGGGCAGCATACCTTCTTCGTGAAGTTACGATAGGCAAGCAATATCATGTATACCACTTTCGCTCCAATACTCATATCGGATGCGTACAGTATCTTACAGGGTATTTGGACGGTTCGTTTGTCTTTTTTGTCCGGATGGTTTATATGGTAGACGGACGGCATACCGGATGCAGTATACATGGTTATCTGACCGTCTGCTGCCAACCGTTTTACTGCTGTACGCACCGTTGCAACCGCACACCCACAGACATGAGATAAAGTACGCAATGAGATGGACGTATCACAATCCGTATTGGTCGTGCTTGCCAAGATGCAGTACACTATCTTTTCGGCAGCCGTGCGTTGTGGATTCCGAAGGAATGCAGAAGAAACACTTATAGTTGCAATCTGCATTAAGTATTTCTGCTACTGAAAACGTATACAAAGATGTATATGTTAGATGAATAGCTTTTCCTTTCTTCTTTTTGCCACTTGGTTTTTGTGGTCTTGCATTATTACCCAATCACTATCATCAAGGTTCTACCCTATAGTTGACTCAAGTTAATTCAGGTGTAAAAATAAAAAAACGATAAATTTTTTTTATTATAGCATTTTATCGTTTTTTTGTCAATTTGTGTGGATTGCTCCTGCCAGTTTCCGTCATGCCTGTCCATGTGGGCTTTTTACATCCAGATTAATGAAATCACAGGGGGCGAAGATAAAATCTTCTACTGCCTTATCAAATTTTTGCATCCATTTGGAATTGATTCCGATATACGATGCAACATCCTCCGAATCTGCTCCTCCTTTGAGCATGAGTACCACAGAGAGATTTCTTATGTCCTGTAGGGTAAAATCCCACTCCTCTCCCGCTGCTGCCTGTTTCACGATTCTCTGCATCCGGTTTTGCAGTACCCTTGGGGTAAGTGGACCGCCTTTTGCATTGCAAAAGAGATAGTCCGTGTGATGGTTTCGGATTCCATTCACATAATCATTTAAAATATCCCGAACATCATCCGGCAGTTTTATGTACTTATCCGCACTATACTGATATGGAAAAAGGATACCACAATTAAGTTCAGAATCCAAAATAAAGTTCTGTAGCTTCAACTTACATATCTGCTCTACCGTCAATGCACACTTATTGACAAGGGAAATGATGCAGAACATCATGTAGTCCGTGTGTGCTGCGGTATAAATGCGATCAAGCTGTTCCAGGGACGGAATGCTTTTGGAACGTATGTTAATGGAAACTCCCGGCTTTTTTACCTTTACCATATAATTGACAAAGGATGAAATTGGGTAAGCATCTATATGTGAAACAATGTAGGCAGAGAAGTTAATCATAACCGCATAACGGGTACAGATGGTTTTCGTAGATATGTTGCCAACGGCTGCACCTGTTTCCAGGCTTTCGAAGTATCCCTTAAAATCATCCGCATCCGCCTCCAGATAATCCTTTCCACAAAAACTGCAAAAAGCATTAATGATATAGTAATACTCTTGCTGGCTCTTTTCAGATTTTAACGTATGCTTATAATCATTAAAAATTTGTTTGGAAACTTCCGATAAGTAGCTTTGATTTTGGATTTTCAAATAACTATCACCTCTATAAAAAAATTACAAGTTTAACTTTACTGGTTTTTATCAGGAACTGCAAAGTCCCGATAAAGCTTCTGCTGCATACAGCCAGCTTGAACGAAAGAATTTCTATATCAATTATAATATATGGCGAATAATATTGCAACAAAAACAGAGATATTGAAAAATAACACCCACTGTTATATAATGATAGAAAAAAAGAAAAGGAGTTCTGTTCGCCCGTGAAGAAAAAACATTTAATTCTATTATGCATGACTACATTAGCATTATCTCTTTCCGGCTGTCAAAATAAGGATAAGGATTCCACCATAGGTTCTCTGGATGCCAGTATGTCTACAGATGAAATAGAAGGCAGCAGTGAGGGGGAAACTTCTCCGGATGAAACACAGGAAGAAACGGAAACCGAATCAAAGCCGGATTATCTAAGTACAATGGAAACCACAAGGGAAGAAAGCGAAACCCTTCCGGATGTCCCAATTTACGATAATACGGTACTGGATAATTACTCTTTGGAGATCAACAATGCAGAACGCTATACGATTAATTATCCGAATGATTATAAGGTTGAGGTTGAAGACAAGTATAAAACTTATCTGGTGAAGGAAAATACACAGATTTTCTTCTACTGCATCAACGACCAATTTGAAACAAGCAATAATGTGTTCCATTCCACACAGATTGATGATGCTCTCTACAGATTTCCTTATACCATTGACGGAAAGGAATATACGGCTTCCGTAATGGATCGGGGAAAAACCACACTGATTGATATAAACGGAAAGACTGTAGCCAGGGAGATACCTAAAATTGAGTTTGCATCCAATGATATAAAAAGCTATGTAAAACCAACCTGCCTTTCCTATTTTACTACTTATAATGATAGGGGTTTCGCTTTGATTGCCGTTAGTACGGATAAGACAGTTGAGGAGTTGGAAACGATACTTCATGATATGATGTCCACGCTTGGCACATATACTCCATCCAAAACGGAAGCTCAGTTCGAATTTAATGCGGATGAGTTCGCTGCCAATGATAAAACAGGTATTTCCTTCCCGTATCCGGAGGGTTGGAAAAAGACAAAGACAAAAGAAGGATTCGTGGTATTCTCCGCTCCGAGTGACGGTTCCCTTTATGATGGTGCAAAAATTATCTACAAGTCTGATGAGGCTCATAAATACGTCACGGATTATGCTCAGTTTGCAGGCATTACAGAATGGATCGCTCCCCTTTACATGAAGAAAGGATATGATGATAAATATTTAAGAACAGAATTTGTGGTACAGTCCATGGATGATACCGCAGATATTGATGGCGTGAAATGTATCCTGTTCAACATTGAAGATAAGTTATTGCCGTTAAATAAGGCAAACGAACTTCTCCTTCCATCCACAGGAGAGTCCATCTACTCATACCGCTATACATTCAACAGCAATGATATTCCGGTTATGGTAAGTTTCCAGTATACGAAAAACAATAAATACCAGGTACGTGATCTGGCTGATACCATCATGAAACGGATTACCGTAAGATAGGACTTGAAATTTCATGCTGTATCAGATATAATAATTGTGTTAAGTATTTTGTAAAAGTTAAAGGAATAAGAGTCGTACCAGAAGTTTAACTGGCACGACTCTTTTTGTTTTATGAAAGGAGAAAAAGATGGAGAAAAAAGTATTTGAAGAAAAGCGGGAGGACTACATTGCCCTCTTCGAAAGCATGGGGGAGTTTCTTAAAATGTTCGAAGACTACACCCCGGAGAAAAAAGACATGCTGGATAAGATTACAAAGACAGCATGTAGTAACGCACAGGATATTCCGGGCGGAGAAACACTGTTTAAAAATGTTTCCCAGTATATCCTCTATCGTTACGAGGAGATGGAGAAGTACAAGGAAAGACGGAGAAAGATGGAGGCAGCCTTTATCCAGTCACTTCCGGACATCTTCGATTCACTGGCGGTTCCTTCCGAAACATCCTGTATGGATCTGGCAGAGTGGATTGCCAAGCTATCTGATAAGAGTAATTACCAGATTCTTATGGAGGGTACGCTGGCAGAAATCGCATCCTTGTAAGGGGGTGTGAAAGTGGAAAGAAAAATTAACGGCAAGCCAGTGGAAACCTTGTTTTCAAGTGTTCCCCAGGATCGTGTTAAGACTTTTGAAACCGCAAAGAGAACTTTCGAATCCTTTGTAGGTGATAATTACGAGGTGGGTTACAACGATCTTTCCATTGTGACAGTGGGGACACTCCTGTACGTGACGGTTAAGGTAACGGTTACATTGATTGATGATTACGGAAATAAACTGAGTCGTGATTACATCACTTCCAATGAAATCGGAGTCAAGGATGATAAGCCTATCAACTTGTCCGTCACGATTGACAGAGCGGAAAAGGAAGCCTTCCGAAGATGTGTGTGTACGTTCTTTATGAACGTGACGGATTCTTCTAAGCAGGTTGCTTCGCAAAGCGGAAATGGCGGAAATGCGGGGGCTGGCAGCAGGTATCAATCGCAACAACAAAGCCACGAAAAGTCATCTGACAGCTTGGAGGTCCAACTACAGACTGAGTTGGAACCAATACCGGGATATAATGAAACTTTCCGTTGTTATGGAGTATGCAACGACGAAAAGGTGCAAGTGATGTTCTGGTACGGGACAACAAAGAAACTGAAAACAATCGGATATTGGGAACGAGTCGTTTCGGCAAGTAAAAATCACAGTACAATTACAATTACTGCTAAAAAGGAACGATACAAGGAGAACACCCAGTTATCCGTTACCGAAGTGTACTTTTGATTCAGAAAATAGGTATCCTTCCGCAAGAAGGGTGGCTAAACACAAGATGTTCGAAGAGTCTATGGTTTTTACCATAGGCTCTTTTTTTGTATCCGCAAGGATTCTCCAATCCTCTTTAGGTAGTGAAACAGTTGAGAATTCTAACAACCGTAATGTATACGAAACAAAGTATCAATGGTATAATACAATACATAAAGAAATTGTAAAAAAATGGAGGACAAAAAAGTAAGATGTACGTTCTGCGGAGCAGAGCTGACGGAAATTCATTCTAATAATCCACAGGACTATTTGCATCCGGAGTATGAGAAGTATACGGACCCACAGTTTACCGACATTAAGCCCAAATACTGTTGTTCGTACTGTAGCGGTCTTACTGCTATAAATCGTGCTCTGTATAGACTCATTCACGTTGAGGACAGTTCTGTTTTTATGAGTCCAATGCGGGTTGCACTCACTTTGCAGAATGAGGCAGATTATCTCGAAAAAAACGCAGATGAGATTGAAAAGTATTATAAGGAGGAAGTACGTAAAAAAATAGCAAAGGAAGAAAGGAAGGAGTCTGGTAATGAAGATTAGAGAGATAAGATGTGCTTACTGCGGATCTTACATCAATGAGATGCACGTTACTGATCCGGCAGACGGATTACATACTGAATATGATAAAAACCGTAAAGAGAACCCCAAATACTGCTGTTACCAGTGCAGTATCATCACAGAACTGAACCGTGCGTATGGTGATATGATAAATGGCAAGAAAACACCGTTGGAAACAGCTAAATTCATAAGAGAAAAAGCTGAGTACATAGAAAATAACGGGGATGCGATCACGGACCACTATATTAGAAAATGGCAGGAACAGAGAGAACGTCAGCAAAGAGAAACCGAAGAAGATAATAAATAAGAAACTTTTATGTTCTCGATTTTTCTACTACTCTCCTCTCTCACTTCATCGTGGACGAATGGGTGACAATCCAACACCTCTCCCCTCTTTTTGTTGAAAAAGTCAATAACCAATGTTATAATTTTACAAGAATGACTGTAAAACTAACAGAAAGGAGAAATAACGTGAAGTGTCCTAATTGTAGTAAGGAATTTGCGGATGGATTGCAGAATTGCCCGTATTGTGGTTATTCGCTTTTGCAGGATGATTCAAAGGGGAAATTCAATGTGCCAAAATTCACAGGTGCTTACAAAATGACAAGTCCGAGGGTGAAGAATCAGAAGGAAGCCTTGAAAAAGATAAATGCTTCCAACAATATCGCCCCCAATCCATACACACCACCTTTGGAGCATTCATCAAACGCTCCTGTTAAAACATTTAAAATGCCTACTCAAAACAAGAGCGAGGAGGTTGTTCCACTAAAAAGTGAAATTCCGCAAAGCGAGGATGGAGTCAAGAAAAAACCATTAACCAGAGAAGAACTTGAATTGATGGAAAAAAAGGCTTCTTCTCGACATTCTGAGAATGATGCGAATACCACTACTGCTTCCACTTCCCGTTTTGATGGGGCGAGCGAAGACAGAGATGATGGAACGGAAAAAGAAAAGATGGCAGCAGACAGGACGGAAGATTCGTTAGCTGCGGATACAGAAGAAACGGAGCCGGAAAAAAAGAAGAAAAAACTGTTTAGTTTTGGAAGAAAGAAGAAAGAAAAAAAGAAAAAAGAAGCCACAGCCGAACCAATCGAGGAGAGATATGAAGAAAATCCGGACGAGGAAAGATATGATGTGAATTATGATGGCTACTATGATGATTTAATTCCAGAACTGGCTCATCAGATCAATAAAATTCCACAGGAAAATATTATTAAGAGCATTTTTGTTGCTGTGTTTGTTGTTATTATGATTGGTGTTGTGTCGTATATGAGTTGATTCGGATATTGACAAAAATTGAAAAGAATGATATACAATTTATATCAGTTTATTCAACATTAGTACGAAGGCATATTAGGTCAAAATTCTCAATTTGAGAGTTTTGACCTTTTTTATTGTTTGAAAACTGCCTAAAACGGATTTTATCGAATAGCTGTTTATATAAAATATCTTTTTTTATCAGATGTTTTACATCTGTGAAAATAAAAAACAAAAAAGACCATATTACCTATATGGATATGGCGAAAGGAGTCTATATATGACAAAAATAATCAACTTATTGTATAATCTTTTTTTCTTGATGGCATTATATGCGTTTATCGCAAGCCGGATTAAAGGAACCACATTCAAAGAAGAGTTCGTTAAGGATTTAAAGGGTGTGGTAGAGGCTGTGAAAAACTTGATTGACGGCATTGTTCATATATGTAGTCAATCAAATACGCAGGAGGTAATTACAAGCACTCCTCCTCCATCCGCTCCGAACGAAGATGGAATGTCAATGCAGCAAATGGCGAAAAGCATAAATCGTCAGGTTATTGACATGATCGGGTATAAATACCCGTACAACTATGGATGGAGGTATGCAAAGGAGAACTGGGCTTATGCGGTAACGCATGAGAAGACGGTAGGCATTGAAATAATGATTACAAGCAACCAGATTATTAAGGCTACTGTAATTATTAAAGGTGCCACGGTATTGGATGTGGTTGGCGAATCAATCCAACCCCCAACGCCTTCTCCGGAACCAGTTCCTGCCCCAACTCCTGCCCCAGAGCCAACTCCGGCTCCGGAACCTGCTCCGAAAAATACGAATAGGGAAAAAGATATGGCACGAAAGATAGCATTGAATTTCGTGTCAGACAATTTAAAAAGGTTGTCCCTAATGGCAAATGATTGTGCAGCCAAAAAGGGAAACTCTTTTTCCTTAAAAGATCTTCCGAGTGGGGAATTTGTAAAAGAAATGATTTCAGAGGAATTGCAACGACATGGCTTTGTTAATTGCCATGTCGATAACGATGAAATCATTGTGGGTATTGACTTATCCGCCCCGGCAGATAATGGCAATTACGACTTTGAAAATACGGAGTCTGATGCAACGAATCTGTCTTCTAATGAAGTTCCCGAAGAAATAACGGAAAAAGGCGAGATTTTGGAGGATGAGGTTATTGACGAAATAACCTCATCAGAGGAATTTCTTGTTCCGGAAACTCCAGAGGATATGCCAGAAGATTAATTAAATAACTTGATTTCAAGCATTGAACATGTTATACTTTAAATATTAGTTTTTGAAGTTAAGTTAAAAGGAAGAACCGTGGAAATGCTCTCTTGCATTTTCACGGTTTTTTTGTTTAAAACCAATCAAAAAAGCAAGAAAAAATGAACGGGCATTATTACCTATATGGATAATGCCAAGAAAGGAGAAAAAATAAGGCATGAAAGATAACGAATTATATGTATTTGAGGGGAATGGAAAAGGGTTAGATACTTTAAAAAAGGTACTCAGGAACCAAAAGAAAAATGACATCTGGAGGAGATGTTATACAAGGGAAATAAAAGTACATCCCCTTTATAATAATCCTATCGGATTAGGGCTGTTGAGAGAAGAGTTCAATATTGTGGGAGATGATGATTTTGTCATTTCCTGCATGGAAAAAGACAATGCCATAATGTTAGAGTTTCCTCTTGAAAAAATGATCTGCGTTCCAGTTAGAGATACAGCTTTGCAGTCTTTATATGGCAGAGGTCATGTGAACGGCACTGTTCTCAATAAAATGAATAACAGTGATCTTTCCACAGTTATGAATATCTGCCTACAACAGTGGGGAGACTCCTCCCTTGTGCTACTTCGTGATGGCAAGGTATCCGCAGTGCATTCCGGAGATGCCAATGACTATAGTGTTTTAGTCATGTACGACCTCTTGAAAGCACTGGAGGATGGACTGATGGATTTGTGCTGTGAGTCCAAATCCGAATGCCATTTTGCGGGTGGCTTTTTAAATCACAGTATTTGTTCGGCAAGTTTTATTCTGAAAGATGATGCACTTGTAAGAAGTTACATGCCGTATCTCAAAAAGATGGGATATGAACGATTGGATGGTTTTTATCCAGTTGTAAGGTTTTCTTCATCGGATGTAGGCATTTGCGGAGCGAATATTTCTCCTGCTCTCGTAAATGGAAAAACAACCATTCCAATTGGCGAGACGTTACCCCTAGAACACAAAAATAAAGCAAATATTGAAATGTTTGCTTCAAATGTGAAGGGGGTATACGCTCTCTTCCAAGCCTCTCTTAACAATCTGGAACGACTTGATGAAATCATTCTGGAGTATCCGGAGCAGGCTTATGTGAACCTTTGTAAGAAAGTAAAGGTTCGAAATGTCCCGGAAGCCTTTATTGATTTTCAAAACACAAGAGGAAGTGAGGTTACGGCATTGGAACTTTACTTTGCAATGTGTGAAATCATTCGGTATTTAGAGAATAAAGGGGAACCGGAAAACAGGATTTTCCAGGAGCAGGAAAAACTCGCAAGAGTCCTTACACTCAATATTAAGAGTTTTGATAAGCCGGAGGGAAAATAAACAGTAATATATTTAAGGAAGGCTGCAAAAACAGTCTTCCTTAAATACAGGTTGGAGGAAGGAAATGGTAGTAGAATACCTGAACACAAAATATAGTAACGAAGGGTTTGAAGACGATAATGGCTATAGAGTTTATAGCTGCAAAGTGATCGAGGCTGACGAAAACTGTAAAAACGGGGATGAAATCATAATTACCGGATACAACATACCAAAAGCCCCTATGCTTCGCTATATCGTAGATGGCGTATGGAAGGATTCTAAGTATGGAGTGCAGTTTTCGGTAACATCCTATGAAGAGTTCATAATGCCGACATATAGAGGAATAGTTGGCTATCTGACTTCCGGAATCATAAAGGGGGTAACACCTCCGATTGCCGAGAGAATTTACAGAGCCTTTCGAAATGAGACTATCACTATCCTGGATACAGATGTGAATAGACTAAAAGAAGTGCCGGGAATTGGAGATAACCTTGTTGATTCCATTATAGAGTCCTACCAATATGACAGGATTTTAAAAAAAGTGCTGGTAAAATACAAGGAGATAGGACTGACACAGAAAAAATTAGTCCGTCTAGTAAGCACCTACGGGAGAAATTTAGAAGATTCACTGAATAAAAACCCGTATATTTTAACAGAGTGCGGAATCCCTTTTGTAAAAGTAAATGCATTCTGTAGAAAAAAAGGTTTTGAGAACACAATTGGAAAGGCAGAGGCTGTTATTCTTGAAGCTATTAAATCCGGAGAAGGCGAGAATGGAAACACATACGTGAAGGATAGTGTGTATGTGAAGAAAGTTGCAACATACTCAAAAAAGTACGGGGTAACAAAGGAGCAGTTATCCAAGGCTGAGGATGCCTTACGTGAAGATGGAAAAATCATATACCTCAATAATGGAGTGTCTAGGCAGATTCCATATTCCGTTGAATCGGATATTGCAAAGGAATTATTTCGCATTGTCAGCAATTTTAAACCATGTTGTGATATTGACATTGATGCTGAAATAGACAATTCTGAGGAAAGACTTAAATGCAGCCTTCACATAAATCAACGAGAGGCTGTTAAACAGGCTCTTTTAAATGGAGTCCTTCTGATAACAGGTGGTCCGGGAACTGGCAAAACAACCGTTGTAAAAGTGATGCGTGACATCCTTGAAAACGTGTTACACAAAGATGTGTTATTCATTGCCCCTACCGGGAGGGCAGCTGCTAGAATGAAGGAATCGTCCGGATATGCTGCTTTTACGGCTCACAAAATATTGAAAATCAATGACGAAAACATTTTGGATAGACAGCCGTTCAGTATAGAGGAAGAAACCATGGTGTGTGATGAAACATCCATGGTGGACATCTACGTAGCAAGACGGATTTTACAATCTGTCCCCAGTGGACATCAAGTGATTTTCCTTGGTGACGTTGAACAACTTCCTTCCGTTGGACCTGGGGCTGTTTTCAAGGATATGATGGACAGTGGCTATGTTCCAACGGTTTGTTTAACAAAAGTATTTCGCCAATCTTCTAATTCCAATATTTACCTAAATTGTCGAAAGATAGTTAAGGGAAATCTATCTTTGGAGTACGGAGAGGATTTTGTACTTTTATATGCGTATGAGCAGGAGGAAGCTGCTGCTATTATGGCAGATATGTTTGTAAGGGAAGTTGATGAATTTGGGCTTCCAGAGGTGTGTTGTTTAACACCCTTACGAAAGAAAACAGAAACAGGGGCTTATAGGATGAATAAAAGAATACAAAGGCTTATAAATCCGAAGGCTCCGGATAAAGATGAACTGTACTACTCTCCCACTGATACGATATATCGTTTAGGAGATCGTGTAATGAGTACACAAAATACAGAGAAAACCTGTAATGGTGATCTCGGATATATTGTAAAAATTGAACACGAACAGGTGACAGTTCGATATAGTGAGTGTTCTGTTACGTATGATTATGACGATTTAGAGAACCTACCACTGGCTTATTGTATGACGATACACAAAAGTCAAGGCTCTGGTGCGACAAGTTCGCGTATGAAAAGTGCGCGTACAGTTGCTTAATTTTTTAGCAGTTGTAAACTGATAAGTCGAGTAGTCAAATGATAGAGCCGCCCTTTGGTGGATAACCCTCTTGAAGGACTACCCCTAAGACCGCGACAGGCATTGCGATGAAAATTGCTTTGTCTGAGAGCTCGCAGAGGTCGGCAGAAGAAGTACCTAAATGTTTAGTAAATACTTTTAGTATGACTGGTACAAAAGTGGCTAGAGTCCGCCCGTCTGAAATTAGTACGAAAAACACATGGGAAACGATATGCCGGGGGTCTATAAAATCTATATGGTGAGAATGTTCTGTCGAAGGAACTGACGAATTTCCGAATGTACGGGTCTAAACTGGCGAGAATGTGAAAGCATTTGTCTCTGAGCGAGGCGTTGGTGAGGTCTAGTAAAAATCGCGAACTATGAAAAACCTTATGTGCGGCAGGCGCACAACAAGCCAACAGGTCTATAGGAAACACCTAAGTAGATATGAAAAGATAGATTTATCGGAACTTGGAAAGGTATCAAATACGACGAAGTCGTATAAGCAGACGAAGAACAATAAGCTGCTGAATTGGTGCTGAAAAGTAGTGGTCGAAGTGATGATATCTCCTGTAATGGGAGAAGGAGCAATGGCCACAAGTCAATGTAATATTGAAATCTATATACATTAGAACATTGGATGTGAGTAAGCCAAAAAGAGGCATCTTCAGAAATGGAGGTGATAACCAATGGATGGCAAGCAGGCACAACGACAGCCTACGGAATATAAACAGGCTGTCAGGAAAAAGAAAAAGGTTAATAAACTACGTTTCGCAGAATACTACGGTATGCAAACGAAATTGGATGAATTGTACCAACAAAGCTATGACGGTCAAATATTTGACAGGTTAATGACAATAATAACGTCAGAAGAAAATATAGCCATGGCCTATAGGTGCATCAAAAGGAATACAGGGAGCAAAACTCCTGGAACCGACAAACTTTCGATGCAGGATATTGAAAAGTTGGAGTCTGATGAGGTAATTCGTAAAGTTCGAAATATCCTATCCAACTACAATCCGCGCCTGGTTAGACGTGTCGAGATCCCAAAGCCGAATGGAAAAACTCGCCCATTAGGTATCCCATGTATTTGGGACAGACTAATACAACAGTGCATCCTACAAGTTTTGGAACCCATTTGTGAAGCAAAGTTCTTTGAACATAGTTATGGATTTAGACCCCTCAGAAGTGCCGAAAACGCAGTAAATGACGTGATGAGGTATATACAGAGGTCGCATCTGTACTATATGGTGGAAATTGACATTAAAGGTTTCTTTGATAATGTTGATCACACCATTCTCATAAGACAAATGTGGAACATGGGAATTCGAGATAAGCAACTCTTATGCATTATCAAAAAGATACTGAAAGCAAAGATACAGATGCCCGATGGAAGCATTGTTGAGCCAACGAAGGGTACTCCGCAAGGTGGTATCATTTCACCACTCTTGGCGAACATCTGTCTCAATGATTTCGACTGGCACATGGAAAGCCAGTGGAGCGAACATCCCCTAACCACTAAGTGGAAAGGAGGAGCAGCCCCTAATGGGACTCCCAGTAAAGGAAGTGCCTTTAGAGAAATGCGTAAGACTAACCTTAAAGAACTGCACGTAATTCGATATGCTGATGATGTGAGGATCCTCTGTGCTACATATGAGGATGCGAGCAAGGTCATGTATGCGTCTAAAGAATGGTTGAAAAAGAGGCTTCGCCTTGAAGCCTCGGATGAAAAAACCAAAATTACTAATCTTCGAAAGAAGAGAGGTGAATTCCTTGGATTTACATTCAAAGCTATACCTAAACGGGATACGTTTACTGTGGAATCGCACATGTGTGACAAAGCAATTGAACGAACCGTAAAGACTATTCGCGAGCAGATAAAAACCATCGAACATGCCGGTGACCCGGACATCATTCGTTCGGAAATATCTAAGTACAACTCTCTTATTAGAGGAGTACATCAATACTACCAGATTGCGACTCATATAAGTGAAGACTGCCAACAGATACACCACAGGACGTTCAGGGCTATCTATAACCGTTTACATCCGGAAATAGGAAGAATGGACAAGCACTCTGGCGACTACAAGAGATATGGTAAAGCATACAGAGTACCTAAAGTTAACGGCACTGCGTTGTTACCTATTTACTTTTGTGCTCACCATAATCCGCTTGGTAAGAAAAAGAGCGCAAACCTGTATACAGCCGAAGGCAGGACAACAAAGCATGAAAAACTTACATTTGCTAACTCAGATTTGCTTAATCTCATGGCTTCCAGCCCAGTTAGGGGTAGAAGTGTGGAATATAATGATAACAGACTCTCGCTCTTTGCGGGGCAAGCAGGAAAATGTGGTGTTACAGGAATTACGTTCTTAGACATTACAGAGATTCACTGCCATCATAAAATTCCACTATCAAGAGGGGGAAATGACAAATATTCAAATCTGATACTGGTACTAAACCCAGTCCATAAGCTGATACATGCCAAGAAAAAAGAAACAATCGAATCATATATGTCGTTATTAAACTTAAATGAAAAGCAACTGGAGAAACTTAATACATTGAGAAGTCTTGCTGAATTGGACATCATAAGTCCGGAAAAGTGGGATTCATCAAACAACTAACCTTTACCTTTTTTATGTTTACTTAACATTATAATGTATCAAAGATTCAGAACCTACATTGATGGAACGCCGTGTGCGTTGAAAGGCGCATGCACGGTGTGGATCGGGGGAAAATCTGGAGATAACTTCAAAGGATTACCTATCGATATAGTTCAAGGCTGTTGTAACTACGATGATTGAATCTCATGGAGAAATGTTGCAGATGAATCTATTTAACACATCTGCAAGCAGGGCAAAAAAGAAATTTATTTGCGTAGGGAACGAAATTGCGATAAAAACCGCCATTTTAAATAGAGACGGTATCCTACGTGACACAATGCTCTGCGAAAAAATCCAACTAATTTTCGAAAAAGGTACTGCGTAAGTTATATAAGGTAATAATTTTATAATCAAACTGCTATAAAAGGTACTATATTCTGTTGATATAGTACCTTTTTTGTTTTATAAAAAAAGTAAAAATTTCGTAATAATTCAAGCGTAACTTTTGTGAGTTTCTTTTTGTATAATATAATAAAAGGTCGCAAACCTAAATATTCCGGCTCCTTCGGTGAAATCAAGAAAAAAGGAATGAAGCAGGAGGTTGCATGGTAGTTAATAACAATGTTGATTTATACCGCTACTGTACCAGTGTTGGAGTATATGAAGGGTACAGTAGGCAAGAAAAAGCCCACATTGTAACAATGCGAATGCCAGATAGTGCAGTAAGAACCGAAGAAGAGCGTTTTGTAAGATATTATTTAGACGAATATCAATTTATGGTATGGCTTGTTTGCCATGCCACAATCATATCCGAAGATGATATGTATGAAGCAGTCAGCGAATTATGGAGTGAATGTGACGTTTATCCAAAAAAACCTATCATAAAGTGTTATAGAGAACTGAAAGAAATGAAACTACTTGCAATGTCGCAGGCAGAAGAAAATGAACTTTCGCTATATGAATTAAGTACAAGAATTCAACCTTATGTGATTAGTGTTTCTGATAGTATTCGCACTCAAAGAAGCCTAAATGTCTTAAAGAACGCAATTATTAACACTATCAAAAGTGTTTTTTTACCAAAAGAGGAAAGGCAAATTTTCCGATTCTTTTGTAAAAATAAGGAAAGAACATTTTTTGATTATATAAGAAATGAAAATATGCTGCAAAATGGAAATTATCTTTCGATTGGCATGAGTATAAAAAGCCTTCTTCAAAAAGGCTACATGTGTCCGGTGGGCTGGTCGCTTATTCCAACGGATTTTTAAATCAAAAAACAGCATTACCATGTGTAATAGCACTTGGCAATGTTGTTTTTTTGATATATGATAATAAATACTAATGATTGTAAGTTGTGATGTCTACAATCAACGCTAAAAACAATGTAAAACACCTCTTGGAAAGGATTTTTTATGAAAAAAAGATATGATACCATCCGTTCTGTGTTGTTCCATTTGCTAGGATTTGATTCGGCAAAAAAAGTGCCGTGGAGTAATGTGCCAAAAGACCTTAGAGAACAGGTTGCATTTTTTTCTATTTCTGGAATTGTTTTTATTATCCTAAACACTTTTTTTGCACTAAAAAGTATTGGAAACTCAAACACCATGTTTTACACAATGCTTGTTGGCATTTTTATTGGTATTTGTATTCTCCTATATGCAATGTACTTAAAAGCAAAATTTACGCATCAGAATTATGTAAAAATAACGGGCGTTTGTACGGATATCTCCAGTGATGTGCTGCTTACGTTAAAAAAACAAATATGTATTCTTTTTAAGGATTCGAGAAATATAACCTATCAAGTGTTATTAAATTCGAAAAAAAACACATATATAAGAATTGGTGATGTTATTAACATATACCTACCAGATGAACAGAGTTACTATGAAAAAGACGGTGTGTATATCGTAGCAAGATTTTATTCTGTTAAGAAAGAGTCTATATCTAAACAACTCGAATCAGCAAATAGCACTTGAAATAAATGAAGTAACATTGTATAATAATGGTGTTAAGTATTTTTAAAGTTAAAGTTTTAAGGAATAAAAGTCGTATGGATTGCTCTATCTGTACGGCTTTTTTTGTAAGAAAGGAGGAACGATATGAGTGCAAAAATCGAAATAAGGGATGCACTTCTTATTGCAAAAAAAGGAGAAGACCCTATACGGTACAAGGTATCGGAACGAACTGGACGAGAAACCGCATCGTTTTGTGTAGGGTCAAAAAAATACGATCCGTCTTATGAGGGCGGATTTAGATTCAACAATTTCTTCATTACAGTTCCATCAGATAAAGTGGAAATGCTGAAGAAAATGAAATTAAAAAGAAACAGCCTGGTGCATCTGTATTGTAATTTTGATTACAGTAAAGATGTTCTGGCAGAAAAAAAGCAGCAAGGAGATGAAAACTCCCCCAATTACGGTCAAAGCCGTCTGGTGAATGGAGTGATTCTGACCTTAATTGACATCGAATATGCAGGCTCCGGATCAGCTACAGGCTCAAATTCACCTGCACACAAAGATGTCGAGGAAGCGGAAAATAATGAGCAATCATCTTCCAATTCCACACAGACTCCTGTGCCAGCCGTTGAGGAAAAGCCAATAGTAGCTGGACAGTTAGAGAGGGAGTTAGGGATCGAGATCGTAGATCTTGATAAGAATGACCCTTTCATGAGTCTAAAAAAGAAAAGAAAATTTTTTTAAAGAAGTAGGGAGAAGCATAACGATATGCACTCCCTATTTTTATTAAAGGAGGAAAATATGAATATAATACAAGCTATAACAAAGAAAAGAGCATTTCCGGATGCTTTAAGAATGCTTTCAAAAAGAGGAAAACTAAAAAGTGCATATAACCGTACAGATTTAATTCCGTATTCGGAGGTAAACAGTACGGTTGCTACTGCCCTCTTTAAGTATCAGAAAATACGAGAAGGCGTAACTCCTGGCGGTATTGCCATCGACACAAATGGTCGCTATTTGGTTGAGTATTATTTGGATAACGATCAGATTGAGCTGGCTGTATACAACAGTAAAAATGGCACGGTTATGGCAGCTATCTATGATATGGATAGCAAAAAAATTAAGGAGTATAAAATGGAGAGTAATGATATGTCACTTATTGTACTATCCATTTTACCTATTGCCTTAGAAAATGAAGAAGCAGGTTCTGCCTTCAATCAAATTGCCTTTTCCTTTCTTTATTCCAAAGAGGAGGAAGACTGGAAGCAATTTACGGATTACATTGGACTTATTTCAGACAATGTGATTTCAAGGTTGAAAGCTGGAACTATTAAAAATAGCTTCGCAAAGGAAGAATCATTTCAATGTATTCCTCCGAACACGATTAATGCAAATTCATTTGAGGTTGCAGAAGAATTGTGTGGAAGAATACGCTTCTTTAAGAAAATAGAGTATAAAAAGCCTTCCGAAATTACTCCGGAAGAGTTCAACGGGCGATATAAATACTCAACTATTGAATTCAAACAGGAGGTAGCACAAATAGGGAAGACATATTATGTGCCAGAGAAAATTGTGGAGATATGCCAGTTAATACAGTCTTCGACTGGTATGGAATCTCCGTTAAGGGATGTCCTTTTGATCGGAGATTCTGGCTCTGGTAAAACAGAAGGCTGTCGAGCAATAGCAGCTGGACTCGGACTTCCGTATGTAACCTACACATGCCATCCGCAGACGGATAATTTTGACTTGGTAGGTCAATTCGTTCCTGCTACAGATGGGGAAAACTCAGATAAAAGAGAGTTTAAGTTCGTACCTTCTGAAATTATTGAAGCAATTAAAAATGGTTATCTTGTCGAGATACAGGAACCAACGGTAATTGTGAATGAAGGTGTTCTCGTTGGACTCAACTCCATCCTTGCAGGAGGGTATATTCGGTTGGCAAACGGAGAAAGGGTACAACGGCATCCGGACAGCGTGATATGTTTTACCACAAACAAAGCATCATATGCCGGATACGGAAATCTGAGTAATTCTGTTTTATCAAGATGCTCCCTTGTGTACCAAATGGATACACCATCTATTGACGAAATGGTCCTGAGAGCTATGAAAAAAACGGAAATACCAAAAAAGGAAAAAGGCATTGTCGAAAAAATGGCAACATGTATTTACGATGTTGCAGAGAAAGCGAAAGATGCCGGAATTTCGGACGGAGTAACAGGATTTAGAGAACTCATCAGCTGGATAAACTGCTACAGGGTTTTAGGAGATGCTGTAAAGGCAGCTTATCCTACCGTCATTAATAAATCATCATTTGATGATGATTTCAGAGAGGAAGTCGAAGACATGATTATCAATGTTTTCAACTAGAAAGGAGCCAGAATATGAGCGTTTACAGAGCACTCTCCTCTTCCACTGCTGATGAATTGTTTTACAGTAAAGGTTTTCAGAAGTTTTTAGAAGACACTACAAACAATCATTTAAGGCGTTATAAAAAGGGGAAAGTTAAAATTCATGTTCTTTGCGAAAACGAACAGGTGACAGCATCAACGAATGGAAAGGAAACAAGAATAAATGCAAATTTCTACATGATAAAAAAGCTACGTGGAAATTTACAAAAATTCATGTTTATTCGTGGATTTAACGGTCATGAATTGGGACATCTCTTGTTCGATGATTTTGATATTCTTCAAAAAATACAGGCACAGTGGAGATGTGGTAATATGTATCCTCTGTCAGAAAAAAAAGAGTTGTTGTCAAAAAAACAGAAGAATTCCTATGAAGAAATCACGGGAATTCTTAGTAAGAAAAATAATGCTTCTAGCCTGCTGTTGAGACTGTACCTTCACCTTGACAATATACTTTCAGATTCCTTTGTAAATGAACAAATTATAAAACAGGTTTCGACCTATAAGGAAGATCTTCGTTTTGTTCTGAATAATATGAAAATGGAACTTGAAGGTTACAGCGAGACAAAAAAGGTTAAGTCAGATACGGAGAAAATTCTGCTCTATCTGCATTACTATTCTGTTTATCAAAAGACTTTTATGGAAGACGATGAGATGATTAAGCAAATCATTCGCCTGCATCCATTACTAGAAATGATAAAGGTTGAGTTGAATGCCGTTAATAGAACCTGCCTTTATCAAGTGATTTTTTGTGAGATATGGGATTATTTGAAAGAATGTTTTTCAGAAGTCTCTAATGATAACTCACAAAAAGGTGACTCTGAAACAGAGGACGAATCTCCAGATGAGGGGAATGAATCGGATATGTCAGATGGTTTTGGCAAAGCTGGTTCCGGTTCGAAAACCGGGGAGGATCAAGCGGAAGCAAAAGCCCCTTCATTGGATGAATTAGATAGTCTGCTTGATGAGTTAGAATCAATGGCTACAATTCGCCCTCAAACAACGATGGGAGGAAGTTACAGTGTGAATGAATCGGAGCTAGTTCTTCCGGAGTTGCCAGATGCTATTGATGAATCTGAAATCCAATCTTTTTTAGAAAAAGATGATGTTCCAGAAACAGGAGCTACAAACAGCGAAAGAATCTATAAAAGAATTCTGGATATGTTTGAGAAAGAATGTGAGTGTAAGAAAAACGAAGAACAAAAAGAAGCAGAACTCCAAGAGTTCAAAAAGGAGGTTGATGATACAAACCACAAAAATGTTACAGCTTTAGTTTGTAGTCCTAAAATACAGGACGATGCGATAGATGAATATAACAACGTATATAAAACAGAAGCTGAAAAAGTTGCAAAAAAAATTGCAATGGATATAAAAAGAAAGCTGTCAAAAAAAACAGCAAATACCATGTCCGGATTTTATTCCGGAAAAAGGATCAACTATCCGGCAGTTATCCGAAACGAAGCAAAAGTTTTTGAACGCAACAAATTCAAAAGCAATGAGCTGTCTGCAACCTTTATGTTGCTGTGTGATGAAAGCGGATCAACGGCTGGTAGACGAAATTATTATATAAAATTAGCAAGCCTGGTATTTTTGTCGCTTGCTAAAGAATTAAAATTACCCGTTGGTGTCATTGGACATAAAGCCGAAACAACCTGTGAAAAGGATAATAGAATGGAGTATGCAGATGTGATTCTGAATGTATACTCTGACTTTGAGTTCGATGATAAAAGTAAGTACAAGATTGTGTCAGAGATGAGTCCATCTGGTTGTAACAGAGATGGATATGCTCTCTCCTATGCTTGCGAACGATTGCTTCGCAGAAATGAAAAACAAAAGTTTTTCATTATGCTTACCGATGGTAAGCCAAACGCAAAGGGCTACAAGGGGGAAAAAGCCAAAAAAGACTGTGCCTTTTTATGTGAAAAATATAAAAAGAAAGGAATCATACTTATAATTGCTGCAATCGGTGATGATAAGACTGCGATTAAAAGTATTTATGGAGATTCTTTTTTGGATATAAAGAACCCAAAGGAGATTCCGAATTTGTTTGCACAGTTATTAAAAAAGCTGTATGGCATTTAAAAAAAAGGGGGTGTATCAAATTGATACACCCCCTTTTTTAAATACTATTCTTATAATGGTTGATTTGTTTTGGAATATGTAGTATACTATTTACGTTAAGTATTTTCATTAGTTTACAGGAAGATAAGTCACATAATCCATTGGATTTTTGTGGCTTTTTTTGTTTATGAAAATGCATCAAATTAGAACATAGGTTCTGAAAAAGGCAAATTACCGATAATGGATTTGCGAATAAAGAAAGGAGAAAAAGTATGTACGATTTTCCGTTTACCATACGGGATGTGTGTGATCTGGAGGGAATTCGTCTCCCAAATGATGGGAGGGCGAACTACACCGTAATATGCCCTTCGTGTGGGAAGAGAGCCTTGACGATAAGTGCTCAAAAAAACAACTTTCATTGCTTTGCATGTGATGAAAGTGGCGGAGTGTTGCAACTGTATGTGTTGTGCGAAAATAGCAACGCTTCATTATCTGAAGCAAGGAAAGAAATCCTTGCTCGCTTGTTTGGAACTGGATATTATGATGAGCAGGATAGAGAAGACAGAAAAAGGAGGATGGAAGCCAGAAAAAAGGCAATAAAGGAAGATGAGGTTCCACAAAGTACGCTTCGAAATGAAGAGGAACTGGACAGGACTAACACTGAATTGCTGAATTTGCTTGGGCTGGCACAGGATCACTATGAAAATCTGATTCATAGGGGGCTGACGGAGGAAAACATAGCAGAAAGAAAATATAAATCCTTTCCATTGTGCGGGCACACGGAGATTCCATTAAAATTAATGGAGGAGGGATTGTATATAGACGGCATACCGGGGTTTTATCGGAATGATTTTGATAAATGGGAGCTTGTCAAGATGAAGCGTGGTATCATGATTCCGATTGTAAATCATCACAATCGGATATGCGGATTCCAAATTCGCAAGGACAATAACCTGCTCAAAGAGGACGAAAAAAAATTCACCTGGTTATCTTCCCGTGGGAAAAAATACGGAACTTCTGTTCCTGGCTCCATTCACTACGCATGTGACTTTGAACCTTCTGACGGAATATATATACCCAAATTATCACACAACAAAGGAATTGTTCTAACAGAAGGTCCATTAAAAGCGGATATCTTTTACGGAATAACAAAATATCCGGCAATGGCTGTGCCAGGTGTGTCGTGTCAGACACAGTTAGAAAAGGAACTGGATTTTCTAAAGGAAAATGGCTTCGAGACAATATATAATGCTTATGACATGGATTATTTAACAAATAAAAATGTCTACAGAGCATTAAAAAATTCGTATGAGTCAATTATTGAAAAAGGATTTCGGCTTAAACGCCTGGTTTGGAACGATTCTGATAAGGGGCTTGACGATCACTATAGCCAAAAATATAGAAAATATAGGAAGGAATAGAATGGAGTCTAAAGTAATAAAAGAAATAAGGGAAAAAGCAGATGATGCGCTGCTAAAAAAGATTTTTTCGACTTATGAAAAATCAGCTTTGGATGTTGGCATTTGCGACATTGATATTCAAAACGCACTCAGATCTATGAGCGATAAAGAGGTGGAAGAAGTCATGAATACCGTAAGCACAAAAAAAGCATATACGAATGTGTATCTTGCTTATGGTTATCAGAGGGTATTCGCTTCTTCAAAAGAAGAAGCATTAAAAAAAGGAAATAAAGAAGACATAAAATGGAATAAAAATATTTTATGTCTAAAGGCAGCCCCAACAAGGTATCTACATGAATTCAGATACCAAGCTGGAGCAATTAAAAAAGTCACTCACTGTTATCGTGGAAAAGAAGCTATGAGCTGTGATGAGGTTTGTGACTATATAAAAACCATTCTGCCAGAACCTTTAAACAATGCTACTGTTGATTATACCTTTATAGTTGATGGAATAATCATAGATGAAAAAACAGTGGAATTGTAGGGTGATACAAAAAACAGGGGTGTGTCAAATTGATACACCCCTGTTTTTAGAAAAATATATTTACATCTTACTTTTGCATTTTTCAATCAATGCAAGAAGCTCTACCTGCAATTGTTCGAGTGCTTCAACATCAGTATTAGTCGGTTTGAAATTAGGACTTAAATTTGAATTTATGATTGTTCGAAAAGACTCTACATTTTTTTCTAGCTTTTTCCTGGTTAGATTTCTTTCACGATGAATACTTTCATTGTCTTTGTTAAGTATAATCGGTTCTCTGTCTGAGGCTGTCTTACTTCTGAATTCACGAATCATTTTTTCAATCGTATTTTTTGATATGGGGGATAATTCATCAAAAGTATCTTTTGCATCATCCAATGATTCGTTAATAAACTCTTGTAATCCATCTAACGAACATACATCATCGGCAGTTAATGAAAGCGCAGCATCTACACTTAAAATGCCATCTTGAACTTTATCTTGTAGCTCCGGAGTGAGTTGAAGCAGCCTCAAATATCTGCTTACTTTTGTGCTGGATATATTAAACTTATCAGCTAATATACATTTCGTATCGCCCACCATTCCCTTTTGTCGTTGTTCTGGAAGCCAGGTATCTTTCATTGCCTTTAATGCTCTAGCCAAATCCATGGTTTTTAACTGTCGAGAATGAATATTGTCAAAAATTAACTGGTAAATTTTGTCACCATCCGATACGGGGGGCTGTGTTACAATAACATCAATTTTCTGATCTCCCTTTAATACTCTAGCTTTATAACGCCTGTGCCCGGATATTATCTCGTATCTCCCATCTGACTTTTGAAAACAAGTAATAGGTTCATGCACCCCGACCTCTTTCATATAATCTGATAGTAATTGATCCTTTACTTCGTCCGTATGAAATATTTCTTGATTTCGTTCGGATTCGTCTATGAGGGATGCATCGATCAAAACAGTGCAACAAGATGATGTATTCTGCAATGCACTGTCCATTTTTTTGTTGAGACTAGCGAAACAATTCTTTCTATCCACTTTAAGTAAACACCCCCGTTCTCTATTTAATGTAATTCATCAAAGACTTATAGGCAATCGCAACAGATGAGTTGCTGTTATACCAAGCTAGTGGACGTTGCATCATGCGACTTGTTTTGAGTATTCCAGAAACAGGTATGCTGATGCCAGAAAAAGCAGGTCGTAACGTGTCACAATAAGCAAGAAATTCTCTGTCTGCTAAAAAATTTTTGTTGTAGTTATTGACATAAAACGATGTTTTATAAAGTCCCTGGTTAAAAGTGTTTCGAACCATATTAATATGTTCTGATAGTGAAAAGAAGCCAGAGAGACTGTCTTTGTCAGTTGAACATGGAACTAAGATTTCATTTGCAGCACACAGCCCAAGGCTGACTAAATTGTATTCACCCGATTTTCCTGCATAAGCGAAAGGGCTTTCTGGCGGGAAATCCATTATTACATAATCATAATTATCCTGTACTTCGCTCAAACGCTCTCTCAATAAGTATGGAGAGGGAAAAAACTTTTCTTTTTCCCCACGAAATGAGGGAATCATGTCAATGTGAACATGTTTTGGCTTTGACTTAGAATTAAGAGAAATACTAACAGGGTATATGGCATCACTCGTAGATGAGTTAGGATCGCATAATATGTCGGAAAGCTGGTTCAGCTGTTCACCATTAGAGTAACGTCCGGATTCCTCTTCGAGAAAATGTTCAGACAGATTGCATTGACCTGCATCAAGGTCTAAGATTAAAACATCGTATCCACTTTCTTCGAGAAACGCACTTAGATTAATAACTCCAGACGTTTTACCACTCCCCCCTTTCTGATTGTAGATTGCAATGATTTTTCCCATTATACCTCGTCCTTTCTTTTGTTGGATGTATTAACTGTATAATTCTATTATATGGAAACAGAAAAATATGTCAATAATAAAATAACATATTCCTTGAAATAAATATTCCTAACGCATTCGTATAAATACAGCTTAATATCATCATAAGATATATATAATATAAAATTAAGTAGTATATAATATATATTTAAGGTGTATATAGTATTTTATATGCACCTTAAAAC